>ENA-OQKQ01000478-OQKQ01000478.1-human-gut-metagenome-genome-assembly--contig:-NODE-478-length-13462-cov-4.052943_pt1 | contig 13462 bp, 8 predicted proteins | sample MGYA00242651_ERZ504803 | MGnify/ENA primary metagenome ERZ504803 (study PRJEB26092, sample SAMD00036380) | human gut metagenome | host: Homo sapiens | study: EMG produced TPA metagenomics assembly of...
CTCTGTGCCGTCAGGCTTCTTCACAGTAAGGGCATATTCCAGGGAATACTGCACATAATCCGGATAGTTGGACGGATCTGCGTATTCTTCATCCAGAATATTCTGAATGTCAGGATCCTGGGTGGTCATGATCTTCAGACCGCCGCTGTACAGAAGGTTCTGTGCCTGGGTCTTGGTATATCCCTTGATATTCATCAGGTCATTGACAACCTGCTGGGTAAGCTCATCCTCGAAATAGGAGTAAGTCTTGCTTTGAGACTGTGTATTGTAAGCCTGTGCTTCCTGAATGCGGGTATAGACATCATCATTAATGGCTTCGTCATACTGCTCCTGGGTGATATATCCCTGATCCAGCATGTGATCCAGAACTTCCTTACGTCTCTTGGCATTCTCTTTCGGGTTCTCAATGGGATTGTATTTGGTAGGAGCCTGGGTGATACCTGCGATGGTAGCACACTCAGAAAGGTTCAGATCCCATACATCCTTATTGAAATACTGGCGGGCTGCTGCCTGCACACCGTAAGCGCCTGCACCAAGGTTGATGGTATTCAGGTAATTCTCAAGGATCACGTTCTTGTCGCCGATCTTTTTCTCAATCTCAACGGCAAGGAACTGCTCCTGAAGCTTACGTGTAAATCGCTCCACCTGTGTAGATTCGTTGGTCCAGTTGGTGAAAACGTTGTTCTTCAGAAGCTGCTGGGTAATGGTACTTGCACCCTCGGAAAAGCTTCCGGTAGTAAGTGCTTTCACACCAGCACGAAGAATACCTCTTATATCAATTCCATTATGCTCATAAAAACGCTCATCCTCGATAGCCACTACTGCATGCTGCAGATCCTCCGGAATCTGGTCAATGGAAACCGGAAGTCGGTTGGCATTAGGTGCTGCCAGCTTACGAATCTGATTACCATTGCAGTCATAGAGGAAAGTGGCATAACCAAGAGGCATGATATCCACTTCATTTACGTCCGGCGTATTTGCAAGTATTCCACGAATGGAACCAATTCCAAGACTGGATACTGCAACGCACAGGGCGATCAGGCCGATGAAAAGGACTCTGATAAACGAACATGTGCCCTTTTTCCCATCATGGACGAGCGGGAAATAAGAGAATTCCGTTTCTTAGAGGCCGATTTTTTTCCGAGTTTCATGATAAACCTCCTTTATAATCCGTTCTATTATATCAAATCCAGGTTCGTAAATAAACCCTAAAATCGAATATTTCTGTGAACTTTGTTCACAAAAAACACCTCGCGGAACGGTATCAGTGAATAGTAAGGTGAACAGCATCCTTTTACAAGACTGGAAAGAAAAGCCAATTCATGTTACACTATAGCAAATGAGGAAGAACAAGCTGTTATCTTTATTTTATTATGAGTTTTTGGAGGTTTCCGTATGCGGGAAAATTATAAGACCATCTATGCAGGAGGCGAGGGGGTAGATTACGGAGAAGAAATCCCGGTTTATTGCGACGGTGCGCCTGGTGGAAAAAGAGGAGGACGCTCTTGCTTTCATAGAGGAAATGAAGAAGAAATACTGGGATGCCAGACATAATTGCTATGCTTATTCTATTGGAGAACATCGGGAGTTTACTAGGTAGCAGTGATGACGGGGAGCCGTCAGGAACTGCAGGACGGCCTATGCTGGATGTGATCTTGGGGGAAGATATTTATAATGTGGCGGTAGTTGTGACTAGATATTTTGGCGGTGTGCTCCTTGGTACCGGCGGACTTGTGCGAGCCTATTCCGGAGCAGTGCAGGCTGGCCTGGGGGAGAGTACGGTGATAGAGAAGCACCATGGGATTTCACTGGCACTGACTGCGGATTACACAGCTATCGGCAAGCTGCAGTATATTGCAGCGGAGAATCAGCTTCCGGTCCTTGACACGGAGTACACAGACAAGGTGATCATGCATCTTCTTGTGCCAAATGACCAGGTTGGAAGAATCCAGAAGGTGATCACAGAAGCCACCAGTGGACGTATAAAGATGGAGAAAGAGAAGGAGCTTTATTTCGCAGATGTGGAAGGCGAAATAAAGGTGTTTGACCATTAAAAGAGAACAGAAACCCCTGCATCTGTGAAAATAAATATTCCACAGATGCAGGGGATAAAGTTCTTTTGAAAGCTTTTTAAACATGCTCTGGATCAGTCTGCCTGCAGAGCATGAATGATCAGCACTTCTCTGGCTCTGGATAATCTACGCCGAAGGTTTCTACTGTCATGGATTTGATTTTCTGCTCATCAAGTGGTCTGTCGCTGTAGTCAGTGTCAGTCTCAGCAATCTGGTTTACCACATCCATGCCCTCGGTCACTTTACCAAAAGCAGCGTAAGCACCATCAAGGTGTGGAGCATTTTTGTGCATGATGAAGAACTGGCTTCCTGCTGAATCCGGATGCATGGCTCTTGCCATGGAAAGAACGCCCTCGGTATGTCTTAACTCATTCTTCACACCGTTCTGAGCAAATTCACCCTTGATGCTGTATCCAGGACCGCCCATTCCGGTTCCGTCCGGGCATCCGCCCTGGATCATGAAGCCGTTGATAACACGGTGGAAAATAAGTCCGTCATAAAATCCCTTTTTAACAAGGCTGATAAAGTTATTTACAGTATTTGGTGCAATCTCCGGATATAACTCTGCTTTGATCACATCTCCGTTATCCATAGTAATGGTAACAACTGGATTTGCCATAGTTTGATCTCCTTTTTCAAAAAGTATTGTATTTCGTTATTCGTTCTATTATAATATGCAAAGAGCAATTCTGCAAGTAAAAAGGAGTTGTAAAGTTATGATAAAAGAAACATTCAGCCCCGAAGAGACCTTCGCTTTCGGCAAATGGATCGGGGAAAATGCTCTTCCCGGGCAGGTACAACGACCTGGAAAATGAAAAACTTAAGATAATACGACTCCGGTACATTAGCTGAGTTGGCCCACAGTATCGGATGATCCGGTCCCTGTGTGCGGAACTCCACCTGGCGCAGCCTCTTGTGAGTTGCCTTTGCCGCTTCCTTGACCGTTTTTGCAAGCAGCTCCTGCGTCATGAAATGAGAGCATGAGCAGGTAGCCAGAAATCCACCATCCTTAACAAGCTTAAGTCCCTTCATGTTAATCTCGCGGTAGCCCTTTATCGCATTTTTGGTAGCCTCACGCGACTTTGTAAATGCCGGAGGATCCAGAATGACTACATCATATTTTTCACCATCTGCAGCGAGCCGTGGCAGCTCATCCAGCACATTTGCCACGCGAAACTTCACTGTGTCTGAGAGATTATTTCTCTTCGCATTTTCTGTAGCCTGCTTAACCGCATACTCTGATATATCAAGTCCTGTGACTTCGCTTGCCCCTGCAATTCCTGCATTGAGGGCAAATGTGCCCATGTGCGTGAAACAGTCGAGCACTCTTTTCCCCTTGCAGATACGCTGCATAGCAAGCCTGTTATACTTCTGGTCTAAGAAGAAGCCTGTTTTCTGTCCATTTTCCACATCGACCATATAGTGAACTGCGTTTTCTACTATCTCCACATTTGTGTCAAACTCGGCTCCTATAAAGCCTTTTACCTTAGGAAGACCTTCTTTTTTGCGCTCATTTGCATCACTGCGCTCGTATACTCCACGAATATTTATTCCGTCCGCCGCCAGCACTTCCTTTAACAGTTCAACGATTTTCACCTTAAACTGCTCCATTCCAAGTGCCAGACACTCCACCACAAGCACATCTGCGTATTTGTCCACTGTGATACCCGGCAGGAAATCAGCCTCGCCAAATATCACACGACAGCAGTTTAAATCAGGCACATTATCATTGCCTCCTGCCATCACCTGCTTGCGATAATCCCAGGCATTTTGCACTCTCATCCTGAGGAAATTGTCATCAATCAGCTGGTCTGCTTTTCTTGTCATCATTCTGATACGGATTTTTGAATTCTGGTTTATGAAGCCGCGCCCCATCGGATATCCGTCAAAATCGTGTACCACAACAATATCTCCGTTCGTAAATGTGCCTGTGATTGTGTCTATTTCATTGTCAAAAATCCATGCGCCGCCTGCTTTTATAGTGCGTCCTTCGCCTTTTTTCAGTGTTACAATTGTATGATTTTCCATATTTGTTCCTCTTCTAAATTACTTCATTATTCCTTGCTAAAATCTGATTATATAGTTTATCTGAAATTCTATAGCCTTTAGAAATAAGTTTATCTGTCGACATTCCATTTCAATTATATGAAATCCCGGCAATATTTACAATACACAAATATTTCTGCAAAACATGCCGATATATATATTATAATATAATCGTAACTATTATAACATCCGACCGGTAAATGGAGATAAATATGATTACAATTAGCTTATGCATGATAGTAAAAAATGAAGAAGAGGTGCTCGAACGATGCCTGAACAGTCTCAAAGGGCTGATGGATGAAATCATCATAGTGGACACCGGCTCGACGGACAGCACAAAGGAGATAGCTGCACGGTATACGGACAAAATCTATGATTTCTCATGGTGCGATGATTTTGCTGCGGCCAGGAATTTTTCGTTTTCCAAGGCTACGCAGGAATACATATATGCACCTGATGCCGACGAGGTGCTCGACGATACCAACCGCAGGCGTTTCATGATGCTTAAGGCTGCGCTGCTGCCGGAAATTGAGATTGTCCAGATGAAATACATTACTCCAAGCAAATTCAACACAGTGCAAAATTCATCCTCAGAGTATCGCCCGAAGCTGTTCAAGAGGCTTCGCACGTTTACATGGATTAATCCGGTGCACGAAACGGTTCGCTTAGAGCCTGTAGTCTATGACAGCGATATCTGTATACAACATCTGCCGCAGGGCACTCACGGCAAACGTGATTTTACCATATTCAAGCGCTCCTTTGAAAGAAACGGCACCCTGCCAAAAAGTATAGCGACTATGTATGCCAAGGAGCTTTTAAAATGCGGAAGCCCCGAGGATTTTACCAATGCCCTGCCATATTTTCAAGGTGAATACCGTAACAGCCCCGACATCGAATCCACCTGCGTGCTATCACGCTACTATCGCATGAATGGCGACTATGACAAATTTTTTTCTGTTGCCCTAAAAAATGTAGCAGTTGATGGCTGCAGCGAGGTGTGCTGTGAGCTCGGTGCGTACTATTTCGACAAGGCAGACTATGAGGAGGCAAGCCTGTGGTATTACAACGCTGCATTCGAGACAAAGCCGGTACTCGATGTGGAGTGCGGCGGTGGCAAGGCGCTTCATGCCCTGTCTGAGTGCTACTCAAGATGGGCTGATGAGAAGCAGAAAAAGCTTGATTCGCTTCCTCCTAAATCAAGGAATGTATTTAAAGGCGATAAGGAGCTGATTGATTCACTGCGCAGCCAGGCGGCCGATTACCAGAAGCAGGCTGAGGAATGGATGCTTCCGGAGGGTGACTAGCAAAGGCTGTCATATAAAAGTCTCTACCAGCATTTACCAACTTGTAAAATCCTCTCTAAAGTGATAATATAGAAGTTATAGAGTTTGTTATTTTTTTAACGTAGCATTTTGCTACTATCATTTTAGGTATCTAAGGAGGATTTTATGAGCTTTTTAGAAGAGTACAAGCAGAAACTTGTCTCAGCAGATGAGGCAGTAAAGATTGTCAAATCAGGCGACTGGGTTGACTACGGCTGGTGCACAGGCACACCTGATGCGCTCGACAAGGCACTTGCCCGAAGAACAGATGAACTTAAGGATGTCAATGTACGTGGTGGTATTTTGCTTAAACCACTTGCCATTTTCGAGCGTGAGGATGCCGGCGAGCATTTCACATGGAACTCATGGCATATGGGCGGTTATGAGAGAAAGCTTATCAAGAGAGGCTGTTCTTTCTACTCACCAATCCGTTACTCAGAGCTTCCTCGTTATTATAGAGATTCAACAACACCTGACGATGTCGCTATGTTCCAGGTTGCACCGATGGATTCACACGGATACTTCAACTTTGGTCCTAACGCATCTCACCTCGGTGCTGTATGCGAGACTTCAAAGAAAATCATCGTTGAGGTCAATGAAAACATGCCTCGCTGTCACGGCGGTTCAGAGGCCAATGTACATATTTCACAGGTTTCTTACATTGTTGAGGGTGACAACCCTGCAATCGGAGAGCTTGGTGCCGGTGGTCCTGCAACAGATGTAGACAAGAAGGTTGCAGAGCTTATCGTTGACCAGATTCCAAACGGTGCCTGTCTCCAGCTCGGTATCGGCGGAATGCCAAATGCAGTAGGCTCACTCATCGCTGAGTCAGACCTCAAGGATCTCGGTGTCCACACAGAGATGTACGTTGACGCATTCGTTGACATCGCAAAGGCCGGAAAAATCACAGGAGCAAAGAAAAACATCGACCGTTATCGTCAGGCTTACGGCTTCGGTGCCGGAACCAAGAAGATGTACGATTACCTCGATGAGAATCCTGAGCTCATGAGTGCCCCGGTAAGCTACACAAATGATATCAAAAATATTGCCGCACTTGACAATTTCATCTCAATCAATAACTGTGTAGACCTTGACCTTTTCGGTTATTTGGTCCGTATAGGTGCAACGGACATAAAGCGTAATTGCATGTATGGTTGAAATAAATCCATTATGTATTTAGTGCTATAATTTTTTAAGTCATGAGAAGAGAACTTTTGCTCTTATCTTGTTGCGTGGTCATCCCAAGCATTTGTAGTGCTCAAGAGAAGTCAGACACTACAATGGTAGAAAAGAAAGCAGAACGCAATGTGATGCTCAATGCATCCGATGCCAATGCACCTCGTTACATTCAGATAGGTCTTCCAAGTGAAGATGTAAATGTGTACGAGAACGGATTACCTGTCGTTTATTCTTCTTACATCCATCCTCTATCTGCTCATTGGAGAAGTGACGGAAGCTTGGCTGAAGTAGGATTGATGAACCCGCAGGAATCAGCCATAGCTACAGGAAACATTGCTTATTCAGTAAACAGTTTCAGTGACTTAGGCAGTAATACGTTCAAGGGTATTTTGAATTACAAAGGCAACCATTATGGTATGCATCAGTTTGATTTGAACGTTTCAGGACCTCTGGCTAAAGGCTGGACTTATGCCTTGAATATGTATCAAAACTTTGATCCAGGAACCTTTGACTTGAAGTTTACCAACTATAATGACCGTACCCAGATTTATAAGGGTGCCCTGACAAAGCATTGGGGAAACAGAGGTCAGTTGTCTTTTCTCTACAAGTTCTCAAACAGTCAGCGTATGGGTTCCGTAACCAGTTTTGCACCATTTATCTATCACACTGATGGTAATGTGACAGAATTGGATGGCTTTAAATTGGGTACATCTTCATATGTTCCAGCTTCTCAGAACTTCATGTACCGTGATATGAAGACAGGTGAAGTGAAAAACACTACTATCAATGATTGGAACAAGAACAAATCTCACGAATTTGTTGTATTATTCAAATGGGATTTAGGTAATGCATGGAACTTGGATACAAAGGCTAAATATACCTGGGTTGATGCTAACTATGCCGACTTTGGCGGCAGTTCCATCATGAATGTCAAAGATGGAAAGGTTGAGGGTAATACGAATACGTATTATGACAAGAATGGAAAGCTTTATACAGGTATGATGGATGGTCGAAGAATCTGGTTTCATACTGCAAAGGCAAAATCTTTCCTTCTCACCTCTGAGGTGATGAGAAACTATGGCCAGCATAATCTTAAAATAGGTCTCAACGAGTGGAACTTTGACTTAGACTACTGGTCTGCGTCAACACAATGGGATGCCAGTGTAAAGGAGTATCCAGAGTTTCTATCACATTCCACGGTTTCAGACCCGACTGCAAGAACAACTTATTATGGGTTCAATGAGATTTCTACAGACTATGCTATCGGTAATGAGAATAAGTTAGCAGGATATTTCACAGACGAATGGCGTCCTATTGAAAGCCTTCGTTTCTTCTATGGCGCACGCTTAGAGTGGTGTCGTATGTCTGTAGACCAGTTGCCTTATGCACGATTTGCAGACATGTATGTCGGTGCAACCAATGCAGACGGTGTAACCATTACACCACAGCACAGAACAAAGAATAAGCTCAATTATGCATTTACAGTTTCGGCTACATGGTCCTTTTATAAAGGTATGGGACTCACTGCTGACTTCACTCAAATGGAACGCTCTCCTCGCATGACAGATTATGCCAATATGGGACCACAGGACCTGCGTCTCCGCATTCCATTGCTTCGTGGCGGTATATACTATCGCAATAAGTGGATTGATGTTACATCAATGATTACCTGGATTCAGAAGACGAACAATACAGACCAGCAGGATATAACCAAACCTGGCACTAGTATTTCAAAGACAACATCATTAAATTATAGCATTCAGACTGTTGGATGGACAACCAATGTGGAACTTGACCCTTTCAAGGGTGCGCATCTTCATGCCCTCTTTACTTATCAGAAACCAACATACAAGGACTATTCTGTGACAGTAAAGTTTGATGATGGTGAGACCGCAGACTTAAACGCCACTGGTAACATTGTCAAGGAAATACCACAGATACTGATTGAGCTTGACCCAAGTTATACCTTTTACAAGGATAAGATGACAGTATGGGGCAGTTTCAGATATTTTGGAAAAACGTATGCTAACCTTTCAAATGCCCTTTGGTTTAACGGCCATTGGGAAACTTTCGCAGGTGTGAAATGGAATGCTACCAACAAATTATCATTCAACCTTGGTGTAGTCAACTTCCTGAACCAAAAAGGTGCCAGCGGTACAATATCCGGCTCAGAGCTTATTGGTCCGGAAGAAGCCAAGCGATTCAATGGCTACGTAATGTCCGGACGCTATCTTCGTCCTTTCACTGTTGAGTTTGGAGCAAGTGTAAAACTATAAATACCTATTGATTATGAATAAATTATGCAATTTTATGGTACTTTTTATGGCTTTGTCAGGTAATGTATATGCCCAGAAGACAGAACCATGGAATGACCCTTTGGTGAACAACATCAATCGTAACGAGCCTGTTTCTGATTTCTTCGGCTATGAGAATAAGGAACTGTCTGACAGAAATGACAAGACGCTTTCAAAGAGATTCTTGTCTATTGAAGGAAATTGGAAATTCAATTGGGTGCAGAATGCCAATGAGCGTCCTTTAGATTTCTATTCTCTCAATCTTGATGATTCTAATTGGGGTAAGATGCCAATTCCTGGATGTTGGGAGTTGAATGGCTATAGCGTGCCAGTCTATACCAACCATAGATATGAGTGGGAAAATGAATGGGAATCAAATCCTCCTTATGTGCAGGATCTTGGCAACTACGTCGGATCTTACCGACGTAAGATTGTAATTCCTGAGAATTGGAATGGTGACAATATAATACTGCATATCGGCGAATTTTCCAGCAATATCAACCTATATGTAAATGGAAAGTTTGTTGGATATGCTGAAGACAATAAGGTTGCTGCGGAATTTGACATCACTAAATATGTAGAACCTGGAAAAGAGAATCTGATAGCCATGCAGCTGATGAGATGGTGCGATGGCTCTTATTTTGAGGATCAGGACTATTGGAGACTTCGCGGTATTGCCAGAGAGAACTATATCTATGCTCAGCCGAAGTCACATATTAAGGACTTGAACGTAACCTCTTCCTTGTCCGATAATTATAAAGACGGTATCTTTGCCATTCATTTTTCTACAGAATCATGTGATGGAAAGAATGTTCTGGTAGAATTGATAGACAAGAAAACTGGCAATACGGTTTTTGAAAGAAAGCAGCAGTTACAGGGTGGCAGTTCAACAGTAGAGTCAACCATTCAGGATGTAGCCAAGTGGACAGCAGAAACACCGAATTTGTACACACTCAGAGCGACACTGATGGATGGAGATAAAGTATTGGAAGTCATTCGCCAAAATGTCGGTTTTAGAAAGATCGAGATCAAGGGAAAACAGCTCTTGGTAAATGGACAGCCTGTTCTTATCAAGGGTGTGAATCGTCATGAGATAGATCCTGATGGAGGATATGTTGTCAGTGTTGAGAACATGATTCGTGACATAAAGGTTGCCAAGCAATTAAACATCAATGCTATACGCACCAGCCACTATCCAAATGACCCACGCTGGTATGATTTGTGTGATGAATATGGTATTTATGTTATGGCTGAGGCAAATCTGGAAAGCCACGGAATGGGATTTGCTAAAGAGACCCTGGCCAAAAAAGAGTTGTTCAACAAGACACATATTGAGCGTAACATGCACAATGTGAAGGTTCTCAAAAACCATCCTTGTATCATTATGTGGAGTCTTGGTAACGAAGCAGGTTATGGTAAGAACTTTGAGGATGCCTACGATTGGGTAAAGGCATATGATAGTTCTCGTCCAGTACAATACGAAATGGCATGTTCAACAGGCAAGCATGATGAAACCCGTCCTGTTGAGTCATACGAGTTGGCTGGTCTGAAGGCTGGCAAGACTGACATTTTCTGTCCTATGTATGCTGATTACGACAGTTGTAGAGCATATCTGGAAAAGGACTATTGTGACAAACCTCTTCTTCAGCAGGAGTATGCCCATGCTATGGGTAATTCTATGGGTGGATTCAAGCAGTATTGGGATTTGGTCCGTCAGTATCCTCAGTATCAGGGTGGTTTTATCTGGGATTTTGTAGATCAGGGTCTGCGCGACAAGAGCAAGATAACTGGTAATCAGATCTATGCCTATGGCGGTGATTATGGTCGTTTCCCTATGTCTGACGAGAACTTCAACAACAATGGCTTGGTTAGTCCGGACAGAAGACCAAATCCTCATGCTTACGAAGTGAAATACTTCCATCAGAACATTTGGAGCAAACTTGAGAACAAGGTCAAGGGTACAGTCTCTGTATTCAACGAGAACTTCTTTGTTCCGTTGAATAACGTAAATCTCGTATATTCAATAGAGGTAGAGGGAAAAAGTATGGCAAATGGTTTAATCAACCTTGGCAAATACAATATTCTTCCTCAGACAAGCAAGACCATTGCAATTCCTGGATATGCAAAGATAGTTGCAGACAAGAAGTACAGAGGAAAGGAAAAGACACTGACTCTTTCGTACAAATTGAACAGTGATTCGCTTCTTCTAAGTAAGGATGAAGAAATCGCCCACCAGCAGTTTGTGATTAGCGACTATAAGTTCCCTGTATTGAATTCCACTGAAACAGCCAAAGTCAAGGCTGTAGATCATGCCAAGTATCTCGTTCTTTCTGCCAATGGTGTGGATGTTACCATCAGTAAGGCAACAGGACTTGTTTCTTATTTGGATGTTGACAAAACACCTATGCTTGTAAGAGGATTTGATTTGACTCCAGACTTCTGGAGAGCATGCACAGACAACGATTTTGGTTCACATATGCCTACATTAAGTGCAGCATGGAATAAGCCAAGTATGGAACTGAAGAATTTTACCCGTAAGGAGAATGGTTCTGTTGTTGCCGAGTTGTATCTCAAAGAAACAGAGTCTACACTGACTCTTACCTATACATTGAATAATAATGGAGAACTGACTGTTGAACAAGATCTGAAGGTAAATCCTGATGCGGAGAACAAGCCAAATCTTCTGCGCTATGGAATGGAATTGCAGATGCCTAAGGAGTTTGATAGAGTTGAATTCTACGGAAAGGGTCCTAACGAGAATTATGCAGACCGTAACAATTCCGACAGATTGGGCATTTTTACCCAGTTGGTAAAGGATCAGTATTATCCATACGTCCGTCCACAGGAGTCTGGCAACAAGACGCAGGTAAGATATTGGAAGGTTCTGACAAAAGACAATAAAGGTCTGGAGTTTTTCTCCAATGAGCCAATGGAGTGTTCAAGCCTGAACTATCTGACTTCTGATCTTTACCGCGGACCGGTAAAGAACCAAGAACATTCTGGAGACCTTGTACCACGAGACTTTACCTCTGTACACATTAGTCAGAGACAGATGGGATTGGGATGTATCGATACATGGGGCTCATTACCTATTGAGAAATATATGCTTCCTTATCAGGACTATGCATTCAAATTTGTGATTCGTCCTGTAAGATAACAAAAAGTCTCACTCTGAGAAATATCTCGACTTTTGCTCCAGGAGTATATACCTTTAGGACAGCGTGTGAAAGCATTCACAGTATATTATCTTGAGGGCAAGAACTGGGTAAAGCTCAGTCAAAAGGAAGAGACAACCACAATCGGTTATAAACGTTTGCTTCGTTTTGAAACAGTCACTACGGACAAACTTCGTATAAACTTTATGGAATCACGCGCTTGCTTGTGTATCAATAATATAGAGGCTTATTATGCAGGAGAAACCCCGGATGTGTTTACTGCGAAAGCGGAAGAACTGAAAACGTATCCGTTTACATTGCCGCAGGTAGATGAGGCGGAAGCCGGAAAATGTGCGGATAAAGATGCCGCCACGACTTGCTTTGTGGATGGCAATACGCTTTTGATAGATTTAGGTACGGAACAGACTGTTTCTTCCTTCCATTATCTACCCGATCAGAGCGAGTATAACAAAGGACTGATAGCTGCTTATGAGATTTCAGTGGGTATGGAGGCCAATGCTGTGAATCAAGTGGTGAGCAGCGGGGAATTCTCGAATATCAAGAATAATCCGATTCTCCAATCGGTTTATTTCACTCCGGTAACGGCTAGATATGTATTGCTGAAAGCAGTGAGGATGGTGGAAAACGAGAGTCCGATGGGCTTTGCCGAATTAGGAGTGCAATGACCATGTATCAATATACTCATGTGTCCGTTCACAATACAGCTACCGTATGTCAATGAGTACATGAGTATATTGATACATGGTTACATTATTAATCGGTACACTCCTCCTGCCAGTGCTCGTATCACCCCTTTCATTTCTAATTCAAACAGTAATGCACTCATTCGGTTTACAGGTATGTTGGTGTCTATCACCAATGTGTTGATTTGTAATCCTTCCGGTATTTTGCCGAGTCGTTTTACTATTCGTTCTTCTTCCTCGCTTAAATCAGGGAACAATTCCCGTTGTACTGTTTTCTCAGTTTTGGGGCTGCTTTCCCATCCCATACCCTTCACTAAATCCTCGGCCGATGTGATAAGCACTGCCTGGTTTTTCCTTATCAGATTGTTGCAGCCTATGGAATATTCATCATTGCATCGTCCCGGAAAGGCAAAACAGTCCCGGTGATAACTTTCCGCCAGTTCGGCGGTGATGAGGGCTCCCCCTTTGGCGGCGGACTCGATAACGACGGTGGCGTCACTCATACCTGCTACAATGCGGTTTCGTTTCACGAAATTTTGCCTGTCGGGGTTGGTTCCGCTTGTAAATTCGGTCAGCAAACCTCCCTGTTCCAACATGCTGACGGCTGTCTTCCGATGTTCGGCAGGATAAATGCGGTCCAGTCCGTGTGCCAGCACGCCTATGGTCTTGAAATGATTCTGCAGGGCGGCG
>ENA-OQKQ01000479-OQKQ01000479.1-human-gut-metagenome-genome-assembly--contig:-NODE-479-length-13308-cov-5.100523_pt1 | contig 13308 bp, 13 predicted proteins | sample MGYA00242651_ERZ504803 | MGnify/ENA primary metagenome ERZ504803 (study PRJEB26092, sample SAMD00036380) | human gut metagenome | host: Homo sapiens | study: EMG produced TPA metagenomics assembly of...
ATAAGTGACATAGGAGCCAAATTGGGTGATAACGCACTAGAATTATTTAATAGATTTAAAAACATGTGTTGGCTATTTTAGCTTTTTATTAACAGTGGTTTTGGTAAATATAGTGTCACAAAATCCGTTGGATAATATATTTACTAAAGATATAACAGCGTTGGTTGAATTTAATTCTTCTTGGTTCTGCAATATATTTTTTAGCTTGCTTATTGGAAACTATTTATAAGTATGAAAAGACAAACAACGCATATAACTTATTGCGAAGAAATTATGAGGATATTTTTTCAGAAGAAGAATTGAATGAAATTTTTAATAACGATGAAGTATTTAAAAAATGTAAAAAAATTGTTATTCGTAATATTGTAATTTTTTCTGCATTATGGATACTGTTTTTTGTTGTGGCTATTATAGTGATTGAGAATATAAGTACAAATCCATTTGTTAGTAAATTTATTAGATATATAGCAGGTCTATTTGATTAGTACGTTTCCTAAGGTAAAATGTCACAACAAAACAAATATAAATGACAGATAATTATTCCCCTACATTCACCAGAGCGCATGACTGTTAATCATGATGTCACTGGTTCGAGCCCAGTTGGGGGAGCCACAACAGAGTAGTCTTTTGACTACTCTGTTTTCTTTTTGCCTCTATGTCAATAGTTGGGGTAGCATTAAAACGGAATAATTGAAATTGACAAGTGGTGGTTGTTTAAACTGCCGCTTGTTTTTTAATCATATTAAGGTGTAAAAACATTAGTTGACAAAATTAACTTTATGCGTTACTATGAAAATGTAGAAATTACACAAAGCACAAAAATACAGTTTATAGACAAAGGAGGTAATTAATTATGAAAAAAGCATTTTATTGTTCCTTATGTTAATAATAGCTTGTTTTATTATCATCGGCTGTAAAGACTCTTCAAATAACACCAATAATTCGAGTAATGCAAATGTTGGAGTGTTAAGAGATTTATCTGTGAATTTGGAAAAGAACTATAGCGTTCCCGATTCTGACAGCAATGTAATTGAACTTGCTTCAACACCTGATGAACTTTATCAAAATGACCTTAAGAAATTAATATCAATATCGGATGATGTGATCCGTGTAACAGTTCAAAATGTGGCTTATACAAGCTATGAAGGCGTTGCTTGGACAAAATTAGATGTCCTGATAACTGATACATTAAAAGGAGATTTAAAAGTCGGAGATGTAATATCAGTATTTAATTTGGGTGGATATATTCCGCTTAGTGAACATATTGAAGGACATAATGATGCGTTTCGATTTAAAAATTTAAGTGCAGAGGAAATTAAAACGACTTTTCTTAAAGAAACAATTGACGGTGAAAAAACGGTTCAAAAGTCGGATGATTTGATACTGTGTTTAGTTCAAACTCCTAAGAATAGTCCGTTGCCGAACGGTGCATATGAAAGAGTTTCTTATACAGGTCAGTTATATGCTGATGGCGACAATAAATTTGTTCAGTTGATTACTGACAGTTCCGAAACAACAGAGAAAACATATTCCTATGACGATATCAAGAAAATGACTGAATAGGAAAAGTTATAAAATAAATAGCGATAATCATAGCGTGTAATGGTAGCACTACATCTAATATCAGACCATGTGTTTTCATTGATTCCAATGTTTGTTTGCGAAAATTCTCTATAAAACTATCATTTATTATTAAAATAATAAAACAAGGAGGTGTTTCTATTGAAAAAAGCAATATGTTTTACTTTATGTCTGCTTGCTTTTTTTCTTTATCAGCGGTTGTAATAGTATGAATTTTTCTAAGAAATCAACCGAAACAGAAACTTATGTCAATGATGAAGTGTCGCTTGAGATAAAGAATGATAGTATTGATAATTCGGGGTTAGTGTTACTGATTTCAAACAAAACAAACACCGATCTTACTTATGATTCAACTTATTATATAGAACAAAAAAAGAATGGAGTTTGGTATTCATCAGATAATGAACAATATTTTAATGCATTAGCGATATTGTTGGAATCAAAGGCTACGAATGAATTTGAAGTAGATTTTGAGACTACTCTTCCGCAAGGGGAATATAGAATAATTAAATCCATAAATGTTTCAACTGGAAGCATTCCTTTGATGGTAGATTTCAAAATATCCTAGCATAATGAGATTATCCGGATTGCGTAGTAACAAGCTTAATTTCAATAGTTCTGACAACACGAAAAATAGTATATATGATAATCACAAGCGACAGGAATTAAGCTGTCGCTTGTTTGGCTGTTAAAATACAAACCATACTATTTAATTTTGCATTGAATTTAATTGAGCGGTGCTATATAATTAATATCAGAGTAATAAAACATTAAAATTCTGAATTTAAAGGGTGATTATTATGCCGTTGCAGATTGTTCGGAATGATATAACTAAGATGAAATGTGACGCAATTGTTAATGCGGCGAACAATTCGTTGCTTGGCGGAGGCGGTGTTGACGGTGCGATTCACCGTGCGGCGGGACACGAATTGCTTAATGAATGCAGAAAACTTGGCGGTTGCAGAACGGGTGAGGCGAAAATTACGGATGCGTACAAACTGCCTTGCAAGTATGTTATTCACACGGTCGGTCCTGTATGGCAAGGCGGAAATTATCATGAGGAAGAACTGCTTTCGTCATGTTATCGTAACTCGTTGCAGCTTGCAAAGGCTTATGAATGCGAATCGGTTGCCTTTCCTTTGATTTCATCGGGGGTTTACGGCTACCCGAAAGAACAGGCATTACAGGTGGCAATCAACGAAATCTGTAAATTTCTTGCAGACAACGATATGCTCGTTTATATTGTTGTGTTTGACAAAGACGGATTCCGTGTTAGCAAAAAGCTTGTTCGTGATATTGCCGAATACATTGACGAACACTATGTTGAAACGCACTATTCCGAAAACCGCAGTCGTGGATTATCCCGTCTTTTAAGACAGCCGGAGACTTATCCAATGCAAACCGCAGCTTTGAATTTAGCTGATGTTGTAAATCAGCTTGATGAAAGCTTTTCTCAGATGCTTTTGCGTAAAATTGACGAAAAAGGTCTTACGGATTCTCAGTGTTATAAAAAGGCGAATGTTGACCGCAAGCTGTTTTCTAAAATAAGAAACAATGTCAACTATAAACCTAAGAAAACTACCGCAATTGCCTTTGCAATCGCTCTTGAACTGTCGCTTGATGAAACTAAAGAAATGCTCCAAAAGGCCGGCTATGCACTTTCGCACTCGAACAAGTTTGATGTTATCATTGAATATTTTATTCAAAAGGGCGAGTATGATATTTTTACTGTAAACGAGGCTTTATTTGAATTTGACCAGGTTTTGTTGGGTCAGTAAATGTCGCATTTCAGGCGACCATATGTTATACCGAAAGTTATATGATTAAGTCAAGATAAAAAACTTAATTACTTTTGGAGGTAACAACTATGAAAAACAACATTACAGAATTGGTATTCATCCTTGACAGAAGCGGTTCAATGTCAGGACTTGAACAGGACACAATCGGCGGATTTAATTCGCTTATTGAAAAGCAACGCAGACAGAATGGCAAGTGCTATGTTTCAACCGTATTGTTTGATCACGAAACCGAGGTTCTTCACGACAGGGTTGAATTGTCTGAAATTTCAAAAATGACTGAAAACGATTATACGGTTCGTGGCTCAACTGCACTCATTGACGCTATCGGCGGTGCAATTCATCACATTGGCAACATTCATAAGTATGCAAGAGAAGAAGATGTTCCCGAACACACCTTGTTTGTGATTATGACCGACGGAATGGAGAACGCAAGCCGTATCTATTCAAGCAATAAGGTCAAGAAAATGATTGAGCGTCAAAAAAATCGCTACGGCTGGGAATTTCTTTTCATCGGAGCTAACATTGATTCCGTTGAAACCGCAAAGCATTTTGGAATCAATTCCGACCGCTCCGTTAATTATCACGCTGACGGTCAGGGTACGGCTGTTGTTTTTGACGCAGTATCGAAAACCGTGTGCAATTTCAGAAAAAGCAGACCGCTTTCATCGTCTTGGAGTGATGAGATAGATAAGGACTACGAAAGCAGAAAATAAGAGGCAAATTAGTTTTAATTTCTGCATTTATACCTTAAACAAAAGACCTATATTTACTTTAGAATAAGTAAATATAGGTCAAATTTATTGAAGTCACATTGGAAAGAATCAATCTTTTTATACTTGAAATTACTTTTAATGCATTTTGGCATTTTTGTGAGTTCATTTTTTACAAACCAAATTTTATGATTTGGGTCAACTTTGTCTGCAATTTCATTTTTGTTTATACATTCAACATTTTCAAATGCCTCAAACCAGTTTTCTTTGTAGGTGCAAAGGTGGGTGTTGTTCGGATAATAATACGACATAATTCCGAATGCACTGTCGCAGTAAACAAAAGTGTCTGATTCTGACTGTTGAGAACTGAATCTTTCACGAAAATTTGTCATTGACGGATTATATTCAAACAATCCTGTTGCAACAAGACAGCCGATATTTAAAACGCAAAGCAGGGTGCATATTATTTTGCTCGGCTTTGGCTTTATATCTTTTACGCCGAAAGCAACGAGAATTGCAAAGATGCCGAGAATTACAACGCTGTATCTTGCAATGTAAAACGGGCGTATAAAAACGGTTACGAACAACCCGATTATTTGAATCCCCATAACGCAGACATCTGCGAAAATTATACACAATTTTCGGTTGCTCTTTTTCATAAGAACAAGTGCAGATACTGCTATGCCCGATATGAATACAATTACAGACAACGGTTCAACTCCGCTGAGCCAAAAATTACTTGAGGCTGATTTTGTTTGATTTAAAAGAGGAATTATCCAAAATGAATATCCTGCCACCATAATAAGGTCTGCAATAATAACACGCTTGAACAAATTTCTGTCTTTAATGAGCAGATATATATTTGCAAAAGCAAAGATAATTGCAACTGCAAGAAGTGCGTAGATGTGATTGTATGCAGCCCCAAGTCCTGCTATAGCAAATAAAATGCAGTGATGAAGCTTTTTGTTTGCTATAAAAAGCAGGGACTCAATAAAGCACAGTGTAACAAAAAATATGTTCCATGAGTATGACCTTTGCTGAACGCTGAAATAGAGCATCATTGGCACAGCTCCGACAGTCAGCATATAAATTATTGATGTTTTACTGCCGTAGTGCTTTTTTATGATTGTGCATCCCAAAAACAGCGTTGCAATGTAACCGATTGCCGAAAATATTTTTGTTGCTGTTATTGAGTATCCAAAGATACAGCAAAATGTTTTCAGCGACAAAAAGTACAGTGGTGGGTGCATATCGGATTTCAGAATATTGATTATGTCTGAATAATTGTGCTGAATCAGCGACAGCGTGTACGCCTCGTCAAACCATATATTGTCATTAAATATAAGTGTCAGGGAAAACAATGACAAAACGGCAAATATGATATATACCGTATGATTTGCTCTGACTTTTAATTTGTGCATCATAATATCTCCGTTTCTGAGTTTATAGGATAATTTTACCATTACAGGGCTATAAATTCAAGATTAACGGAAAACGGTCTGTCTGTGATAAGTGTTTTACACACCTGAAAAGCTGAGAACTTTTTCGACTGATTTTGAATATACTTTCCATTCCTCCTGCTTTTCTTTAAGGTGTTTTGTGCCTTTGCGGGTGAGGTGGTAGTATTTACGCTTTCTGCCGTCAAATTCTTCCCAGTAGCTTTCAAGCAGATTTTCTTCTTCAAGTGCGTGAAGAATGGGGTAGAGAGTACCCTCTTTAAGCTCAAACACGCTCTCGCTCTGTAATTCAAGCTCTTTAATAATTTTGTATCCGTACATATCGCTTTTTTTCAAAACGCTCATAACAAGCATTGCTGTACTGCCTTTGATAAGTTCTTTACTGATTTTCATTTTATTTGCTCCTTTCCGATTAGCTCCGAATGAAAAAATTAAATCCGGTTTCGTATTCTTTTTTATGTTCAATAGGTTCGCATATATTGGATATTTTACCGCCCGAAACACTTATGTCAATGGTTTTGTATGTGTGTCCCTTTTTGCCGATAACAAATGTCAGACAGGGGTATAGACTGTATTTCGGGTTTCCGAGATTATCATTAGCATAGTATATTTTTGAGATTGCAGAAGCTTTATAGATAAGATATTTTTCGTATAATTTACTGATTGAATCTCCAACCTTGAGGTTATTTATTGCGTCAACCTCTTTCGTGGTTAATAACAAATCATCATAGAAAATTGATGTGTTTAAAGCGTTATAATCTAAAGATAAATACATATTAGAATTGACTGAAATCATATTGCCGTTATGCCGAAATACGTACTCTTTGTCTAAAGAATCAACAGTCGGATGTTTGCCGTATTTGAAATTCAGTTGAAAGTCAAATCCGTTTGCTTTTGCATTGTCCAAAAATTCATTGCTTGTGGTTTTTAGATTGGCATTCATCACAAAGTCAATTATTTTTTCTCTTTCTGTAAGAATTTCGGTAGATTTTGAATTTATCTCTACTCTTGAAATAACCGCACAAATTCCCATGATAAGAAAATTGACAGAGAGAAATACAATGAAAATATTTTTAAATACTTTAGTTATTTTCAGATGAATTTTTCTGCCTTTCATCCGCTCGTTTTTTCTGATTTTAATCAGAACCGCAATTGCCCACAGCAACAACAGTGCCATAATTATAAAAGGAATTGCCGTGTAGCACCACTCATTGACTGCCGAATACTCAATATTTTCATATGCAAACAGACTGTCAATATACGCAATCGGACCTTTTGTGATGATAGTCATAATCGCATAAACCGCAGGTTGGAAGATTGATGAAAATTTGATTATAAGAAGAAATGAGCCTTGCAATGTTATTGAGATTGCAGACATTAAAACCTGAAAGCCAAGCGATATTATGATGAAGATTGCAACCGATTTGTGACTTTTCTTTTGACTGTAAATTATCATCAGCACATATGCGGTAAGAATTATCAGCGACCAAAAATCAAACATTGCGTAATGCGTCAAGTTTGAATATTCTGCAACATAGCAGAATAGCGGTGATGCGTTTAGAGTTGCCATAAAAAGTGCGATAACAGCCACAAGACAAATGAATGTGAATACTCCACGATATTTATTTTGGTGAAGAGCATTCAACGGCACGGCGGTGTCATCGGGATTGCCCATTTCTTCGGTGGCACGCTTTTCGGCTTCTTCTTTTGAATAGCCAATGTCAACATAATAGTCGATTTTATCAAGCAAGTGCGATTCAAGCTCTGATGTGATTAGTTCCCGAGAGAGTTCATCTTCAATTTGCTCGGCTACTTTGTCAAGAAATTTATTCTTCATACTACCCCTCCTGTTTTTATGATACCTAGCAGTTCTATATACATAGATTGTCTATGTATATAGAATAATACATTTTTAAAGCATAGTCAAGGGGGGAGGTAAAAATTTTCGAGTGGAATTTTATAATAAATCAAATTATATAAAAGCCGCAAAGCTATTGTCATACAGTAGCGGCGAACCTTGTTCGCCATTTGTTTTGTGTGTAAACACAAAACAATAAATATCTGTATTGAATTTGTTGTTAAATAATCATTTTGCCCCAAGCTTACGCTTGTGACGATTGACGAACACGGTTCGCCGCTACAAATGAATACATAATTTCCATAATATCAAAACATTTTTGTAAAACGTAAAATTTCATCAAGGCGGGCGTTCAATGAACGCCCCAACAGAATTGATACAGAAAAACACGGCTTGTTCATTTTCCGAACAAGCCGTGTTTTTACTTTGTAGTTATATTGTCTTTGAAAAATTCCTCAATAAAATTCTTCATTTTCTTATATTGTCGATTAAGCTTTGTGAATATTAAAATCCACACACCTGCAAACAGTAATATCGGAACAATTGAGAATATCAGCGATGCCAAGTTTTCATTACAAAAATAATCGTAAATTAAAAGACCTGCCAAAAACAGCACGAAAATTATAAAAGGTATCGGTAAAAGCAGATATTTCAATGATTTCATTTTTAATGTCAGAACCGAGCCGTTTGCTGAGTTTTCAACAGTTCCGTCAAAATCGGGAGATTGGTTGTCAGGTCCGCCAAATGGGTGATTTTTTGAAAGATGAATTGTGAATTTGTTCGCAAAAAAAATTGCCTGCAATTTTTGGTGTATCGGGTTTTGTATTGTCCAAAGCCTTCATTCTTAAAGCGTTAGAAACCTGATTGGCAGAAATGTTCATTTTGTAGGAAAATGATTTAATGCAGTTGAACATAACAATTCTCCTTTAAATTACTGTTCTTTCAGAACACCGTTGCGGTAGGCGCAGAGGAGCATTGAAAGTCCTTCAATGCGGTTACGGATTGTCTGACCGTCATCGGTTTGTGCAACACGGATTCGGTTTTCCGAGGTGTCAAAAACTTTTGTTGTTGAGAGAATGTCCTTGTTTGATTTGATTGCGTTGTCAATTCCCGCAAAGGGTTCGTGGGTGACAATTCGCATACCGTAGGAATTATAGACAAGCGTGTAGCCCGCCGTGCCTGTTTTGTCCTGATATGCTCTGCAAAATCCACCGTCAATCACAATCAGCTTGCCGTTAGCCTTTATCGGACTTTCGCCCTTTTTGCGGATAACGGGAACATGACCGTTGATTATGTGACCGTGATTTTCCGAAAGACCAAATTCTTTCAAAATCCTTACGCAGGCGTCTTCATCGTGATAGAGCGTGTAGTAATGGTTGCGTGTTTCCGTGTGAGTTTCGGAATCGTCAATAAAGAAACGCTCAAACGAACACATTTTTTCTCTGCCGAAAAGCGGTGAATGTTTTCCGCACCAGAGATACCACATATAGTCGTTGCCCTTTTGCCTTTCGGGAGAATTTTCGGGGGCAGAGTGTCCCTGACGAACAATCTTTTCAAGCTCATCAAGCAATGCTTTTCCCGAAAGCACACAGTTGCCCGTGTCAAATTCCATAAAACTGCCGTCCTTGTTCATCGGAATACAGCCGTGGAGCAGAAGATTGTTGTTGCAACACTTGTACATTCCGCCCTTGGCAAACAGAAAATCAATGTGTCTTTTCAGCTTTTCACTTGCCATAAAGGCATTTTTAAGCTGTTCCATAACCCGTTTTTCCGTCTTTGTCAGTTCATACGGATAGTCATGGTCAACTGTGGGGAAGAAGGTGTCGGAAATCGGATACTTCTTTTCGCCGACAGTTACGGTCGCATTTTCAAAATCAATCTTGTCAAGCAATCGCCTGTCGTTCATATTAAAGTTAGGATTGCGGCTGACAAGCTGACCTTCAAGCTTAAAGAGAATAACGGCAATCGCCTTGTGCATATCGGCAACCAGCAACGGATCGTTTGAGGTGTAGGGCGAATCCGCAAAAGGACCTTTCGGCATAAAGCGTTCAACATTTCCGCCGCCGTAAACATCCTTTGCAAAAAGCGAGAGGTCACGCAGACTTATTCCGTAGCCGACCTCGATTGTGTCAAGATTGCCGTATGAAAATGCGTTGTTAAGTGCAGCGGCAATGCAAGCCATACTGCCCGATGCCGCACCCATCCAAAGAATATCGTGATTGCCCCACTGAATGTCAACACCGTGGTGCATCATAAGGTCATCAAGCACAATGTCAGGTCTTGCACCTCTGTCGAAAATGTCGCCGACAATGTGGAGCTTGTCAACAATAAGTCTTTTTATCGTGTCACAAAGCGAGAGTATGAAAACATCGGCTTGTCCTGCCTCAATAATTGTGTGCAGAATATTTTCGTGGTAGGTTTCACGGTCTTTTTTGCCTGAATCACCGAACATAAGCTCCTCAATGATATAGGCATAATGCTTTGGCAGAGTTTTACGAACCTTGCTTCGTGTGTATTTTGAAGAAATGTGTCGGCAGATTGCAAGCAATCTTATGAGTGTTAATCTGTACCATTCTTCAATGTCGGTTATTTCGCTTTTGTAAACACTGAGTTTTTCCTTTGGATAATAAATCAGCGTTGCAAGCTCGGCACGCTGTTCGGATGTGAGAGTATTTGAAAAAAGGTCGTCAATTTTTTTCTCTGATTGAACCCGATGCGTTGTTGAGAATATGCCTGAATGCCTCATGCTCACCGTGAATATCGGAAAGAAAATGTTCGGTACCTTTCGGCAAATCAAGGATTGCGTGAAGATTAATCATCTCTGCCGCCGCCGACTGAATGTTCGGATACTGCTCCGAAAGTGCCCCAAGATAGAGAATATTTTCCTGCATTTGCTTTTCATCGTAATGTTTCATCAAGTCCGCCTCCGAAAAAACTTTTACTGAAATCAGTGTATCACAACGCAAAAATTATATCAATATTATTGCAAAAGATTTTGCGGAATTTTCTGCAAAAACAAAACACCCGATTTCCGTTTTGGTCGGAAATCGGGCGTAAAATGTTTAGTTTAATGTGAGATTTGTGATTTGCACCTGTATCGGCGGTTATTGCCGTACAGTAGCGGCGATCAGTGATCGCCATTTGATTTGCGGCAAACGCAAATCAACAATTTACATAATCGAACAAACAAGGTCTGTGTATTCGGACGGATTTTCAAGCGGAAGTCCTGCGATTAGAAGTGCCTGACTGTAGAGAACCTCGGCATACTTCTTTGCTCTGTCAACATCGCTCTTGATAAATTCTTCCATCTTCTTAACGGCAGGGTGAGAAAGGTTAAGCTCAAGCACACGCTGAGCCTTCATATTTGCGTCAGGCTGAACTGAGTTGAAATACTTTTCCATTTCAAATGAAATGCCGCCCTTTGCCGTAAGACAAACAGGATGTGAAACAAGTTTCTTTGATGCGGTAACCTCTGCAACCTTGTCACCGAGTGTTTCCTTAACAAATGTAAGAAGTGCGTCCTTGTTTTCTTCATCCTCTTTATTTTCCTCAGTTTCAATGCCGAGGTCATCGTTCATTGCCGAACAGAATTTCTTTTCCTTATATGTCATGAGTGACTGTAGAGTAAACTCGTCAATCTCCTCTGTGCAGTAAAGAATTTCGTAACCCTTTGAGCGGATAAGCTCTGTCTGCGGAAGTGTGTCGATTGCAGCGGCATTTTCGCCTGTTGCAAAGTAGATGAACTTCTGGTCTTCTTTCATTCTGTCAACATATTCCGAAAGCGTAACAAGCTTTTTCTCGCTTGAAGAATAGAACATAATAAGGTCCTGAAGTTCTTCCTTGTGCATACCGTAGTCCGAAACAACACCGTATTTAAGCTGTCTGCCGAATGCGTTGAAGAATTTTTCGTAATTCTCACGGTCATTCTGAAGCATTAAAGTAAGCTCGTTTTTAATCTTCTTTTCAATGTTCTGAGCAATTGTAATGAGGTGACGGTCATGCTGGAGCATTTCTCTTGAAATGTTGAGCGAAAGGTCTGCGCTGTCAACAATACCCTTTACAAAACGGAAGTGCTCGGGCAAAAGCTCTTCGCAGTTATCCATAATAAGTACACCGCTTGAATAAAGCTGAAGTCCCTTTTTGTATTCCTTTGTGTAGTAGTCATAAGGAGCAACAGACGGAATAAAGAGCAATGCCTTGTAGGTTACAACACCCTCAACAGAAGTTACGATAGTTTTAAGTGGCTTGTCCATAGCCATAAATTTTTCGCTGTAGAACTTGTCGTATTCTTCCTGAGTAACATCTTTCTTTCTTCTCTGCCAAAGAGGAATCATGCTGTTGAGTGTTACGGTTTCCGTGTAATCCTCATATTCGGGCTTGTCGCTGTCCTTGGTTTCTTCCTTAACTCTGCTCTTTGTCATATCCATAACAATCGGGTAGCGGATGTAGTCGGAATACTTCTTGACAAGTCCCTGTATTCTGTACTGCTCAAGGAATTCGTCATAGTTTTCATCGTCTGTGTTATCCTTGATTTCAAGAATAATCTCTGTGCCGGCATTTTCCTTTTCAATCTCGCTGATTGTGTAGCCGTCTGCACCGCTTGACTGCCAGCAATATGCCGTATCCTCGCCGTATTTCTTTGTGTTTACGGTAATCTTCTTTGCAACCATAAATGCCGAGTAGAAACCAACACCGAACTGACCGATAATGTCAATGTCGTCTTGCTTTTCTTCCATGCTCTGCTTGAATTTGAGTGAGCCTGAGGATGCGATTGTGCCGAGGTTGTTTTCAAGGTCATCCTTGTTCATGCCGATACCGTTATCCGTGATTGTAAGAGTACGGCTTTCTTTGTCGGGCTTTAAAACGATTTTGAAATCGCCTCTGTCAAGACCGACCTTGTCATCGGTAAGAGAAATGAAGCAAAGCTTGTCGATAGCGTCGCTTGCATTTGAAATAATCTCACGAAGAAAAATTTCTTTGTGAGTATAAATTGAGTTAATCATAAGGTCGAGAAGTCTTTTTGACTCTGATTTAAACTGTTTCTTTGCCATAAAAATCTTCCTTTTCATAATAATACATAAATTAAGAAGCCCTGTTCAAAACCGCAATTTGCATAGCTTTTCACACAAGCCTCTCATTAAACTATAATTATACTACAAAATGTCAACTGTTTCAATATATAAAAAGTCCGAATGTGTCATATAGGGCGAATTTTGGTTAAATTTGTCATTGCAATGGCGGTGTTTTCGTTTTATAATCTACTTAATAACTGCATTGAAAAAGAAAGGAGAATTAAATGACATATTCAGACGGTACAAACAGCGGGTTTTCAAGAAGAAATCACTATGTGGGACAGCCTGCCGTAAAAGTCGGAAGTTCAAATTTTGACTACTACAGAAAGCCTGAAAAAAGTCATGGCTTTGCAAAGAGAGTCGCATTTTTTGCGTACTTTCCGCTTTTGATTCTATGGCTTGAAACCGACCTTAAATTTGCGTCGGGGTTTGATGTGCTCGGCGGTTTTGCTTTCACATTCCTGTTCACAATTGTGCTTTCGGCGGTACTTGTTTTGTTGTGTTCTTTTTCAAAACGCAGAGGGGTGAACAGAGGAATTGCAACCGTACTCACGGCTGTGCTGACGATATGGTACGGTGTGCAGATGATATACTATAATGTTTTCGGCACAATGGTTGTTGTAAGCAGCGTTACAAACGGCGGTGCAGGGCAGGCATTCAATTCAATTGATATGATCATGACTGCGATAACAAGCAGAATTGTGTTTGTTGTTTTACTTTTTGTTCCGCTTAGCTTTCTTTATAATTTTCGGCGGTAAAGCTGTTTGACTTTTCAAAAGTAAAGTTAAAAGGTAAGCTGATTGTACTTTTGATTGCGGTAGTTTTTTCAGA
>ENA-OQKQ01000481-OQKQ01000481.1-human-gut-metagenome-genome-assembly--contig:-NODE-481-length-13275-cov-4.602069_pt1 | contig 13275 bp, 9 predicted proteins | sample MGYA00242651_ERZ504803 | MGnify/ENA primary metagenome ERZ504803 (study PRJEB26092, sample SAMD00036380) | human gut metagenome | host: Homo sapiens | study: EMG produced TPA metagenomics assembly of...
TTCGTCAAGGAGTTTCGCCCGGATCTGCTCGGTGTCCGCACCGCCGGAATTGAAGTGCCTTGCAAGCTGGTTGAGATTGCTGCCCACCTTGCTGCACTGGGCAAGCAAAGTGGAAACAGCGGTCAGGGTTTCTTCTCCGCCGCCGGCAACGATGATTGTTTTCTCGATCTTGACGTTGTGGATGGCACGGCGGATAAAAGTGGAGAGGGAGAGATTTAGGAGTTTGCAAGTGAGTTCCAGTGACGTTTTTTCCTCCGCTGTCACACGGAACTTGATGACGTGCGTTTTGTTGTTCGGCGTGTCGTGGTGCTGAAAATTGCTAGGAATCGCTTGAGCATTCGTTTTGGTCATTGTACCTCCTGTCTGTTCGATAACTCCTCGGTGAAGTTATGTAAGCACGACACGCCGTTTGTTCGCGCCATCAGGCGCGAACTATGAGCAGGGTTTGGGGCAGGCACGCCCCAACAAGATCACATCGGAAATGCAGACGCATTGAAGAAGTGAAGTCCCGGTGGAACACAACATTTTCAAGAATTGAAAATTTGTGGCCACGGGACGGTTCTTGCCCTCTACCGCTGCGCTCAAAATCGTTTCCGGGTAATTGTTTCCGAATTGTTAAGGCGCAAAAAATAAGTAGAGGTGGTGCTGCTCATGTAAGGGAGTCACCGTTTGCTCCGAACGAAGTTCCTGCCTCTGTTTGTGCAGCGGCGTTGTCCGGCTCGCCCACAGAAAGTGTGAGGTCATGGCACAGTATCACGTTCAGACGGCTTATGAAGGATTCAAGGTACAGTATGAAGAAAGCCGGGCGCAGTGCGGACACTACGTCCTACTTCTTTCAAACACAAGAATAACACTTTGAAGTTGTACAGTCAACAACTAAAAACAAATTTTGGAAGATTGAACAACTACATAAGATTTTATTTGTGAAAAAGAAAAATACCGCCCACGCAGCGCAGCGATGGATTTTGTCGGGTGAATCGGCGGCAAAATGAATCGGGTGTGTTGCGGGGCGGTAAATTCTTCGTGGACTTTTCCTCACGGAAGTGGTGGGTCTCACGGTGATAACCAACCACTTTCTGTGGCTGTGTTCAAAATGAACACGACCACATCTTGTGGATGGTTTCAAACCAATCCACAAAATCAGTGAGATTTGTGACAGAGAATATCATGTTTCGCAAGGTGCGTCAAGATGATTTTGAAAAATTTATGACGGTAAAGCATAAGAAGTCTTACTATTTGGCTCAAATTGAAGTCTACTTGACTTTTTTATTGAAGAGATGTCCGTTTTATGCTGCTGCATCTGTAACAGCCTGACGATAAGCACTTGCAGCGTTGTTATTTTATTCAACTGGCTGGGGGATAGTCCTCTGCATCGGGCGAAGTATTCCTCAGTACGGTTTCCACCGCGCACAGAGCAATCTTGGCAAGATTCAGCGTGGTATGGGGATTCATGGCGGTATGCCTCCGTCTATTTTTCTGTGTATAGAATACCACATAAACAAAAAGAGAACGGACGGTCGTTTCTGTTTACGAATTGAGCGCCTGCCACAACGCATCTGAAGCATCAAACACTGCCACGCTGTACCCGGCAAAGCGGCTCTGGATATCAACAGTCTGGCTGCCATCGGCGGCAGTGTTGTAGCTGCCCAGTTCCAGCCCGGAAAGGGCGGGCTGGCTGCGCCACGGGATAAGCTTTGTCTGCCATTCCGCGCCCAGCTTTTCGCTCAGTGCCCCATAGGCCTGTTCGAAGCCCTCCGGGTCATCCAAGATCCAGATTTTGCTCTCGCCGTTGGCAAGGTCGGTGTTCATCTGGGTGGCACCGGCCATCTGACCGTTCATGTCGGTCAGGGCGGCATCGGCGCTCCATGTGTAGTTGTTCACCTGCACCACCACAGTCCCGTCGCCGTTGGCGTCCTCCGCATAGTCTGCCAGCGCAGTCTGCAGGCGCTGCACGGCCTCGTCCGGCAGGGCCTCCGCCGTGACTACCGCCACGGTGTAGTCCGGGTCTACGGTAGTCAGCAGGCCGTGCGCCACATACGCTACGCCCACAATGACCATTGCCGCCACCGCCACGATGCCCCAGTTGTAATACCACCAGTTGGCGCGGGAGCGCTTTTTCTGCTCCTGTGCGGTCAGGGGCTTATCCGGCGCTGCCGGGCGCGGGATGCTGCGCACCTCTACGCCGTATTCCTGCCGCAAAACCGGGAACAGGGTCTGCATCGCTGCCAGCCCCGGCAGCCAGAAGCCGAACAGCACCGCCCAGAACACGCTGACCGGGAACAGCAAGATCATGCCGCCGATGCCCGCCAGCATGAGAACGCCTGCCAGGACGCAGCGCGCCGGGGCGACAGCCAGCAGCCTGCCCGCCCGGCGCAGCAAGCTGTCCGGGGCGGGCAGTTGCAGCGGCAGAACGGCAGCGCAAAGCGTAGCCAGAACCGCCAGCACCAGAAAATCCAGCGCCAGAAAAACGAGAATGGCAAGCCCGGGGTAATACCCCTGCTGCGCGGCGGCTTCAAACACAAAGGCCGATACAAAGCACAGCAGCCCCAGCACCAGCGTGCCAATGCAGCCAAAGCCGCAGGCGGCTTTCCAATGGGCGGCTAGGGTCTGCTTTGCCCGGGGCAGCCACTGGGAGGGGTCGTTCTGCAAGCTGCGCAGAGCGCAGTCTGCCAGCAGCACCATGGCAGGGCCGGTCAGCAGACCGGTGACCGCACTGCACACCACCGTCAGCGGCAGGGAGAGCAGGGTTACGCCCAGCGAGACCCCCAGTGCGGCAGGCAGGCAGAGCACGCAGACCATCAGGTTCGTGCCCAGCAGCTGGCCGAGGTCGCGGCCGACCATCTGGCAAAAGCGTGCAAAGCCTTTTTTCTCCGGCTCGTTTGGGCCTACGCCGTGGCCGTCCCGCCCATAAAGGGCATTGTAGATGCTCATTTTACTTCACCTCGGTGCCAAAGGCTTCGATTTGGGTCAGCGCCGGGAAGGGGGAAGTCCCCTCGGCCTGAATCAGATCCTTCAGCACAAGGCTGCGCACCCGCTTGGGCTCAAAGGCCACGCTCTGGGGTTTGGCGCTTTTCACCAGCGGGATGTCCAGCTGGCTGCCATCAGAAAATTCCACCGTGGCCTTTACCCAGTAGTTGTCGTGGGGGAAATCTGCCCGCTCGGTGATGCGCAGCTCATCCAGCAGTACTTCCCGGCCAAAATCCAGCGTCAGGGCTGCGTTCGGGTCGCGGTTGATGCCCCAGCTCTGGTAGGGATACTCGCCGTGGGCGCTGTTCTCAAAAATGCCGTCGATGGCGTTGCGGGCGGCAAACACCGCCTCGCCGCGCGTTTCTACGTTGGCGCTGGCGTGGGGATAAAAACCGGTGTCGCCATGCTCGTCATAGCAGTTGAAGGCCAGATTCCGCCGGGCGGCAATCTCTTCCGGCAGTGCCAGCCGTGCCCGGATAACGTGACGGCTGCCCGCAAAGCTCTTGGGCGAGTAGGTGATGGCCTGCTCCCCGAAGGGAATGTGGAAGTTGATCTCCCGCTTGACCACATACACAAGGGCTTCGGGCATGGTGTCCTCGAACTGGATGACGCAGTACTGCCCGGGATGGTCGATCTCCAGCGCCACCCGGTCGCCGGGCTTGTAGCAGTTGGTGTAAACAAGGGATACGGCGGTGTCAGCGTCACAGGTCATCAGGGTGTGGCCGGCTTCGTCCAGAATTTTCAGCTTGATGGTTTCCATGGCAGTTCTCCTTAGTACAGTTCGAGCTTCAGCATTTTTTGGAAATGCAGGGTGATCTTATAGATCGTTTCCGGCCATGCGGTGCGCAGGCGCGGGTCGGTGATAGGCACCGCCGTAACAGCAGCCGTTGCGGCGTCCGGGTCAAAGCGGATGCCGCCCAGTGTGCCCACCGCAAAGCCGTCCGCAGTGGGGACGGGTTGCTGCTCGGTGAGCAGGGTCAGGTCTACTGTGCCGGGATAGTCTGTTTCGTCCCGCAGGGTGATGCCCTGTTCGCTGACAGATACGCTGCGGCGGTAGGTGGTAAGCCCCGGGATGGGCGGGTACGCGCCCGCCAGTTCGCCGGTGATGCTATTTTCCTCGGTGCACACCTCCCGGGCAGCGTATTCCGCGCCGGGCAGCTGCTGCACGCCGTCAAAGGTGGGCAGGTTGTGCCATGCGCTCTGCATCGTCCAGATCTCATACCGCTGAGGGCTGAAGGTCTTTTTGGTGTAGCTCTCCACTCCGATATCGATGAGAAACGGTCTTCCGTCCTTGTACACGGTAATGCTGCCGGTATCGTTGTGGTTGTGGCTGTCGCCGTTGGAGCCAAACTTTGCACCCAGCACCCAGCTGCCCTGCCGTGCGGCATAAATGCCTACACTGGGGTACCATACTGCAGAACGATGCTGGGGAACTGCGGCGTATTCCATCAGTTCCTGCTCGGCAAAGGCGGTGGTCAGCCGGTACCACAGGTTGATGTGGGTGCTGCCGTCCGGGTTCTGCAAATGGTCGGGGTCGGCATCGGCGCGGAAATCTGCCGCCGCAAGGGCCTGCAAAGCATCGCTGCCTACGGCCTGTCCAAAGCGGTATTCCCGTGCACCGCAGCGCCGGCCAGGGGCTGCAATCGCCAAAGTTCAGATAGTAAGGTCCTTCCACATGGACATTGCAGATGTACTCCGCGATATTTTTGATCTTTGTTTCTCTGATAGCGGGCGAAGGCCTCCGGCGCAACGTTGGATAAAATTTCAAGACAGCCCACAGGGTCAGTCCGGCGTGGCGAGTAATACTGCGCACCCTCGTTGCAGCAGCCGTCCGCGCCGTAGTCCTTTAAAAAGCAGTCGAGACTGTACGCTGCCTGTTTGACGGCAGCATTTCGCTGCTGCTGCGTGGTGGGCAGCAGAAAAACGGTGAGCAGCACATTCTGGGTGCACCAGCTCGTCCAGTTGCACATAGGCTCTTCGCCGTTGCCCATCCACCAGAAGTGGCTTGTAAAATAAGGCGTCAGGATGCGGGCGTCCAGCTCCCGCTCCATCCTCGCCGTGATGCCCGGCGCGGCAGTATCCAGCTCATCGGGCAGTAAGTACCGGGTCAGCGCCAGAAGCGCGCCGGTCTCGGCGGCAAATAAATCCACGATGGGGCGGGTGGTGTCCGGCAGGGGCAGCTGCGGGGTGTCCCGCACATAACTGTTGTGGGCGGGCAGCTGCCATGCACTTTCCTCGCAGATCGCCCATACGGTATCGGCAATTTCATCCAGAAAGCGCCCTTTGTGCTCCACACACTCGGCACTTACCAGCGCGCACAGCCGCGCCCGGCGGGAAAAGTAAGCCGTCTCCCATGGGGTGCGCCGCCCAGTGTGGGTGAAATCCAGCCAGAGCGAGAGCGGCAGGGGCGCAATGGGCGTTTGCAGCGCGGCTTCCCCCGCCTGCAAAAAGCGCTGCTTTGCCCGCAGGGGCAGCCCCTGCCATGCGGTGTGCTCTTTGACAGGGGGAAAGGGCCGGTAATCGGGAAGAAATTCCGGCAGATGAGCAAGCTGTTCCTGTATCATAAAAGCCTCCGATTTTAAATACTTTGCTGGTATTCCCGCGGGCTGAGCCCCGTGACCTTTTTGAATACCTTGGAAAAATAGAAAGCGCTCTCGTACCCCAGTTTCTCAGCGATCTCGTATACTTTCAAATCGCCCTGTTCCAGCATCTCTTTTGCCGCAGCGATGCGGGTCTCGGTGATGTACTCCACAAAGCCGCTGTCGCCGTATTTGCCGAACAGCTGGCTGAGGTAGTTGGGCGAAAAATTGAATACAGCCGCCACATCGGCCAGCGTCAGTTTTTCCGAAAGATGATTCTTAACATACTCCTGCACCTGTGCCACCACCTGCATCTTCCCGGCGGTGGCGTCGCCCTCGTTGACCTCCACGAACTGGATGGGCTGCTCCACCGTGAGCAGGGGCTGTAGGTGGGCGTTTTCCCGGCAGCGGCGCGCCAGCCCCAGCAGGGAGCCGGTGGGGCGTCCTACCGCCCAGAGCAGCCGTACCGTGAAATAGTTGTATAGAATTTGGCTGGCGCGTTCCAGCAGCGGGCGCAGTACCGTCCGGTATTTTTGGCACTGGGCATCGGTCAGGCAGAAAAGCACATTGCAGCGCATGGCATCCGCCCCGGTCACATAGCAGGGCAGGTAGTTTTGCAGGGTGGTCTCCAGCATCCGCCCGCAGGAAAAACTCAGCTTCAGCTGCTGGGCGGGGGTAAGGGCGGTGTTGGCGATGATCTCGCAGCTGGCTACAAGGTAGGCGTCGCTTGCAAGGTTCAGCTCCATGTGCTGCAAAGGCTGCTCCAATGCGGCTTCGTCCGGGAACAGCCCGGCGTACAACCGCACGAAAAAACGCTCCTGATAGCTGCGCACACTCTCGGCAAGATTTTCCTGTGCTGACAATTCGCCCAGCAAAGCACGCTCCTTTTTTACCTTTTCGGCGGCCTTGGCAAGGGCGGTTTGCAGGTTTTCGGGGGTCAGGTCCAGCTTGACCAGATAATCCACCACTCCGGCACCCATGGCCTGCTTGATGTAATCAAATTCTTCAAAGCTGGTCAGCATGATAAAGGCGGGCAGGGCGTTGCGCTCCCGGCAGGTGCGGGCAAGGGTAAGCCCGTCCATCACCGGCATTTTTACGTCGGCAATGACGATATCCGGCTTCTCCCGCTCAATGAGTTCCAGCGCCAGCTTTCCGTTGCGGGCGGTGCCGCAGACGGTATAGCCCAGCTTTTCCCATTCCAGCATCCCCTGCAGGCCGATGAGCACCAGCGGCTCATCATCCACCAGTAATATCCGCAGCATGGGTGTCTCCTTTCTGTTGATAGGGCAGCCGGATGGTGACCTCGGTGCCCACGTCCTCTTCACTTTCAATGGTCAGGCCGTAACCCTCGCCAAAGGAATACCGGATGCGGCGGTTCACGTTCCACAGGCCGACATGACGGAACTTTTCAGCCTTTTCGGCACCCTCGGCGGGCTCGTCCAGAAGGTGAGCTACCTGCTCCGGCGGCATGCCCACGCCGTCATCGGTAATGCGCAGCAATACGTCCCCGGTATCCGGGTCGGTGGAGATATCCAGCAGCACGCTGCCGTGGCCGCCCTTGGGTTCCAGCCCGTGGAAGATGGCGTTTTCCACCAGCGGCTGCAAGGTGAACCGGGGAATCATGCAGTCCCGGCAAAGGGTCTCGCTTTCAATGCGGGAGACCTCAATCTCCAGGTCGCCGCCGTAGCGGTACTGCTGGATGGTAAAGTAATCGTTGAGCAATGCCAGCTCCTCCTGCAAAGGCACCAGCTTCTGGGTGCCTTTGGAGATGCTTTTGGTCAGCCGTGCAAAGGCGGTGACCATCTCGGCAATGCCGGGCGCGTGCTGGATGGTAGCCATCCAGCGGATGCTGTTGAGGGTGTTGTAGATAAAGTGCGGGTTCACCTCGTTTTGCAGCATCCGGTATTCCAGCTCCTGCTTGCGACGTTCGTCCTCCACCCGGCGGGTCATCAGGCTGTCCACGTTTTCAGCCAGCTGGTTGATGCCCCGGCCGATGTCGCCCAGCTCGTTGTTCCACTCCACCGTGCGGTCGGGGGCAAAGTTGCCGCTGCCCACGGTTTCGATGCGCTTTTGCAGCGCCTCCACCGGGCGGGTGATGACCCGCTCCAGCCAGTGCTGCATCAAAAAGCTCAGTCCCCAGATGATGGCAGTGCCAAGGGCGACCAGCCACAGGTACACGCCGTAGTGCAGCAAAAAGGTATTTGCGGGCAAAAGCTGTACCAGTGCCGCGCTGCGGCCGTTCAGTGTTACCTTGACTACATAATACTTCTGGCCGTCCAGCTGCACCTTGCCCTGCCATGCGGTCTGCTCTGTCACGCCGTTATTGCTGCCGGTGCGCAGGGTGTAGTCCACCTCCCGCAGCGGATTTTCAATCTCGGTCAGGCTGCCGTTTTCGATCTGCCACAGGCGGCTGCCCATCTCCCAGTACAACGCGCTGCCGTCGGTCAGGCTGTAACCTGCTGCCGGGTCGGTGATAATGGCGGTATCCAGCGCAAGGTAGGTGCTGCCCCGGTGCAAGGTGCCCTTGCCGCAGCGGACAGGCTGGCTGATGGCGATGCAGCTCGGACTGCCGGGCAGCAGCGGGTCGGTGGCGAACTGCATCCCGTACCCCTTGGTGAGAAACTGCTTTACGCTGGTGCGGTTGAGCGCCGCCGAGGAGTTCAGCGGGCCGAACTGCAAATGCCGGTCGTTCTCATTGGTAACAAAAAAGCGGAGGATATGGCTGTACAGGGTGCTGGAATAGTATTTTTCCTGCATGGCTTCGTAGGCGGCAATGGTCTGGGTGCCGTTGATATTTTCCTGCGAGATGTACCGCCGCACGGTGCTGTCAATGGAAGCCCAGTTCAAAAGAGCATCGGCGCTTTCCAGACTGGTCTCGATGGAGGTAGCCACCAGCCGCAGGTTGAACTCTGCCGCCTGCAGGGAGTTGGCACGCACATATTGGTTGGAGAGAATGAACAGCGCCGCGCCCACGGCCAGAGAGGTAAGAAAGGTAAAAAAGCGCATTCCCCACACGATCTGCCGCCGCAGCGGGAAACGGTGGCTGCTCTTCATAACGGTGCCTCCTTTCTGGTGACAGTTTGCATTCTTTCCTTTATACAGTACTGATTCCGGCGCGGTTTGTCAACGGCTTTTTTCATGAGAATTGTGTACTTTATATGCTTTTTTCTCTCGTCACGGATGCAAACTGTGCAAGAGAACAAGAAAGTGCAGACTCCAGTGTAAGAAAGTACATCTTTTTTTAAAAGATACAGAAAAACTGCAACTCTTCCCGGAATTTTTCCATTCCGGTTTTTGCGTTTGTGCGGTATCCTAGTGTCAACAAAAGCGAGCGGCTCCCCGGCACGGGGGAGGCTGCTGCACAGAACAAACACACTGCCCTGAAGGAGGACACACTTATGAAAAAGATCTCTCGTCGTTCGTTCCTTACCGCTGCCGCTGCCTGCGGCGCAGCTGCTGCCCTGAGCGCCTGTGGCGGCTCTTCTGCAAGCTCCACCGCTGCTTCCTCCACTGCCGGTTCCACCGCTGCTTCCGCAGCCGCAGGCCCTGTTACCCTGCAGTGGTCAGTGTGGGATAAGGAGTCCACTCCCTACTGGCAGGCCATGGCCGACGGCTACATGGCAAGCCACAAGGACGTGACCATCGAGATGGTGGATCTGGGCTCCAGCGATTACATGACCGTTCTGGCTACCCAGCTGGCCGGCAGCGCTGATCTGGATATCGTGACCATCAAGGATATCCCCGGCTACGCAAACCTGATCAATCTGGACTACCTCAAGCCTCTGAATGAGGTGCTGACCCGCGACACCGGCGATTTCAACGGCACCATCGAGCAGCTGACCACCGATGACGGCAACTTCTACGCCGTGCCCTTCCGCAGCGACTTCTGGGTGCTGTACTACAACAAGGATCTGTTTGATGCTGCCGGTGTGGAGTATCCCTCCAATGACCTGACAATGGAAGATTACGATGCTCTGGCCCGCAAGATGACCAGCGGCTCCGGCGACACCAAGGTCTATGGCTGCCACTACCACACCTGGCGCTCTGCCGCTTCTCTGTTCTCCATTCTGGACGGCAAAAACACCATCATCGACGGCACCTACGACTTCATGAAGCCCACCTACGATATGGTCATTGCCCAGCAGAAGGACGGCATCTGCATGGACTACGGCTACCTCAAGACCTCTTCTCTGCACTACTCCGCAGCCTTTGAGAACCAGCAGTGCGCAATGGTCAACATGGGCAGCTGGTTCATCTCCACGCTGGAAGCTTACATGAAGGATGCCGAGACCAAGTTCAACTGGGGCATCGTCAAGTACCCGCACCCCGCCGGTGCAGAGGCTGGTTCTACGCTGGGCACTGTGACCAGCTTGGCCATCAACGCGGATTCTCCCAAGGCAGAGGCCGCTGCCGACTTCATCAACTGGTGTGTCTCCGAGGAGGGCGCACAGGCCATTGCCAAGACCGGCACCTTCCCGGCCTGCGGCTCCGCTGCTACCGCCGAGATCATCAAGTCCACCGAGGGCTTCCCCGAGGACAGCAATTCTGTGGATGCACTGACCACCAGCAATGTCTATCTGGAAATGCCCTACACCCAGTACGCATCTGATATCGAGACCATTCTGAACGCCGAGCACGATGCTATTATGACCATGAGCGAGACCGTGGACGAGGGCATCCAGAACATGAACGATCAGGTTCCCGCAGTTCTCGGCTGATAAAGCGTTTTCCGCAATACGTTGCGGTTCTCCTTCTTCATCATTTTCGATCCCCATTCATTTTCCGGTGGACGAGCATCGGAAAAAAGCCCTGTCCGAGCGGGGCGGGTATGCACAGCGCCCGCCCCGCTCATTTTTTGGAAAAATGGTTATACTTCCGGGAAAGGAGGCTCTTTTATGGCGAGTGCTGCTGTCCAGAATAAAACTCCCCGTAAAGTGCTAAAAAAATCGACCCGCGATTCTCTGATCGCGTATTCCTTCATTGCGCCAAACTTCATTGGCTTCTGCGTGTTTACGCTGGTGCCCATGGTGTTTGCCATTGCGCTGGCCTTCTGCGCATGGGACGGCCGCCACGCCATTGAATTTGTCGGCCTGAAAAACTTTGTAAAGCTCTTCACCACCGATAAAATCTTTCAGGCGGCTTTGAAAAACACCATCGTCTATGTCATCGGCACCGTGCCGCTTACGCTGGCCTGCTCGCTGGCCATGGCCGTGCTGCTGAACCAGAACGTGAAGCTGCGCAACTTTTTCCGCACCGTGGCGTTCTTCCCTTACGTTGCTTCGCTGGTGGCGGTGGCAGCGGTATGGAACATGATCTTCAACCCCTCCATGGGCCCCATCAACATGATCCTGAACCAGTTCTTCGGCGTGGCGGTGGAAAACCTGCCCCGCTGGGCTGCCGGCAAGGACACCGCCATGATCACGGTCATCCTGTTCAGTGTGTGGAAGAACATGGGCTACTACATGGTCATCTATCTGGCAGGCCTGCAGGGCTGCAACCCGGACCTGAACGAAGCCGCCGAGCTGGACGGTGCAAACCGCTGGCAGCAGTTCTGGCACATCACTCTGCCCCAGCTGCGGCCTACCACCTTCTTTGTGGTCATCATGCTCACCATCTCCGGCTTCAAGGTCTACGACCAGATGTACATGATCACGCAGGGCGGCCCCGGTACTGCTACCATGACGCTGGTGTACTACATCTATAATGTGGCCTTCGTCAATACCCCGAAATACGGCTACGCAAGTGCAATTTCCATGGTGCTGTTCGTACTGGTGCTGATCGTTACCATCATCCAGTTCCGCGGCTCCAAGGGCGAGAACTGAGAAAGGAGGAAGAACCATGTCTGCTGCTATTATCAAGACCGAGGCCTCTCAGAAGCGCCGCAATTTCGTCTCCAAGTTCCTGATCTATTTCTTCCTCATCGTCATTACAGCTTGTATGCTGCTGCCCTTTTTGTGGATGCTGTCCTCCTCCTTTAAGCTGAATAAGGACGTGTTCGGCTTCCCTATCCAGTGGATCCCCAAAAATCCCCGCTGGCAGAACTATGTGGACATCTGGACCCAGATCCCGCTGCTGACCTTTGTGAAAAACACAGTCAAGATCACCGTGGTGGTTACCCTGTTGCAGCTGTTCACTTCCTCCTTTGCAGCCTACGCCTTTGCCAAGATGCAGTTCAAGGGCAAAAACGTGCTCTTCCTCGGCTACATTGCCACCATCGCAGTGCCTTGGCAGGCCTACATGGTGCCCCAGTTCATGATGATGAGCTCGTGGCATTTGAACAACACCCATCTAGCCATTATGTGCCTGCAGGCCTTCAGCGCCTTCGGCGTGTTCCTGATGAAGCAGTTCTACGAGGGCGTGCCCACCGAGCTGTGTGAGGCTGCCCGCATTGATGGCCTGAGCGAGTACGGCATCTGGTGGCACATCATGCTGCCCCTCAGCCTGCCCGCCCTGTCCACCCTGACCATCTTCACCTTCGTGAACACATGGAACGACTTCCTTGGCCCCCTGATCTACTTGACCAAGACCGAACTCAAGACCATCCAGATTGGTCTGCGTATGTTCATCACCCAGTATTCTGCAGAGTACGGCCTGATCATGGCGGCCTCTGTGGTGGCACTGATCCCGGTGCTGATCGTGTTCCTCTCCCTGCAAAAGTACTTTGTGCAGGGCGTGGCATCCACCGGCATCAAGGGCTAAACAAATCACCCGTAAGCGGGGCGTGGGCAGTACCCGCGCCCCGCATTTTTTGCAGAAATAGAGGGAAAGCGTTATGTTATATCCTGAACAGAATGAAGCGCGCTTGAAGCTGAGCCTTGACGGCACATGGGCGTTTGCGCTGGGCAGCTGCGCGGAAACCCAGTTCGACCCCGCAAAGCCCCTGCCGGACGCCCAGCCCATCGCGGTACCTGCCAGCTACAACGACCAGAACGACCAGACCACCGCCCTGCGCCGCCACTACGGCTGGGTGTGGTATCAGCGCAAGGTCACCCTGCCCGCCTTCTGCGCCGGGCAGCGGGTGGTGCTGCGGTTCGGCTCGGTGACCCACACGGCCAAGGTCTGGCTGAACGGCCAGCTCATTGCGCAGCACAAGGGCGGCTTTACCCCCTTTGAAGCGGACGTCACCGCTCTGCTGCAACCCGGCGAGACCGCACTGCTGACCGTAGCCTGTGACAACCGGGTGAACCACAGCACCCTGCCTGTGGGCAACGAGGACGGGCAGCTGGCCTTCTTTGGCTCGGACAACGCGGGTATCCCCAGTGTGGAGGCTGCCAAGCGTGCCGCCGCACCCCAGAACCGCCCCAACTTTGACTTTTTCAACTATGCGGGCATCCATCGCCCGGTGGTGCTCTACACCACCCCTAAAGAGTACATCGAGGATGTGACCATAGTGCCCGCCGTGGACGGCACGGTGCAGTACGCGGTAAAAACCACCGGCAGCGCACCTGTCCGTGTCACGGTGCTGGATGCTGACGGCAACGCCGTTGCAAGCGCCGAGAGTGCAGAAGGCACGATCACCATCCCGGAAGTGCATCTCTGGGAGCCCAGACCCGGCACGCCCTACCTGTACACCCTGCATGCCACCTGCGGGGCAGATGTCTACGACCAGACCTTTGGTGTGCGCAGCATTGAGGTGCGGGGCACACAGGTGCTTTTGAACGGCAAGCCGCTCTATTTCAAGGGCTTTTGCAAGCACGAGGACTTTACCGCCCATGGCCGAGGCTTTGAC
>ENA-OQKQ01000482-OQKQ01000482.1-human-gut-metagenome-genome-assembly--contig:-NODE-482-length-13270-cov-2.696340_pt1 | contig 13270 bp, 14 predicted proteins | sample MGYA00242651_ERZ504803 | MGnify/ENA primary metagenome ERZ504803 (study PRJEB26092, sample SAMD00036380) | human gut metagenome | host: Homo sapiens | study: EMG produced TPA metagenomics assembly of...
ATCCATAACATGAGCGATTCTCGGGCAAACAACCACTGACAGGAGCGCATCTCTCAATGCACAGCTACAATCCAAGGCTCTGTCAAACTTATCCCCCGTCCTAACACCGCGCCATGACACCGCGCGGCGCGCCCACCGCTAGACAGCATGAGGGGGAGGACCACCAGATCCTCCCCCTCATGCTGTCCGAATCAGTCGCGCGTCAGCTTGCGGTGCGTCACGCGGTGCGGGTTCGCAGCGGCCTCGCCCAGGCGGGCCACCTTATCTTTTCGTACGCCTCGAAGTTGCCTTCGAACCAGTACCACTTGGCCGGGTTGTCGTCGTCGCCTTCCCACGCGAGGATATGCGTGGCGACACGGTCGAGGAACCAACGGTCGTGGGAAATCACCACAGCGCAGCCAGGGAATTCGAGCAGCGCGTTTTCGAGGGATTCCAAGGTCTCGACGTCCAGATCGTTGGTGGGCTCGTCGAGCAGCAGCAGGTCCGGGGCCTCAAGCAGCAGCTTGCACAGGGCCACGCGACGGCGCTCGCCGCCGGAAAGCACGTTGACCGGCATGTCGGAATCGGGCAGCTGCAGGGCGTCCATGGCCTGGCCGAGCTTGGAATCGATATCCCAGCCGTCGGCGGCATCGATCTCGTCCTGGAGCTTGCCCATCTCGGCCATAAGGGCGTCCATGTCGCAATCCGGGTCGCACATCTCCTCGCCGATCTTATTGAAGCGATCGACCTTGGCGATCATATCGCCAAACGCCATGCGCACGTTCTCGATGACAGTCTTGTCGTCGTCGAGCGGCGGCTCCTGCTGCAGGATACCCACGGTGTAGCCGGGGGTGAGCCTGGCATCGCCGTTGGAGACCTCCTCAATGCCGGCCATGATCTTGAGCAGGGTCGACTTGCCCATGCCGTTGGGACCCACGACGCCGATCTTGGCACCGGGGTAGAAGCTCAGGGTCACGTCGTCAAGGATTACCTTGTCGCCATGGGCCTTGCGAGCCTGATACATCTGGTAGATAAACTCCGCCATATGTCTGTCCTATCCTTTCTACCTGCTGTTTCCCTATTCTTGATTCGCTTTAGTGGAAACGAAATGAGAAAACCAGCTCTGAAACTTAACGAAAAAGGGGCATGGTTGCCCACACCCCCTAATACTACCTGGGAAAAGTCCCCCGGAACATACTATGAACTGCGTACGCTAGTTTTCCGCAACCTTAGCGAACGGCTCGCTGCGATTTACGCCACAGCAGATACGAATAGGCGTAGGCAGCTCCGGCCGAACCAAACGCCAGAGCCGCAATCACCGCGGCGACGACTTCACTCGAAAGCACGCTGCCCGCCACGCCCATCACAATCAGGCCAACACCCAGCACCATAAAGCAGGCACCGCCAAAGCGCTGCGTACGGCGCCAGTTCTCGGGATCGGCAAGCGCCCAGGGCGTCTTGATACCGAGCGTATAGTTCTGCTTCACACGCGGCAAGTAGTTGCCTACGCCGATGAACAGCAAACCGACAACACCGGAAATCAGCACGTTAACCGAACCGACCGCCGGCACCACGCCCCAGACCGTAAGCTCTCCCAGCCAGCCTTATGGCGCACATGAACAAGGTGAAGGCGATTACGAAGCCCTGGTAGAACTTGCCCGAGGTTCGATATGCCTCACCTTTGGGGTCGATGCGCGGCACCACGCAGAACATTGCGAGAAGCGCCAGAGGCAGCACGCCGAGCGCGGAGGCCATCCAGCTAGGACCCCAACCGTCGACGGCGCCGTTCGCGCCCCAGTGCGTGGGAATCTGCGCAGGCAAGCTCGGCATCACCATGAGGTGCGCTACGACATTGGCGACGCACAGAGCGACCAGCGCAATCCACACGCGCGACGATACCCCCGTGGGGTGAATGCCCTTGTTTCGTTATTCATCCTTATCACCTTCCGTGTTTGTAAAACCCATAAACCAGCCAATCAAATCCTGCATGACGGTGGTGTTTAAGCTGTATACGATGTTTTGGCCATGGCGCTCGTCGGTCACCAACCCGGCGTTTTTGAGCGTCGCCAAGTGATGGCTCAGCGACGGCTTACTGATATCGAAATGCTCGGCAAGCTCCCCCGCCGTGCAATTGCCCTCGCGCAGCAACTCCAAAATGCGCCGTCGCGTTGGATCGGCAAGCGCCTTAAAACCCTCTCCCGGCATAAGACCTCCTCTCATCATCTCTCATGACGCGCACACTATACTCGATATTTAGATGTTTGTCTAACTATCTAATCGAAATGCTTCAAACCACATCAGAGTAAGCGCCATCGCAACCTATGGGCGATTACCTATAATGGCGATAGCTAAAACACGATTCGCTTCCCCATCGGAGGATGTCTATGACCGAAACCGCTGCTCTCGTCGAGACACGCGACACCAAACTCGAGATCATCATGGGCCGTGAGGCACTCGATAGACTCGCCAACGCCACGGTGCTGGTGCTCGGCTGCGGAGGCGTGGGCTCTAACTGCTGCGAGGCACTTGTCCGCGGCGGCATCGGTCATTTTGTGATTCTGGACAAGGATATCGTCGCGCCCAGCAACATCAATCGACAGGCCATCGCCTTTCACAGCACCATCGACAAGCGCAAGGTGGACGTGATGGAAGCCATGATCTACGACATCAATCCTGCCGCCACCGTTATCAAACGTACCGAATACCTGCTGAGCGACAACATCGATGATTTCTTCGCGAGCGTTTTGGAGCAGACGGGCGGCAAGCTCGACTACGTCGTCGACGCCATCGACACCATCTCGGCCAAGCTCACCATTGCCAAATATGCTCAGGACCACGGCATTCGTTTGGTTAGTTCCATGGGCGGGGCCAACAAGCTCCATCCCGAGTGCCTGCGCTTTGCCAACATCTTCGATACGGTACGTGACCCCATGAGCCGCATTATGCGCAAAGAATGTAAGAAGCGCGGAATCAAGAGCCTACATGTACTGTTTAGCTGCGAGGAATCGGTTAAGACACAGCCCCGCGACCCTTCCAACATCCACGAGCGCACCGAGCTGGGAACTGCCAGTTTTATGCCGCCCATCATGGGTCAGATGATTGCCGGCGAGGTTATACGCCAGATCAGTGGGCGCGGCACCGAGCACGTGCGCTCCGATGGCCAGCGCCTAGACTAGCGGAGCGCGCCGAGATGGAGCCCCGGTTATTTGATGCACACTGCCATCTTGATTTAATGGCTCACCCGGACGCCGTTGCCGATGAGGCAACGGCGCTGGGCCTGATTCTATTTGACTGCGGCGTCGATCCGCACGACTTTGCACGCGCCAAGAAGCGCGCCTGCGGCCGTTCAAATATCTTTGCCGGCATCGGCCTCCATCCCTGGTGGCTCGCCGACGGACGATGTGGCAACGCTGAAATCAATCTGCTTTGCGAAGTCGCTGCACAAGAACGCTTGATCGGCGAGGTCGGGCTCGACTTTTCCGCTCGTTTTGCCGGAAGCGAGCCGCTACAAGTACAGGCATTTGACCGGCTCTGCGATACACTCGTGCAGCACCCTCTTGCCGGGCGCGTGATATCAATTCACGTCGTTCGTTCGACAGGAACCGTGCTGGACGTCCTCGGGTCACATGAATTGCTCGCCCCAAGCCCCGACTCCCCCGCCATCATCTTCCACTGGTTTAGCGGTACCTCGAACGAGTTCGTCCGCGCGCGAAACGCAGGCTGCTATTTTTCCGTGAACGAGCGGATGCTCGCATCTAAACGAGGACGCGAATACGCACGACAGATTCCACTCGACCGTCTACTGCTCGAGACCGATGCGCCGGCCGAGCCAAACACAGAAACAAGCGCGCAATCGCTCATCAGATCGCTCACAAGGACCTCAGAACGCATCGCCTCGCTCAAAAAATGTGACATAAAGCGCATCGAATCGGCAGTTTTAGCAAATGCGCGCTCTGTTTTTGACCTTCGCTAACCCCTGTGGGCAAAAATGCCAAGGGACATGCGAATCGCACAACGCAGTCCCTATTGGAAGGCGGTACAGTTCGGCGGCATTACACCAATTCGTGCATGAGATCACGGTTGCGTGTATACAATTCGTCAAAGATATGACGGCGCGACGCATATAGCTCGTGGGCAGTCATATCGGGCACGATTGTTTGCGCAACGCCAAGGACTCGGGCGAGTTCATCCCATGATGCATAGGCGCCACCTGCGAGAGCTGCCATAATGGCATCATCGAAGCATGCGCCCACCGTAACCTTGGCAACCGAGACCTCGCGCCCGCATACGTCGGCGATAGCTTGCATCCAAATTGGATTCTTGGTTCCACCTCCGACAAGCATAATGCGCCCAATTGGCAGTCCATGCTCTCGCTCGATAATGTCGACATGGGATGCAACGGTATACGCGACGCCTTCCAAGGCGGCGCGAACCATATGGGCTCGCGTATGCCTTCCGGTCAGGCCAAAGAAGACGCCACGCGCCTCGGAATCGTTGAGCGGAGTACGCTCCCCCGCAAAGTACGGCAGACACAGGAGCCCATCGGCACCCGGCGCCACATCGGCGGCATCATGCGCCATAACCGAATATGCATCGGGGCCACCGTGGCCCTCGGCCTCTACGGCGTCGCGATACAGCTCTTGGCGCAGCCACGATGTGAGTGCACCCGCTGTATTGGTCCCCGCGCAGATCCCGTAAGTTCCGGGAATGATAAACGTCCCTGGCCACAGGCGAGCATCATCGACCATATGATCAGCTAAGTAGATGAAATACGCCGTGCTCCCCAACTGAACCATCATATCGCCGGGACGGAATACACCCGTCGAAATGGCCTCGGCACCAGAGTCGCCCGTTCCCACCAAGACAGGTGTCCCTGCCACGAGCCCCGTCGCCTCAGCCGCACGCTGCGTAATCACCCCGGCAATATCGGTAGCCGACATTACCTCCGCCATCTGGTCAGGCCGGCAGAAACGATCACATTCCCGAGCATCAACCTTCCAAGTGTAGCGATCGTATAGGGGAAGAAAATCCTCCGCCAAATAACGGTCCACCGTAAAACGCCCCGTCAACTTCGCGCACAGAAACGATGACGCCGTCAGGAACTTCGCGGCACGTTCGTGCACCTCGGGCATATTCTCCTTAAACCACAAGATCTTTGGAGCAATATCTGACGAACAGGGATCGTGCCCGAAAAGCTCGCGTGCGCGATCTGGCCCATATTCGGAAAGAAGCTCGTCAATCTGCGGCTTCGAACGTGCATCGACTCCATATAAGATCGCGGGCGCCAGCGCGTTGCACTCGGTATCGACCGGTACGCAGTCGCAACCCAATGCGGAAAGGCCCACGCATCCAATCTGCGCCGCATTAACCCCCGATCGCACCACCAGCTCGCGCGACAAGCGGCAAAAATCTCCCCACCAAACTGCCTCCGCATCATGCTGGTACCATCCATCACGCGGGTTGTCCGTCTCGTGTCCACAAGAGGCCTGGCAAACGATGTTGCATCGATTATCGATTAAAACGCCTTTAGAGGCGCTTGTCCCAATATCAATACCCAGATAGAACGCCATAGGTGCCTACTCCCCTCGCGCCGTACGAGCGGCAGCCATAAAACGAACTACCCGCTCAACATCAACCGGGGCATCCAGCTTTCCGTCGCGCTTTAAGCAGGTGCCGACAAACGCGCCATCGTAGTGAGCAAATACGTCAGCCACGGTATTTTCGCGACAACCGGTGCCACATACCACAGGCACTTCGCCAACACGCTCGCGGACCTCATCGGCAAGCTCGCCCGAAGCGCCACGACCGGCAGCCGAACCGCCGATGACCATCGCATCCGGCAGGCAATTAAAGAGAAGTGAATCGGCAATGTCCGCAGTCGTGCGGTCGTTGAGATAAACCTCCCCCTCGCTCGTGATGAAGTGAAAAAGCTTGAGATCGTCCAGGCGCAGCGCCGCCTTGCGACGCATGGTGTGAGCGAAATCTCGGTTAATCAGCCCAAGATCACCGGTCCAGGCACCGCAAAAATTGCAGCGCGTGAACTGCGCGTCGACGGCAGCGCACAGCTCGATTGTGGCATCACCGTCGTAAATAGCCTCAGCTCCCCAAGGAGTCGACAGATCATGGGACAGAGCCCCGATTACAAAGCCCATCGATGCAAGGGTTGAGGGAGAAACGTGCTGCTCATAGGGCATCGAGAGCTCATTGGTAATCAAAATGCCATCGACACCGCCCTGCTGCAACGCCTCGAGATCGCGCTTGGCGGCTTCCACGACCTGCGACACGCTTCCACCCGGGTAATACAGCGGATCGCCCGGCAGAGGACGCAGGTGCAGCATTCCGATAACCGGCTTTTCGGTCTTGAACATCGAAGTTAGAAACGACATAACGTGCTCCTTCATAGGGTTATTGCAGGGACGTTACTCGCCCAGCACCTCGACGTACACTTTTCGCTTCTGCGGACCGTCAAACTCCGCAAGATAGATGTTCTGGGCACTTCCGCACACGATGTGGCCATCTTGGACGGGAAAGAAGCAACTGTTTCCACAAATCATGCTCTTGATATGCCCACAGGAGTTGTTGCCGGTGGCTCCATAGCTCGGCAGGAAGTGTGCATGCGCATAGGGGGCATCGAGTGGAGCGATGCGATCAAGCGTCTCCATAAGATCCGTCTCCACGCAGGGCAGCCCCTCGTTTACCACGATTCCACAGGTCGTATGCGACAAAATAATCGCTGCCAAGCCATTGGTCACCGAGCTGCGTTCGATGGCAGCGCGCACGTCTTCGGTAATATCGATGAACTGGTCCGGGGCAGTCGATAGATAGCTCAATGTCTCGAGCGTCACCATGTTTATTCATCCCCTTCAAGAAAACGCAGGGCATTACCCCAGTAGAGCCTTTCTCGCGCATCGTCGCGCATGGGCACGGTATCGAGCGTCCGCTTGAGTTTGAATGCACGGAAGCGCGGCGTATTACTGGCGAACATCACTTGGTGCGATAGCGCGCGCTCATACCACAGCGGCCCCATATCGACCGTGAAAAGACGCTGCATCATCTCCTCGGGCGAATCGATGTAAGTGATAGAGGTGTCCGCGTAGCAGTTGGGATACTTGAGCAGCATCGCCACGGTCTCGCGCACCCAGGGCCAGCCAAAGTGGGTCAAACTAAAACGCACATTTGGATGCGTTGCGATTGTGTGCTCAAATGCAAGCGGGTTACTGCGCGAGAGCTCTGCGCCAGGCTCCCAAGACATACCGGCATGGAAAACCACAGGCTTGTTATAGCGCTCGCACAGCTCGTAAAGCGGCTCGGCCACAGCATCATCGGGGGCAAAACCCTGCTTTGCCGGATGCAGGCAAAGCCCCTTTGCCCCCAACTCGGTAAAGGCGCGCTCCAATTCGTCTGCAGCACCGCTCACCTGCGGGTCTACGCTTGCAAATCCCCACAGACGATCGGGATGCGCGGCAACCAGCATGGCAATCTGGTCATTGGTGCCAAAGTGCCCTCCGCATGCCGTGGTTACATCGAGCGGCATGAGCACGCTCTTCTGCACGTCGCAGACGTCCATCTCGACTTGAAGCTCATCCCAATCCATGGGGCCCATATGCCCCATACCAAATTCTCGTGACCAAAAACCGAATCCATCAGGCTCATCTCCCGGCGTACAGATCTCGCCGTAGAGCATGGGGTGAACCAACATGTCGATAACCATTTCGTACTCCTTTCCAGGCATTTGACCCTAGTACGGCTTAAACGAACCAATCACTCGGGACGATAGCCCAGCGCCCGCTTTCATACACGCCGGAATATCAAGGCCATCGATCACGCCCTTGGTAAACCCGGCAATATACGAGTCGCCGGCACCCACGGTGTTAACGACCTTCTCCGCCGGTACGATCCCGCACTCATAGAAGCGCTCACCGTCATAGGCAATGCTTCCCTTCTCGCCAAGCGTGGCAACCGCAACGCGCGGCCCCAATTCCTGCACGTGGCGTACCCAGTCTCGTAGCTCCGGAGTGTCCTCTTCAAACGACATAAATGCGTAGTCAACGTAGGGAAAATGATTCTCACAGGCATATTCGGAATCCTGGCTGAACACCGAGAAGTCCATAACCACCGTCTTGCCCGCATCATGCCATTCGGGCAGGAGGTCCAAACAATTGCCAAACAGGTCGGTATGAATGATGTCATGCTCTAGGATAAACGCCCGGTCATCTTCATTCGGTCGATATGTCTCCATTACGCCATCGATTGCCTCGAGATGCACGCGATCGACGCCGTCTTTCAATGCCATGAGCATCACCGAGGTGTCGCCATCTTCCACCCGCAGATGTGAGATATCGAGCCCCTCAGCGGCCAGCGCCTCCCTCATCTTGTCTCCGTACTCGTCCTTGCCGACAACTGACACGGCGGATACCGAAACGCCCATTCGTGCAAGATGGATACCCCAGTCAATGCCATTGCCAGTCGGATAGAACACGCCGATGTTTTGATAGACGTCCGCGCAGCAAAAACCAGCCGCACACGCTTTAATACCCATACTCTTCTCCAATGTTCAAAAGGGGACCCACCGCATGGCGAGCCCCCTTTTCGCGTTTCGCTTATTGTTTTGCATCGGCTGTCCAAGGCCTCATAGCCAGACCGCCGTACGCTTTCTTAAGCTATTCGACGATTGGCGCTCCGTGGCCCCAAGAACCTTCCATGCCGCACACGGTCGAAGCAAACCCGGCAGCAAAGTCAAGCGCGCGCTCGATGGCCTCAGCGCCATCCTCACCACGCTTGGCGGAATCGAGATAGCACATCAAAAACGAGGTGAGGAACGAGTCGCCCGCCCCCATGGTGTCCTTCATGTCCGTTACCGGTTTAGCCAGCTGGCGGTAATAACGCTCGCCGTCGTAAGCAATGCAGCCCTCGGCGCCCGCCGTAGCCGACACAAAACGCGGACCCAGGCCCTTCACCCATGCCAGACGCTCGCGAATCTCGTCCTCACTCGCGGCATCCACCGCACTAAAGAAAGCGAAATCGACGTAGGGCGCAATCTGCTCGTAGTACTCGTCGGTGGAGTCATCCGAAAAGTCAAAAGAGACCGTGACGCCTGCAGCCTTCAGCTTGGGCAGCTCGCGCTCGGTAAAGCAATAGTTGCCCGAATGAACCACATCGAACTGCTTCATGTACGCAAGGTCAAAACGATCGAGGACATAGCGCGCATCGCCACGGATACCGCCCTCGTTGGAGCCAAGGAAGACACGGTCACCGTCGACGACGGTCACACGAGCCGCTCCGTTCTCGCCAATCATCTGCTCGCACTTGTCAAGCTCGATACCCTCATCCTCGAGGCTTGCAATGACATGCTCGGCAGCGGCGTCATTGCCAAAAATGCCCATGTATGCGGAGCGTGCGGCACCGCATTTCTTGGCATAAACGGCGAAGTTCACCGCGTTACCGCCAGGATACATGGTGTGGATATGCTCGTAGCGATCGACGACGTTGTCGCCAAATCCGAGCGCGTTAACGTTAAATGCCATGGCCTTTGTCCCTTCTAGTACTCGACAACACCCATATAGCGGCGGAAATCGGGATCGTGATCAAACACCTTGCCGCGTGCAGCACGCAGCTCGCAGTTCATGGCGTAGAACAGCACCGGGTCCAGATAGGCACGGACGCTCGCCGGCACGGCTTCCATACCGTACTCCTTGGCATCGAGCACCATCAGCGTATCGGTATGCGTCTTAAGGAACGCCAGGGCGCGCTCGTCCATAGCACGGCACTCGCTGGAGCCCATCTGCAGGAAGTAAAAAACGCCATCCTGAGTAGCCTCGAAGGGGCCATGGAAGTACTCGGCAGAGTGGATGTAGCTGCAGTGCTGCCACTGCATCTCCATAAGAGAGCAGATAGCGAAACCATAGGTCTGGCTAAAGTTGGGACCGCTGCCCAGAATGTAGAAGAACTCGTGCTCCTGGCAAAGCTTGGCAAAACGATCGCCCAGCTCGGCATTTACCTTCTCACGTGCCGGGGGAAGAATCTTATCCATCTCGGCGATACCGGCATACATATCGGCAAGATCGGCGTAGCCCTCCTGCTGATCGAGCAGCTCGGCCGCAAGCGACAGCGAAATGCCAGCGGGGACCTCGGCCTGCGGCACGCCCTCGCCCCACGGATAGACCCACGTGGTCCACTTGCCGGAGTCAATCTTGGATCCAGCGTTGTCGGTCTGGGCGATCACCGTAGCGCCGGCAGCAAGGGCAATCTCACAGCCCTCGACGACCTCGGGGGTGTTGCCACTGTGGCTGCAAGCAATGACCAGGGATTTCTCACCCAAGCGGCGCGGACGCATGATATCGAACTCGCGAGCCGTATAGATATACGAAGTGAAGGTGGTTGCCTCGCGCTGCAGAAGCTCATGAGCCGGGATCAAATCGATCATGGAGCCACCGCAAGCAATCCAGTAGACGCTGTCGAACTTGCCCTTCTCGGCAATTGCCTCTTTGATCAGATCGTGTGCGTTCATATCCAGTTCCTTTCTTGTTTGGTCAGCAATCAATGACGTTGGTTGCGTGGCCGATGGTTGTTTTAGTCAATCAGATATTTCTCGAATGCGGCCATGTTCTTGGCATCTGCCGCCGCCGGGTCATCGTAGTAACGGCCGTCCGTGATTTCCTGGCCCAGCATGCCGTCGAAACCATGGGCGTTGAGTGTGGCGACGAAGGCGTCCATATCGTGCTTGCCATCGCCCCACACCAGATGGCCATACGGGTCGCCGTCGATAAAGTGCATCTCGTGAATTGCCCCATCACCAAAAGCGGCAAACCAGTCCTCAAGCGTCTCGCCTGCAACGCCCATCGCGGTTGTATCAACCATGGGCTGTAAGTACGGGCTCGCGACCTCGTCAATCATGCGCTTCGCATCGGAAACCGTCGTCACAAGGTTGCTCTCCTCGGGACGCAGGCTTTCCATCGTAAGCACCAGACCGTGCTCGCCGGCATACTCCGCCAGAATGGACAAGTGCTCGCGGCTGCGCTTCCAGGCTTCCTCGCGGTCCTCGTCCCAGTCGCCCCAGCCCGAGTTGACGGACATACGGTCGCACCCAAGTACCTCGGCAAGCTCAATGCCGTGTTTAAAGTACGCCAGGCTGCGCTGTTCATGCAGCGGTTTGCGTGCGCAGTACTGCCAAGGATAGACAACATTCTCGGGGCACAGAGTACGATACCTAAGCCCACGGTCTGCAGCCTTTTTCGCCAGGACCTCAGCCTCAAAGTAGCCCGTGTGGTCGAGCGTCACATGTGGCTCTGCGCACCACAGCTCAATGGACTCAAAGCCCAAACGCTGCTGCACATCAAGGAAGTAATCGAGCGACCACATGATGTAGTGGATATTCATGCCCGCAATCTGCTCGCGGCGCAGCGTCGGCTTGGATTCAGACATCTTATGCCTCCTTATTTCGATCGAACACGATTTGTCCGTCCGACATCGTCATATCAACCGCAAGATCGCGTGCGTCGCGATAATCGAGGTCAAACACATCCCGATCGAGCACGCAGATATCGGCAAGCTTGCCGACCTCGAGCGTACCCAGCTCATCTTCGCGCATCAGGTCGTACGCGCCCCCGGCAGTCCAAGCGCGCAAGAGCTCGACAAGCGTCAGCACGTTGGCCTCATTCACGGGCAGTCCGTCGTCGAAGTATCCGCCGCACGCGCTGTAGATTGACTCGCCCAGGCTCGGAATCAGCAGCGGTAAATCCGTGCCACAGCACACTGTGCATCCGGAATCTTCCATGCCGCGGCGATTCCAGCTGTGCAAAAGTCGCGTCTCGCCAATTTGTCGACGCATCATCGACAGGCAATCCTCGCGCCGGTCCAGCGTCAGAATCTGCGGATAGACCTCGCAAATTCCGCCTAACTTGCCAAACTCGACAAGATCGGTCGGGTCAGAGTTCTCGAGATCGGTAATCGCATGGCGTCGAAGCATCCGTCCATGCTCGTCTCGAGGCAGCGAGGCATAGAGCGCCACGGTGCGACGAACGGCGCCATCGCCCTGGCAATGCAAGGAATATCGGAAGCCGTCAGCATCAATTGCACGCAGCTCGTTCTCAATCAGATCCCACTCTGGCTCCTCGACGACCGTCTTGCCGGCAGCGCCCGCATCGGCCGTGTCCTCATAGGGGTCAATCATCTCGGCAAGCCCGCCATACGCCTCGATCGGTCATACGGTTGAAGCCAGAAAAAACGAACGAACGGTCCCCGGAAGCGCTCTCGTGCCTCGCGGGCATATGCCAGATTTGCACCGGCACCCACCGGCTGCGACATCATAGAGACGCGAACCGTCAGCTCACCAGATTCCTCACGGCGAGCCATTTCGTCGGCAAAGCCGTAGTAGTCATCGAATGCCATCTCCTTGATGGCGGTAACGCCGCGCTCGTTAAGCATGCTCATGTAGTCCGAATACCCGGCACGCACCTCGGGCAGCGCGAGGAAATCGCTCATCATGCGCCAGATCTTCTCGGCATAGCACGCCTGCGGTGTAAAACCGTATCGCGCACTGGCGGCAGCATTGAGAACGCAGGTCTCCGCGCCCGGTGTAAAGCAGACGACAGGGATATCACCAAAAAACTCGTCAAACACAGCTGCCGTATTTGCGTTCTCGGCATCCGATGCCAACGTTTCGGGCAGGTTGTGGCCAAAAGCCGCCGCGCAATCCGGATGATCATCTTTCCATGCACGCAAGAGCGACACGGCCTCTTTGGCATCAGCGACGCCGGACAGATCAGACCCCAACGTCCGCAGTGCCCAGCCCGTATAGAAGGTATGCACATCGATCAGGCCGGGCATGACGGTGCGGTCGCCCAGGTCAACTACCTCGTCCGCCTGGGTCAAATACGAAGCTACCTCGCACTTGGTGCCAACCGCCTCAATTCGATTGCCACGGACCGCTACGAAACCTTCAAACGGCAGGTCCCCCGTACCGGTAAAGACGCTCTTAGACGTCAGGACCGTCAAACAATCAGACATCACAACCACCTACACCGGAAGCATGCCAGAGATTGCCGTTACGATCAGGCCAAAGACGACCATGAAGATGAAGAACTTCCAAATGGTCTTCCACCATTGGCCAAACGAAATCTTAGCCACGGCAAGGCCGGCGACCGTCATGCCCGCCACGGGACTGATGGTGTTGATGGTCTGATTAGCAAACTGGAGCGCGGTAACGGCAGCTTCGGGATTGAGGCCCATAAGCTCGGTCAGCGGACCCATGACGGGCATGGTGAGCGCCGCAAGTCCAGAACTCGAGGGAACC
>ENA-OQKQ01000486-OQKQ01000486.1-human-gut-metagenome-genome-assembly--contig:-NODE-486-length-13168-cov-2.640442_pt1 | contig 13168 bp, 13 predicted proteins | sample MGYA00242651_ERZ504803 | MGnify/ENA primary metagenome ERZ504803 (study PRJEB26092, sample SAMD00036380) | human gut metagenome | host: Homo sapiens | study: EMG produced TPA metagenomics assembly of...
GGCTGCTGGTCGCACTGGCCGAGTGTGCCCGCATTGCCGATGGCATGGACGGCATCGTCTGCGGCGCGTCCTTTGCGGCCATGCTGGGCCTGATGGGGGTGATCGACCCTGCTGGGCTGGTTCCCGCTGGGCGTTCTGCCCGCCGCACTGGCCGGTTCCCTGATGGCCTTCCTGCTCTGGAACTTCCCGCCCGCAAAGCTGCGGCTGGGCAGCGTGGGCTAGCCTGTTTCTGGCCGGGATGCTGGGGTGCGTGCCCCTGTGCATCGGCTGGCCTGACCTCACCCTGCCGCTGGCCCTGCCCTTCTGGCTGGAGGGCGGCATGGTGGCCCTGCAGATCCTGGTCTGCAAGGCCAGCCGGGGCCGCAGGCAGCTGTTCCGCTCGGCACCGCTCCACCGCTGGCTGGAGCTGCGGGGCCAGAGCGCGGAACAGATCTTTTATACCTTTTGTGTCATTGCCATGCTGGGCGTGGCGCTGACCGTTCAGCTGGCAAAAATCAGTTAAGGAGGGGTGCAGTTTGGCAACACTCCGCAGAAAAAAAGCAGAGCCGTTTTCCGTCTTTCAGCGGGACCCCGGCCCCTGGCCGCCCATCCTGCTCAACTGGATGGCGACCCTGGCCATCATCATGGTGTTCGGGCTGGTCATGCTGTTCAGTGCAAGCTATACCACGGGCTATCTCCGCTTTGGGGACAGCTTCCATTACATCAAATCCCAGCTGCTCTGCACGGTGCTGGGCCTGGGCATGATGTTCCTGTTCTCCTATTTTGACCACGTTTCCTGCGCAGAATGGTCAAGCTGGGCTATATCGTCTGCCTGATCCTGCTGGTGTTGGTGCTGTTCAGCAGCCCCATCAACGGCTGCCGCCGGTGGATCAGCTTTGGCGGCCTGACCTTACAGGCCTCCGAGGTGGCAAAGTTTGAGATGATCCTGCTCACGGCAGACATCGCCGCCAGGACCCCGCAGGTCAGATTCGGCAGGTGCCCCTAGCGCAAGTGGGTCCACCACAGCATCGTGGTGGAGCTCATCCGGCCCAATCCTGTGGCTGGTGCCTGTCCTGATCCTGCTGGTGCTGGAGCCCCACATGTCGGGCATCCTGCTGACCACGGCCATCGTGGGCACCATCCTGCTGCTGGGCGGCAGTGGCGGCATCATTACCTGGGGCTGCGCCGGTGCCGCGCTGTTCCTGCTGGAGACTTTGCTGAAGCACGTGGACTCCATCGACTACCTGCAGAGCCGTCTGGACGGCTGGACGCAGGATCTTGACCGGATGACCAGCCAGACCAAGCAGAGCCTGTACGCCATCGGCTCAGGCGGTGCCACGGGGCTGGGGCTGGGCAACAGCATCGAAAAGCAGCTCTGGCTGCCGGAGAGCACCAACGACTTCATCTTCAGTGTCGTGTGCGAGGAACTGGGCTTCGTCGGCGCGGTGATCGTCATCGTGCTGTTCGTCCTCTTTCTGGTGCAGGGCTTCTGGATCGCTTTCCATGCCGAAAACCGGTTCTGCACGCTGGTGGGCATCGGCATCATGGCGCAGATCGCCTGGCAGGTGTTCTGCAACATCGCCGTTGTCACCAACACCCTGCCCAACACCGGCATTTCGCTGCCCTTCTTCTCCTCCGGCGGCACCAGCCTGATCCTGCTGCTGGCTGAGATGGGCGTTATGGTCAATATCGGACGCAACGGCGAACGGGCCCGCCTGGAACGGGAGGAAGCCCACGCCGAGCGGGAGCGCCAGCGCAAGGCAAAGACCATTGTGCTGGATACCGCGCGCAGAGCGCAGACAGAACAGTAAGGAGGAACCAAGATGCGTGTACTCATTGCAGCCGGCGGCACTGCCGGCCATATCAACCCGGCTCTGGCCATTGCGGGAGCCATCAAAAAAGCCGACCCCACCGCCGAGATCCATTTTGCGGGCCGGAAGGAGGGCATGGAGTACCGTCTGGTCACACAGGCGGGCTATCCCTTCCATCACATCGAGATCACCGGCTTTCAGCGGAAGCTGAGCCTGAACAATATCAAGCGGAATATCATTACCCTGTGGAATCTGGCACTCTCCGGCCCCAAGGCCAAAAAGATGATGAAGGACATCCAGCCCGACCTGGTCATTGGCTGCGGCGGCTATGTGTCCGGCCCGGTGGTGCGCTGTGCCGCCAGCAGGGCATCAAGACCGCCCTGCATGAGCAGACGCTTTCCCGGCGTGACCACAGCTGCTGGCCCGGATGTGGACATCGATTTGCCGCTGTGCCCGCCGCCGTGGAAAAGCTGGGCGCACCCGAAAGACCATCGTGGTGGGCAACCCCGTCCGGCCCGGAGGTGTTCACCCAGGCGAAGAACCGGGAGGCCATCCGTGCCGAACTGGGCGCAGGCGACCGCACCGTGATCCTCTCCTTCGGCGGCAGTCTGGGTGCCCGCCGCGTGAACGAGGTGGTGGCCGACCTCTGCGCCTGGGAGCAGAAGAACCATAAGCCAGTCCTTCATCTCCATGCCACCGGCCAGTACGGCGTGCAGCTGTTTCAGGATCTGGAAAAGGAAAAGAACTTCGCGGAGGGCGACGGCCTTGTGGTGAAGGAATACATCAACAATATGCCGGAACTGCTGGCTGCGGCAGACCTTGTCATCAGCCGCGCCGGTGCGCTGACGCTGGCCGAGCTGGAAGCTGTTGGCCGTGCAGCCGTGCTCATCCCCAGCCCCAATGTGGCTGAGAACCACCAGTACTTCAATGCCATGGAACTGCAGAAGGCCGATGCCGCTGTGGTGATCGAGGAAAAAGACCTGACCGGCGAAAAGCTGGTGAGCACGGTGTCCGACATGCTGGCACAGCCCGGCAAGCTGGCTGAGATGGGCAAAAATGCCCGCAGCCTGTCGGTGGATGACAGCCTTGACCGTATTGCAGACGCTCTGATGAAACTGGTGCAGAAGTAAAACAAAACCTAAACCGGAAAGGAGGTGTGCGCCATGCAGCAATACCGCAATAACAGAAACAACGGCAATATCTACGACCTGCGGAAAGACCTGCAGCATACTCCGCCGCCTTCACAACAAAAAGGATCTTCCGGCAGTGCGGACGGGCGCTATGGCTTCAACGGGGAACCGCTGAGCTTTGCGCCGGACCGCACCGCCAATGGTACGGTGCGCCGCACCCGTACCGATAACAGCATCGAGTTCCCTTCGCAGCCGCGCCGCACCGAACAGAGCGGAACCCGGCGCACCAGCGGCCAGAACCGGAACCGTACCGTGCAGCGAAGCCGCACGGCCCAGCCGGAACAGCGTGCATCCGGCACGGCCCGCAAGCCGCAGCAGCGCCGTTCACAGGGGCAGAAGCCGCGCAAGACAGCAGCTCAGGCAGCGCAGCAGCGCTACAAAAACCAGCGTCTGCGCCCGGCACAACAGCAGCCACGCGACCCGGTACAGCGGGAAAAACGCAAGAAGCGCCGCCTGACCCGCGCCGCGCTGAAACGGCGGCGGATGCTGCGGCGGCTGATGGCCTTTGTGACCCTGCTGGCCGTGATCGCCGCCGGTGTTTACCTGACCATGACCATGCTGTTTAAGATCGGCACCATTCAGGTGCAGACGGCGGACGGCACCGTGGTACAGGAGGTGGGCGGCTATTCCAGCAGCCAGATCCTGCAGGCACTGGGTGTGCAGACCGAAGAGAACATTTTCAGCTTTGACCCTGCCGCCAAGGAAGCAGAACTGGAAAAGCAGTTCCCGCTGCTGGAATCCATCAGGGTGGTTCGGGATTACCCAAACACGGTGGTGGTGCAGGTGACCGAGGCGGTGCCTACCTATGCCATGCAGACGAAGAGCGGCTGGCTGACCCTCTCGGATCAGTTCAAGATCCTGGCCTGCGAGTCTGCCCAGCCGGAAGAACTCAAGACCCTATACGGCGGCGAGCCGGTGTCGGTGACACCCGGCGACCAGCTGACCTTTGCAGCGCAGGCAGACCCGGCGGCATCGGATGCATCCGGTTCGGCAGCAGCTTCGGCAGCGGTGCAGACGGACGACCGTCTGGATGCGCTGAATGAGCTGCAGGCAAAGCTGGAAGAGTATGGGATGCTGGACGATGTGACCCGCATGGAATTTGCGGACACCGACCAGATGGCATTTTTGTATCAGGATCGTGTCAGTGTGCTTCTGGGTACACGGAACGATCTGGATTATAAGCTGGACCGCGCACGCTATGTGCTGACCAATGCCGACGGCAAGGGTTGTGCCCCTACCGACACCGGCAGACTGGATTTCAGCCATGTCAGCGCGGGCAGCACCCGTAAAATTTACTTTGCACAGGGCCAGCCGACCCTGCCCTCCGGTTATGTTGTGCCGGAAAAGACCGTGCCGGAAGAGCCTGACACCTCTGCTGCCGAGGATACTGCGGCAGACGGTGCAGAGGATGCCGCTGCGGCCCAGCCTGCGGACGATACGGCGGCAGCTGCGGAAGAAACACCGCTGACCGACCCCGCCCGCATGACCGCAAATAACGAAGAAAACCCCATGTGACAAAATGTTTTGAGGAGCGTGTGCAGTATGAAACTGGAACAGTTACTGGAAGGCGTGCCCTTTACCCTTGCGCAGGGCAGCCTGGACACCGAGATCTCGGATATCATCTACGACAGCCGCAAGGCGGCACCGGGCCTTTTGTTCGTGTGCATCGTGGGCACCCAGCGTGACAGCCATGAGTTTGCCGCCGACTGCGCGGCAAAGGGTGTCAGCGCACTGGTCATCCAGCACGACATCGACCTTTCCGCCCTGCCGGGCGTGACCGTGGTCAAGGTGGAAAGCAGCCGCTATGCCATGGCGCTGATGAGCGCGAACCTCTTCGGCAACCCGTCCCGCCAGATGACCATGATCGGTGTGACCGGCACCAAGGGCAAGACCACTACCACCCACATGATCAAGAGCGTGCTGGAAGCTGCAGGCCGCAAGGTGGGCATGATCGGCACCAACGGCATTTATTATATGGGCCGCCACAAGGAAACTGCCAACACCACCCCGGAAAGTTACGAGCTGCAAAAGACCTTCCGGGAGTTTCTGGATGCAGGCTGCGACACCGCGCTGATGGAAGTTTCCAGCCAGGGCCTGATGATGGACCGCGTGGCCGGTGTGCACTACAATGTGGGCGTGTTCACCAACCTTTCGCCGGATCACATCGGCCCCGGCGAGCACAAGACCTTTGAGGAGTACCGCAGCTGGAAGGGCCAGCTGTTCAAGCGCTGCGACGTGGGCGTGGTGAACATTGACGATGAGAACACCGAAGCCCTGCTGGAAGGCCATACCTGCAAATTGGTCACCTATGGCCGCGCTGAGCAGGCGGACTACCGCGAGACCGGCTTTGAACTGCTGCGCACCCACGATTTTCTGGGCGTGAAGTTCCATGTGACCGGCAAGGACGAGATGGATGTGAAGGTGAACATGCCCGGCGAGTTCAGCGTGTACAACGCGCTGGCAGCTCTGGCGGTGGGCAAGGTGCTGGGCCTGCCGGATCAGGCGATCCACGACGGCCTTGGCAAGTGCGTGGTCAAGGGCCGCGTGGAGCTGGTGCCCATCAGCAAGAAGTTCACCATCCTGCTGGACTACGCTCACAACGAGGTGTCCACCGAAAGCCTGCTCACCACTCTGCGGGCCTACAAGCCCCACCGTCTGGTGGTGGTGTTCGGCTGCGGCGGTAACCGCTCCAAGCTGCGCCGCTATGGCATGGGCGAGATCTGCGCCAAAATGGCCGATTTCTCCATCCTCACTGAGGACAACAACCGCTTTGAAAAGGTGGAGGACATCCTTGCTGATATCCGCGTGGGCATGAACAAGGGCAACCCGGACGCAAAGTTCGTGGAGATCCCCGACCGCCTCGACGCCCTGCATTATGCTGTGGACCACGCACAGGAGGGCGACCTCATCGCCGTCATCGGCAAGGGCCATGAGACTTACCGTGACCGCGAGGGCGTCAAGACCCCCTTCCTCGAGCGGGAGCTGCTGGAAGAGTACGCCCAGCAGATCGGCCTTGAGTAATATCTGAGCATAAAAATACCGGCTGTGCTTAAAGCACAGCCGGTATTTTTGCGTATTTGGACTTTAGTTCTTTTCTGCCAGAGCCTTCTGAGCCTTTTCCTCGGGGATGAGGTTGGTCATGCTCTTGAGGCTGATGCCGATGGTGGAGAGGTTGTGCAGCATGGCAGAAGACGCAGGCTGCAGGATGCCCATTGCCCCCAGCGCGATGAGGGCAGAGTTGAAGGTCAGCACGAAGCGGTAGTTGGCGCTGACACGGCGCTGCAGGGAGTTGGCGATGGTCTTGAGGACGACCAGCTCCTCGAGGCTGTCGGCCTTGATGGTCACGTCTGCGATCTCGCGGGCGATGGCAGCGCCGGAGTTGATGGCAATGCCAATGTCGGCAGCGGACAGGGCGGGGGAGTCGTTGATGCCGTCGCCGATCATCACCACGGTGTGGCCCTCGGCCTTGGCCTGCTGGACGAAGTTTGCCTTGTCCTCGGGCAGCACCTCGGCAAAGAAGCGGTCCACGCCCACCTGCTTTGCAATGGCGGCAGCGGTGCGCTCGCTGTCGCCGGTCATCATGACGGTGTTCCGGATGCCCAGCGCACGCAGGCCGTTCAGCACAGCGGCGGCTTCCGGGCGCAGCGGGTCGGAAATGCAGATGACGCCCACCAGCTGCCCGCTGGCAGCCATGTACAGGTGCGAATACGCGGGCTTGAGGGCATCGAACTTCTGCTGCTCGGCTGTGGGGATGGTACACTTTTCATCCTCAAAGACGAAGTGGTGGCTGCCGATGACCACGCGCTGGCCGCCCACGCGGCTTGCAATGCCGTGGGCCACGATGTACTCCACCTCGGAGTGCATCTCCTCATGGGAAATGCCGCGCTCTTTGGCGGCACGCACCACGGCGTTGGCCATGGAATGGGGGAAGTGCTCTTCCAGACATGCGGCCAGCTGCAGAACTTCGCGCTCGTTGCAGCCGGAGAAGGGCACGACCTCCACTACCTGCGGGGTGGCACGGGTGAGGGTGCCGGTCTTGTCGAACACGATAGTGTCGGCCTGAGACAGCGCTTCCAGATACTTGCCGCCCTTGACGGTGATGTGGTAGCTGCCGCACTCGCGCATGGCGGAGAGGACGGCCAGCGGCATGGAGAGCTTGAGCGCACAGGAGAAATCCACCATCAGGCAGGAGATGGCGCGGGTGGCGTTGCGGGTGAGCAGATAGGTGACCACCGTTGCGCCCAGACACCATGGCACCAGCTTGTCGGCCAGCACCAGCGCACGGTTCTCGGTGCTGGACTTCAGTTTTTCGGATTCCTCGATCATGGCCACGATCTTGTCGTAGCGGTTGGAACCGCCCTCGGCCTTGGCGATAAAGACACACTCGCCCTCCTCCACAACGGTGCCGGCATAGAGGGTGGACCCCTCTGCCTTGCGCACCGGCATGGCTTCGCCGGTCAGGGCGGCCTGATTCACCATGGCTTCGCCTTCCAGAACGGTGCCGTCCAGCGGGATCATGTTGCCGCTGCGCACGACCACCTCATCGCCGGAGCGTACTTTGGTCAGAGGCACCAGCACTTCGGTGCCCTGACTGCGCACCCACACCTTGTCCACGTTCAGGGCCATGCTGCGGGCCAGATCGTCCAGACTCTTCTTGCGGGTCCACTCTTCCAGCAGAGAGCCCAGATTCAGCAGGAACATGACAGAACCGGCGGTGCCAAAGTCGCCGCGCAGCAGCGAGACGCCGATGGACAAAGCGTCCAGCACCTCCACTTCCAGCCTGCGGCTCAGCACGCAGCGCACACCCTTCCAGAGAAAGCGGATGGAGCGGAAGGCGGTGTAGGCAGCGTCAAGGGGTGCGGGCAGGAACAGCTTGCGCAGGCAGCGGCCTGCCACCAGATCGAACATTTTATCCTGATATTCCCGGTTCAGCCTGCGGCTGTCGGCGGAGGTGACCAGAGCGTCATACTCGGCCACATCGAACTTGTAGCCCGCCAGTACAGCGATGGCAGCGGTGCGCTTGCCGGTATAGGTAATGACCACATCGCCGGTGCGCTCGTAAACGGCGGCATGGACGATGGCATCATGGTGGTTCAGATAAGCTTCCAGCACATCGGCACGGTGCAAAGTCATGCGGACTTTTTCCACATGCACACGCATCCGGCCTTTGCCTTCATGCAGAATGGTACATTTCATATATCAAATATCCTTCTCTATCTTTTTGCCGCAGCGTCAGGCTGCTATACCCTGCACGCCTGCGGCCCCACTCTCACAAAAAAGAGCCGCCCGAAGGCGGCTCGAAAGCCACGTTGGGGCTTTCAGTGCTTTACGAACCGAAAATTACTCAGCGGTCTCTTCGGTGGTCTCCTCGGCGGCATCCTCGATCACAGCAGCCTCGGCTTCAACAGCACGAGCCTCGTTGATGGCCTTTGCATCGGCCAGAATGTCACCGGCCTGCTCCTGGACCTTGCTGACGGTCTCCATGGTGGAGTCCTTCATGCGCAGCACAGCAGCGGTGGTCTGGGTGTAGACCTTCTTGGCATCCTTGCTGGACAGCAGCTTGAAACCGGCAGAACCGAACAGAGTACCGGCGGCGAACAGTGCGATCTTCTTGATATCCATAGTAACTTCCCTACCTTTTCTATTTCCTGTCAGAGGCCCTGCACCGCAGGACCTGTAAGATGAATATACCGGCCCAAAAGCCGGAGAACAGGGTGGACATTTCCCTTCTGTCGAGCCTATTGTAGCACAGAATTTACCATTTTCAAGCTTTTTCTTGAATGTTAATACATGTAAACTTTTTACGATGTGTAGTTAGAAAAAGCTATCTTTAACGCGTTTTTCAAGACAAACTACAGTTTGTAAATGGAAACTAACCGGCAGATGGGACGAGAAAGAATTTCCAGTTTGTAAAAAATCCTGGTTTGGAAATGCGTTTTGCCGCCACGGCCCTTCTCTGTGAAAAAGCAACCCGGAAAAATCCGCAGATTTTTCCGGGTTGCTAAAATAAAAAACGTTTTCCGCTGAAGATGCCCAGAGCGAAGCGGCGGGCATTTTAAACCGTTTTGCTTTACAGGATGCGCACCCGGATCACGGCGGGGATGGCAGCCAGCTTTTCGGCCAGCTTCTTGTCCACAGCACCGGTAGCATCCAGCATGGTGTAGGCCATGTTCTTTTTGCTCTTGTTCACCATGTTTTCGATGTTCAGGCCGGCTTCGGTGGTCAGGGCGGTGATCTGGCTGATCATGCCCGGCTCGTTCTTGTGGATGATGCAGATGCGCTTGCCGCCGGCGCGGGGCTGGTTGACCTCCGGCATGTTCACCGAGTGGATGATGTTGCCGTTCTTCAGGTAGTCGCTCAGCTCTTTTGCAGCCATCACGGCGCAGTTGTCCTCGGCTTCCGGGGTGGAAGCGCCCAGATGCGGGGTGCACACGATGCCGGGCTTGCCCAGAATGGCCTCAGACGGGAAGTCGGTCATGTAGCCGGACACCTTGCCGGTCTCCATGGCCTCCAGCAGGGCTTCGGTGTTGACCAGTTCGCCGCGGGCGTAGTTCAGGATCTTCACGCGTCCTTGACAGGGCAAGGGTCTGGGCGTTGATGGTGTCCTTGGTGGTGGGCAGGTAGGGCACATGGATGGTGATGTAGTCGCACAGGGGCAGCATGTCGTTCAGGTTCACGCAGTGGTGTACCTGACTGCTCAGGTTCCATGCGGCATCAATGGAGATGTAGGGGTCGTAGCCGTAGACCTCCATGCCCAGCTCAATGGCGCAGTTGGCCACGCGGGAGCCGATGGCACCCAGACCGATGACACCCAGCGTCTTGCCCTTGATCTCGTTGCCCACGAACTGCTTCTTGCCCTTTTCCACGGTCTTTGCCATGGCGGGGTCGCCGACAAGGCCCTGACACCACTGGGCGGCAGCAGCCACATTGCGGCTGCCGGCGATCAGCATACCGATCACCAGCTCGGCCACAGCGTTGGCGTTGGCACCGGGGGTGTTGAACACCACGATGCCCTGCTCACTGCAGCGGTCCAGCGGGATGTTGTTCACGCCGGCACCGGCGCGGGCGATGGCCAGAAGATTGTCGTTGAAGGCGGTATTCAGCATGTCGGCGCTGCGAACGAGGATGCCGTCCGGGGCATCGGTGTCCACAGCCACGTCAAACTGCTTGTTGTTCAGCTTTGCCAGACCCACCGGGCTGATGGCGTTCAAAGTTTTGATGGTGTACATAGTCCAGATTTCCCTTCTATTATACAGGAACCCTCTCAGTCACGGCTTGCGCCGTGCCAGCTCTCCCGAAGGGCGAGCTTAGAAAGGGGTTCGATCAAGTTGTCCTTCTGATAAAAAGCTCCCCCTCGGGGAGCTGCCGAACGAAGTGAGGCTGAGAGGGTTTTATGCGTTCTCCTTGCGGAACTTCTCCATGAAGTCCACCAGCTTGTCCACACCCTCGGCGGGCATTGCGTTGTAAATGGAAGCGCGCATACCGCCTACCAGACGGTGGCCCTTCAGGTTCACGAAGCCTGCTTCTGCAGCTTCGGCGCAGAACTTCTTGTCCAGATCTGCATTGGGGCTGGTGAAGGTGACGTTCATGGTGCTGCGGTAGCGGTGCTCCACAGGATTCGTGAAGAAGTTCTGACCATCCAGATAGTCGTACAGCACCTTGGCCTTGGCTTCGTTGATCTTCTGCATGTTGGCAAGACCGCCGATGTCGTTTTCCAGATACTTGAGCACCAGACCGGTCATATAGATGCACCAGCAGGGGGGCGTGTTGTACATGCTGTCCTTGCCCAGCAGGGTGGTGTAGTTCATCATGGTGGGCACATTGTCGGCGGCATGGCCCAGCAGGTCGTCGCGGACGATGGCAATTGCCATGCCGGCGGGAGCTACATTCTTCTGCACGCCGAAGTAGATGCAGCCGTACTTGGTCACATCCACGGGCTTGGAGAGGATCATAGAGCTCATGTCTGCCACCAGAGGCACACCCTCCACCTGCGGCACCTCCACGAACTGGGTGCCGAAGATGGTGTTGTTCTGGCAGATGTGGATATAGCTGGCATCCTTATCATAGTTGATGGCGTTCACGTCCGGGATGTAGGTGAAGTTCTTGTCCTTGCTGGAAGCAACGATCTTCACCTCGCCGAACTTGGCGGCCTCCTTGGCAGCCAGGTTCGAGAAATTGCCGGTGACCAGATAATCGGCCTTGCCTGTGGTCATAAAGTTCAGGGGCACCATGGCAAACTGCTGGGTGGCACCGCCCTGGAAGAAACCGACCTTGTAGTTGTCAGGGATGTTCATCACCCGGCGCAGGGTGGCTTCGGTCTCGGTGATGATGGCATCGAACCACTTGCTGCGGTGGCTCATCTCCATCACGCTCTGGCCGGAATCGCCGTATTCCAGCAGCTCTGCCTGTGCCTGACGAAGCACCTTTTCCGGTAACATGCTGGGGCCTGCGCTGAAGTTGTATACTCGTGCCATATGGAACTCTCCCTTTCCTATCCGTACCGCCGCTCTCATCTGCGGCAGGTGTGTGCTTGATTTGTCCGTAGTATACCGGTTCTAAGGGTGCAAAAACAAGAGCATCTTTGCACAAAGATGGGCCTGCTCTGCCTGCCCTGAACGCACAAAACACACAACTGTCCTCGTATAAAGAGCACTTTTTAAGACAAATGTAAAAAGATGGCGGTTTTACCGCATGACTCCTCACTTTTACTGCTTGCCTGTTTGTGCCGGGTATGGTATAATCGTGTTAAAATAAGACAAATGTAAAGAAAAAACGGAGGTGAAACCGGTGTACGGACTTTCAGACAGACTGAAACCACTCTCTGCCGCCGAGGAGCAGGTGCTGCTGGCGGTCTGGGACTGCCCCGCCCCGGCCACCCGGCGGGACATCAGCGAAAAGCTGACCGCCACCGGCTGGGCTCCGGCCACGGTGCTCAACTTTTTGTACCGTCTGGAGGAAGAGGGCTGGGTCAAGGGCGGCAAGGCGGGGAGCCAGAACACCTATCTGCCCACGGTCACCCGCCGGGCCTATTGCGTTGCGGCCATGCGCCAGCGGATGGACACCCTGTTCGGCGGCAGCCTGCCCGAAGCGGTCCGCGCCCTTGCCAGCGAGAGCGGCGCTTCCCAGAGCCAGCTGGAACAGGCCATCCGGGTGCTGGAGGAGCAGCATCAGGAGGCAGAAGATATGACCTGTACGACCTTACGGGTAAAGGAGGAAAAGATGACACCAAAGATTTAGTACGATTCTCATCATTACGATTCTTTATACGGATTAGCTTATAGAATATGTGGAACCGTCTTATATGAGCCGGATTCTCCAAACTCCATTATTAAAATTTTAATTATTGCATTTACCATTCTTTCCATTGTTAGTGCTTTTGGCCTTCTAATAGCATTTGCTATTAGACATCGCTTCGAAACTCAATATAATCTAAAACTTCATACGTGGGAGATTCGGATTTGTGCCCGCAGAAAATCTATCATTCAGGCCCAGTATCAATTAAAATATCCTTATTGGCAGTATAGCAAACGGGATGGAACTGCTGATTTAAGGCGTCGTCAAAATTTTATTATCTGGCAAAAATCCACTCTTGCTGTTGACAATTACTTAGTGACCTCAAAAAGGCCATATCACATCGTTACAGTTGTTGAAGAGCTCAGGCATACCGGCATCTATATACAGCCCTGTAAAGAGGAATCCGATAAATATGATAAGCTTAAATCACAAAAGCTGGTTTATGTGAACAGCCACTCTATTCAGGATATTGTAGACCAGTTTTCTGAGTGTCCTACTGAATTTGAGAATTTTTGTGCAAACCTGTTTCAAAAAATGGGATATGCGACAATGGTTACTCCACCGACAAATGATGGTGGATACGATATTTGGCTAGAGCGTGATGAAAAGACAGCCATTGTCGAATGTAAATGTTACTGTGAAACACATAGTGTCGGCAGACCGGTAATTCAAAAGCTTGTTGGTGCTAATAGCGTTAAAGGAGCGGATTCCATGTTCCTCATAACGACAAGCAATTTTTCTGCAGGTGCTATCCAGTATGCACAAGAGGTTGGAGTTGAACTTATCAACGGGTCACATTTGCTTGTTTTGTTAAAACAGTATGGGTTAGTTGACAAAAAGGATGCACCAATTTACCCGTCAGAATGGCAATGGACTGTAGCAGATATGAAACCA
>ENA-OQKQ01000488-OQKQ01000488.1-human-gut-metagenome-genome-assembly--contig:-NODE-488-length-13104-cov-2.703938_pt1 | contig 13104 bp, 16 predicted proteins | sample MGYA00242651_ERZ504803 | MGnify/ENA primary metagenome ERZ504803 (study PRJEB26092, sample SAMD00036380) | human gut metagenome | host: Homo sapiens | study: EMG produced TPA metagenomics assembly of...
AGGGTGTCGCCGCTGCTGGTGATCAAATACGTAGGCGGCAGCGCCTGGGCATAGTCAATGATTTGGTCAAAATCCATGTAAGGATAAGTGGCTTTGTCTTTGTAATCCGTGCCCCACATGGGCTTGGTGTACAGGCTAAACAGCCCGCCGTCCCGCATAAAGGCCACCGGCGAGGTAAGCAGCAGCGCCGTCAGCTCCATTTGCGGATCCACTGTGTCAAAGGTTTTGCGCAGCTGGGCACTTTGCATCAGCACCGCGCTGTATGCCGCCAGCTGCCCGCCGGCAGAGTCGCCGGTAAGCATAATATTCCGCATATCGCAGGGATATTGGCTGCCGTGGTCACGAATCCAGCGCAGCGCCCGGGCACATCCTGCAACTGCTGGTTCACCGTCACATCCGGCACCAGTCGGTAGTTGATATTAAAAACCACATATCCCCGATCCGCCAAAGCGGCGCAGTAGTGGTGGTTCAGTCCCTTTTCGCATACATCCAGCCGCCGCCGTGAATGTCAATGATCACCGGCAGCTTAGCGCCGGGCTGTGTATCCGCCGGATACAGCACATCTAATGTGTGATACAGATTGCCGTCCTCTATATAGGCCAGGTCGTTCACTTCCGTCACCGTAGGCGGATCCTGGGCCGCGTGCTTGGCTTTATCGCCCCCATCGCAGTAGCGCCACACCATCTGCATAATCTTCACCACCGGGTTGCGCAGCAGCCCCTTGCCGCTGCCGTCGGCGTACTCCACGGTGTCTGAGGAGACCATACCGCCAATGTAAATCACATCGTCCGCCGTGTCCTTGCGGGGCAAAGTGCTCAGTTCAATAAACGCAATAGCCACCACAATCACCGCCAGCAAAACGCCGATCACCACAGCCCATACCTTCTTTCTGCTCTTTTCCCCTTCGCCGCACCGGTCTGCGCCTGCACAGCCTTTTCTTTTGTTTCCATACCCATTCCCCCTAAAATGTCTATCCGCATTATACCCCATCCTGCCAATCCTGTCAATTTGTAGCAGCGCTGCCAAAAGTATCTATTTATACTGCCATATTTTTCATTTCTACCCTGTACAACAAAAAGAGCAGACATAAGGCTCCCTGCTGGTAAGACAGTAAAATCAAAATTCTTGGAACAGGCATGATCTCGGTCATGCCTGTTCCGCTTTTAGCAGCTCATCCACAGGAATATAGCCCACAAGGTCGTACTCGATATGTACCTTCTGCCTGCGCTTGCCGCTGGACTTGTCAGGTGCATCTACACAGACCGCCTTGACAAGCTCTCTGAGAGCATAGGGGGTCAGTTCCGTGAGGGTGCTGTTCCTCTTTCCCCGCTGAACAAACTGCTCTATATTCTCTGCCTGTTGTTCCTGTTCATGGATTTGCTGTTGCAGACCCTTGACCTCGGCTTTGAGGTTTTTCTGTTCCTCGGTATAGTTCTTGCTCATCATGGCGAAGCGTTCATCATCCAGCTTTTTGGCAACATTGTCCTCATAAATGCGGACGAACAGACGGTCAAGCTCTCTGATTCGCTTCTCAGCCTGTGCCAGCCGCTTTTGATACAGTCGCAGCGATTCTTCGCTCTGTATACGGAGCTTTTGCTCCATTTCAGAACGGAAATACGCCTCATAGCGAGTGACTACCGATACGACCTCCTGAATGTGCTTCCAGACGATCTGTTCCAGCACAACGGCACGGATATAATGTCCGCTGCACTTGTCCTTATTGACACGATGGGTGGAGCAGATGAAGAAGTCCTGCCGCTTTTCAAAATAGCTGGTGGTGGAGTAGTAGAGCTTCTGCTTGCAGTCATTGCAGAACACCAGACCGGAGAACATATTGCTCTTGCCCGTTGCCGTTCTGCGATGCCGCTGCTGCCTGATCTCCTGCACCTTATCAAAGACTTCCAGAGAGATAATTGCCGGGTGGGTGTTATAGAAAATCTTGCGATTCTCCATCGGGTTTTCCCGCTGCTTTTTGTCCCAGATGGAGTTGGTGTAGGTCTTGAAATTGACCGTGCAGCCCGTGTACTCCATGTATTCGAGGATGTAAGCAACGGTGCTTTCGTGCCAGCGATATTCATTCTCTGAAGTCTGATGCGGTGTTTTTCGCCCCTCCCACTGTTTGTAGGCAGTGGGGTTCAGCACCTTTTCTTTTTCCAGCAAGGCGGCGATTTGGCTTGGTCCTTTTCCCTCCATGCAGAGCGTAAAGATCCGCTTGACGACCTGTGCAGCTTCCTCGTCAATCACCCATTTCTTAGGATCGTCAGGGTCACGCTTATAGCCGTAGGGAACGTTGGTGGTCAAGCGCTCTCCACGCTCCCCCTTTGCCTTGTTGACGGCACGGATTTTGCGGCTGGTATCCTTGGAATACCACTCGTTGAACCAGTTCTTGATACCTGCCATGTCGCTGTCGGTGCTGTTGGGGTCAATGGTGTCGAAGTGGTCGTTGATGGCAATATACCGCACGCCGTACTGAGGAAATGTGTAGTTGATATAAAGCCCTGTCAGCGAGGAATTACGACCAAGTCTTGAAAGGTCTTTCGTAATCACCACTTCCACATGACCGGCTTCAATTTCTGCAAGCATCTTCTGAAAGCCGGGGCGTTAGAAAAATCCACGCCGCTGTACCCATCATCAATAACGAAAGTCGGGTTCGGAAAGTGCTGAGATTTTGCATACTCCATTAACATGATCTGCTGATGCTGGATGGAGTTCGACGGGTCATCTTTGCCGCCTTTTTCTTTGGTGTCCTCCACGGACAGTCTGCAATAAAGCGCTGTGATTTTGTCGGTTGCCCTTAACATATTGTTGTCCTCCTTCGGTGGGGCAACTGTCTGAACAGGATTGGATTTTTGGTTTATATCAAGAGAAACGTCGTTACTCATCGGCGTCCTCCGTGATACCGTTTTTATCATCGGCGGCGTTCTGCTCCATGATGCGTCTGAGCTTCCTGTCGAGGGTTTCCATTCCCTCGTAGCTGCCGGTTACGGTGTATTCCGTGCCGCCGTGTTCCTCCACGATTTTGACATTGGGCAGCCAAAAGGCGGACGGATTTTTCACAACAATGTTGCCCTTCTCATCGAAAGAAAACTCCCTCTTTGGGACCTCGTCGGGGCGTGGCTTGACCTTGGCATACGGGTCAGGATTGGAGAAATAGAACGAACGGATTTCGCCGCCATCCTCGGCGTTGTCAAAATCGTCATCCACAAAATCTCGTCCAGTTCTTCGTCAGTCAGTTCGATGATCTCATCATCCTTCTCTTTCGGATTCACTTCGTCAAGCCTCCTTCGCTTCGATTCATTTCATTCAAAATTATAGTCGGAGTAGCAAAACGGACGAACGCCGTCAATGGTCAAGATGAACGGCTGCGCCGCCATTGACTTCCGTCCGTCTGTTTCGCTTTTTGGCAGACAAGGCGGCGGTTGCCGCCGATTTCCATTTGGAAAATGGCGCTTGCTAACATGGGAAACGGAGAATAGCAAGCAAATCCGGTGAGTACCCACACCGGAGCTTACCATTCTGGCAAGCAATGCACGGCGGTACCCACTTCTCATTACCTGCCAACTGCGAAACGCACTTGGCAAGCAATGCTCGTGTTTATACACCCGTGCAATCTTGTTGGGAAATGCCCCAAACCCCTGAACGATTTCAGAGAAATCGGCTGCGCACCTGCGGAGCTGAACATCAATCTATCTTCGGAAAGTGAGTCAGCGATTTTTCGGCTCACGGCGTTCAGGCATATCCGGTTTTTTCTCATATCCGTCGATCGCCACTTGGCGAAGGTAAGCGCTCATATTCTCTATCCTAAGCTGCGCCATCCTCGCCTTTATCAAGCCGAGTTCTTTTTCATCTACGAAAAATTTGACCTGTATCGGTCGCTTGCGATTCCTGTTGTCTGGCATCGGGATTCCTCTTTACTCCTACGGATTATTTCTAATCAAAACCGATCGATTATTGATATGCAGTTCTGTGTTCTCCTACAAAATCACGCATAGAATACGCTTGTAAATTCCTGCTCCTGAACCTTCATCTTTGCTGTAAACTCTGAATAATTCTGCGCATCTATGGGAATTTTCAAGCCGTGCTTGATAACGCTGATGTCGTCACGCGCCATAACATTTTTCTCATAGGTCAAACCACGGTTTAACCACAATTTCAAATCGTCAGACCCTTCCGCTTCTGGATAGAGATAGTAACCAGCCTTTGCATCAAACCGGAACATATAGGCAAGCACCTGTAAATAATCTCGATTGCCAATGTTGTCAAGGGGTTTATACTTCGCGTCAGCAATGATCCGTGGTTTGCTATTCCGGCTGATGAAATCGGGATAGATCAAGCCTACATTTCCATCAAACAGTCTCTGAGCGCCTGTGCCGCTCTTGTTCATTGGGTGGTAGAAGATATCTTCAATGAGCAAGTTAATATATTCCTCCCACAGCCATGCACCGTCAAACAGAATACCGTATATCTGCCTCGCTCCCGTGCCAATTTGATGTTTCTGGTGTCGGAGGATTAAGAGACACAACCTTTGTAATGCAAGATACTCTCTGAAATAAGCGTGGCGGACGGTATTCTTTTATTCTGTTCAATGATTTTCTGCCTGTCATACGGCTCATATCCCGGAGTCGCATCTATAACGAGTTTTACCTCGTCTTTCACTTTGATAAGAAGTTTATTGCCGTAAGGCTTTCTTTTGATAAACTCTATGGTATGCCGCACCAGCTCCATCAGACTGTTATCGTAGGAAAACTCTCTCTGGCTGTATGCAACATTTCCTACAAATGGGGTGTTCTTCTCTATATGTCTTGCGATATCAATCGTGCCCTTTACATTTCCATCATTGTACCTGTAGCGGATATACTTTTTGAACAAGCCCTTCCGCATCGCTGCTTTGAGGTAATACGGAAACAGAAACAGCAGAAAATTGAACAGCCGATTGTCTTGATTGGCATCTGCATCCAAATCTACGATATTTGGAAAGTCCAGAACTTTGTCTAAAAGATACTGGAAAAAGTAATCCTCACCCTCTCCGCAAAAACGGGACGCGATCACAAGCCGCTCATCACCGTAGCCAAGAAAGCCCATCACATTACCAGAGCGATAGGTATCATTGACGCTTTGGAGGATCATCTGATCTTGCGTAATATCCTCTGCATCCTTTACGGTTTCAGGAAATACGAACACACCTTCACGCTCAAGCTGTTCCAATGTTTTATCTGCAATTTTGCCTGTCAGCCTCGCTACTTGAAAAAAGGCATCTTTTTTCTGCTGGGAGTTATCCTTGATCCTGAGCAGCTTCATTCGCATCACCTCTGGCAGGTTTCTGATAGCCGTATGCCCTTGCGAACCGATTCATAATTCCTTCCTCATCGTACATTCCCTGAATGTATTCCTGTAGGAGCGGTTGCAAATAATCAGTCCAAAGTTGGTCAAAATCAAGTGTTTTCAACTTCAGGAAGTAAGACGCTCCGATCTGATAATTTTCATTCAGATCCTCGACCTCTGCGATTGCCTTATTGAGCGCAGCCATCCTTCTGATTGCCTCAGCCTCCAACTCCTCGTTTTCCAGCGACGCAAGCATCTCAAGGCGCTCATCCGCTCTGAGTTCTACGAATCGGAAGCGACGACGCATGGCAAAATCAAAGCTGTCCACAGAGCGGTCAATATCGTTACATGGTGCCGATGATATAGACATTTTCACGGAATATAGAGCTTTTCGCCGGGGTCAGAGTGCAGATTGGAATACTGCGTGGAGATCTCTCCGGCTTTACCGCGATAACCGGGATCTATTGCAAAGAACAATTCACCGAAAATCTTTGAAATTTCACCGCGGTTGATTTCGTCTATGATGAATATGTATTTTTTCAGTTTCTCCTGTTTTGCCTTTGCTTTTGAAATTGTACTTTTCTTTGCTTTGATTGCTTTATAGATGGCAAAGTCATAGGAATATCCTTGCGTAGCAAACGTTTTTCCAAAAAAGGATGTGATATCCTTTATTTTTTCAAACTTCTGCCCGGATTCCAGCATCTTCCGAACTTCATCCAAACTCAGAGAAGGCCTGTTGGCAGATGCGTTTCCGGGAATAAAAATATGGATATGCCCGTCATCCACGCCGGTAATGGTAAATTCATTTCCATTGATCGTCTTAAATGTGTCAACGCCAAACTCAACGCCGGAGAAAAACTCTGTCATGGATTCTTGAACCGTGACTTCCTTTTCTACGGTTTCTCTGGATTTTTGGGAGTCCTCATAGTTCTTTCTGGCACGGGCAACAAACTTCTTGAAAATGCCATCCTGCAATTCAAAGCCCATTGTCCCATCATCATTGATTTTCGGTCTTAGTCCTTCAACAAAATCAGAGTAGTCATAACTCGGATGGAACTGAACGAACTCAACCTGTTTTTTCTGCTCGTCAGTAAGAAGTGTGTAATCGTCAAAGTACCCATTGCTGATGATGTCCGCAGCGATTTCTTTGGCAAGATAAGATTTTCCGGTACCGGGCGCACCTCTGAGAATCAGATTTTTTGATTCAATCAGCATGGAAGAAAACGGATTTCGGTATCCCTTGAACTGTTGAACAAGCTCTTCCTGAACAGCAGCTTCCGTTTCTGCCGCTGCGGTTTCCTTCTCATCTTTTTCGCGGTATGTCAAAATAAACTGATCTCCCGATTCACCGAAACGCTTCAAACATTCCTGAACGAAGATAATCGTAGAGAAGATATTCCAGCAATAGATAACAAACTGCCGTCCGTTGTCATAGCCGTATGTCAGGTACTCTATTGTGTTGCGGTGCTTCTTGAAATCGTCAACACTCGCATAAATACCTCTGATTACGTCGCTGTCCGGGTTATATTTGCAGACAGGGAAGTTCTCCTTGTCCTCAACCGATAATGCAGCAAGCTGCTTCTCGAACACCTGACAGGCAATGCGGGGCAAGGTTTGATTGGAATTTCTTCTTTCGCCTTTGCTGTAGGCTCGCTTGATTACGTCTCCATTTGCCCTCTTGAAACAGGCATCCAGCGGCTTATAGTTATCACCGAGGCTCAGATTATTCATTGTAAAGCGTTCATCTGTTGACTCGACGCTTTCGGCAGTAATAGATAACTCAAATTTTTCTTGCTGCTTAGTCTCGATGGAGAAGCCCAGACTTTCCAGATAGTTCTTTGCGTCAACGCTGTTAAAGGATTCTGTCGAAATATCCGTGCTGTTTGCCAAATGGTCAGCAATGGCTACCACATACTTCGGCGGATATTTTTTCCCATCCTCAGACACAAGTACATATTTTACGCTTGTATTATGTTCGGGAACTCCGTTCTCGTCGATAAAATTCAGGGCATCAATAACATCCTGCTTTTTCAGCTTTGGTATAGCCATGCTGCACCTCCTCGAAAGTGTGTACACACATTATATCACAAGGATAGCTCTGTTTTCAATACAATACCCAGAATTTATCACCCTAAAATGTAACTTTTCTACGAATATAAGCTGATTTTCAGTTTCCCCAGTGTCGAACATACTCTGCATCGAAATACCCCTCTATCGACTTTACGGTTTTGTGGGGTATTTTGCACGACCGCAAATATGCGCACTTCCCAGCGAACCGTATACCTTATACAGCGATTCGCTGTTTCACAAAGGAACTGCATGAGAGCGATAACTATTTCACCCTTTTTACTATCCTTGCTTTACAGAGCAGAAAGTCGGTGATTTTCAACTCTTAGATGTACAAAAGCAGGCAGCACCCAACCGAAGCTGAGTGCCGCCTGTTTTGTTGTCCAATCCTGCTAGCAGATGCCGATTTTGTAGTTTTCTCAAATTACTGTCTTATCGGCACACGGCAAACTGCCCGCTCTTTTTGTTGGTGCATTGTATTTTATCAGTCAAAGCTTACTGCTTATTTCTTGGTGGTCACACTCTTCGCCTTACTCCACCCGGAATAGAACTTTACATTTTTGCCGTTCACCTTGACCGTCTTATAGGTGCGTACCCGCACATAATATTTCTTCTTGGCGGACAGCTTGCTGACAGACTTGGAAGTGGTCTTGTTTTTGCCCACTGTTACGGTCTTATTGCCCTTTTTGAAGTTAGAAGATGTGCTGTACTGCACTTCATAGCCTGTCGTCTGGGTAGTCTGCTTTTTCCAGGTCACCTTAAAGCCCTTCTTGGCAGCGGTCACCTTGGACACACTGGTGCCCTTGGGATTGATGGTAAAGGTTTTGGTCATGGAGCCAAATCTGGCGTACTCTTTCTTAAACTTTACTTTAACCGTGTACTTGCCTACATTCTTGCAACCGCCGGAATAAGTCACATCATAGTACGCACTGGAGATTTTCTTCCGTCGCTGTCCTTCACGGTAACGGACGGCTTTTTCACCTTACCGTCGTAGGTATAAGAGGTAGCAGACAGATTCAGCGTCTTGGGCTTATAGAAATATAAAGATGTAGAATGAGAACACACCCGGCAATTATAGTATGCAGAGGTGTAATCGCTGTATTTATAAGTGGTCACTTCATAATCGTGGCTGTGCTTATATACCTTAATGGTTGCCGGAACCGTATGGTAAGCGTAGCCCTGTACCTCTGTTTTCATGGTTTTTTCCACATCATAATCATCATAGGACGCATAGGCCACAATATAGTAGGTCTTGCCCTTTTGAAGATACGCTGCGCCACGGGCCGTATTTCTGTACACATTATAGGTGGAAGACGCAATGGACGCCTCTTTTGAGGTATGGATATTGTACTCATAACTTCCATTTGAAACAGAATAATACTTGTTGTCCTTTATGCTCTCTGCATCACTGTAAGCGAACTGTACCGTCATGTGCTGATTCCGCTCGGCAATATAGATGGAAGCCTCATAATACCCATTTGCCGTAGGAATAAACTTTAACACCTTGTTCGGCTCATACACGCTGTACAGTTCTGTTCGCTCCGGATTGGTATAAACGCCGTTCTTAAAGCTCACGCGGTAGCTTTGATTGAGTTTTAATTCCGGCGCAGTCTGCAAGGCGTCTTCCTTTTTATTCATTGTAGGTCGTAGAGCTGAGTGATTTTATCATCACTGTTATCTATACCGTTCCAAGTCATACCCACAAGTTTAGAACCCAGGAATTCCATACCGCCGTACTCTGATAACAAACCGTGCTCAGATATACCCGGGTCTTTATAGTCGAATTCTTTGCCGTTCCAAACTGCAAAGCCATCTCCTGCACCAGTTCCGCTGGTGATGAACACTTGGTCATGGTAGACAAGTAAATCATGAATCGGCGCATCGCTTTGTATCGTACCAAGTTGTGTACACTCCCCGGTACGCACATCCATTTTGAAAATGGATTTAGTGTCACCCGAGGATGCAAAATACATTGTATCCCCAAAGATCCCAATGAATTGAGTTCTGTCTATATTCAAATCTATTTTGCTTTCTTTCCCGGTTGTCAGATCGTACTTGCGAAGAGCATAATTACTTCCCCATGCCTCATCATAGTAATCTGATGTTCTGTAATACAAATCATTCCCATAGGTAAAAAACGAATCGTAATATGTATAATTGATGTCCAATTTTTTCGATTGAGAAGTCTCTGTATCGTAAATTACTAATTGCGCTGTTCCTCCGGCGGCGTCAGCTATTCCCGTAACGCACAGAATTTGATGATTTGGCAGCGGAATCAACTGGGTGTAACAGTAATCGTTTTTGTAATCGTAAAAGAAGCGCATTTCTTTCCTTTGATCGCCGCCATCCAGGTTGCAACTATACAAACCTCCGATATTGCAATAATAAACCCGATCACCCACAAAGACAAAGCCCTCTGTGCACTCGGTCAGCACTTTTTCTGAACCGCTCGCATCGCCTAAAATCAAACTATAATAATATCTATAATTTTCATCTTGTCTGGCGAATTTCGTGTATATATAGTGTCCCGTCCGTAGAATAATCTAATTTCCCATTCTGTGCATTCCACTGGACGTTTTTGCAGGTCATCATCTGCGCTGGCGTCAATCTGTAAAGCCTCGTCCTGGGAGACGGTTTTGCCGCTTTGCAAAAGGCCTGCGTCCCGGATCTCTTGCTGATTATTGGCTATGTTCTCCTCCATCTCTGCAAAATTATCAAAATGTTTGCTTTGGATAGCCAAATAATACAGTGAAAGGACCGTGTTAATGGTCTTAATTCTGTTCTTATAATATGTAGCCGACATATCGTATTTTGCTGCCAATTTGTTGGCTGCATCAAAAGTCTGCTTGCAAGCAATCAGGTAGAAAATGGCAGCCTGGCGATAGTTTTCCGTCTGGGATTCGTTGGTGTGGCGGAGTGTATTGTCTAAATCGTTAAAGTCATTAAACAGCATGGTCCGAACCGCTAAATCCAACATAATGGAATAATTGGCGTCTGACGCAATATCACACCCGGCTGCCCGGCAAACCTTGGTGATCACATCCATGGTTGTGGTCACAATCGACAGCTCGGAAAGCACTGCATCGCCAGCCGCCTTTTTCAGCGCTGTTTTTACCGCATCGTCCGCACCGTATTTGATCAGCTGCTGCCCCACCTGACCCATAATGTTAGAGACGGTGCTGCCGCCATATCTGGACTTGACCTTAAGCAAAGCCACACGGAATGGGAAATCCGCATCAGACTTCAACTGACGATCACCGAACTGCGCCAGCATATTCTGGTTGTCTTCACACATACTGCCCAACTTTAGATAATAATCCGCAAACTGCGTAATCTTGGACAAATCGGAAAATGCGGTGTTCCAGTCGCTGGCATCTTTCCAAAGCAGTGATGCACTCAAATTGTCCTCTTTCAAAGGCTGGGTCACATCCGTTATGATAGAAGTCAAATCCGCCAGCTTTTTGGAAGTATCGTGCACATCTTTATTCAGCCCGGCTACGGTGCTAAATCGATTGATCAGATCATCGCCGGAGGTCAGCGCGTCCATGTACGCCTGATTGTCCGTCACGCATTTGTCCAAGAAGCTCTCATACTCTTTAATGTCGCCGGTATGGAAAATAAAATCCAGCTTGGATATCCGGCGCTCAAATACGGTAGAGCCGAAATAGCCCAATATGCCGGAGAGCTTGAATAGCATTTCACTACCATCAAAAATATCGTCCACAATATTGCCAACATCGTAACGCAGCAAATCCGATTTACTCTGAATTTTGCTCATGGCATATTCTGCATCTACCAAGCTATAACCGCTATTAACCACCCGCATCACATCATCTTTAATGGTCAAGCTGCACTTTAAGTAAGCCGCCATTTGATCAAGAGGCAAGAATGTGGTTTGGCCAAAGGTATAAACGCCATGAAGGGTATATTCTTTGGACGAAAACGGGTTCATATATACTGTGGCTTTTTTGCTGTCCGGGTTGATCTCAACTCTGCCGAACTTACTGTTTGCCTCTTGTCCCCTGCGCACAAAAGCGTGGGTATCGCTGTTATAATAAAATAGCGTGTACTTGGCCAAGAAATTGGTAGAAACATACAGCTCCTGCCCGACAACATACGCCGCTTCCCGGCTCTCCGTTTTGCTGCCGTTCTCACTTACGCTCTCCACCTGGAAAGAAAGAAACCGGCTCTCCGCTGCACTGACCGGCAGGCTACCCAGTAGCATCACCAGGGATAACACCACCGCCAACACCCGGGCAGGGAGCGTTTTGCACCTTTGTTTCATCATTTGAGTGCCTCCGTCAGGGCCTGCATCGCGTCTGTGTACGCATAGCCCAGCATCGCATTTGCAAATGCGTCATTAAACTGTACATGGTACTCACCGGCATCGTCCACGATCACATCCACGGTTTGGGTTGTGGTCTTGGGCGTAGCATTCTCAATCATTTTGCAGATCGCCTGGTCCATATCCGAATCGCTAACCGACTTTTTCGTCTTTTGCGCCTGGTACTTCTTCAAATCCCCACTGATATCCGGTGAAGTGACCTGCAAAGTCACTGTATAATAGCCGTTTTGCTGCTTTTCTGCACCGGTGCAGGTCACGCTGGCTTGCTTGTCCAGCGCATCCAAAAAATCCGGCTGCTTATCCGTAATCGCCGCCTGCCACTGGGTGGTGATCTGTGTTTCAAATTTCTTTAACCGATCGGAACGCGCCTTCATGGTAATGCCCACAATGCCGCCGATCAAAAGTGCCGCTGCCAACACGCCGGCAATCACGATCACCACTACTTTTTGTTCTTTTGCTGCTCGGCGTCTGCCGTCTTTGTACTTTTGGCCGGCACAGCGGCCGCGCGCTGCGCACCGGTCTGCCTAGCCGCCTGCACCTGCGCCGGTGTAAACGGATGACCGCAGTGCACACAATTCGGCAGTCCGTCCGGCGTTTCCTTACCGCAATACGCACATTTCATATCTTACTCCTTTGTTCATCCGTTCGTTAAATGAATGCATGAATCATCATGTCATACATATCAAAGTCACTGAATGCCGCAGCGGTGCCAGCTAAAGTTCCGACTATAAGAATTATGCCGCCAATGACTTGCACTGCCAAGCCAATCGAGGACAAAACAATGGCTACAATACTCAAAGTCTTTGCCAATTCGTGATTATGCTCATGCGTAATCGGGTAAGCGATCTTGGCCCATTTTAAGGCAATAATGCCTAAGATCAAGCTAACAACACTAAAAATCTGAAGTATAGATAAAACCAATGCCACAATAGACATGGTAAAAGCATCATCACCTTTTTTACGGATTTCACTGGCATTTTTGCATGCAGATACACAACTTTGCGCAGCGTATGCTGCACGATTCACGGATCCGCCCGCCTGATTCACACCTTGATAAGCGGTATTCCCCATATTATTCATACCATTTCCGACCTGGGCACCAAATCCGCTATTTTGCACAATCGTACCACATTGCACGCAATTATGTACGCCGTTTGGAATAACTGCTCCGCATTTTGGACAAAACATAACTTTCCTCCTTACAAAATCAGGGCCACCACCTTAGCGGTGCGGTGGCCCTATCAAGCACATTAGTTTAAATCTGAATGAAATTGCTCCCCTTTGCCGATACTGACAAACTGTGTTCGGCTGCAACTGGAGCGGGGTATGCGGCTGCAACTTGGTGCCTCCGTTAATATATGTACCGTTTG
>ENA-OQKQ01000490-OQKQ01000490.1-human-gut-metagenome-genome-assembly--contig:-NODE-490-length-13091-cov-2.797979_pt1 | contig 13091 bp, 10 predicted proteins | sample MGYA00242651_ERZ504803 | MGnify/ENA primary metagenome ERZ504803 (study PRJEB26092, sample SAMD00036380) | human gut metagenome | host: Homo sapiens | study: EMG produced TPA metagenomics assembly of...
AGAAATATTACAAAGCCTGCTCCAGTGCCACAGAAACCGTATCACAGATCCGAAGTTGGGCCGGCAAGTTTGCAGAAGAATCTGCAAGTGAAGAAGAATATTTTTCCCAACTCAGTCAGTTCGCGGATACTGAAGGCGCTCTTACCTGGGACTCCGCCAAGCATACTCTTTCTTTCTCGAAAAAGATCTCAGATACCCAGCAGCTTTCCGTTATTCTGGAGCTTCTTTATCCGGCAGAAAAAAACACCCAGGCTCTTAATGTCCTTCAGTGGAATACAGAGCTCACAGGTTCATGGACACCTGACAACAGCCAGCATGTATTTAAAGGAGACAAATGAACATGAACACCCAAATCCCAGAATTCTTAACAGAAGCCGCCAACAAACGTGTTTCTGATATCTTTATCATTGCAGGCCGCACACTGGCCGAAAAAATCGACGGACATCTTTTCAGCATCGGAGAAAGGCTGATGCCGGAACAGACAGAATCATTGCTGCGCACCATCTACAAACTTGCAGGAAACCGTGATATGTCAAAACTTCTGGAAACCGGCGACGATGACTTTTCGTTTTCCATTTCCGGTGTTTCCCGCTTCCGCGTCAATGCTTACAAACAGCGTGGTTCCCTCGCTGCCGTGATCCGTGTGATCGCTTTCCGGCTACCTGATCCGGCAGAGCTTATGATCCCGGATGACGTTATGAACATTGCTGACTATACCCGTGGAATGGTTCTTGTGACAGGTTCTGCAGGCAGTGGAAAATCCACCACTATGGCCTGCCTGATCGACCGGATCAACCATACACGTGAGGGACATATCATCACTCTGGAAGACCCTCTTGAGTACCTGCACCGCCACGACCGCTGCATTGTAAGCCAGCGTGAGATCTGTACAGATACTGAAAGCTATCTTACTTCTCTGCGTGCCACACTCCGGCAGAGCCCTGATGTGATCCTTCTTGGCGAAATGCGTGATTATGAGACGATCCAGACTGCAATGACTGCTGCTGAGACCGGTCATCTGGTTCTTTCCAGTCTTCATACTCTTGGAACCGCCAATACGATTGAACGTATTATGGATGTGTTTGAACCGTCACAACAGCGCCAGATTGCCATTCAGCTTTCCATGGTGACTCCAGGCCGTGATCTCCCAGCAGCTGATCCCGGATGTGGACGGACGCAACATTCCTGTTTTCGAGATCATGCGCCTGACTCCTGCCATCCGCAATATGATCCGCGACAATAAAGTACACCAGATCGAAGGCGTGATCTCCACATCCGGTCAGGAGCAGATGCGTTCTATGGACCAGAGCCTTCTGGAATTATATAAAAAAGGCCGTATCACCAGGGATACAGCTCTGAAATACGCTTTAAACGCTGACATGCTGAAGCGCAGACTTATGTAAGGATCTTCTTGGTATACATCTGCCTGATATGTAAAAGCACATAAAAAAATCCCTTACCAATATCTGATATGTTTCCAGAACACAGAACACAGAACACATATCATTTTACAGATCCGGTAAGGGATTTCTTTATTTTCAATCCGATTTCGATCAGAAAGACATTCCTTCTCTGCGGTCGGTCAATGCACTACATTTCCTACAATTCCATAAGAAACAATATACATAATGGCACTTGCCATAAAAAGTCCGCACAGGATCGCAATGGAGGATTTTTTGATATCCACCTCAAGAAGAGAGGCGATCAGTGCACCTGTCCAGGCTCCTGTGCCCGGAAGAGGGATTCCCACAAACAGCAAAAGTCCAAGAAATTCATATCTCTTGATCTGGTCACTCTTTCCCATAGCTCTATTTTCCAGCTTTGTGATCAGACCTCTGAATGTCTTTGTTTTTTTCATCCATTTAAAAATCTGCCGGATAAAAAGCAGGATAAACGGAATCGGAACAATATTTCCCACGATACAGATCGGCAATGCCTTCGCAGCCGATATCTTCAGCAGAGAGGCTGCCAGAAGACCGCCTCGAAGCTCCAGTATCGGGATCATAGAAATGATGAACACAGCACCCTCGGGAGAGATAAACTGTGCAAGGTGGTGTGAAAACCATTGTACCAGTACTTCCATAATACCTCCTTAACTGTTATTTCTGCAGATATTCCTTCAGGAATTCTACCAGTTTTTTCATCTCCTCATCGGTACCGATGGTGATACGGAGATGATTGTCGATCCTGTCCTTCGGGAAATATCTTACATAGATATGTTTCTCCCGCAGTGCTGCGAAAAGCTCTTTGGCCGGACAGCTCTCATGTGTGGCAAAGATAAAGTTGGATCTGGAATCCTGGAAGGAAAATCCAAGCTTCCTGAGCTCTGCCTTTGTCCACTCTCTTGTTGCAATGATCTTATGGCAGCATTCCTCAAAATATGCCTTATCCTCCATAGATGCCACACCAGCTGCGATAGTAGTACGATCCATGGTATAGGAATTAAAGGAATATTTCACATCATTGAGATATTTGATCAGCTCCGGATTTCCGAAGGCATATCCAATACGCATTCCTGCCAGGGATCTGGACTTGGAGAAGGTCTGCACAACAAGCAGATTATCATATTTTTCGATCAACGGCAGTGCGGATGCTGCTCCGAAATCCACGTACGCCTCATCTACGATCACGATACTCTCCGGATTCTTTGCTACGATCTCCTCGATCTCGGAAAGAGGCATTTCCACGCCGGTCGGTGCATTGGGGTTAGGGAATACGATTCCGCCGTTTTTCACGGAAATAATCTTCTTTACGGATATGGAACTCCTCATCTAATACCGGGCACTCATATGGGATCCTTAAAAGATCTGCCCATACATCATAGAAGGAATAGGTGATATCCGGGAACAGAATCGGCTTCTCTGAATTAAAAAATGTGAGAAAACACATAGCCAGTACGTCATCGGAACCAACGCCTGTAAATACCTGATCATCCTTCAGTCCGTAGAACGCGGCAATACTGTGTACCAGTTCTCCTGCTGTCGGATCCGGATAAAGTCTCAGGGTATCGGCATCAAGGGCCTTCAGCGCCTTCTCAACACCCGGAGCCGGTGAATATGGATTCTCGTTTGTATTCAGTTTGATCATGCCACTCTCATTTAGCTGCTCGCCAGGAATATACGGCACTACTTTTCGTATATTAGCTTCCCATGGTTTCATGCTGTGCTTAACCTCCTATCATATTCTTTTGCTATTGTACTCACTGAGAGGACATTTGTCAAAGGGTAATACCACCTGCCGGGAAACAAAAAGACACCCGTACCGGGTTACAGAGTACGGGTGTCTGATATATTCTTCTTAATGAAGGGCTGTTTTGGTTCGTATCAGGCGCTTAAGATCAGATACGTGCTACGCCTGTTGCTTTTGCTGCCTCTGCTACTGCTTTTGCGACAGCCGGTCCGACTCTCTTGTCGAATGCCTTCGGAATGATATACTCCGGAGAAAGCTCCTCATCTGTGATCAGATCTGCAAGAGCCTTGGAAGCTGCGATCTTCATCTCATCGTTGATATCACTTGCTCTTACATCAAATGCACCACGGAAGATTCCAGGGAATGCAAGAACGTTGTTGATCTGGTTCGGGAAGTCACTTCTTCCTGTAGAGATAACCTTTGCTCCGCCTGCTTTTGCGTCATCCGGGAAGATCTCCGGTATCGGGTTTGCGCATGCGAAGATGATGGCATCTTTGTTCATGGTCTTAACCATCTCTGTTGTAACGGCACCAGGTGCGGAAACACCGATAAATACATCCGCGCCAACCAGCATCTCTGCAAGAGATCCCTGTTTCTTCTGAAGGTTTGTGAGCTTGCTCATCTCTTCCTTAACCGGGTTCATTCCTTCTGTACGTCCCTCATAGATGGCACCCTTTCTATCGCAGAGTGTAACATCCTTGAAGCCTGCTTTCAGAAGAAGTCTGCAGATAGAGATAGCAGCTGCACCTGCACCGTTCATAACGATACGAACATCCTCTTTCTTCTTTCCAACAACCTTCAGAGCATTTGTCAGACCTGCAAGTGTGATAACTGCAGTTCCGTGCTGATCATCGTGGAAGATCGGAATATCACATTTCTCTTTCAGTTTTTTCTCGATCTCAAAGCATCTTGGAGCGGAAATATCCTCAAGATTTACACCGCCGAAAGATCCGGAAATCATGTAAATTGTATTTACGATCTCATCTACATCATGGCTCTTAATGCAAAGCGGGAATGCGTCTACATCGCCGAATGCTTTGAAAAGTACACATTTACCTTCCATTACAGGCATACCGGCTTCCGGTCCGATGTCACCAAGACCAAGAACCGCGGAACCGTCTGTTACAACAAGACACATATTCCATCTTCTTGTAAGCTCGTAGGATTTATTGATATCTTTCTGGATCTCAAGGCAAGGCTGAGCTACACCTGGTGTATATGCAAGAGAAAGGTCGTCTTTATTCTCAACCGGTACTCTTGTAACAACCTCGATCTTACCTTTCCAATCTCCGTGCAGTCTTAATGACTCTTTTGCATAATCCATTTTCTTTTCCTCCTTGGATAATTATGATATATTTCATTTCAAAAGGATTACCTGAATTAATAATTACCATCGAAGAATTTACTGTCCTTCGGAAGCTCATAGCCTTCAAAATAAGAACCAAAATCAAGCTTCAGATAACTGCAGAGATCAGCAAGCTCTACCATGGTATTGTCGTTGACCGGAATGCCATTCTCTTTTCTGTCTTTTTCAGCAGCTACCTCTTTCTCGCCGTGTGTATAGATCCTGTCCTGACCGTCTGCCTTCGGACTCTCCCGAAGTGCCTCAAGGTATTCTGAAAAATGTTTGCGGATCGCATCCGGATCTCCGAATGCCGCCGGGTTGATTGCCATAAATCCATGGCAGATACCGGTCTTATCCGGGAATGTACAGCACTTATCGGAGGTAACGCCCATGGAAAGAATAGAGCTGAACAGCTCACAGAGCATTCCATAGCCATATCCCTTATGGCTTCCGCTGACTTCCTCGTTTCCGCCGAGAGGCATGATTCCGCCGCCTTTTTTTGCTACGATGTTTGCAAGTACATCCGGTGCATTATTGCTGGCATGACCGTTTTTGTCAAGTGCCCAGCCATCCGGAAGAGGCTTGCCCATCTTATTATACATTTCCAGTTTACCTCTGGTTACAACTGTTGTCGAACAGTCAAAGAAAAACGGGTAAGGGTCTGCAGGCATGGCAACTGCGATCGGGTTGGAACCCAGCATAGCCTTTCTTCCGAAGGTCGGTACCATGATCGCCTCGGAGTTGGTACATGCCATTCCAAGAAGTCCTTCATGGCAGGCCATGTTCGCATAATATCCTGCAATACCGAAATGGTTGGAATTTCGTACACTTACGATTCCCACACCAGTTGTCTTCGCCTTCTCAATTGCCTTTTCCATGGCAAAATGGCTGATCAGCTGGCCCATTCCGTTATGTCCGTCTATCACAGCAGAAATCGGTGTTTCAAAAACAACTTCCGGTTTCGCCTGGGGATGAATAGTCCCCTTCTCAATTCCTTTATGGTAACGAACCATTCTCTGCATTCCGTGGCTCTCGATCCCATACAGATCAGCAGTCAGAAGAACATCTTTAATGATGCTTCCTTCTTCCTCAGAAAAAGCCAAACGCTTTAAAAAACATCTCCGCAGAAATGGTTCAGTGTGTCATAACTCCATTTTACATATCCCATAATCGCAAGTCCTTTCTCCTGATATGTCCGGCAGGTTACTGCCCACGCTGTGACCCGCAGCATACTTTATATAATACTGCAGGGGTACAGTAACCTTCATCCTGTGCTGTCTCGTCTTACGCTGTCCTGCCTCATGCTACCTCAACTTGTGCTGTCTCATCCTACGTTGTCTTGTCTCATGTTGTCTCGTCTCAAGCTGTCTCGTCTTATGTTGTCTCGTCTCATGAAGCCTTCGGGATGCTGCCATAATATCAAACTTTTTGGTATTACCAATACATTTCCTATTATAGCACGCGGTCTTACCAAAATCAATAGTGGTCTTACCAGATTAACGGGATTTTTACTGAAATTTTATTATTTTTTTCAAGTGGATCAGCGATGAAATACAAGGCTGTTCTCACCCTGCTGCTGTGCGATCTCCATTATATATTTCTCAATGGTTTCCATATGTTCGCGCATCAGCCTCTCCGCCTGGTTCCGGTCTCCGGAAATAATGGCTTCCACCAGTCTTCTGTGCTGGTCATCCACCTCAAGAGCGGAATTATGTTTCTGCATAATATAAGCTCGGGTACCGGAAATGATCTCCTCTGTCAGCTGCGCTGCCGCATCCAGAACATTATAGATCATAGGATTCCCTGCGATCCTGCCGATCTTCGTATGAAGCTTCTTATCAAGACCTGCACGAGCTTTCTCGTCCTCTGAGCTCTCCAGCTGTGCCAGGATGGAACGCAGATCTAATGCATCCTTCTCTGTACACTTCCCGGCTGCAAGAAGCGCAGCCTCCTGCTCCAGCGCAGAACGAAGTTCCTGCACCTGCTGTACATGGCTGTTATTCAGCTGAAAAAGAAGGGCCAGTGGTGCAGAAAGCCACTGATCCATATTCTCGGTAATATAGTTGGCTCCGCCGCGGACCGTTGTGACAATTCCCATCAGCTCCAGTGCCCGCAGGACTTCACGGACAGCAGGTCTGGAAACTCCCAGTGATTCTGCCATAACACGTTCCGCAGGTAAAGTGTCCCCCGGCTTCAGTTCTCCCCGCCGGATATTTTCTATGATCTGCGCTAATATTCCGTCAAATGCTCGTTCTTCTGTAATTTTTGTAAACATGTCGTCCGTTTCGGCCGCCTTCCTTTATTATTGTGTTGCCTTTCATTACATAAAAATCCCGGAATATAGACAGGTGGATATTTACCATACGCAGTCGCCATACAGCTCTGCAGCAAATAGTCACTCTGTAGCCATTCAGTCAGTCTGTGCAATTTGACTATTTGTTTACTCTATTTTCCGGACTTTTATAGTAAATATAATACGATAATTCACCAATTTAATCAATAGTAAATAATAAATTGGTCAGACATATTATTTTGTTACTGTCCACTGGTAATATTCCGCGAGGTGTTTTTTGTGAACGAAGGTCACAGAAAACCCGAGACATACCGCGCGAATTTATGCGATTAGCATAAATTCTGTGCATCGCGAAGCGTGTTACTGAGAACGGAGTGAACAGTAATATTATTTTATTCCATTATTGAGAATATTTTCCACTTCCTCCATCTGGCCCAGAAGCATTTTCTGGCGGTCATCAAAAAGAAGGCCTTTATTATGCCTGTAATACTGGTCAGAACCGTTCTCCCGAATGAACCAGAGACTATAATAGTTGGCGTTCAGTTCTGTGATAAATGCCACCATTTCCTGGCTGTCTCCAAAGGCCGCTTCCATAAAGTCGAAGACGTTCTGAAGAGTAAGAGATATTTCGTCGGTTCGGTTTTCGTAGGCTTCGGTTTCGGATTCGAAGAGGACTTTCACAAACTCATAGTTCCTGTTTGACGATGGATCTTTCGATTCTGCTGCAGCACTTCTGCCTCCTGCCGGATATGAGCCTGATCCGGTTTTATCTGATCCGGTTGATTTCGATCCAATTGATCCCGAGGTTGATTTCGATCCGGACGCATTTTCAAAAAATGACACAACACGTTTCTGTATACGCTCCTGCTGTTTTGTAAGAAGCTCACTCTTTTTGTCCTTTTCAAGATCCGCCTCTGCTTTTTCCATGAGATTTTTTGCTGTGAGGCTGTTCTGATCTTCTCTGAAGTACACCATATAATCATACAGTTTCGTGAGGTAGGCATCGGTAAGATAGCATTCTGTAAAAAGCTCGCTGAGCTTTCCGTTGAGAAGGCTTACAATGCTCAAATGCTCGTCCAGAGAGGCTGTGCGGATCTTACCCAGAGTAATGGGATCCCACTTTCCTTTCATGATGTCCTCCACTTTATAGTCCGTTCTGTACTTATAATAAAGAGCCAGATAGCCTGCAAAATCCTTCGCGATCATCCTGTGCTGAATGTACTGACTGACCACCTCACGGTCTACGGTTTTTCCAAGGATCTCATAAACCTGGATCAGACGTGAAAGATCCTCCCAGCCTCTGGCTGTGGCAAAGATCTTTCCGTCTACGGTATTCTCCACCCTGTAGAAATTTTTTCTGCGAAGCTCCAGATAGGAGATCACCGCCGGATGAATTCCCTGCTGATAGGCGTATTCCTTCCATACATCAAAGTCTGCCTCCACATCGATCTTCTTGATACGGTCCAGAGTGACCACATCGAATTCCCGGACGGATTTGTTATATTCTGGCGGGTTGCCTGCTGTGACGATCACCCAGCCTTCCGGCACCTTCTGGTTTCCGAAGGTTTTTCCCTGAAGGAACTGCAGCATCATCGGCGCCAGTGTTTCAGATACACAGTTGATCTCATCAATGAACAGGATGCCTTCTTTCAGACCTGTTTTTTCCATCTTATCGTAAACAGACGAAATGATCTCACTCATGGTATATTCCGTGACAGAAAATTCTTCCTCACCATAATTCTTTTTTACAATAAAAGGAAGTCCCACAGCACTCTGCCTGGTGTGGTGGGTAATGGTATAGGAAACAAGAGCAATCCCGCATTCCCTTGCTATCTGTTCCATAATCTGTGTCTTTCCGATTCCCGGAGGGCCCATAAGAAGGATCGGTCTCTGTCGGATCGCCGGGATCCGGTACTCACCGAATTCGTCCTTTGAAAGATATGCTTCTATGGAATCTCTGATCTCCTGCTTTGCTCGTTTTATGTTCATGGTATTCTCCTTTTCACGGCATATAAAAAACTGCCTGCAGGATCCTCCGCCTAAAACGGGTTGCCTTGCGCGACATCTGCAAAAAATATGCCTGAATCCAATAATAAATCGAAAATTGAATTCAGGCAAGTTTTTCACTACTATATAAGTTTTTTTTATTCTGCTGTCAGTGTGTGTATCAGGTTCAGAATACGTCCCGCACACATTCTGACAACTTCTTCCGAAAGCTTTCCGTCTTCAAAAGCTTTTCGGATATTTTCTGCGTCGGCTGCATTACCAGGCATGATAATATCATTTCCTGCTGTCACGCATTTCCACGGAATACTTCCATCTTCCGGAACCGTTGTATTCCAGTCTGACATGATCACACCGTCAAATCCCCATTCTTTTCGGGCAATGGCTGTACAGAGATCAACACTGTTTGCAGCATGGACACCATTCAGTAAATTATAGGAAGACATGATTGCCACTGGTCTGCTTTCTTTAACTGCAATCTCAAAACCACGCAGGTAAATTTCCCTCAGGGCACGTTCTGATACCTGTGCATCTACGCCCATACGATTATCTTCCTGATTGTTGCAGGCAAAATGCTTAACGGTAACACCGCAGCCAGGTCTGCTCTGCACTCCTTTTGTCATGGCTGCTGCCATGGTTCCGGAAAGCAGCGGATCTTCGGAATAATATTCAAAATTTCTGCCGCACAGAGGGTTTCTCTGAATATTAAGACCAGGTGCTAGCCAGAGATCTATGTGGAATTCTTCCATTTCTTCTGCCACTGCTATTCCAACTTTTTCCACAAGGGCAGTATCCCAGGTCTGAGCCAGTGCAGTTCCAACCGGAAATGCCGTACAGAACTGATAATATCTGTCTGCGTTTTCGTGAATCTCATCTGTTCTCAGGTATCCGTTTTCCAGAGATCCAAGGACACCGATTCCATATACTGTGTCTGTTTCTCTGTCTACTTCATAATTCTGCTGAAGTCTCAGTCCTGCAGGCCCATCGGCCATGATCAGTGGGGAAACGCCATATTGCTCATAAAGAGCAGCCGTGGTCTCACCGGCAGAGCCAGGAACACGGATTCCTGCTGCCCCCAGATTACTGGAGATTCCAGCAATATTCCCATAAAACAGCGGGAGCAGATCCTTTGCAGGAATCTTATTTTCCGGTTGGCAGGTGCATTCTGTTCTCTTCTCTGGTTCAGGATAATAGATATATCTTCCAATCTTCTCATTCTCTGCCTTCTCTTTCCATTTCAGAGTTCTGGCAGAAAGATTCTGGCGGTCATAAACTTCTTCAGTAATATCAGTCTGGTTCTCAAGGATATTCGTTTTATCCAGGATCACACTCTCCGGCACTCCAAGCATTGCAGCCAGCGTAAGCGATGCAATGCTGTTTCCGACCCAGACAGCATAATAACCTTTTTCAGCAATCCAGGCATGCTGCTCTTCGGAAAAATATGCCAGTGTCTTTCTGTCGATCCTGATTTTCAGCAGTTCTTTTTCCCCCGGCTTCAGAAGTTTTGTTTTTGCAAAGCCAGCCAGTCGACGGTATTCCTTTCCTGATTCATCCTGTGGAAGAGACACATAGACCTGCACGACCTCTTTTCCCGAAAAAGTTTCTCCTGTATTCGTTACCTCTGCTTCAACTTCAACGCCATCCCCTGATGTTTTCATCCCATGGAAGCGTATCTGCATTTCTGTGTAAGAAAGTCCATATCCAAACGGAAACAGCGGTTTTACACCAAAAGTATCAAAATAACGATATCCTGTATAAATTCCTTCCTTGTACTCTTCTCTTTCAAGCTTACCATTAAGATAGCTGTATTCCTCTGCACACGGATAATCCTCATACCTTCTGGCCCATGTTGCAGTCAGCTTGCCGCCTGGAGTTACCTTTCCCAGAAGGACATTGGCGAGGGCAAGTCCGCCTCTTTGTCCAAGCTGGGAAATATTCAGGACAGCACAGATATTTTCTGTTTCTTCCAGAATATCTGTCAGTTCTACCGGACCGCCGGAATTCAGGATAAGTACTGTAGGAATCTTCTGTGCATCAAGGAACCGGATATCCTCCCGCTCCCGTCTGCTCAGATAATAATCTCCCTCGACCCTGCGCCTATCCTTTCCCTCACCGGAAATCCTGCTTACCACATAGATTGCTGTCTGGGCATCGACAGTATCTTCTGCTGTGACTGCACGGCCTTCCGGCATTGCAAAGGGATTTTCCGCATAGGCATCAAAAGGATTTTCCACAAACTTTGCTTCTTCCAGTATTTTTTCTTTCCATGCCCGGCGTGCTTCTGCGTATATTGACTCATAATTGGCCAGCCATTTCTCGCTTACGATCTGAATACCGTTTTCTTTCAGTCCCTGATAAATAGAAATGTTACTTCTGTTATTCACATCACCGGAACCTGTTCCGCCTTTCACTGTCTTTCCCGCACCGGCGCCGTATAAACCTATTTTCGTGGAAATATTCAGAGGGAGTATTTTTTTATCATTTTTCAGCAGTACAATACCCTCCTCTGCTGCTTTTTCCGAAAGAAGACCGTTTCGTATTTCACGGTCTGACATGCTGTGTTTCTTTGTTCCGCTGTGTTTCCATTTCTTAACTGTCATATCTTACCTGCTACCTTTTGTTATTCTTTTACGCCTCCAAGTGTCACTCCTGCGATGATAAACTTGGAAAGAAGGAGATATACGATAATGATCGGCACAATGGCAACTGTGATCATCATGTAAATCTTGCCCATATCAAAATTCATATAATCTGCTCCACGAAGTGTTGCAATCAGGATTGGAACAGTCATCTTGCTTTTAGACTGGATAACCAGAGCAGGAACGAAATAATTGTTCCAGGAGCCTACTCGCCTGTACAGCGATTGCCGGCTTCATGATTGGCAGGACTGCCCAAGCGGTACATAGTATCTCACCTCTGAATGTATCTCGCTGTAATCTGCCATCATTTTAGTATAGGCTGTGCCATGATGACATTCACTTTTATACTCACTGAGATCTTTGCCAACCGGCTGCCAGGATGCTGACCAATAATCTTTTGTGTCATTATCCCTGAGATAAATATATCTTCCCGGCTGATCAAACTGATTAAAAATATATCTCAGGATTCTGCCGTTCGCCCCGGATTTTGCAAAGCTGTATCCCCCTGCATTATTGGAAACGATTGCTCCGTATTCCGGCGATCCCAAATAATTCACCCACGGAGCAGGTGTGTCCGGCCTGGTAATCACATATTCCTTTTTTTCTTCATCAAAATACCCATATCTCATGCCATACAATCTCCTGTTCTGTATATTTTCCGTAACATTGTCTGTTGTTACCTATTTTCTACACTATAACTGATATGCAGATAGCAATATACAAAATAAAAGATTAAAATATCAGATTCATGACATAAGATATGGATATAATTCTTTACAATTCTTCCTCCGTGATCACCAGCTTCATGGCCCAGGCCGGGATATCCACATCCTCAGGCTCCTGCTCCATAAATACAAATGCTGTCCGGTATGGCGGCATCTTTGCCGGAAAAAGCCCGTATCCGTCTGTAAAATACACCAGGCCCTTAAGATTTTCAAACTCACGTTTTTCCATCAGCTCTTCCACATAAGCAAAAGCCGGACGGAAATCTGTACCTCCATCACCGTAAAGTTCCAGGCTGTTCATATACTCCTGCAATTCCTCTGCACCGGTGATCTTTACATCCGAATGCACCTTCTCATCACACTGGATAATGTGTATATTTACCTTCTGGAAAAAATTCCCGCTGTCGCTTAAGATCCCATAGGTTTCCTCCAGAAATCTCTGTACCAGTTCTCCTGAACAGGACATAGAGGTATCGATCACAATGACAAATTCCGAAACTTTTTTCACTTCTCTGGTTTCCAGGGGTTCGATCAGCGGCATATTCCCGTAAAGGGAAAGCCCGTAGGTATAAAAATTATAATCAAAGCTGTCCGGGTCTACAGTCAGTTCTTCCCGAAATACTGCAAACTTCCGCAGAAATTCCCGATAATCATATCGTTCCCGGTTCTCTATTTTCAGCTGGTCCAGAAAATCTCCGTCCTGCTCTCCTGACTCTCTGGAAAAAGTCCCTAGGTCTGTTTCGATCCCATCGCTGATATCTCCCCATTTTTTACTCATCAGGGGATTGGGTTTCCGGTCGGGCTGCTGGTTTGCCCAGTATTTATGGTCGTCCACGTAGAACTCTTTTTCAAGCTGTGCCAGTTCTTTTTCCTTCAGAAATTCTTCTTTCAGAATC
>ENA-OQKQ01000492-OQKQ01000492.1-human-gut-metagenome-genome-assembly--contig:-NODE-492-length-13038-cov-9.641933_pt1 | contig 13038 bp, 8 predicted proteins | sample MGYA00242651_ERZ504803 | MGnify/ENA primary metagenome ERZ504803 (study PRJEB26092, sample SAMD00036380) | human gut metagenome | host: Homo sapiens | study: EMG produced TPA metagenomics assembly of...
GCATCTATCACAAGACCTGTCTTTTTCCTGAAGGTCTCGGTAAGCCCCTTTTCCTTCAGTGAATCCGCATACTCTGCCGTGCGCCTGCACTGCCATACTATTGCGTGATAAACCGGCTCTCCCGTATTTTTGTCCCACACAATCGTGGTCTCTCTCTGGTTAGTAATGCCTATCGCACATATGTCGGCTGCCGTAGCCTGTATATTTGCCATTGCCTCCTTTGCCACCTCAAGCTGTGTGGCCCAGATTTCCTCTGCATCGTGCTCCACCCAGCCTGGCTTCGGGAAAAACTGCGTAAATTCCTTCTGTGCCACGCTGCACATCTCGCCCTTCTCATTGAAAAGTATACATCTGTTGCTGGTCGTGCCCGCATCTAATGCCATAATATACTTTGCCATGTAAAAATCCTCCAACCAATTATTCGGTACCTAAATACTACTATTATTATAGCATGATATTTAAGCTATTTCCATAAAATCAGTACTCACAGACTTCGATTTCAAGCATATGTCCTAAAACCTTTAACTCATCTGAACAATCTCCGTAAATCACCACAAAATGAGGCTCCCAACCATCCTTTACACTTTGATTTACAATATCATAGCTATTTTTGTCTGTCCTGACTACAATTGATGTTCCGCAAAACTGCTTAGGCTTGTCGAGAGCACTTCCTGTTGTGACAAAAAATCTAAAGCTTCCATCTGCTTTTTGTCCTACTCTGAACACTGTGACTTTGTCAGCCGCCTTACAGCCAAAGTCCATTACAGGGCCAATCTTTCTGTTCGGATGCACTCCGATTGTTGCACCTGTGTCCTCTCTTGCGATAGAGCATGCAGCTGTTCCGCAATGCCAGAATGTAATTGTATTTTCACTCTCATCAAGAGACACCGGATCTCCGAAAAATACAGCCTGCTCAGATAATTTCATTCCCATATACATAGAGAGTGCTCCATATGTATCAGCCTCGCAGCTTGCAGCAACCCCCATATCATTTAGCATAGCAAGCACGCCACAAACAGGTGTTCCAAACGCGGTAAAGAAATCAGGCCAACATCTTGAAGAAAGTGCTCCAATATTATTTTCATCTACATACTCCTTATAGGCCTTGCACAGTCTCGCAAAATCCTTTCGATTATTGTCAGGAGTCTTGTCAAGACCAACAGTACACTTAGTCATTTTATCGAGATATTCACTGCACTCATCATCAGTATATCCCTTTGCCATATCAATAAGCTCTCTCACCTCAATTGACTCAAGTGTTGCTCCGAATACCTTTTGCATGTCAGCATCCATTGCACGTCCAAATCCAAATCCCTGAGGTGTATGTCCGACTGAGGCAATCCTTAGATTTTTAAGCTCATTTTTAAGCCATGCTGCACGAATACAGGCACTAATTGTTTTCTTTGTCCTCTCCTCCTGTGAAGCTCCAAAGATATATTCAAAGTTACCATCCCTAAACGCAGCCAGTGCATTTCCTGCCGAATATGCTCCCGTCAATGAATTTAATCTCAACCGGCCTCCATCTATAACCGGCTCACGAAGTGTCCAAAGCAATACCGGACACGAAAATCTTTTAAGAACCTCACTCGCATAAGCTGCATTTGCAAAGGTTATATTCTGTAAAATTATCAGGGATGGCTCTATTGTATCAAGAAAATTAGTTAAATCCTGAATTGATAAAAGCATTTTATCCGGTACAATTGCAGCATCCGTTATTGTATTTAATAAGTCTATTGATTTTTCAAATTCCTTCTGTGCGCTCTCCAAATGAAATGTCGGAACCCCGACCGGCACATATGCCACCTGAAATTTTGTCATATATTTTACCTCCAATAAAATTTTCAAAAACTACTTAACCATAAGCAGTATTCCTGATATAAAAAGTAATATGTAGGTGAGCTTCATAAATATTTCCTGGCTCATCCTCTTTACAAGCACTGAGCCTGCTGCCATTCCCGCTATCAAAAACGGAATCGATATGCATTGAGTCATAACAAGCCCTGCATTCCACATTCCCGCGCATATATCCTGAACAAGTATCATCGAATTTAATATAATCCAAACAGTAGAAATAGTTGCTCTAAAGCTTGTCTTTTCCTTTATCTCATTGGATAAATACCCTATCAGAAGCGGTCCGCCTGACACAAACATACCATGAACTATTCCCGCACCAATAAGTAACAGCATTGATTTCCATGATGATTTTTCTTTTGTATCACGCTGCCTTTGCCCATATATGCTGTAAAACCCATGTATTGCAAGAAATATCACAAAAATACCCAGAAACTTGTATAATACTGCATCATATCCTGCAAGTGCGTTCTTTAGAAAAAAGCCGCCAAAGATTCCTATAGCCATGACGATGACTACCTTTTTCAACTGCTTCCAGTCTACATGTTTCCATTGTGTAACAAAGACATACACTCCGGCAAGAATACCAAGTACATTTAATATCGGCTTAGCGACATCATATCCCACCAGAATTAGGCTAGGAGGCATTGCGAGGATGGTCCCCGCAAAGCCTGTAATGCCCTGAATCACATTTGTCAGAAAAATTATTATGTAAAATAAAACAGTGTTCATTTATTTGACTCCATATTTTTCTCTGATTTCTTCAAATATATCAGCAAACTCACTATTTTTTCTGTAGAAGGCAGGTGTATAGCCAAGCTCGGCTGATACTGTTATTTCTCCGCCGTGATACTCTTCGCCTGTCCACAAATGTACCCATTCATCCTGTGGCAGATACACATCCCATTCATGCTTATCCTGCTCATAAACAGGTGCTATCAGCATATCTCTTCCAAAAAGATACTCATACTGTATGTCATAAGCTTTCGCATCAGACTCATAATGCATGAACAAAGGTCTTTGCACCGGATGTCCACTGTCTGCATTCTCTTCAACAAGTGTCTTTGTATACGGTGCAAGCATCGTGTATACATCAACGAGTCTCGCCAGCCGCTCCATGGTATCCTCATCATCGTAATACTGAAAATTGGTATCCGGTCTGTTTCCCTCATGTGTCCTCATAAATGGTGTAAACATCGCCATCTCAGCCCATCTGAGAAACAGCTCCTTTGTACGAGTATTATCAAAAAGCGATGTATAGCCTCCAATATCACTATGCGTGAGCCCACATCCCATCATTCCTGCACTAAGTGCTCCGCAGATAACAGATGCGAGTCCATCATGTATTGTAAAGTCAACAGACTGATCGCCGGCCCACAGCAATGTGCAGTATTTCTGGCTTCCTGCACCTCCGGCACGCATGAAGTAAACCACATCTCCAAGCTTTCCTGACTCTTTTACTGCCTCATAGTTACACTTTGCCCATAGCACCGGCCAGTGATTGTGCTCAATCATAGGTGATTTACCGCTGTATAAGCATATATCATCTGTAGGCAGATACTCTCCAAAGTCTGCCATCCAGCCATCAATGCCTATACCAAGTGTGTATTCTTTAATAATATCCTTAAACCACTCGAATGCCTCCGGATTTGTGAGATCCACAACTCCACAATAAAATTCACCAAAATCCACGAGATAATCACTGCCATCTGCCTTTGTTGCAAAATAGCCTTTTTCCTTGCCTTCCTTATAGAGCTCACCATCATTTACCAGATATGGATTAACATATCCCAAAAATTTTATGCCCTTTGCATTTATCTCTTTAATCTTCTTTGGCAGATCCGGATACATTTCCTTGTGGTATTTCCAGTCCCATTGGAGTCTCTTTCCGAATGATGTCACTCTCTTTCCGCACCAATCCTGGCACCATATGCCAGCTACCTTGATGTTCCTATCAAGGGTCTTATCAAGCAATCCAAATGACCTTTCATTTCCACCCTGAACACCGATTATGAGACCATTGTATACCCAATCCGGGAGCTTTGGCTGTCTTCCAAAATATGTTGTGATTCTCTCAAGCAGTTTGAGATATGTATCAGCACACTCTATGCGGATCTGCTTAGGCACCTCCCATATCTGCAGCTCATGAAAGCTGTCATTTCTGAAATCAAAATCAGCATATGCTGTTGAATCCACATGCAGATAATATTTATTTGTGGAAACAAAGGTTGGCTGTGGATAATTTGTGTTGTAATAGTCTCCTCCAGCTTTATTTTCTACATCCGAACGCCATGTAACGTAAGTTGTCTTATCACGTCCGACACCTGGTTCAGATGTCCAGATAGGAAAATTTCTTCCACGCAGATTAAAGTAAGACATCTGCTCACCGCAGCCATAGCATTTTTCCTCTTTATCCGCGGCTACCCTAAACCAGAATCGGTTAATCCTGTCATCCTTTTGTTCAAAATCAATGGTACACAGATTTTCGTCACATTTAATTTTCGCAATGATATAGCTTTCAAAGCATAGTCTGACTGTATCAGCTGTCTGAATCACATCTGTGAGCTTTAGTGGAAAACGCTCGGTAACATAATCTGTTATCTTGAAGTTACCTCTGTACATATCAACATCTTCCTGTCCTACTCCGACATAAATCATCGGTCTTTCTTTGCTATGCTCCAGAATCCTTTTTTCTCCCACAAAAAGCTGAAATTCATTATCATTTACTTTAATCTGCATTTAATAACCTCCCTAAGCTGTCTTTTTACGCTTGTTCATCTCTTTCACAATCAGAACAATTGTCTCAATCACAAATATTGCTGTTACAATAGCAATTCTTACTACATTTTTGTTCTCTGTTGCAATTCCTGCAGGCGAGAAAATGAAATACTCATATACCAGGAATGAAACAAGCCAGATTGCAAAAGCATTTTTATGCTTCCATGCTGTCATATCATAGCCATCATTTCTTGAAGCACTCTTGTCAAATACCTTTGTATTTGGTGCAATCTTGCTGCATACAAAGATGATTACAAGCATGATAACAAATGAGATAGCGTATATATACATATAATTAATTCCACTAACAGCATTTGTGAATGGTGTGTCAATATGTGGGAAGATAAACTTGTAGCATGCGTAAAATGCAATATGGAATATTGTTGCACATATTGCTCCAAGCTTAGAGCCCTTCTTTGAGAACATTCCTACAAGCACCATTGTAATGATAGGAATATTATAAAAACCTGTAAAGCTTCGTCCGAAATCATAAAGTCCTGTGCTAAGCACATCAAGGAATGGTGTAAAGATAATGGCAAATGCTGCAAAGCCCCATCCAATTTTCTTTGCAAGTTTTACTGTAGCTTCCTCTGAGAGATTTGGGTTAAAAATCGGCTTATAAATATCAATCATAAATACGGTACTAGCTGCATTGAGAAATGAATTATAAGTTGAGATAATTGATCCAAACAATGCTGCACAAAACAGTCCTACAACCGGCCATGGCAATGACCTAGCTACAAGTGAAGGATATGCAAAATCCTTGCTTGTAAGACCTGGTACAAGTCTTGCTGCGATTACTCCGGGAATAACAAGAAGTAACGGTACCATCATCTTTAAAAAGCCTGAAAGTAAAACTCCCTTTTGTCCTTCCTTTAAGTTTTTAGCACCAAGTGCTCTCTGAATAAGTACTTGGTTAGTACCCCAGTAAAACAGATTTGCAAGCAGCATACCTGTAAAAATACATGCAAATGGTACAGGATCATTCTTTCCACCAATCGCATTGAGCTTTGCCGGTTCATATGTAATAACATCCTTCACACCGACAATAAATCCACCTCCGCTTAATTTTCCAACAGCTATAAAACCAAATACGACTACAAGCACTGAGCCTAAAACAAGTAAAATTCCATTGATTGTGTCTGATACAGCTACTGCTCTCATACCTCCAAGTACGGCATATAGTGCACCAATAATACCTACAAGCACTATAAGAATTGTAAGTGCCATACCCTCGCTGATTCCAAATACTGTAGCAAAATCAAAAATCTGCTCAAATGCTATAGCGCCTGCGTACAGACATACAGGAATTCCGATTACTAAATATCCAATAAGAAATAGGATAGAAACCATACGGCGTACACCAACGCCATACCTCTCCTCCATAAACTCCGGCAGCGTTGTATATCCTTTTCTAAGATACATCGGCAAAAACACAAAAGCCATAATAATTGTGGCTATAACCGCTGTTGCTTCCCATGCCATGCCTGACATATTAGCTGCATATGACTGTCCCGACAAACCTACCAGATTTTCTGCCGACAGATTCGTAAGCAGCATTGAGCCTGCAATGAAAAAACCTCCAAGTCCATTTCCGGCAAGGAAATAACCCTTTGCCGTTTTCTGGTCATCGCTATTCTTCACTATCTTTCCTGAAATAATTCCAACCAGTGCTGTGAAAAGCACAAATGTCACCAAAGTAAATACTAAATGCTCCATAAAATCCTCCAATTTAATAGAAAAAATATACATCGATTTGTTGAAACTAACTATTCACATTCAATCTCTCACATGATATACTTTTTCTGAAAATTATTTCCCACGCAACCGAAAGTACAGTAATATGTCCAGTATTCAGTCTTTCGGTCACGTGGTTTTTTTAATAATAAAGTTCCTTATTCTCTCCAAGCAATCCAGGATATGCCCCTTGTTTTATCAATGGTTCTCTATCGGGATGTGCTATTACCCACTTATTTCTTTGCAAAAGCAGTCTCTCTTCTCCTATAGCAGCTTCATCTGTCCCTCCATTATTGAGTGGTGTATTGGTTCCCCTTGGAAGAATCACAACATCCTTAAATCCAATATCTGACACCCTGCATGGTGATAGATGAAGTGTCGTCTGGTACATCTCTATTGCTGTACCCTTTTCCACAAAAAATACCTTTGCATCTTCAATACGGTATGTATTGTCTTTTATCTCCCAGGTATGTCCCAGCACCAGCATAAAGTCAGTTACCGCTATATTGATTTCGCTGCCCTTATGGTACTCAAAACCATTGTATGTGGTGTTTCTGCCATTACAGTAGCCTATCTGTATAGGCATCTCTCCATATATACGATTTTTAAAAAACTCTGCTATATGTGTACGTTCAAGCTCTTCTACTGAAGCCACATATATATTTCCTTTCTCAGGAATTACAGTATTTTGTTCCATAAATGAGATAAGTTCGTTGCAATTGATATTTGAAATCACCCTTCCGTAGGTTTCAAAACATGGATCAGTGACACTGTATATAGTCACAGAATTTTTTTCATTCAAATGTTTTAACATATTTCCCCCACTTATCTTTGCATTGCCTTGACAGCCTTTATAGTAGCGCAGAAATCTTCTTTTCCAAAGCCAAGTTCCATTGCCTTGTCATATACCTGCTTTGCAGCGTTTTCTCCTTGAAGCTTTAATCCACTCTCCTTTGCCATATTCATGCAGATATTCACATCCTTGTACATGTTTTCAATCGAAAAGGCAGTGGTGTAATCCTCATTTTTGATTGGCACATTTTTGGAATCCAGATAAAAGTTCTGTCCACCGCCATATGAGATAGCTGTAGTATAGCTTTCTATATCTATTCCATATGCCCTTGCAAGTGTCAGTGTCTCATTTACACCATTTTGAATCTGTGATACAAGCGCGTTATGGCAGATTTTCATGACCAGACCTTTTCCGTTTCCACCCATCCTGATGATATTTTCTCCCATATAGGAAAGAATCGGCATAGCCTTCTCACATGCTTTTTCATCTCCACCGACATATATTCCGAGCTTTCCTGCAATAGCAGCAGGCTTCGATTTCACAACCGGTGCGTCCACAAACTCTGCGCCCGTCTTCTTTACCATTTCAGAAATCTCCACAGAAACAGATGGATCTATCGTGCTCATATCAATACAGAGCTTTGTATCATCAAGTGCCGGTAAAACCTCCTTATAAACAGCCATCGAATGCTCTGACTTTGGAACCATTGATATAATTACGTCTGATTTTTCTGCCAGCTTAAGCGAACTGCTGCAGCCGATTGCACCCTTGCTCTCCAATAGCTCTACCTTCTCCTTTACGAAATCAAATACATATACCTCATCATCATGCTTCTTCACTATATTCTCACTCATGGACTCCCCCATGATTCCGAGTCCTACAAATCCAATTTTCATTGCCTACAAACACCTCCCTGTTTCATCTATTCTGTAACTGTATTATCCCATGCATTCTGGAATGTCTCAAGTCCCTGTCTGGTATATGCATGTTTGATACTGTCCTTGTATACTGCAAGGCCTGTTGTAACGATATCTGCTCCTGCAACCGCACAGTCTACAATCTGCTTAGGTGTACGGATAGCCGCACAGATAATCTGTGTCTTTCCCTTATATCCATAATTGTCATAGATATCTGAAATAGCCTGAATGTACGCTTTACAATCCTCTCCATTTGCCTCTTTCCAGCCGATGAAAGGTGAAACAAAAAGCGAATTATTCTTTGCCGGCAGAATAGCCTGTGCTGGTGAGAATACGAGTGTCACATTTGTTCTGATTCCCTCTGCCTCGAGTCTTCTTGCTGCCTGAATACCGGCCTCTGTGCACGGAATCTTGATAACAAAGTTGCTGCAGATAGCTGAAATCTTTCTTGCCTCTGCTACCATCTCATCTGCATCATCAAGGTGTGGGTTGATTTCAACGGAAATAGGGAATTTCTCGTATCCCTCGATTCCTTCCGCCTTAACCCAGTCTGCCATCTCACTGATTACAGTAAGGAAAGGCTTTCCGCTTACCATTATGTGGCGTGGATTTGTTGTCACTCCATCAATACCAAATGTATGGTAGGCCTCCTTGATTTCTTCGATTTTTGCACTGTCCAGAAAATACTTCATGATTGCTTCCTCCTTGATAGTTAGTTAAATTTGTTAATTAATTGTTGTAAAAAATATAAGCCGTTATGTTTTTCTCTTGGCTTCTGTTTGTATTATATTACTATAGCATTGACTTTTCAATAGTATATAACGTTGCAAAAGCATTTTCAGCTATTTGTTTAAATTTATTAATCATTTTTTGTGCAATATGCAATAGCCATAAAAAATAAGCAGATAAAACTACTTTTTATTATAAAAAACCACCCGGAACTTTTTTTGCGTTCCGAGCGGTTTTTTAGTTAATCCTGTGATTGTACAGCTCTATCCTTATATGTCAGCTATTATTATCTACTTGCTACAGCTCTTCCTCTACCATGCTCTTCTCTCTGTTGAACGCATCATAGATACATGGAATTACTATAAGCGTAAGGATGGTTCCGTATACGAGACCTCCTATTATTGCGATTGCCATCGGCTTTATCATATCTGAGCCATCTCCGATACCTATCGCTGATGTAAACATTGCAAGTATGGTGGTCATCGCTGTCATCAGTATTGGACGAAGCCTTGTACGGCCTGCGTCTATGATTGCCTCATGCTTGCTCATGCCCTCTCTCCTAGCCTGATTGATGTAATCAATGAGCACGATTCCATTATTTACAATGAGACCTGCCAGCATGATAAAGCCAAGCATTGATATGATTCCGAGCTCATTTCCCGTGATGAAAAGAGCTATAAAGCCTCCTGTAAACGCAAGAGGTATACAGAACATGATAATAAACGGTGAAAGCAATGACTGGAACTGCGCCACCATGATAAGATAGATAAATATCACTGCAAGCACAAGCATAAGTCCAAGCTGACTCATTGACTCATTTATTGTCTCATCCTCGCCCTCCATGTCTATTGAATAGCCATCAGGAATGCTAAGTTTATCAATTTTCGATTTAATTTTATTGCTTAGTAATGTTACATTATGGTTTTCATCAACCGCACCTGATACTGTAATATATCTGGTCTGAGCATCTCGATGAATGGTACTCAGGGTCTGTTCCTGTGAAATAGTGCAGATATCACTGAGCGGAATCTCCTTTTCACTGCCATCATTATCCTTATAGGTAAATGTAAGGTTTTTGATGTCGTCCACAGTCACATCAGACTGCTCTGCGGATTGTAAGTATACCTCATAGTCCTTTATGTCGGTCGTAATGGTTGTTGCTCTCTTTTGAGATGATATCTCACCGGATACGAGCTGGTATACCTGAGCCACCGTATAGCCATACTTTGCTGCTTTTTCCTTATCCACAGTTATCTTAAGCTCATTGATTGTATCTCCAAGACCGTCATCTATATCTGTCACTCCATTTGTGTCCTTAAGGATATCTGCCACATCACCTGCAAGCTTCTGCAGCTTGTCTATATCATTACCCTTAATCCTGACAGAGAGACCACTTCCGAAAAACTCTGATGAGTCCATAGCCTGCGAAGATGCTGTTACCTTGCAGTCCAGATTCTTTGTGCGTTTTTCAATTTCATCTATTACCTTATCCGATGAAACATCCGACTTCTCATCAAGCAATATATACATGCTCACGCTGTCGCTTCCTGAGCTCATCAGGTTCATGGTCGAGCTGCCGCCTGCTGTAGCTCCTATTGTGTCTATGCCCTTTATATCAGATATTTTGTCCATGACCTTATCAGACAGCTCTGTAAGCTGCTTGAAGTCAAGCTTTTCGTCATCCTTTGCCTCTATGGTAAGTGAAATCTGATTTGACTCCATGTCCATATCCATAAATGTCATTCCCCTTGACATACAAAGTGCGCCACTGCCGACTAAAAGCACTACTGCCGCAATAAATACCACCGGCTTAAATCTAAGACATGTGCCGAGCACATTTCCATACCAGTCCTTAAAACGGTCAAACCATGGATGCTTTATATCCTTCGTCTTTTTGAGCATACCTGAAGCAATTGCCGGTACAAACGTGAGTGCCACTACAAGAGATGCCATAAGAGTAAACGCTACCGTAAGTGCCAGGTCTACAAAGAGCTGTCTCGTGATTCCATCAGTAAAAATGATTGGCGCGTACACACTTACCGTGGTAAGTGTAGAGGCAAAAATGGCTCCTGCCACCTGATTTGCACCCTCAACAGCTGCCTTCTTTACCGAATATCCCTCTCCCCTTAATCTGTAGATATTCTCGATTACTACTATTGAATTATCCACCAGCATTCCTATTCCAAGCACAAGTCCCGACATTGAAATGATATTTAAGGTGATATCCGTAAAATACATAAGCACCACTGCCACAATAACCGATAGTGGTATAGATGCTGCGATAACAAGTGTTGGCTTTATATCCTTTAAGAACAAAAGCAATACGAAAATGGCAAGTATTGCTCCCACTATCATATTTTCCATAACACTCTTTACTACCATGTCGATGTATACGCCCTGATTCATAAGCACTGTGGTGTGTAATCCGTCATTTTCCTTTTCCAGCAAATCAAGCTTGTCTAAAAGACGGTCTGTGACGTCTCCTGTAGAGTAGCCGGTCTGCTTCTCCATGGAGAGCATTATTCCGGGATTACCGTTGACTATCGCATATGTCTCATCCGAGTTGTCAGTCATCTCAACATCTGCCACATCACCGACATGAATAGGAGCTATTCCATCAAGCTTCATATCCATAAGTACCAGATTTGTTAAATCATCAATTGATTTTATCTCATCTCCCACCTGTACTATGTACTGCGTGCCATTTGAATCATTTACATAGCCTGCAGGCATATCAAAATTCTGAGCGACGAGCAACTGCGAGAGCGAGTCAATTGTTAAAACTGCATTTAAGTTTGACTTGTCAAGTGCATCATCCTTACTCTTTTCAAGCTCCTTCTTTGAACTGTCAAGAGATGCCGCTGCTGTTGCAAGCTGTGCTGACTGCTGTCCTATGCTTATCGAGCTTATAGCTGCCTGACTGTTTAGATTATCATAGGCATCTAAAAGTGCTGTCTCTCCTTGTGCTATCTGGTCAAGCCCACTCCTGCACTGCTCTATACCTGTATTCACCTGAATGAGAGTCTGTGCTATCGCTGACGCTGCCGCAGGCAGATCATCTGCTGTGTTTACCTTGATTCCAAGCGCCGAGAGACCTGAAAACTGTGTTGCAATCTGCTTATTAACCTGCTCAAGCTGTGCTTTAAGTGCCGTGCCCGCTTCACCCGGTGCATTTGCGCCCTCTTTGAGTGACGGAATTGTCTTTGTATATGTATCACTATTCATGAAGTCTGAAAGAGCTGACTGAATTGTTTCAAGCTGGCTCTTCTGCTCATTTAAGCTTGCAAGAGTACTCTCTAGCTGAGTCTTCTGCTCCGCAAGCTTTGCCTTTTGCGCCTTTAGCGTATCCACTCCCGCGCTCATCTGATCCGATGCCGATGTGATTGCGTTTTGTCCGCTCTCTATCTTTGCGCTTGCATCATCCATCTGACTTTTTGCATCGTCAAATTTCTTTGAAACGGCATTATTTATTTTCTCATTGAGCGCATCTATCTTGGCCTGATTCATCGTGACCTGTATCTGCTCGGTGAGCTCACCTGTCGCAGTCACTGATGCGACTCCCTCTGTACTCTCAATTGCAGGCTTAAGTGTGTTTTCCACAAAGTCTGTGATTTCCGACTTGCTTTTCCCATCCATATCCACAGCAGTCATCATGATTGGAAGCATGTCCGGATTTATCTTCATAATGGTCGGAGTACCCACTCCATCCTTCCAGCCAGCCTTGACCTGATCTATTTTCTGCTGCATCTCTATCACTACAGAATCCATGTTGGCATTCTGCTCATACTCGCATGTCACCAGCGAATAGCTGTTATATGACATTGAGCTTACGTTTTTGATATTTGACGTAGTTGCCATAGCTGCTTCAAGCGGCGCGGTGACATCGCTCTCCACCTCCTGTGGACTTGCTCCCATATCTGTTGTCACGATAAGTGCATACTGAAAGCTCATATCCGGCAGCAGATCTGTCGTCATCCTGCCAAGCGATACAACACCAAGTACTATTACCAGCAATACTCCTACAAGTACAGTAAAAGGCTTTTTTACACTATATCTGGATATCATCTAACCCCTCCTTTTTCTTTTCTTGATAATGTCCTGCATTAGTTTAATAGACAATGATTACTGCGATTTTCACAATATATTTAATTCGCTGTTATACTTTTATTATACAATGTGTCGGATTGCAACTCAATTGGTTTATACTTTTTTAAGAGATTTTGACAATAAAAA
>ENA-OQKQ01000494-OQKQ01000494.1-human-gut-metagenome-genome-assembly--contig:-NODE-494-length-13027-cov-2.084264_pt1 | contig 13027 bp, 16 predicted proteins | sample MGYA00242651_ERZ504803 | MGnify/ENA primary metagenome ERZ504803 (study PRJEB26092, sample SAMD00036380) | human gut metagenome | host: Homo sapiens | study: EMG produced TPA metagenomics assembly of...
TCTTGCGATTCGGATTATCGGCGAAATTACCGATGAAAAGCTGGAAATTTGCAGGATGCAGACTATATTTTCCGGGAAGAAATTGCAAAGGCTGGCTTAGACCGGAGCATCCACCAGTATTTTGCGGTTCTGACCAATATGCGTTCTGTTGCGTTATGGGGGACGGCAGAACCTATGATTATACATTGGCACTGCGTGGCGTTACGACTACAGATTTCATGACAGCTGATTTTGCACGGATTCCATATGAAGTACTGGAAACGGTTTCTGCAAGAATTGTCAATGAATGCAAGTGCATCAATCGGGTTGTGTATGATGTCACCACAAAGCCGCCGGCAACGATTGAGTGGGAATAATTTACGAATTAACATTGTTTAAAATTTAGAAATCATTTTTAAAAGAGGAATTTTTATGAAAGAGATGAATGAAAAGGAACTGCCAAAGCTCCGGAGGGGTGGACTGTTTGTAGTTGCTTTGGTGCTGCTGATTTTTGTTTTACTGGATGCATTTAGAATTTTGTCGATGGGTGCGTATCAGGGCAGCCTTGCACTCATTGGTGTTGCAGGATTGTTATTTCTTGCGACGAAAGTCATTCGCCGGAGAAAAGAAAGTAGAACCTTGCGGTTCTTTGGAAGAATGGTGATTATTTCCACCATTTTGGAATTGACGCTGTTTCAGCTTCCATCGTATAGTTTGCTGTCCGGTGGATATGAACAGAAAACATTTCTTCCGACCAGTGCCTCTATTTCCGGTGGGGAAAGTACCATTGATGAAACCGGCGGAGCGGTGACTGTCACCGGCAAAGACCAAGTCATCATGGAATTTCAGCAACTGGATATGCCAGTGGGCACGATTCAGGTAGATGTTGACTATGGCGAAAAAACAAAGCGTGCACAGTTGAAAATTGATATGGCAGATGAAACACATGTGGATTACCGATATGACATTGCATCCGGTGTTGTTGTAAAGGACAATGACAACTCGAACTATACAGCGTGTCGGTTTTCCGGAGATGTTTCGCAATTGCGGTTGAAGGTTTCTTGTTTCAATGACAATGATTCTGTTACGATTCAGGCAATTCATTTCAACAAGACGATTCCGTTTGATATTTCCGCTATACGGTTTGGATTTTTGACGTTGGTAACCACATTTTGTTATGGAATCGTGGTTTCCAGCTTCTTGAAAAAGCCGTTTCGGGAAACTCGAAAGAGCACCACTGCCAGTGTACTTGCATTGACTGGGGCAGCAGTGTTGCTAGGCAACTTCAATTATTATGATAAAGCTGCCAGAGGATGGCTTTGCTTCTCGCTGGAAGTTGGAAGCAGGGAATCAGATTACACAGGAATTGGTCGATGCATTTGAAAACAAGCAGGTAAACTTGTTAAAAGAACCGACAGAACAACTCATCAATATGGAAAATCCATATGACTGGAGTGCCCGCAATCAGGAGGGTGTTAGTGCAGAATGGGATCATGTTTATTATGATGGGAAGTATTATTCCTATTATGGAATTGCTCCGGTTCTGACATTCTTCCTCCCATATCATAAGTTGACAGGGCATTATTTTGCCTGCGATATGGCGGTATGGATTTTCTCTTGTATCGGTCTAGTCTTTTTGGGGCTGACGTACTTGGCAATCGCAAAACGCTGGTTTCGAGATGTACCAGCTGGTTGTGTCATTGGTGGATTTGTAATCCTGTTGACTGTCTGCGGCATATGGTATAGCGTTGGCAGAACGATTTTCTATGAAATTGCCATGTCGTGCGGCTTTATGTATCTGAATGCAGGGGCATATTTCTTGATTTCTTCGAATATGCTTTGCGATGGAAAAACATCTTTTGTTCGCACGGCACTTTGTTCGCTGTTCTTAGGATTTGCAGTATTATCTCGTCCGACACTTGCTGTGTATGCAATTTGTGCAGCAGTGTTCTTGTTGATGTCGATAAAGTCTTCTTCTTCCACTATCAAGGGACGGATTTTGTTCATTCTCTGTGCAGCTGTTCCGATTTGTGTACTGGGTGGATTCCAGATGTGGTATAATGCTGCACGGTTTGGTTCGCCGTTTGATTTTGGTATCAAGTATTCTCTCACGATAAACGACTTCGTACATTCTCAGTTCCATCTTGTTTTTGTACTGATTGTATTGTTTAATTTCCTGTTTTGCAGTTGCCGGGTTTTCTCCACAGATTTCCCGTACATCAAGACACCATTCAGTTCCTTCCATGCAAACGGCTATTATTTTGCCGATGCTGGAAACACTTCGGGTATCTTTTTCTTAGCACTGCCCGTTTTCGGTTATCTGCTGAGCGGACGAGCACTTCGCCGCCTGCCTGACCGGAAATCTAGATTGCGGTATGGAACACTGGTTGGATTGCCGTGTGTAATTATGCCACTGATTATCATCTGCTCAATCTGGGAAAGCGGCTATGCAATTCGTTACACAGCAGACTTTTCTTGGGAGATTATCATTGGTGCATTGGCGGTGCTCTTCTGGCTTTATAGAATGAGTACCAACGAGACAAAAAAGACATGGTTCCGTGGCTTTTTGGCGTGCTCGGTCATGCTGGCACTGGTAATCAATATTGTACAAATTATACCATTTGCTTTTTCTGAAAATGATTATCCTGAAGTTTGCAGAGCCATGCAGGATGTCATTGCATTCTGGGATTGAGGTGTATTGTGATGCAGAAATTATATTTAGTAATCCCCTGCTATAATGAAGAGGAAGTATTGCCGGAAACATCGAAGCAGCTCCGTGCGAAAATGGAAACACTCATGGCAGCGGGAAAAATCAGCAAAGAGAGCCGGATTGTCTTTGTCAACGATGGTTCAAAAGACCGGACGTGGGAAATTATTGAGTCCCTGCACAAGGAAAATCCGCTGTTTCAAGGAATTAAGCTTTCCCGAAACAAGGGACATCAAAATGCACTGCTTGCAGGACTGATGACGGTGAAAGAACATTGCGACATGGCGATTTCTATGGATGCAGACTTACAGGATGACATTGATGCGATTGATGGCATGCTGGAAAAATACGCCGAAGGCTGCGACATTGTCTATGGAGTTAGAAACGCCAGAGATACAGATACTGCATTCAAACGCAAAACCGCAGAGGGATATTATAGAGTAATGCGGCTATTGGGGGCAGATATTGTATACAACCATGCAGACTATCGACTCATGAGCAAACGGGCGTTGGATGGCTTGGAACAATTCAAAGAAGTGAATCTGTTCTTGCGTGGCGTTGTGCCGATGATTGGCTATAAAAGCGACAAGGTTTATTATGCAAGAAAGGAACGCTTTGCCGGAGAATCCAAGTATCCTTTGAAGAAGATGCTGGCGTTTGCATGGGAAGGGTTGACCTCACTTTCTGTGAAGCCGATTCGGATGATTATGACATTGGGCAGTGCAATTTTTCTAGTTAGCATTGCCATGTTGATTTATTCGCTGGTACGGCATGCGATGGGTGCAACACTGGTTGGCTGGACATCTACCGTGGTATCCATCTGGGCAATCGGCGGTTTGCAGCTGTTGGCAATCGGTATCATCGGGGAATACATTGGTAAGGTCTATCTGGAAACCAACAAAGCCAAAGTTCATCGTTGAGGAATATCTCAAGGATGAAGATGCAGAAAGAAAATTAAGTGGAATTTCTTGAATTTCCATACATAATCATGAAAAAGAGCGGTTGAATTGTCGTTTCAACTGCTCTTTTCTTTGATGTAACGTAAAAATAGCAGAAATTGCACGCAACACGTTCTTTACAATTGTATGAAATTATGTTATACTATGCATAGAGCGAATGGCGAAGCCTGAAACAGACGGAAAGGAGGGAACACAATGGTATTTTGAATTTGGGGAAGTTTGTTTGTTCTGACTGTGATTGCAGAAATTGCCTCCCAGCAGTTGATCTCCATCTGGTTTGCAGCTGGTTCGCTGGTTGCCTTACTTGCAGCACTTTGCGGTGCACCTATTTGGTTGCAAGCATTGCTGTTTATTGCAGCATCTGCCCTGCTGCTGATTCTGACACGTCCGCTGGTGCGGAAATTCACCAATTTCGCTTCCCGAGATACCAATTTGCGGTTGGATTTGGGAAAATTCGGCACGGTTGTGCAAACCATCGATGCAGAAAAAGGAACGGGCAGAGTGCGGGTCGATGACATTGACTGGATCGCCGTTTCTCAGCCGGATTTGATGATTCCAAAAGGTGCAACTGTACAGGTACAGGCAATTGATGGAACAAAATTGTTTGTAACACCTGTACCGCAAACGACAGAACCTGTAGTGGAATCTGCAAATGCAACAAGCAGTTCAGAACACACATCTTAACACATGACAGAAAGGAATTTCATTATGCCGTTAATTGTCCTCTTTTTATTAGTTGTCTTTATTTTGATTGTCCTCTTTACTCGAATCAAGATTGTTCCGCAGTCGAACATCTATGTTGTAGAACGACTGGGAAAATTTTATGCCGCATGGGAAACCGGTGTACACTTCTTGTGTCCGTTTTTGGATCGGGTTGCAAAGCGAGTTTCCATCAAGGAACAGGTTGTAGACTTTGCACCGCAGCCGGTGATCACCAAGGATAATGTTACCATGCGTATTGATACCGTTGTATTTTATCAGATTACAGATCCGAAGCTGTACTGCTACGGTGTTCAGAATCCGATCATGGCCATCGAGAATCTGACAGCAACAACACTTCGTAATATCATCGGTGATATGGAGCTGGATGAGACACTGACATCCCGAGAGGTTATCAATACCAAGATGCGTGCTTCCCTTGATGTGGCTACAGATCCATGGGGAATCAAGGTTAACCGTGTGGAGCTTAAGAACATCATTCCTCCGGCAGCCATCCAGGATGCCATGGAGAAACAGATGAAGGCTGAGCGTGAGAGACGAGAAGCCATTCTGAAAGCAGAAGGAGAGAAACGTTCCACCATCCTTGTTGCAGAGGGTAAAAAACAGTCCGCTATCCTGGATGCGGAGGCTGAGAAGCAGGCGGCGATCCTTCATGCGGAGGCTCAGAAGGAGCGTATGATCAAAGAGGCTGAAGGACAGGCACAGGCAGTCCTTAAAGTACAGCAGGCAACTGCAGAAGGACTTCGTATGATCAAGGAAGCAGGAGCGGATGAATCTGTTCTTACTCTGAAGAGCCTGGAGGCTCTTACAAAAGTTGCTGACGGCAAGGCAACGAAGATCATCATTCCGTCCGAGATACAGGGCATCGCAGGGCTGGCAACATCCCTGAAGGAAATCATGACAGATAAACCGGCAGAGCAGAAATAAATCTGCAGCCATGAGGAGGACATATTATGAATCTTAAAGGAAGAAATTTCCTGACACTGAAAGACTTTACACCGGAAGAGATCACTTACATGATCGACCTTGCAGCAGATCTGAAGGCAAAGAAAAAAGCAGGAGAGCTTCATGAGTATTACAGAGGTAAGAATATTGCCCTGATCTTTGAAAAAACAAGCACAAGAACACGCTGTTCCTTCGAAGTGGCAGCTCATGATCTGGGAATGGGTTCTACCTATCTGGATCCCACAGGCTCCCAGATCGGAAAGAAGGAGAGCATCGCAGATACTGCAAGAGTTCTTGGAAGAATGTATGAGGGAATCGAGTACCGTGGCTTCGGTCAGGATATTGTTGAGGAGCTTGCGAAGCATGCAGGTGTACCGGTATGGAATGGCCTGACAAATGAGTATCATCCGACCCAGATGCTTGCAGATATGCTGACAGTACGTGAGCATTTCGGCAAACTGAAAGGCCTGAAGCTTGTATACATGGGCGATGCCCGTTACAACATGGGTAACTCCCTGATGGTTGTATGCTCCAAGCTTGGTCTTGATTTCGTAGCCTGCACCAATAAGAAATATTTCCCGAATGATGAGCTTGTAGCACAGTGTCAGCAGTGGGCAGAAGAGGCAGGTTCCACCATCACTCTCACAGAGGATGTGGAGGCAGGAACAAAAGATGCGGACATCATCTACACAGATGTATGGGTATCCATGGGCGAGCCTGACGAAGTATGGACAGAGCGTATCCACGACCTGACACCATACAAGGTTACCAGACATGTAATGGAGAATGCAGGGGAGAAAGCAATCTTCCTTCATTGTCTGCCGGCATTCCATGACCTTAAGACAAAGATCGGCAAAGAGATGGGCGAACGTTTTAACCTTACAGACATGGAGGTTACAGATGAGGTATTCGAGTCTCCGCAGTCTAAGGTATTTGACGAAGCTGAGAACCGTATGCACACAATCAAAGCTGTGATCGTTGCAACATTGGGAGAGCCGGAGAAATAATGTCAGACTTATTTAATGAAGAAATAATTTCACAGGCAACACATACAAAATGGGCGGGCAAAACCGTCCATTTTGCAAGAGAAATTGATTCCACCAATCTCTGGGGAAAACGTGCCTGGAAAGAAGAAGGCGCAAAACATGGTGAGCTTTTTGTGGCAGAATATCAGTCCGCAGGACGCGGACGTTTCACAAGACGCTGGAGTGCACCACCGGACAGTGCAATAACCATGAGCATTCTCGTCTGTCCGGAATTTTCCCCGATGAAAGCTCCGATGATGACCCTTGTTATGGGACTTTCCGTTGCGCAGGCAGTGGCAGATCTCGGGCTTGATGTGGGAATTAAATGGCCCAATGACGTAGTTGTTTCCCGCAAAAAGATCTGCGGTATCTTAACAGAGATGACCATGAAGCAGGACAAGATCGGCTGTGCTGTCATTGGTGTCGGGATCAATGTAAATATGGACAGCTTTCCGGAAGAGACGGCTGATAAGGCAACTTCGCTGTATCTGGAAAGCGGACATGTTTTTGACAGGGCTGAAGTAGTCGGGCTTGTGATGAAGCATTTCGAAGAAAATTACGAGAGATTTGTACAGACAGAAGATCTGTCAGAGCTGAAGGCAGATTATGAGAAGCTGCTGGCAAACCTGAACCAGCCGGTACGTGTACTGAATCAGAATGATCCATATGAGGGAACTGCGCGGGGAATCAACGCAGGTGGCGAGCTTCTTGTGGAACGTGCAGATGGAAGCATTGAGGAAGTAAATTCCGGGGAAGTTTCTGTGCGCGGATTGTACAGCTATGTATAAAACCGGATTATAATACAGATGAGAGATGCAGGACTGTGCAGAGTGATGTTGAAATTGCTGTCAGTTACAGCTTCATCAGAAACGGCAGACAGCTGTGTTCGGAGTGACAGAAGTAAACGCTTTCGGACAGTAATTGTATTTAATGAGTAGAGGAGATTTTATGTATCAGGATAACATTGTGCTCTGCGGAGCAAGCTCTTATGAGCAGAAATATTATTTTAACCAGGATTTTGCATCCCTTCCGGACGCAGTAAAGCAGGAGCTGCAGATCATGTGTGTGCTTTTCACAGAGGATGTAGGCGGGATCCTGACACTGGAATTTGATGAGGACGGCAGTCTGCAGTTTAAGACTGAGGCCCTGGAGGCAGATGCCCGTTTTGACGAGATCGGAAGTGCACTGAAGATCAAGGAACTCCAGCGGGACAAAAGAGAGCTTCTGGAATCTCTGGAAATGTATTACAAGGTATTTTTCCTGGGAGATATCCCGGATGAGGAACTGCAGAAAAAAGCAGATGCCGTTGAGGAATGATCCATGAAGATGCAGTGGAAGATCGGAAATGTGAGATACCGAACCCCTTTGTGCTTGCACCGATGGCAGGGGTTACGGATCTGGCATTTCGAAGACTTTGCAAGGAGCAGGGTGCAGGCCTGATCTGTATGGAAATGGTCAGTGCCAAGGCGATTTCTTTTCATAATAAGAATACAGAGGCGCTGATGGAGATCGATCCCGGGGAGCATCCGGTATCCATGCAGCTTTTCGGCAGCGAGCCGGACCTTATGGCAGAGGTGGCAAAAAGCATTGAGGAGCGTCCCTTTGACATTCTCGATATCAATATGGGATGTCCGGTTCCCAAGGTGGTAAATAATGGCGAGGGCTCAGCTCTTCTGAAGGATCCTCAGCTGATCGAAGAGATCGTCCGCAGTGTTTCCGGAGCAGTTTCCAAGCCGGTAACGGTGAAGGTCCGCATTGGCTTTGATGAAAATACGCCGGTGGATGTGGTGGAGATCGCAAAACGGGTGGAGGATGCCGGTGCAGCAGCCATCGCAGTTCATGGAAGGACCAGACAGCAGTATTATTCCGGTCAGGCGGACTGGGATGCTATCCGCAGGGTGAAGGAAGCGGTGACTATTCCGGTGATAGGAAACGGAGATATCGTTTCACCGGAAACTGCAGAAGCCATGTTTAAAGAGACTGGCTGCGATGCGGTGATGATCGGCCGTGCAGTACGTGGGAACCCGTGGATCTTCCGGGAGCTGAACCACTATTTCCACACCGGGGAAAAGCTTTCCAGACCAACCGCAGAGGAAGTCTGCGAGATGATCCTGCGCCATGCCGAAGATCAGATCGCGATAAAGGGTGAGTATATCGGGATCCGCGAAATGCGGAAGCATGTAGCCTGGTATACAGCCGGTATGCGGCACAGTGCGGGAATCCGGAGAGAATCTAATAATATTTCAAGCTATGAAGAATTGAAAAAGCTTACAGACATGGTACTGGAGCGATAAAAGAGAAAAGTATGTCGGAGAAAACGAAACGTTCTATTGACAAGGAACGGGGCGCGTGCTACAGTCAGTTAGCGGGAATCCGCAGAAAGTTTTTTGTTTTACAGGAGAAAAATAATGGCAGATAAAATAGCAGTTTTAATTCCTTGCTACAACGAAAGCAAGACGGTAGCAAAGGTTATCCGCGATATGAAAAAAGCACTTCCGGAAGCTGTGATCTACGTATATGATAATAACTCTACAGATGGAACAGACGAGATCGCCAGAAAAGAAGGGGCAGTTGTCCGTTATGAGCATCAGCAGGGAAAAGGAAACGTGATTCGCAGTATGTTTCGGGATATCGATGCGCAGTGTTATCTTATGGTAGATGGTGACGATACTTATCCGGCAGAGTTTGCAGCTGAAATGTGCAGCAAGGTTCTGGAGAAAGGCACAGACATGGTAGTTGGTGATCGCCTTTCTTCTACATATTTTACAGAGAACAAGAGACCTTTCCACAACTTTGGAAACAGCATCGTAAGAGGTTCCATTAACCGTCTTTTCAAAAGCAACATCAAGGATATCATGACAGGTTACCGTGCCATGAGTTACCGCTTTGTAAAAACATTCCCGGTATTGTCCAAGGGATTTGAGATTGAGACAGAAATGAGCATTCATGCCATTGACAAAAACATGTTTGTGGAGAATGTGGTAATTGATTACAGAGACCGCCCGGAAGGAAGTGTGTCCAAGCTGAATACCTATTCAGACGGTATCAAAGTAATCGGAACTATTGTGCGCCTTTTCCAGACTTATCGTCCTCTTGCGTTCTTTGGAACCGTGGCTGCGATCCTTATGGTGCCGTGACCCACCGCTGTCCCAAAGTTTACGCTGGTATGGCACGAACCGATCTTATCCAGAAATTCTCCTATACCGTTCCACTCATAGCTGAGATCTCCTATATAGGCTCTGAGTTCTTCTTTTCTCTCCGGGTCATCGCTGACAGGAGATGTTGACATGCCGCAGTTTCCTCCGATTTCTGTGGTAACGCCCTGCAATATCCTGCTTTCAGCTTTGGGATATTTCATCAGCGTCGTAGCGATGGCGAGGATGCGCCCCGACGGCGTATGGGACGGTGATTGATTTGAACATAGCAGGCTACGAGCCTCACAGCGGGTGGAACCTGCCGCCAGGCTGCTACGAGGGAGACCCGAACGCGCCGTGGAACCAGGAGGAGCCGGAGCCGTGCTACGAGTGCAGGTGGTTCAATCCCGCCGACGGAGACGACGGCGTGTGCGGCCTTGAGCTTGAGGCCGCGATCGCCAACGAGGAGCTTGCGGGCGCGAGCATGGCGGACACGGCCAACAAGTCCGTTGACTGGGCGCTCGACCATCTGAGGGACGGGGGTGAGATCGCTTGCGAGCACTTCAAGCCCTAGCCGCGCTCGCCGTGGCGCTGCTGCTGGCGGTGCTGGCTCTTGAGTTCTACGCGGTCCGCATGCTGGCGGCTGGGCTGGTGGTTCTAGCCCTGATCGCCTGCGGGTAGGAGGTGGCAGATTGACCAACTGGGAGCGGTACTTCGGTTCGCCCGAGGCCGCCATGCGCATGGAGGTGCGCATGATGCGCGACGGGCGGCGGTTCAAAATCTCGTTGAGCGAGTGCAACCCCTTCACCACGTGCGCGTTCTCGTCGCGCTGGGTGCGGGACTTCGCCTCGTGGGGCGAGTACCTGGACTGGCTCAAGGCCGAGTACGACGACGGGACCATCAGGTGGGAGGATGAATGAGCCGCCCGGGATGCAACCGGGGATGTCTGCTCGTGATAGCGGCATCCCTGCTTATCGACGGGTTAACGCTGTGGGCGGCGGTGTCGCTGGCCCGCATGATCATTGGAGGTTGACATGGGATACAAGAAGTTGATGGATGCAGCCGGTGCTGTCGTGTCCATGCTCGTGATGCTCTTCCTGTTGCTGCTCGTGTGCTACGGCATCGTGTGGTGCATCGGCGGGATAGCGGCGATGCTGGCATGAGTGGCAACCCGCGCAACCGCAACGGCAACGCAAGGCGCAAGCTGAGAGCGAGGCTGAGGGCAGAGGGAAGGCCATGCCACATATGCGGCCGGCCGATAGACTACAGCCTGCCGAGCGGAGACCCGTGGAGCTTCGAGGTAGACGAGCTGTTGCCAGTCTCGCGCGGGGGCAACCCGCTGGATTACTCCAACGTGGACGCCGCGCACAGGATCTGCAACCAGCGGCGCGGCAACAAGATGCCGGGCGACGCCAGGCAGTATCAGATACGCCGCACGCGGCTGTTCTGAGGGAAAACATAGCAATGCACCCATGCGGGCGCGGTCGTTTAGGCGGTCGCGCCCTTTCTTTTGGCCTTGGCAGCCGAAGCCGCCGAAAAGAGGCGGGGCGGTCGCCCCTCCCCCGGGTCGGAAGGCCACTCCGGCCGCCTAGGGCCGATTTCCCCCCCGCCCATTCCGGGTGATTTCGCCATCTCACGCCGCCGTTACGATTCCCCGCGAAGAAGGAGGGAATCATGGCCGAGAACATCGAGATGCCGAAGGAAGTGGCGAGCGATCCCGTGCAAGCCGCCGTCTGGGGACAGCTGACGGCTAGGCGCACGTTCGCCCAAGAGGACGCGCCGACGCTGGCGCTGCTCTGCTACTGGCACGCCGTGGCAAACCAGGCGCGCGAGGCCATGGCCCTCGGCGACAACGAGATCGAGATACTCGACGCCACCGCGTACAAGCCGATCAGGGGCAAGGGCGGCAAGCGCCTCAAGATGATGCGCAAGAACCCTGCGCTGACCGTGCTGAAGGAGGCCAGCGCCGAGATCAGGGCGCTTTCAGACCAGCTCGGCCTGTCAAAGTCCGCCCGCAACGTCACGGTGCAGCAGGCGCGGCCCGCGAGCGCCAACGGCAAGCTGCTCACGCTCATGTTCGACGACCGCGAGGCACGTGCCAAGGCGGCCGGCGCGTGATGCGGGCTAGGCAGACCCCGACATACGAGGCGAATATCCCCGAAAAGCTCGACGGTGACGGCCCCATGGCGGCAGAGCTTGCATCGGCATACTTCGGCGACCCGCTGCCGTGGCAGCCGCACCTGCTCGACGCCATGCTCGCCCGCGACAGCCGCGACAAGTACCTGCTGCGCTCGATCGGCATATCCATCCCGCGACAGAACGGCAAGAGCTGGGACGTACGCGCCCGCTGCTTCTACGGCGCCCTCAACGGCGAGAAAATCCTGTACACGTGCCAGCACGGCGACACCTCGGACCAGATGTTCCAGGAGCTTCCAGGCCGTTCGAGGACGAGGACGAGCCCGAGCTTAACGACCTGCTGCTGGCCGTGCGCAAGACCAACGGCCAGCAGGCCATCAAGCTCAAGAACGGCGGGCTTATCCGCTTCACTACGCGCACCGACTCTCTGGCTCGCGGTAAGACCTACGACGTGCTTATCTACGACGAGGCTCAGGAACTCACCGCCAAGCAGCAGGCGGCATCGCTGCCGGCCATATCGGCAGGATCGAAGCACAACCCGCAGACGATCTACCTCGGCACGCCGCCAAGCCCCGACAACGCGGGCACGGTGTTTCGCGACCTCCACGAAGACGTGCACAACGGCAGGTCTGAGATGGGCTGGATCGAGTGGGGCGCCACCGAGATCGGCGACGTGCACGACGAGGCGCGATGGTTCGAGTACAACCCTTCGCTCGGCACGGTCCTCGACATAGAGGCGGTGCGCGGCGAGTCCGAGCAGATGCAGCCCGACGTCTTCGCGCGTGAGCGCCTTGGCTGGTGGACTCCAATCGGCGGCGCCGACTCCTACGCGCTTTCGAGCGCCAAGTGGAAGGCGTGCGAGGTGGCGGGGCCGATGCAGGAAGGCAAGCTCGCGTTCGGCGTGAAGTTCTCGCCAGACGGGTCGCGCGTTGCCGTGTCATGGGCGAAGGCAGAACGCGGTGCCGGCTCGTACGTCGAGCTTTACGACCTCATGGGCGCCGAGGGCGGCACTGTCGGCATATCCGACATGCTGCTGCGCAACCGCGAGGAGATCGCGTGCGTCTGCATCGACGGAAAGAGCGGAGCGGACGCGCTGAAGCAGCGGCTTCTGGACGGCAGGATGCCGAAGTCGGCGATCGTCATGGGCAGCACCGCGATCGTGCAGGCCGCTGCGACGATGCTGGCCGACGAGGTCAACGCCGGGACGACGAGCCACATCGAATCGCCCGCGTTGGACGATTCCGCAACGAAGTCGATCAAGCGCGACATCGGGCGCGACGGCTGGGGCTTCGGCGACGGCCCCGACTCTTCGTCAGCGCCGATCGAGAGCGCATCGCTGGCCCTATGGGCGGCGAGGACAACCAAGAGAGACCCGAGACGTAAACAGGAGGCAAGCTTCTGATGGCAGCAGTGAACATGGAA
>ENA-OQKQ01000495-OQKQ01000495.1-human-gut-metagenome-genome-assembly--contig:-NODE-495-length-13026-cov-2.339484_pt1 | contig 13026 bp, 13 predicted proteins | sample MGYA00242651_ERZ504803 | MGnify/ENA primary metagenome ERZ504803 (study PRJEB26092, sample SAMD00036380) | human gut metagenome | host: Homo sapiens | study: EMG produced TPA metagenomics assembly of...
ATAATCGGCATAAACACCTAACAAAGTATCGTGTCTATATTGTAAATCTTTTTCCGTTTCATTCCATTCATACAATGGCAAGGTAAGCGATTGTTCAGTGTCAAGCCCATAAGATTTTCCTATAAGAGTTAAAGCATCGCTAAACATTTATAAGACCTCTTAAAAATATTGATAATAATTCATTGAAATTTTTCCCCGTTCATAAATTTCTTTTACCTTGGTAGCACATTTTTCAAAATGATTTGCGTTAAATAACTGTTCAAGCGTCTTCAAAGAATTTCCATAATCATCACCACTGCCATTGATTTTCGGAAGCATCTTTTGTGCAAATGCATAGTCCAACGCAACAATCGATGGATCTGTTCCATCCATAGCAGAATCGAAAAGATTTTGACTGACAGACCAATAGAGTCTAATCGCTTTTTCTGTACGAGGACTAATTCTAATATTCAAAGAACAAAAAGCATTATATAGTTTCTTGTAAAGCTCTGCTATTTTATCCGAAAAAGCGACAGGATTTGTGCATCCAAAAGCATCTACAAACTGCTTCCATGTAATTGTTTGCGACGGTACAGAACTAAAATCAACTTCAACAAAATCAGTGTCAACCGTTACACTAGGCAGACTAATAATAAAGGCTCTGTCCAAAAGACGCGGTGACAAAATCTCCGTAGTGTGATCATTGTTTATCGTTGCAACAAATCTGAGCGTTTGAGGAACTTTCAATTCGAAGCCTTTTCCAAGTTCAAGATATTTTGTAGCACTATCCGAATCGCAAGCATTCATAAAATCTGCCCAATAATACTCCACCGGACTAAGGTTTGCTTCATCAAGCAGTATAATAAATGGATATTTAGATGAATCCCCTTCTTGATTTAAAATTCGCAAACCGTCACACAGTTGCTTGTTGGCGGATTCAAACTCTTTTGACAACGGATTATAATACCCAATAAAATCACGTTTAGATGTCCATCCACGTTCAACAGAAACAGGCACGTAACGACCAGTATAATACTCTTTTTTCACAGATTGATCCATAGTCACTTCGGGCAATGTCAAGCCCAAAATGTGTGCAAAAATATTACAAATCGATGTTTTTCCGGTTCCAGGTTCTCCTGAAAAAAACTGTTAGAAAGTTTTGTAAGCCACACAAAACGCTGATGTTAATTATTTCATTTCGAGTATATGATGGTCTATAAAATTTCACGTTACTTACCACATAATCAACTACATTCAGCTTGTCCTTGCTCCACAAGTCGCTCGTTGTAATTTCTGTGATTTTTTATAGTCATCACTCGCGTTTCGTGTCGCCATGTAGATGCTGCCTGTAACATTTTCTCCGTTTAAGACACCATCAAATGCTATGTCCGTTATACCATTTAGGCTTTGTACTACTTTGTAACTTTCTCTGTAATTGCATTTTCTAATTTTCTCTCTACGTCTTTATATTTTCTTTCAGCCGCTTCAATTTTTTTGTTAAGTTCTTCTTTTGTTCTCTCTCGGAACTGGATTTCAAAGTCTAGATTTTCGACCGTTTTATGCTTATCTAATTGTAATTCTAACGCCTTAATTTTGTCTCGTTGTTCCTTGTTTTCACTCTCGGATTTTCTCTGCTTTTCTGTATCTTCCAGTCCTTTTTGTGCTTCTTCAATTTCTTTTTCCAATTTGGACAATTTATCTTGTTCACGTTTAACTTTATCTCGAACAATATCCAAAGATTGAATTTTGCTGGAAAATTCAGGATCATCCAAAGCGTTTTCTAATACAGAACGAAGATCATCATCATCTCCATACTCAGCAAATAATCCAGCTACCGCAGAGGCAATTTCCTTTGAATAATGAGATTCATTTCTTGAATTTTCAATGAAGTTTGAAATTTTTTTCTTACGTTCTTCGGCGATATTAGAATCGAGTCCAACAAAAACACTGGACATATAGTTAGCAACAACTGCTTCTGGTGAGTTTAAATCTCTTTTGTCTTTTAAAGTACGAACGAAACTCTGCAACAATTCTTCTTCGCTCAAAACGTCTCTGTAAAACATTTCCAAATTTGAACGTAGAACATACTTTCCAATATCAATATCGAATCGGAGGCAGCACTCATCAAGTGTCTTAGACATTTTGGGACGCCAGCATTGAATCGTCCCATTTGAGGATTTCAATACTTTGATTTGATGATTTGCATCCACTTTATACGGTCCATACAGTAAGCCTTCTTCTTCAACAAAAACATCTTCTGAATTTTGAATATTATCTTCCAAGATTAAATTTGCAGATCCTGAGAAATCCAATTTTGTTGCCAGATGGACAACAGGAAACAAATCAATATCTTTTAAACGATGAATTCTATTGCGATTATACAAATCGTCAACGTCCAATTTCCTTTCTGTTTGGTTAAGCTGATCTCCTCTTCGGTTTTCACTTAAATCTTCTTCTGAAAATTCAATCAATGCAACCTGATTTGCACGAAACACATCTGAACACTTATGCTGTGCATACAACTGAGAAGACAGATTGATGTTTCCTTTCTGCGGAAATTCTGTTGCAGGCGATTCTATTTTAGTAATTTCATTATCTACTGTAAATACCGGATAAAAATTGTAATAGTACAAATTCTGTTTTAAAACATAGCCCAAGTATTTTTTCATAATCATATTATGTTTTACCTGTTCTTCAATGGGGTTAAGCACTGTTTCATTTTCTGTTTCACGAATTAGTTCATTGTATCGCTTTTCAATAGGAGCTACATCCAGCCCACATTTGAGATAATATGCGAGAATTCCAGGATATTCTTCTATAGAAAATGTTTGCGCATCTTTGGGCGTCAAACAACTGTACTCATCAACAACTAAAGACAAAAATGTTTCACAGAATAAATGACTTTTTACTGCGTGCGCTGAAAGAACTTTTAATGGAGCATATTTAAATTTCTGTATCCGTCAATAGAGTATTGCTTCAATTTTGAGTTTGATAGTAACTTATTGCGTTTATCGTCTGGTAACAAGCGAAGTAGTTCCAGAAAACTTTCTGTTGATAACATTGCCAAATCATCCTTTCTAAGAAGCGGAATCAATATGTTTATTATAACATTTACAACAGCATCCTACAATATCAAATGTCAAATTAGCTATTTTGACAATATTTGTTATTGAAATCCTATAAAATTCACCAGCATTCTTTTAAGAATTCAAATTTTGACGCAGACTATTTAGACTTTTCAAGCAGAAAAGGGCATATGAAAAAAGGGGATGTTGCAAAACACAACAGCCCCTTCTAAAATCATCTATAGATTAGCCCTGCTTGAACAACTTCTTCCGCTCGATTCTGGATGCTGTTCATCCTCTGCGCCCATTCCATTTGATTTGTGGCTTTCAATTCTTCGTTCACCCCCTCACGTTCAGCCATCTGCTGGGTAAGCAACTCCAACTGTTCCTCTGCCTGTGCATCAATGTCAGCCAGATAGCTGTTCAATCTGCCAGACAGCAGGAGGGCCTGATACCGTGCTGAATGATGTTCTTTAAGATACCGTTTGTACATTCTACCCCAACGACCAACAGGGCGAGAATCCTCTGCCAAAATCAAGGCAGGAAAGTAGTAATCTCCGACCAGCACATAGTCCAGCCCATTATTTTCATCATGCAATCTAGTGTTCAGCTTTTCCATTGCACACCTCAAATCTTTCTCTGCTGGCGCAGGTGCTCTTCAAAAATGCTTCTCCGAATCAAAATCTTCCGGCCAATCTTATAGATAGCCCCACATTCATGTGCCATCCGGGTGACAGGTTTCAGTCCCAGCCCATAATAATCGCTTGCCATGCTGTAAGTCACGAACTCATGCCGCATAAAATCCATATCTTCATCGTCAATCTGGTCGGAGAACATCCACACACTGCCGCTCACTCGTCCTCGACCTCCTCCACGGTAATTTTTCTTGCAGGTTCATGGAAGCGTTCCAAATAGGCATCAAAAATCTCCCGGTTGATAAGTACCGTGCTGTCGAAGCGGTAGATTGCCCCGGCATCGCTGGCAAGCTCCAGCAGCTTCTTGTGAGAAAGGCTGTATACGATCTCTGCCTGCTGGTAACGCAGGAACTGGCGGCGCAGCTTGCGAAGCTGGTCAGGGATTTCTTTCATGGGTTTGATGGTCTTATAGTCGTTTTTCATAATCTTATCCTCCGTTTTTTGTGACTGTCTGACAGAAGTTTGGCCGCAGGAGCAAACAAAAAGAGCACTTCTCAGATGATTCCAAGAAGTGCTCTTACAGCTTTGTTCAAGCCTTGTGCGTTTTTATCTGAAATCCGTCACGCTTCATAACGGGACGTGATTCTTCAGGATTTTGCTGTCAAATTGATGTCAAAACGGGGATGACACAGCTTTTCCAAGAAATTCAACAATAAAATATTTCGTTTATCGTTTGTTTTCTTTAAAATCACTGTTCAATCGGCTTCATCGTGGGGATGTCATCGACGAGCAGTTATAAGCCTTTATTTCTTGATACTACTCTACACCGCAAGGGTTGATTTTTGCCATTCCATTTACATCTCTACACAAGCCTTTATCCGAACTGTATCGTTTGGCGTATGAATTGGCGTAAATGGCGTATGGCGTATTTGGCGTATGCTTTATTTTATTCTTCAGGGTCTTTCCACTGTGCGAACTGACGGTCAAGATTTTCAAATTCAGACTTCCGCAGTTCCTTGGTCACATCCGCATAGATGTTCAAGGTCGTAGAAATATCCGAATGTCCCAGCGCATCCTGAATCACCTTGATGTTCACGCCCGCTTCGCACATCCGGGTCGTGAAGGTATGCCGCAGGGTGTGGCAGCTGAAACGCGGCAGGAGTACGGTGCTGTTCGGATTCTTCGCCAGCACTTCATCGTTGCAGTCCCGGATGATGCGCCGGATGGCCTTGTTCAGCGTTCCCTGATGCTGGCACTCTCCAAAGCGATTGACGAAGATGAAGTCCGTGTAACCGTCCACCGTTACCGTGCAATGGATCTCTGCTTCTTCCTGATAGGCACGTTCCTTTTCAAAGGCTTCTTTCACGAAGTCCATCATCGGAACAGTGCGGACACCAGCCTTTGTTTTGGGCGAGTGGCAGTTGAAGTAGCAGCCCTTCCTGCCGCCGTTGTTCTCACGGTGGTCGTAGTTGACCAGCGTGTGGTTGACGGAGATCGTGCCTTCCTCTAAATCCACATCGCACCAGCGCAGGCCAGTGGCTTCTCCTACGCGCAAGCCCGTTCCCAGCATGACCGCAAAAATCGGGTACCAGTGCTGGTACTTCGGCGTTTTGGAGAGGTAGGACAGCAGCAGATTCTGCTCTGCCACGGTCAGTGCCTTACGGCGGTTGGTTTCAAACTGGTGTGCCTTTTTCAGCTCCCGCAGAACATTGTCCGAGGGATTGCTCCGCAGATAGCAGTCATCCACTGCCATGTCCAGCACCTGATGCAGAACCGTGTGTACGCTGTCAATCGTAGAGATCTGCAGGCCCCGCTCGTCTGCCAGCGTGTTGTAGAACTGCTTCACATCCGACTTTTTGAGCGCAGACACCTTCGATTTGCCGAAATCCGGCTCCACGAACTGCCGATAAAGGTACAGATAATTCTGAAAGGTGTTGTCCTTCAGACCACGCTTCACCTTTGCCCACAGGGTGAACACATCGTTCAGGGTGACGTACCGTGCTTCTGCCTTGATGCCTTCCAGCGAATCTCGCTGAATGTCGTTTTCCTTTTCCCGAAGCTCCTCCAAGGTCGCGGCATAAATAGAATGTCGCTTGCCATCCGGGGAAGTCCAACGGAAATCGTACTTGCCATCTTTGCGCTGGGATTCGCCCTTGCGGAGAACCACACGCGCCTTGTCCTTGCGTTTCGTATTCTGATTTGTTGCCATGAGCGTTGCTCCTTTCTACATTGCGGTACAGAAAAGAGCGTTGTTCTGTGTTCATAGTACCACAGATACGCCATTCTCTGCAAGACGTTTTGAAAAATATCCGGGACATTTTCAAAGCGAGTACATTCGCTCCGTATATTCATCCAGCTTGCGCCGCTTGATGAGCCGCTTGGAGCCCACCCACAACACGAACTGGCAATGTTCGCTATCCGATAATGAACGCAGCTTGTTGATGCCAATGCCGGAGTAAGCCGCAGCTTCTTCCAGCGTCAGATTGCTCTTTTCCCAGATTGGAACTTGTCGGGACTTGGTCCCTCCATCTTGCTGATGCAAGACCGTTCCGTCGCTTGAAGTCCCCACCGGGGACTTCATTGCTTCGCAAACGCGAACTTCCTTCATAGGCAGACCTCCAATTCCTTGTAACCGAACGCCTGTAACCGGGCAGGAAAACTCTCTTTTTCTGCACACAGGGCATCCGGTGAGCTTTATACTTTTTCTTATCTTTTTAAGGTTACATGGTTACAGAAAGAGGAAAACGTAGCAGTCGTGCGGCTTTTCCGCCGTAACTGAGGTGTAACCGAATCTGTAACCAGACGTGTAACCACTATCCATCAGAAGGGAAAGCCCATCTGCTGGGCTTCCGCATCCGTTATTTCGGAGAAATTTTCAGCCCCGGTTTCGGGGCTGGTTACGCGCTCCCAGCCTTTCTGAACGCCGTACTTCGGGTAACGCTTGGCGGTCTTGTGCGCCTGCCAGCCTTGAATATCGCCGCGCGAAATTCCCGTGTTCATGATCTCACAGATAGCGCGGGTCTCCCACTCTGCCGGGATATTCGTGTTGCCCAGCGCTTCCGCATAAAGCTGCTTGGAACACACCCGGTCACCCGTGTAGTCCTCCAGAAAGGCGTAGATCATGCCAGCCTGCGCATCCTCCTGCATGAAGTCCTGTTGGTGGGCTTGCAGCGTTTCCTGCATAGCGGGGCTGAACGCCAGCTTATAGTTGCCTCTGTTGTAGATGGTCATAGCTTCTGCCCAGAGCTGGTCGATATAGGTGCGAGATTCCTCCTCATTGTCCAGAATGTGGACTTCGGCCTGTTCTGCATCTACCGGAACAGGGATGAAGCGGCGGTTGCCTGTGCGGTCACGGGGCAAAAAATCCTGCCGGTTGGTCGTGCCAGCAAAGACGCACTGGCGCAGACGGTCGGCAGGATGGGTCTCGTAGGGGACTTTATAGGTTTCCTTCTGCTTGCTGAGAAAGCTCTTGATCTCCTCGATGCTCTTGGCGTTGGCAGTGGCGATCATCTCCGACATTTCGATGATCCAGTGACCTTGCAGCTTGCGGTACACGTTATCATCGTCCAGCCGCCGCAGGTCATCCGAGAACCATTCGTCCTTGACTGCCAGCAGACGGAAAAAGCTGGACTTTCCCGGTCTCGCCTGTCGGCTCGGTCGGTGCTTCAAAATGCTTGCAGCATTTTGAGGTCGCCACTGGCGACCCGCACCCTTGCCCGCCCACCAGACAGAGCATGGTTTCAAATTTACATCCCGGCTGGAACACCCGTTTGATGGCTCCCAGCAGGAAAATTTTCATAGCTTCGCAAGTGTACTCGTCCTCCGCAGCACCGAGAAAATGGTGCAAGACGTGGGCTATCCGTTCTGTTCCATCCCATTTTAGGCCGTTCAGGTAGTCCCGGATGGGGTGGTAGCGGTTCTCGTTGGCAACGATGTGGATGGCAGATTCAATCTCTTTTCGCTGGAGATGCCGTATTTCTCCATACGGTCGCAGAATATACTTCATGTCGGTGTCGTTCAGCGTCTTGCCGGAGCGGGGCCAGCCCACAGGCTTTACGATGTCTATGCGTTCACTCAACAAGTTCAGCCGGATGGCATCGGCAAGCACATGGTCGTTCTGCAGAATCGTGATGCAATTTTGGATCGTTCGCTGTATCTCTCCGTTGGAGTGCTTGGTGAGCATTTCTTTCACATCTTCAACGGTTCGGGGAGTGCGTTCTTCGTGGACTTCTTTGCTCAATAAACATCACCTCGTACTATGATTGAAAATAATTTTCTGATTTTTCGGCGGCAGACGGTGCGGACGACTTCCGTTGGGTCTGCTCTGCCTGCAAGCGGTTCAGCAGTTGCAGAACGGAATCCCGTGCTTTCTCCTTGACCTGCTCCTTGCCTTTCTGCCGGACTTCCGGCTTCAGGAGCTTCTCCTGCAAGCGGGCAGCGGTGGTCTGCATGGTCTTGAGGAACTTGTCCAGCACGCTATCCAGATGTTTTGCGGTGTACTCCCGTGTGGCCTTGGGAGCCTTGCGTTCCGGCGACAGCACCCACTTCTTCGTGTCCTCGATCATCCGCATATCTTCCTTGCGGGTCTCGGTGCGCACCACATCGGTCACGACCTCCACCGCCTTGTCGTAGGCCGCAGCCGAAACTTCATCGATCAGCGTTTCCATGTCGTTGACCTTGAGGGTCAATTCGTCCAGCCTGTTCTGCTGGACGGCAAGCTGCTCCTTCTGCTTGGCAAGGATGAAGTCCTGCTTTTCCAGATATTTGCGGTTGCCGTACTCCGCTTCTTCCTCCAATTCCAGCCCATGCCGTTTTGCAATCTCGAACAGCATCTTCCGGCAGGCGGCATCAAAGGTGATTTTGCGGTTTGTTGCGGCGACTGAGAGGCTTATTCGGGTCGGGCAAGTTGAAGCCCAACGCTTCCAGTGCCTTTTCCTGCTGAGGAGCGATCTCGCCGTACTTGTTTTTGCAGTCGAACACATGACGCTCATGGATATGCGGTGTGCTTTCGTCCAAATGCAGTGCCCAGTCCAGTACATGAACGTGTTCGCCGAATTTAGCCTTAAACTCCTCAATGAACTCGGTGACGATGTTCAGCAAGTCCTTTGCCGAAGCGTGTTCATCCAGCGTTCCCAGCTGGTAGATGGTTTCTTCCGGGCAGGTCTTGCGGCTGGACAACAGATCCGGAATGGAGCGGTTGCGCTCTGTGTGCCGGATCTTGGCGTTGCGCTCGTTCTGGCTTTCGATGAAGGCCGTGTAGTGGGTCTCATAGAATTGCCGTTCCACATCTGAGAAGGTCGCTGCCAGATCATCCGGGTCTTGTGGGGCAAGAGCCGAACGGAAGCCGTGGAAGCAGTCCCAGTAGATGTTGCCCTTGGCTCGTTCCGGGTCGATGTGCTCACTGTTGGCAAGGTTGAAACTGCGGTCATTGTGCTTGGGGTTGTAAGTGCCGTGGGCTCCGGCTCGTCCGTTGTGTCGTGTTAATTTCAGATAGACATTCCTCCATTTCAACAGCTTGGTGGGGAGAACGCAGCAGCGAAGCTGCTGAATCTGCCGCCGTTTTGCGCCAGATAATACCCAGTAGGATATGACGCACAGCATCATATCACTGGGGCAAAGGGCTGCACCCTCTGCACTCCTGCTCCGGGCAAGCTGGCGGTCAAAGATTTGCGAATCCCTGCCCACCAACTTGTCCGGCTTTTTCAGTGGGCCACTTTGACCCACTGATTCTGTTACGGGTAGAATCAGGTTGTCCTCTTGGCAACCTGATTTTCAACGACCTTGAGGCGTTACAGGTAGAATCAAGTGGTCATTTTGACCACCTGATTTTTACGGAGTGGGGGTGACGTGTTACAGGTAAAACCGAAGTTTTCAAAATGAGAACTCCGGTGGCTTCGTTACGGGTGCAATCAAGTTATCATTTTGGGAACCTGATTCAGCAAGGGCTACGAATCAAGTTACGGAAAGCGGAACTTGATTTCAGAGGACAGCCCAAATTCCCACTGTGGGGATTTGGGAGTAAGCGATTAGGCGTTACGGTAAAGTGGTACTTTCCAAAATGGGAAGCACCACTTTACAGGATAGAAGCAGCATTCGCTTTACGCTGGCGGTAGTCTTTTTGCCGACAGGCATTGCTGCAATATCTGGCATCTGCCCGAATCGGTAAGAACTGCTCCCCGCAGCAAGCGCAGGTATACTTTCCTCGCTCAACGCGCTTTTTAAGCCTTTTCCGCAGATTCAGCATCTTGTGACCGCAAGTCTGGAAGCTGCAATATTTTCGGTTCCGAGTCTGGGTGTAGATGACCTTGCGGCAGTATTCACATTGGATTCTGCGCACACTGGGGTCGCCATCAATGAAATATTCCATCAAGGTATCCTGACTTTTGCGTTCCCATTGTTCTGTTGTCATAGGCATCCTCCTTTGGCAGTTATGGGTGGATGGTGGATAATGAAAAGCATTATTCAGCCAAAATGTTACGGATGCGTGGTGATTATCAAAATGATAACCGCCACTTTCACGCAATAAAGCGTTGCGATTATTTGGTTGATGGTCAAAATGACCACCAACTAAACTTTCTCTGTTATGGTTGAGTGGTGAGTTACGGTTCTCGTAACCTAGCACAGAGTGACCACGTTACAGCAATTTGGTAAGTACTGAAAAGCAGTATTCACCAGATTTCACCGTGGCTTGACAAAATGTCAAGTCGAGGTCAGCTGTAACACGGACAAAGTCAATGTGCTCAGTTTGAACACATTGACTTAGGCTGCGACAGTTTACCTCATGTAGACAAATTGTCCACATGAGGTGAGCCGTAACGCATAAGGTTTTTCTGGTGAATGACGCTTTGTGTCATTCACCAGATCAACTGGCCATTTTGGCCAGTTGATTTTGGGTGCGCCGTTCTCCCTGCATGGATTTCCTGCCCCTTCCGGCGGCGTTTTCCGGCTCTCCTCCTCAGGGTCATCGCCGGGTATTCCATGCAGACGGTCATACGGTTTTCAAGGTGCGGTGTCAGATTTGGCAATAAAAAATCGCCACACAACAACCTGAACCTGACCATCCCTTCCGGGATGGCCTTGGTTCGGGTTCGTTATGTAGCGATAGAAAGTTAAAAACTTGCTCCGGCTCCTTCGGGAGCCGAGCTGGAACTCTAAGTAAATATGTTATATTAAATTGTTGGAGTAGATTACCACAAAAATCGAGTTGTGTCAACAAAAAGTTTTGAAAACACGCCACTTTCGGCAGCTTGCAAGAAAGCACAAGGGAAACTTTGGTAAAAAGAGAGAGAATGAGACAGCTCGTCCTGTTCGATATGATGTATCCAACAGCTTTCATTTTTGTAACAGCATAGCACAAAAAAGGCGGCCATCTGCACCCACGCAGAAAGCCGCCTTTGGTTTTATGCCGTATTCTATTTCTCAGTCTCTGAAAATCTTATCCAGTTTCCTTTCCATGGTGCCAGCCTTGGCAAATTCCAGCGTATCCGCCTGACGGATATGGTGGGCGGTGATGCCGTGATCCTTTGCAAAGCCCAGAATGTAGCTGATGGCAATGCGGTAGATGATCTCAGTCGGTGCAAGCCCATAGACCTGCCTGGCAAAGATATGTTCCAGCCGGGCGTTATCGTCCGGGAATGCTTGCCGCATCTTCTCGCTGCGGTAGAGGCGCTTGACGATTTCCGTAATGTACAGGCCGGACTTCATGTAGGGGTCCAGAAAGGTTTTGCCGGGGTCATCGAAGCAGCCGGGGTTTTCCTGCTCCAGCAAGTCCACCATCTTTTTCACCACCCATTTGGGGGTGAAGATCTGGTTGGTTTTCTGGGGCGGGATGTAATCGAAGATATCCTCGGTGCGGCTCTCGTCGAAGTAATCCGCCAGCTTGACCTTCAGGGAGAAGCTGCCGTCCTTCTTCGCGCCGGTCTTGGCGAGCTGCTTTCCGCCCTCCTCCACCCGGATCTCCGCAGAAGCCGCGGCATGGCCGGACAGCGTGAGCTGCGCCGAGGTCGTATACGCCGGGATTTCGTCCAGCGTCAGGCCGCCGCTGGTCTCCACCGCCGCGCTGCCCAAAATGGGTTCGGGCGTGGCGGTCGGCTGCATCGTGGCCGTGGCCTGCGGCGTGGGCGTCGCCTGACCGAGCGAGGAAAGCAGCTTCATGCCCGAAAGGAGCTGCTCCATGCGCGCGTCGTCCGCCTCGTCCGGTTCGCGGCCCACGATGGTCTGCTCGATCATATACAGTTTGCCCAGGTGCAGCGTCGCGTAGCGCAGGCTGTACACCGGCATGGACGCATACATGGCCGAGCTGGTCAGGCGAACGCAGGCGGGCACGGTATCGACATAGGCGCAGGTTTCATACAGGCCGCTCATTTCAAACTGCGCCAGAAACGCGAGCCGCTGCTCCTGCGTCATCTTGTCCATGTCCTGCACGTCGGCGAATTTTCCCGCGTCCGTCACGCTGACGGCAATCTGCCCGCCGTCGTCCGGGATGACCTCCATCACAATGCCCGAGGCCACATAGCTGGCCAGCACAGCCTCGCTGCTCGTGCCCAACGCCTTGAGCAGCGCCTCGTGCTCGCCCAGATTCGTCTGCGTGAGCACGGTTTCATCCTTCCGCTGCGTGTAGCGGAATCCTTCGTAGGGAAAAACATACGTCGCCGTCTGCGCGAGCGCACCCGCGCCCAGCGCAAGCAGCCCGGCGCACAGCAGCATACAAGCCTGTCGTTTCATCCAATCACCCCTTCATACGGTCAATTTATCAGCCTTCAACGCTCTTCCGCGCGCCACAAGCATCGCCATGGAGAACATCAACACCGCATTCATAGGAGACATAGCGCCAAAGGGTTCCGTTTCCATCAATCCCGTCAACAGCGTCGCAACGACTATCATGGCCATCACACGATCTCCAGCCTGTATACGGCTATTCGATGCGAAAAACACGCGGCACATCGGCCGAATAATCGAAACGAAAAAACAGCAAAGCAGAATAAAACCAATGATGCCATAATTTGAAATAAATCCCAAATACGCGTTGTGCGTCGTCAATCCCGTTCCCCACGGAGCCAGAAGCGAGCCGAAATGCCCAACGCCGAACCCTATAACAAAATATTTCGGCCGGCTTTTCCAAATTTCAATTACATTGTTCCAGATGATCGTTCTCCCCGTGAACGACAGATCTCCGGCTCCTCGCCCTCTCATTTCCTTCGCTTCTTCGTTTTGCGCTTCTGTCTGCTGCGCATCCGCGCGCTCCGCTTCTTCTGCAAGCGCAGCGGAAAAAACGGTCGGTTGAGTCTGTCCGTTCAGCACTGATTCATAATGGCGTGTCGCCATATCCGTAATCATCGCTGCGCTTA
>ENA-OQKQ01000496-OQKQ01000496.1-human-gut-metagenome-genome-assembly--contig:-NODE-496-length-12998-cov-5.834900_pt1 | contig 12998 bp, 12 predicted proteins | sample MGYA00242651_ERZ504803 | MGnify/ENA primary metagenome ERZ504803 (study PRJEB26092, sample SAMD00036380) | human gut metagenome | host: Homo sapiens | study: EMG produced TPA metagenomics assembly of...
ATTAGGGTGGCGCTTCGGGACGTTACCCCCTCATTTCACCCATCGGAATATCAGTTCTCCAAAGTTTCGGGCTACAATTGCCCTTCGACTTTGTGCGCAAGCTTTTCACTTACGAACGTGTCGCACGGTTGTCATTTCCATAACCTTCCATCAGGTTGATTACGCCCCAGACACCAAGACCGGCACCGATTGCAACGACCAGTGTCTGAAGGATATTGATTGCACTGCTAAAAAAAGCCATAATCATGTGTGAACAAACGCTTTTTCTTATGGTCTGTAAGCGTTTGGCTCTACTCCTTTCCCTTTTATTCAGACCTTTTTATATCCTTATCAGTAGTAGCAGGGGGCTCGAATTCTTTCTTTCATATCAATCCTCACCTTCCTCAGCTTCAATCGCTGATACATCTTCTTGTGTTACAGTTACTTCATACATTTCAAATTCTGTATCTTCCGACATCACCAGTCGGTGTGCCAGATATTTTTCGACATCAAACACATTATTCTTATTAAAATCGGCAAGCTCTTTGTACCGTTTATGCTTTGTAATGTCATATTTGTTGCTTAAAAACGGCCGGACTCCTCGAAGCTGTAAGATACATTTTTCTCCATCCATGACCGCCAGCTCATCTCTACTCATCAGTTCTTTTCCAGTCTTTTGATAGTTCAGTCCATAGGACCGGTTGCTGCCTCTGGTGTCTGATGTGTTGTAAAGATCTATGGTTTCCTTTCCCAGGGTTTCTGATATTTCTTTCAGTGTGGAACTTTCCTTTCCACCCAGGAAAAGAACAGTGTCACAGTTGCCTGTAATCGTCTCAGCAGCATCCTTATAGATGGTTTTCAGCTGAGATTGTGACTGCAAGATGATAGAAGCGGAGATTTCCCTGCTTCGGATCGTAGCAATCAATTTGTCGAATTTGGGAATCTGTCCGATATTACTGAACTCATCAAGAAGCAGCCGTACATGATAGGGAAGCCTGCCTCCATGCTCATCATCCGCTTTATCACAAAGCAGGTTAAAGAGCTGGGTGTACATAATCGCTACTACAAAGTTGAATGTGTCATCTGTATCACTGATGATGACAAACATGGCTGTTCTCTGATCACCGATCATATCCAGTTCCATTTCGTCATACGACATGATTTCTCTTAGTTCCTGAATGTCAAATGGTGCAAGTCTGGCACCACAGGAAATCAAAATCGATTTTGCAGTTTTGCCGGCGGCAAGCTTGTACTTGCGATATTGCCTTACTGCAAAGTGTTCCGGATTTTCTGCTTCCAGTTCTTCAAACAATTCATCCACTGCATTTTTAAATTCTTCATCATCCTCCCTGGTCTCACTGGCATTGATAAATTCCAGCAAAGTAGAAAAGTTCTGTTCTTCCTCTGGTGCCTCATACCAGATGTATCCGATCAGTGCAGAATACAATAGACGTTCGGCCTTGACCCAGAAATCTTCCGTTGATTTTTCGCCCTCACCCTTGGTATTTGCAATAATGGTATTGACCAGCTTTAAGATGTCTTTTTCACTCCGGATATAATGGAACGGATTGTAATGCATGGACTTTTTAAAGTTGATCGTATTTAATACCTTGATCCGGTATCCTCCATTTACCAGCATCTTCCCGCATTCAACGATGATCGTTCCCTTCGGATCAGTGACCACATAGGACACGTGGTCCGTCATCTGCATAAGATTGGGTTTCACATAGAATCTTGTCTTTCCGGATCCGGAACCACCGATGACGATCACATTCTTATTTCTGGCATACTTTGGGGCTTTTGGCCGGCTGTTCATGGTCAGACGTTCCGTTTCTGTGAGGATGACATTGTTTTCAAAGACCGGATCCATAAAGGGTTCGATGTCTTTTCTGTTTCCCCATCTTGCAGATCCATACTCCACACCTTGTCGGAACTTCTTTGCATTTTTAGAACGATAGTAGACCACCAGTTTTAATGCACCTGCAACCAGAACACCTACTGTAAGATCCTGCAAAGCGATACTTGGCAGCCAGCTTAAAAATGCCAGTCGGAAATTGACTAACATCACGCCAAGTCTCTGGACCATGCTTTCTCCCAGGCAATGCCGGTACAGCCAGGATCCTTTATCTGCTACATAGAAGATAAAGAAATATGGGAGATTTAAGATCACCAGCCGTTTGACCTGGATCTTCTGTAATTTTTCCCTAATCATCGTTCCTGACCTCTGGATTTTTGTCTCTGCTTCACACGCTGGCGGTGCTTTGCTTTTCTTTCTACAGATTTCTGCAGTTTCTTTCTGACAGATGGTTTCTTCACCTGTTTCTTTTTCAGTTCTACTCCGGCATATTCCCGGAAAGCCGCTGTCATCACATCCACATCTTTAGCCTTAAAGAAGACCAGATATTTTGGTGGATCAGCACCGACTTCTTTTTTCAGGCTGTAATCAATCCCGTACTTTCTTGCCACACGGTCAAAGGATTTGATATTTTCATCTGTGATCTTTATGTTGGAAAGCTGTACTCCCTGTGCATTCAGTTGCTTGATGGTCTGCTTTCCATGTGGCTTTTTCTTTTCAATCTTTTTTCGGGCTTTTTCCCTTCCTTTCTCCTGAGCCCGTCCGGTCTTTTCAGCCATTTTCACCTGCGTTGTTTCCTGTTTCCTCCGGTTGTCCATTTCCAGGAACTTCCGAAGGGCTGCTTTTAGCACACTGGCAGTGATCTTGACTCCCTGGATGCTCAGGCTGATCACTTTCTGATTTACTTCTTCCTGCAATTACCCACGTCCTTTCTTTCCTTTCATTTCAGAATGAAGACGGGCAATACAATATCCGATGCATGGAACATGTTTTCCATACGGACAGCCACCACATGGTGTTGTTTTTACTGCTTTTTTCTTTTCCGGAAGCAGATAGTGGCACTGTTTCAAGCTACAGCCTTTCTTTTTGCCTCCCCACCAGTAACAGTACTTGCAGGACCATGGCTTTTCTTCGCTGTACTTTCTTCCCTCAATAGCTGCATTTGGTTCTATGATCAGATCTTTATTAGTCTTCATTCTGTTCTTCCTCTTTTCTCATGATTTCTGTCAGTTTTTTCTCTGCCTGACTTCCGGCAGCAATGAGACAATACAAAACTGTAAATATTGCCGCTGCTCCCAGAAGAGCAACAAAAATAATGATATTTCTCATGGTTTCTCCCATCTAAAAAAGCGTCCACAGATTCCTTTCGGTTTCCATGAACGCTCATTCTTATTTAATTAGTGTTTCTTTTTTCTCATAAATGCAAGGGCTCCTGTACCAGTCGCACCAATGCCGAGAAGCATAAACCACAGCCACAGATTGGTGTTATCCCCAGTCTTTGGTGAATCACTGACAGGTTTTCCACCTTCCGGTGTCTTTTCTGCCGGTTTTTCCTCATCCACCATAGTTACATGCTGTACTTCACAGGTATCCTTTACTTCGAATTCCACATCTTTTGCAACCAGATAGCCATCCGGTGCCGTTTCTTCACGGAGAGTGTATTTTCCGATCGGAAGCATTTCGATGTAATGTGCTTTCTCTGTACTGGTCCAGCTTTCCACAACTTTTCCATCCTGATCAAGGATTGTGAGTTTCGCTCCCGGAAGTTCTTTTCCGGCGATATCCTGTTTGGAGATTTTCACCTTCGTTACATCATCCTTCATCTCAACTTTCTGCACATCGGCAGTATCTTTGATCGTGAACTTTACGCTTTCAGCTGTCACGTAACCATCAGCAGGTTTTGTTTCAACCAGTGTGTATTCTTTTCCGACAGTCAGCTCACGGATCACATGTGCTTCTTTACCGGAAGTCCATTCATCCACGATATTTCCATCAGCATCTACCACTTTCAGCTTACATCCTGGAAGTTCTTTTCCGGTTGTCAGACTGGATTTGGTAAATTCAACGACGGTTGGCTGATTATCAAAGGTAAAATCATAAGTGACTGTCGGCTGATCTTCACCTGCATACTCAAAGGTAAATTCCTTTACTTCATCGTTGGTTACGAATCCGTCCGGTGCATAGAGCTCTTTTACATAGTAAGTTGCTCCTATTGGAAGATCTGCAACAAATGTGATCTTTCCTTCTTCATCCGTAGATTTCAGCTCAATGATCTCATCGGCTTCGATCAGGACTTTACCTGTTGTCTCAGACTTAATGTCTTCTTTGGCAAATAATCCAAAGATAGCGCCTTCCAATGTACGGTCAGAATCTTTTTCTTTCTTAAGTACATTGACTTCTACTCTCTGGCGGTTGTTCTGCCAGTCTTTGTCATAGACTACAACTGGTGTATTCTGATCCACGTAAGTCAGATCTACATGACGAATCTCACCATCCAGTACATGACCGTAAGCAGTTCCTGTTTCTTTCACATAGTATTTACCAAGTGGAAGATTTTCCAGTTTTGCAATACCGGTTTCATCTGTCTTGATCGTTGCGATCAGTTCATCCTTTTTATAGTAATCGTCACTGACGCCATCGGCAGCCTTAATGTCTTCCTCAGCATAGACTTCAAACGTAACATCTGTCAGTTTTCCGGTTACATAGTTGAAAATGTGTTCCACCACACCTTTGACCTTATCGGCCAGCGTAACAGAATCCAGAAATTCTCCCTTTTTGTTGATGATGAGTTCACCAACCGGTACCTCGTCCTTCATTTCCACTTTCTGAACCTCTCCGGTATCTTTGACTGTGAATGTCACATCATTGGCTACCAGATAACCATGCGGTGCAAACTCTTCATGTAGGGTATAAGTCTCACCCACTTTCAGATATTTGATCACATGCGGTGCATCTTTGGAAGATGTCCAGCTATCTACTACATTTCCATCTTTATCCGTTACTTTCAGATAAGCTCCATCCAGTTCTACACCGGTTGTTGCATCTGATTTTGTGATCTCAACAGTTGTCGGCTGGTTCTTCTTTACGGATTTTAATGTTACTGTCTGTACATCCTGCCCCTGATAAGAAGCATCAAATCTCAGTACTTCATCCGAAGATACGAATCCATCTGGTGCTTTCAGTTCTTTTACATAATAGCTTCCAAGTGGAAGATCCAGTGTACATGCTGCCTGACCTTTTTCATCAGAAGTCATTTCCTGTAAAAAAGTATCTGCTTTGACGATCACTTTTCCATCTTTCGTCTGAATGTCTTTTGCATTGTAAATACCGAACACTGCTCCGGCTACTGTATTGCCTGTCTCAGCATCCTGTTTTTCGACCGTAATCGACACTTTCTGTCGTTCATCTGTGACAGAGATTTCTTTCTCGATCACTGCGGTATCCTGATCTGCATAAGCAAATTCGACATTTTCCGGCACCGTATTTAACACATAAGTGTCCGGTGCATTCTTCTCTTTGACATAGTATCTGCCAAGTGGAAGATTCTTTACAGTTGCATAACCATCTGTATCCGTTGTAACGGTTGCCACCAGTGCATCCTTTGCAAAGTACAAAGTTCTCTGTCCATCTGCATCTACCTGATGATCGGCAGTATAGATATCCTCTGCCGCATAGACTTCAAATTCAGCACCTGCAAGTCCAGCCATTTCATACTGGAAGTCCTTATCAAATCCCTTTAACACTTCACCCTGTTTATAGATCTTTAACTGACCTTTGACCGGGGCATTGGTATATTCCACATCAATGACTGCATCTCCTGTGACAGGATCGGTCAGATAAGCAGTATCTGTATCAACTGCAACTGTCACATAGTTTTTGGATATTGTGTACCCATCGGGTGCCGTCACTTCCTCAATCCGGTAGTTGCCAGGTTTCAGATTCTTTGGCAGTACCAGGTATCCTTCCTCATTTGTGAAATAGGATTTGTGTACCGTTGGCTTCGGATAGGATGTTGTCTGTTCCACATATTTCTGATTATCCAGGTCGTATACCTTGAACTCAGTATTAGCCAGGAGTACAGATTTCTGTGTTTCTGCATCCTTTTTGATGATCTTTAATTTTGCTTTGAATTCTTTATCCAGCAGCACTCGCCATGTCTGCGGTGTATCCGGATGATTCTCTGTGATCTTCACTACAAAATCATCAACCGGTGCATAGTTGTGTTTGCTTGTGGTTTCTCTTACCACATAAGTTCCATATGGAAGCGGAATCGATCTTGCATATCCTTTTTCATCGGTAAACATTTCTGTCTGACCATCTGCAGTCAGTACAACTGGTCTGGCTGAGTCAAAATCATAACTTCCATCTGCTTTTACTTTCAGATCACTGACAAGCCATGCTGAAAAACCGACTCCCTGCAGAAGATCTGCATCGGTCTTTCCATTGTTTGCGGCTTTAATGATCTGGAACGGCTGCTTAATGACTGTTTCTTTACATACAGAAGTTCTTTCTACTGTCGGAACAGTAGCACCTTCGTAAGTACAGTCCACATCATGTTCTGTCGGATCCAGTACGTACCCCACCGGAGCACTAAGCTCTTTCAGATAATACTTTCCAAGATAGAGATCTGATACAGAAGCTTCGCCATTCTTATCCGTTGTCAGGGATGTGATCAGGGTGTCTTTCTTATAGATTGTTCCGGTTTTTCCATCCGGATGAACAATGTCTTCTCTTGCATAAAGACCATATACCGCACCTTCCAGTGTTGCGTCTCCCTGGGCTTCATTGCCTGTCTCAGCATCCTGTTTTGCAATGTTGAGCTTTGCATTTGTTCGCTTATCCGTTGCATTTTTGGTCGTTGTCTTTCCGATAGCAAGAGTCACATTATAAGACTTTGTATCAATCTGATACCCTGTTGGAACAGAGATTTCTTTCAGATAAACAACTTCCTGTGTCTTTTCCATTGTAAGCTGTGAAGCACCATTCTGATCAGTTTCAGGCATCTCTGCGATCAGCTTTGTACATGCAGCATCGGAATAGATCCCGTACACTGCACCAGCCAGTGCATTGCCTGTATCCTGGTCTTTCTTTACAATGGATACCTTACATTCTTTTGTCCAGGTTACTTTAAAATCCACATATTTCTCATTTCCGACACCTTCACCGAAAACAAGAGCCAGATCCTGTGTTCCGGATCCTGTTACAATCTTGTAAGCAGAGTATTCTTTATCAATGCTTCCCTTCATCTGAGAAGAAAATGTAGCACTGACGCTCTCTGCCTGATCAAGTGGTGCTGTCAGATAAAACTGTGTACCTCCACTGATTTCTACACTTGCTCCTGCAGCACTTGTTTTACCGGTTGACACATTTACAAGCTTTACACCACTTGGCAACTTAAATGTAATCGTCTGCAGTTTATCTGCTTTGAATGTGATCACACTTGTTCGCTGGCTGTTTCCTTCCACATAAGCCTTTACATTAGATTCGGAAAAGCTCATATCTACAGATGGAATGTCCGGCATATTTACACAATAGTTATAAAGTTCCATTGCCAGGTTCTTTCCTGTCGCATTGGTTCCGGATGCCCAGTCACTGGATCCATTTGCATAAGCCGCTGCAAGATGGGTAATGATGAATCTCTTTCCTGCCGGAAAATCCGGATGTTTCTCATCGAAGAAACCATTCTCATCACTTGCTTTTGTTCCGTAATAGCAGACCTTTGCAAGTGTCTTTCCATCGGCAAGTTTCTGGATCGTATAAGTTCCATTTCCCGGTCCTTTTTTCGATGGTTCAACACAGTATGCTGTCGCATTGATGCTTCCCCATTTCACATAATATGGACAAGTCAGATAAGAACCTAATCCATAGTCTGCGTAATAGTACCAGGAGCCGGCTGTAACTGTGACTGATTTTGTTCCTGTTTCACCGGAAGCAAGCATCATTGGCATATCAAAAGTAATACTTTCGCCTGCTTCAAGATCTGCAAGAGCAACTTCCTGGTCAACAGCTTCCTGCATAACCTCTGAGAGTGTGATCCCTGTTTCCGGATCAACGGTCTCCTGATCCTCCGTTGCTTCGATCTCTGCATCAAATTCTTTTTCTGTCAGTTCTGTTTTGCTCTCCGTGTCAGCAGCATCAGTTTCCTCTGTAGACGAGTCAGCCTCAGAATCCTCTGTTTCTGTCTTATCGGAAGAACCAGCATCCTGATCAGAAGAACTTTCTGACTGCGAATCTTTCTGTTGATCCGCTTCTTTTACCACGATCTTTCGATTGATCTGGTAGGTTGGGTGATCCGTTGTCTGTGGTTCTACATAATAGACTGCCTTATAGGAATTGGCATAATCGGTAGAAAAGTCATTTCCATCCGTATCTTTTGCTTCCTGAAATGTAACTTTTACTTTGCTGTCATCCTGGATCGTAAGACCGGTATAATCACTCTTTACATCGAAATTGTCTCCAACCTTGATCTCATAATCCTTTGCAGTTACCACTTCATCTTCATCCAACTGATCCTTGATCTCCTCATAATACGGAATCTTTTTTACAGATCCGGCATCATCAGAAGCATAGGCAACAGCGGGAGAGAGTACCGTCGATAGAACCGTTACTGCAGTCAGTAAACCGGACATCACCCTGCGTGCTTTCTTTTTCACGTTCATTCTCTTAAATCCTTCCTTTCTGATTTTTTTGTGTATGGTTATCTGTTCGTGTCTGCGTATTATCTTTTATACGAAGATGATCGCCTCCTTTCCTGAAATTTGCGCTATTTGGGACAGTCAGCACAAGCTGAGATAACAGCACAAATATATGGCGGTACCTGTTTGTCACAAATACCGCCACATGATTTCTACTGTCATCCTCTTTTCAGATTCAGACATTTTATTTTGATTTAAGATTTAAGCGTTTTCCTGTTTTCTTTCCCGGATCCGTTCCTATATCAGTTTCCATCTCTGATACGTTTTCTTCTGGCAGACACGCAGCTTTTCGCTCTATGCATGTTCAAACCGAATATCACTCCGGGCAGGCTATTCATTTTTCAAGGTACATGAAGGTGTTCTATGCAAACCCTTCATATAACGAAACGCTCAGAGCCTGTTTTACAGTGGTCTAATTCAATTTTTTTAAAATTCTTCGTTTTCCGCCTTTTTTTTCATCGTTTTTAATGCCCTGTTCAGGAGGTCATTTACACTCTGCTGTTTGATTCCCAGATAATCTGCAACATCCTGCTGACGCATTTCCTCGAAATAAACCAGATTGAGTACCGTCTTTTGTCTCTCTGTTAACTCTTTGATCAAAGCGTTTAGAATTTCTCTGTCGATAACATCGTCAACAAAATCTTTTGAAGATCCTCTCATAATCTCCGCATCATCTGTAACATCGCTGTTAGAAAACACACCATGATTGGTGCTGATTTTGCTCTGGCTGTATGCCATACGGTCTTCAGCCTCCATCAGCAGACGGATATACCAGTTTTCATTATCAAAGAACTCTTTATTGAATTCCTTGTTATCGCCAGTTACACTCACATATTCATAGTCATCACAACTATGAAGCGGAAATACGGTTGATTGATTTCCTGCTGTATAAAGTACATATCCGTGATCATAAACAGAGATTGTTGTATCTGCATTGATCATTTCCTTTACTACAACTTTGTGTTCCTTCAAGGATTTCACGCTTGGGATTCTCTTCTCCACATCAGCAACTTTCACGATTTTTTTCAGTTCTTTTAATGTCAACATAAAGACCACCTTTCTGCCTTTCGGCTCCGGGTGGTCCATTCCATCTTTTATGAAATTTCTGCACAGACATAAAGAACTGCAGTACAAGAGGTCACGAACTCACCCGTTTTTTTTGAACGGGAGTCCGCGACTCCTTTGTAACGCATGTATCTGCGTTTAGATTAAGTTTGCCAGATTGCCTGGCTTATTCAGTTGATATGTGCATCTTCTGATTCATTCTCTGTTTGCTCTTTGCGAAACATGGAATAATCGCCCATAGCATCGTAAGGACAATGCCTTACAAATTCCTGGTATTCGATTTCAGTCATCTTTGCTTCCTCCTTTGTGTCATATTATCAAAATCTCTCTCTGCAATTATTTTTGCAGAAGAGAATTCAACCTCTATATAACGAAACGCTCAGAGCCTGTTTTACAGTGGTCTAATTCAATTTTTTTAAAATTCTTCGTTTTCATCAAAAAAGCCCGACAAAACAAATACTTCAACAATCTCCAAAAACCAGAAAATAACTTCTGAATCTTGCAAGTGTATCCGTAAATGTTTTAGCCGGGCTCTTAGTGATTCCAGTCAGGTTCAGCTCCTTGACAAACTCTTGCTATCTGGTGCGTTCTTGATGGTTCCTGCCAAATCCAACACTTACTACAGACAGCTCATTCTATTCTGTTATGATCCCTGATTCATCATCTTTCGGGAATACGTCCGCATCCTGGACTTTAATTGTTCATCTCGGATGTGGATCGGACGAACCGACACCATATCATCCTTTACAAATATCTCCAATGTACTGCGACATTTTTTGCACTCCACTTCTGAATCGCTTTGTGCGCTCTTTTCAATAAATGCTCCACATACAGAGCAGTGTACATGCCATTTAATAGCACCTGATCCCATATAGGCTTCCTCCTTTAAGCAATAAGATATTTCTCCATTTATTACTCAACGGACCAAAGGGAAATCAAATCCGCCTTATGAGCATCATGCCATCCATTCCGTAAGTGCCAAAGCTACACGAACAGCACGATTTCTATTCTGATCAGATCTGCTTTGTCGATCTGTGCATCCTTTTTTATCCTTTCACCAGCTACCACTCACTCTTTCCGGTATAAAAAATTCCGCTGTGATTAATTAACATGATATTTCAATAGTTTCAAATACATCACCAGTCAGATCACAGATGTCCTGGATCTGAATCTCGGTATCATCAATCCGTAAGTGGACTGATGGATCAAAAAATTCTACGGTTCCAGATAATGTATGGTACTGACCAATTAATGGATTCTTCCATGACTTTTGAAAATAAGTTGCCTGTATCTTCATTCCATATGCCAGGATTCTTAATTTCATATCCAGCTCATTTTTCTTTTCCTCAGATAAATCTCTTTTTGGTTCATAAATGATTTCCTGTTGCCGGATCGTTTCATCCAGTCCACGAAGTGCCGCAAATGGAGCAAACTGTTTTGCCCTGCGTCCTACATCCATGGGATGCCTCCTGGAAACCGGTCTTGGTAAATATAAATACGGTTGATATGCACTTGCCAGCACTTTTTGCACCTCCTCTAAGCACGGTGACCACCAATCTGTTCATTGCGTTCTCTATAGGTGGAACACTCCAGCAGATTGGATCCACGCATGATCGCATTCTTTCCATAACGCTGCTTTACATTCAATACTGCTTCCTGTAAATGCCGTTCCTTATCGGTCTGTTTGGGATCATCAAACAGGCTGTACTGCACATAACTTTCAGGAGCAACCCTGTTCGCACACACCTCGATTCTTCGGATTCCGGTATATTTGTCTGCAATCCTGAGATATAAATCTGCCACTGCATCTATGATTTTTTTGGAACTGTTACTTCCTCTTTCAAGTTTTACTGTTCCTTTGGATGCCTCATGCTCATACCTGTGGTCATAGGCGATCCATAAGGTGAGAGAGCTTGTTACCAGTCCTTTTTCAAACAGATCCAGGACCAGATTATCTGTCATTTCCCTTACGATCACAAGTGCTTCGTCAAAAGAATAATTTCGCATCAGCACCTGACCATTTGAAAGGCTGTGTTCCTCCGAATGATAGTTCTTGATGTCACTCATCCGGCATGTTTCATAACCCCATGCATGATCGATCAACAGCTCTGCATCAATCCCAAACATCTTATACAGCCAGTCTTCGGATCTTAAAGAAGCCATTGCGATATCGCCCATCGTATGGATCCCGTAACCGGCCAGTTTTTTTTTCGGTCCGGGATCCAATCCTCCAGAAGTCACTTAATGGTTTATGATCCCATAGCTGCTCTCTGTAAGAGAATTCATCCAGGATTCCAATATGGTCATCCACATGCTTTGCTACGATATCCATTGCGATCTTAGCAAGATACAGATTGGTTCCAATGCCTACAGTTGCTGTAAGGCCAGTTTTTTCATAAATACGATCTAACATTTTTTTTGCCAATTCTTTGGCATTGACTTGATAGAGCTTTAAATAACTTGTGACATCCAAAAAAGATTCATCGATGGAATAAATATGAATATCTTCTTTGGCAATAAATTCCAAGAAGACTTTATAGACTTTGCAGCTATATTCCATATATAGATGCATTCTAGGTGGAGTAATCATATATTCAATTTTTGGATCAATCTCAAAGATACGACCACGACTCGATACGCCTAATTTCTTAATGGCTGGTGTTGCAGCAAGCGTAATGGCACCACCCCTCGTGTAGGATCGGCCACCACAAGATTGACTTTGAATGGATCAAGGCCAAGTTCAACACCATTCTACGGATGCATAAAAGGATTTTAAATCAATACATAAATATGTTTTTTGCATAAATACCTCCACACCCCATATCGTTCGTATAAAATCATAGTTAAAAATAATAAAAATTCAAGATAGATTTGAGACTTTATTAAAAGTTAATGAATTTTCACTGGTATTTATTATTTTTGATACTATATAAATAAAGGTGGTGTAACTATGCAGTTAAGACAATTATTACTACAATATGAGATTGAAAATAATATTAAACATGATGAGGCGGCTAAAAGGATAGGAATTGGTCGTGCTACATATTTCGTTGGTTAAAGGGGGAAAGCACACATTTAAAGGCCAATACATTAAAGAAATTATCCGATATGTTGGATTGTGATGTCAAAAGCATTTTGGATGAAGAAGATAGAATCAAACCTATCGTTGGTAGTGTAAAAGCTGGATATGATGGTTTTCCAATGGAAGATATTGAGGGGTATATTGAATTAAATCGTCATGATGGTAAAAAAGGACGATTACTTTTTACGTGTACGCGGAGATTCTATGATCAACGCCCATATCTATGAGGGAGATCTTGTCTTTGTAAAACAGACAAATGAAGTGGAGTCTGGAAGTATTGCGATTGTACTTGTGGGTGAGGAAGCGACATTAAAGCGTGTTT
>ENA-OQKQ01000497-OQKQ01000497.1-human-gut-metagenome-genome-assembly--contig:-NODE-497-length-12998-cov-2.012431_pt1 | contig 12998 bp, 12 predicted proteins | sample MGYA00242651_ERZ504803 | MGnify/ENA primary metagenome ERZ504803 (study PRJEB26092, sample SAMD00036380) | human gut metagenome | host: Homo sapiens | study: EMG produced TPA metagenomics assembly of...
GGGACTTGGCCACAGTGGAGCACTTGCAGCAGGTGTGCTTGGAGTGATGTGCACAGGTGCAGCAGGGGGTGGAGTACTTCTTGGGGCCGGAACGAAACGGCTTGGAAGACTGGGACGTTTTCAGAAATATATTAAGGAACTGGGAGATCATACATATTGTAATTTCCGGAAGCTTGCCCTGGCAGTAGGAAAACCGGAAAAATATGTAAAAAAAGATATCAGCCGTATGATCGCCAAAGGATGGTTTCTGGAAGGCCATGTAGATGCCCAGGAGACCTGTCTGATCACCAGCAATGAGACATATCAGCAATACCAGGAAACACAGAAGCAGCTGGAACTTCGCAAGCAGGAAGCTGATCCTAAGGTACAGCTTGAAGAGAATATGAGCCCGGAAGCACAGGACGTTCTTAAAAAAGGCAATGAATTTCTGGTGAAGATCAGAGAAAGCAACGACGCGATCCCTGGAGAAGAGATTTCTGCGAAGATATCCAGAATGGAACTGATCGTTCAGAAGATTTTTGAGCGTGCAGGAGAGCACCCGGAGGTGATCCCGGATCTCAGGAAACTGATGGATTATTATCTGCCGATGACTGTGAAGCTTCTGGATGCCTATGAAGATATGGACAGGCAGCCGGTCCAGGGTGAGAATATTTCAGCCTCCAAGCGTGAGATCGAGGATACGATCGATACATTGAATGTTGCATTCGAAAAGATTCTGGATTCTATTTTTCGCGATACAGCCTGGGATGTATCTACAGATATTTCTGTGTTACATACAGTTCTTGCGCAGGAAGGCCTGACGGAAGATGATTTTGAAAAGATGAAGCAGGAAGCTGCACAGAAATAAATGCCATTGATGGCAGGAAGCCGGGCGGAAACAAAAACAGAGTGATCAGGATGGCAGAAGTGCTATCCTGAGTTTGAACTGTTATGTATGGATAAATGATTTAGGAGAGCTTATGGGAGAAGAATTTAAAGATTTTGAAGCAGAAGCTCCGGTACTGACACTGGAACCGGATCTCACAGATGAGAAAGAAGAAGTCACAGCGAAAGAACCTGAGAAAACAGAAGAGCCGGCAATCGAGGAACCGGTGCTTTCCCCACAGGAACAGAAGATGGTGGATGATTTTGCTGCAAAGATCGATATTGGGAATACAAACCAGATCCTGCAGTTTGGAGCAGGAACCCAGAAGAAGATGGCAGATTTTTCAGATGCTGCACTTGAGAATGTACGGACACAGGATCTTGGGGAAGTTGGAGATCTTCTGGCAAGCGTGGTAGGAGAGCTGAAAGATTTTGATGCTGCCGAGGAGAAAGGCTTGTTTGGCTTTTTTAAGAAGCAGACAGCCAGGGTGGATACACTGAAGAACCGTTATACCAAGGCCGAAGGAAATGTGGCGAAGATCACGGAGACACTGGAACAGCATCAGATGCGTCTGATGAAGGATTCGGCAGTTCTGGATAAGATGTATGACCAGAACCTGGCATACTTTAAAGAGCTTTCTATGTATATCCTTGCGGGCAAAAAGAAACTTCAGGCAGTCCGCGACGGACAGCTTCGTGAGCTTCAGCAGAAAGCAGCCACAAGCGGTTTTCCTGAGGATGCACAGGCTGCCAGTGATCTGGAGAATAAATGCGGCAGATTTGAAAAAAAGCTTCATGATCTGGAACTTACCAGAACGATTTCCATGCAGACTGCACCGCAGATCCGTATGATCCAGAATAATGATACAACAATGATCGAGAAGATCCAGACAACCATCGTGAACACCATTCCGCTCTGGAAGAGCCAGATGGTTCTGGCACTTGGAATTGCCCATTCCACAGAAGCAGCTCAGGCACAGCGTCAGGTTACAGACCTTACCAATGAACTCTTAAAGAAGAATGCGGAAACTCTTCATCTTGCATCTGTGGAAACAGCCAGAGAAGCAGAGAGAGGAATCGTGGATATTGAGACTCTGAAGCAGACCAATCAGGAGCTGATCGCTACTTTGGATGATGTCATGAATATTCAGAAAGAGGCCGCGCCAAGAGAGCCCAGGCAGAACTGGAAATGCGCAAGATGGAAGAAGACTTGAAGAATAAATTGTTGGAAATCCAGCATTTAAATTGCAAAGAAAACAGGCTCTGGAGCCTGTTTGAAAATACTTGCAGAATGCTGTGAAAATAACTGTACAGCAGGGGTGTCAGAGACATCCCTTTTTGTGCCTTTTTTGCATAGAAAAGTTTGATAAGCGCCTGCGGTGTAAAAGTGAACCGCAAAGAATGCTATCAGTGAACAGTAACCAAAGAATACCATGTTCATAATATATGGAGGAATTTCGTATGTACAGAGACCATACAAAAGTAATTCAGATAGGAAATAAGAAGATTGGAGGCGGAAATCCCATCCTGATCCAGTCTATGACCAATACAAAAACAGAGGATGTGCAGGCAACCGTAGAGCAGATCCTTGCCCTGGAGGCTGCTGGCTGCGACATTATCCGCTGTGCAGTGCCGACCATGGAAGCGGCAAAGGCTCTGAAAGAGATCAAAAAACAAATCCACATTCCGCTGGTAGCAGATATTCATTTTGATTATCGTCTTGCGATTGCGGCCATGGAGAACGGTGCCGACAAGATCCGTATCAATCCCGGAAATATTGGAAGCACAGAGCGTATCAAGGCAGTTGTAGATGTGGCGAAGGAGCGGAATATTCCCATCCGTGTTGGGGTAAACAGCGGTTCTCTTGAGAAAGAACTGGTGGAGAAATATCACGGTGTTACCGCAGAAGGTCTGGTAGAAAGCGCCCTTGACAAGGTGCACATTATTGAAGAGCTTGGCTACGACAATCTGGTGATCAGCATCAAATCTTCTGATGTTATGATGTGCGCCAGGGCTCACGAACTGATTGCGGAACAGACCAGTTATCCTCTCCATGTGGGAATTACAGAGGCAGGAACCCTTTATTCTGGAAATATCAAATCTGCCATAGGGCTTGGTATTATTTTATACCAGGGAATCGGTGACACGATCCGCGTCTCCCTGACTGGTGCCCCTCTGGAAGAGATAAAATCTGCCAGACGTATCCTAAAAACCCTTGGACTTCGCAAAGGCGGCGTGGAAGTAGTATCCTGTCCAACCTGCGGGCGCACCCAGATCGATCTGATCGGTCTTGCAAATAAAGTAGAAACTATGGTGCAGGATATCCCTCTTGACATTAAAGTAGCTGTTATGGGCTGTGTGGTAAATGGTCCGGGAGAGGCGAAAGAAGCCGATATCGGAATTGCAGGCGGCGTAGGTGTAGGTCTTCTGATCAAAGGCGGTGAGATTGTGAAGAAAGTGCCGGAAGACCAGCTGCTGGATACCTTGAGAGAAGAATTGATGAACTGGGATAGCAATAAGACACAGAAATGACAGAAGGTGTATATTCTATAAATGGAAAAAGAATTTTTTGACGTATTTCCAAACTTAAAATTAAAACAGGAATTAAGTGAACTTCTGGAAGAGGTGATCGTCACCAAGGTTGCCTGCAACTCTGCCAAAACCTGTGTCCGGGTTTACCTGAAAAGCGACCGCTGGATCCATAAAAAGCATATTTTCAGCCTGGAAGAGCAGATTCAGAGACAGTGCTTTCCTGGTCTTGAAGTGAGTGTGAAGGTAATCGAGAAGTTCCATCTGTCCAGACAGTACACGCCAAAGAATTTCCTGGATACCTACCGCTCCAGCATGGAACTGGAGCTTCGCAATTACAACATGCTGGAATACAATCTGTTCAAGCAGGCACAGATCACATTTCCAGAAGATGACTGCCTGAATATGGCACTTCCGGATTCTGTGATTTCCAGACAGAAAAGTGAGATACTTATTGAATATCTTCACAAAGTATTCTGCGAGCGTTGCGGAATGGACCTGAAAGTTTCTCTGGATTATGTGCAGACGGAGGAGAGCAGGTACCGCAAAAATGCAGCTATCCAGATCCGTCAGGAAGTAGCTAATGTGCTGAAGCATGCCAGACTTTCCACAGAAGAAGAGAGCGCAGCACCAGCTCCTGCAGCTGAGGAAAAAACAGGAAAAGAGGCCGCAGCCGGCAAGACATCCGCTGCCAGGTCGGAGAAGAAAGCAGAGGCAGCCAGTGAAAAGAAGCCTTTCGAGAAAAAGCCATTCGAAAAGAAAGGCAAATGGGGCGATTTCCGTGGTGGCTTCCGCAAGGATCCAAATCCGGACGTTATTTATGGAAGGGATTTCGAGGACGAGCCTATTCCATTGGAAAATATTGTGCAGGAAATGGGAGAGGTTATCATCCGCTGTCAGGTTATGGATGTGGAAGCGAGAGAGATTCGAAATGAGAAGACCATACTGATTTTCCCGGTTACGGACTTCACAGACTCCATCACAGTAAAAATGTTCCTGCGCAACGAGCAGGTGCCGGAGATCAAAGAGCATGTGAAAAAAGGTGCCTTCCTGAAAATCAAAGGCGTTACTTCTATTGACCGTTTCGATGGTGAGCTTACCATAGGCTCCATCTCCGGAATTAAGAAAATCTCCGATTTCCGCAGCTCCAGAGTGGACACCAGCCCTCAGAAGCGTGTGGAACTTCACTGTCATACGAAAATGAGCGATATGGATGGTGTAACCGAGGCAAAAGCGCTGGTAAAACGTGCCTACGAGTGGGGGCATCCTGCCATTGCCATCACAGATCATGGTGTGGTGCAGGCTTTCCCGGAGGCAAACCATTGCTTTGATGCGTGGGGAGGCTGCGTGCCAAAGGATTCTGATTTTAAGGTGCTTTACGGTATGGAGGCCTATCTGGTAGACGACTTAAAGGGTATGGTCACCAACCCGAAAAAACAGTCCCTGGACGGAAGATTCGTGGTTTTCGACATTGAGACCACAGGATTTTCCCCCCTTACCTGTAAGATCATTGAAATTGGTGCTGTATTGGTGGAAAATGGAAAGATCACAGATCGTTTTTCCACATTTGTTAATCCTCAGGTTCCAATTCCATTTCGAATTGAGCAGCTGACCAGTATTAATGACAGCATGGTTATGAATGCCCGTCCAATTGAAGAAATTTTACCGGAATTCCTGAAATTTTGTGAAGGAGCTACAATGGTAGCCCACAACGCAGATTTCGATATGAGTTTTATTATAGAGAATTGTAACCGCATGGGCATCCCAAATGATTTCACCTATGTGGATACGGTAGGTATGGCACGATTCCTGCTGCCTGCGCTGAACCGTTTTAAGCTGGATACCGTTGCCAAGGCAGTTGGCGTTTCCCTAGATCATCACCATCGTGCAGTTGATGACGCAGAGTGTACGGCACGTATTTTCGAGAAATTCGTGGGAATGTGCAGGGAAAGAGATATTACGGATGTAGACAAGCTGAATGAGCAGGGAAAGGTTTCCCCGGACACCATTAAGAAACTGCCTACTTACCATGCCGTTATTTTCATGCGGAATGAGACCGGCCGTATCAATCTGTACAAGCTGGTAAGCCAGTCCCATATCAAGTACTTTAACCACAGACCCCGTGTGCCAAAGAGCGTGTTTGAGGCACATCGGGAGGGACTTCTTATTGGAAGTGCCTGCGAGGCTGGTGAGCTTTACCAGGCTCTTTTGCGCAATGCACCGGAGCAGGAAATCGCAAGGCTGGTAAGCTTTTATGATTATCTGGAAATCCAGCCCCTTGGGAACAATATGTTCATGGTGGAGGATGAAAAGAATGATACGATTCATTCGAAAGAGGATCTGATTGAGATCAACAAAAAAATTGTAAAGCTTGGTGAACAGTTTAACAAGCCGGTTGTTGCTACCTGTGACGTTCACTTTATGGATCCCCAGGATGAAATCTACCGTCGTATTATCATGGCTGGAAGCGGCTTCAAGGATGCCGACAATCAGGCACCTCTTTATCTTCGCACTACTGAGGAAATGCTGGAGGAGTTTTCCTATCTGGGAAGCGAGAAGGCAGAGGAAGTGGTAATTACAAATACAGTGAAAATTGCGGATATGATTGAGAAAATGTCGCCGATCCATCCGGATAAATATCCGCCGGTTATTGAGAATTCTGACCAGGACTTAAAGGATATGTGCTTCCAGAAAGCCCATGAAATGTACGGTGAAGTGCTTCCCAAGATCGTAGAAGACCGTCTGGACAAAGAGCTGAATTCCATTATTTCCAATGGATATGCGGTGATGTATATTATTGCCCAGAAGCTGGTGTGGAAGTCCAATGCAGATGGTTATCTGGTGGGCTCCCGAGGGTCTGTAGGTTCTTCCCTGGCAGCTACCATGTCTGGTATTACAGAGGTAAATCCTCTGCCTCCCCATTATCTGTGCCCCAATCCGGAGTGTAAGTACAGTGACTTTGATTCTCCGGAGATCAAGGCTTTTTCCGGTATGGCGGGATGCGATATGCCAGACAGGATCTGTCCAAAGTGCGGCACCAGGATGACCAAACAGGGCTTTGACATTCCCTTTGAGACCTTCCTTGGATTCAAAGGAGATAAGGAGCCTGATATCGACCTGAACTTCTCAGGAGAGTATCAGTCCAATGCCCATCATTATACAGAGGTTATATTCGGAAAAGGTCAGACCTTCAAGGCGGGAACCATCGGTACCCTTGCGGATAAGACCGCATTCGGATATGTAAAGAACTATTTTGAAGAGCGGGGGCAGCACAAGCGTTCCTGCGAGATCAACCGTATTGTACAGGGGTGTACCGGTATCCGGCGAAGCACCGGACAGCATCCTGGCGGAATTATTGTACTCCCAATGGGAGAGGAAATAGAGAAATTTACCCCGGTCCAGTACCCGGCGAACGATTCCAGCAGTGGATTTATCACCACCCATTTTGACTACCATTCCATTGATGGAAACCTGCTGAAGCTGGATATTCTGGGACACGATGATCCCACCATGATCCGTACCCTTGAGGATATGACAGACCTGAATGCAAGAGAGGTTCCTCTTGATGACAAGGCGGTTATGTCACTTTTTGCCAGTACAGAAGCTCTTGGAATTGATCCGAAGGATATCGGCGGCTGCAAGCTTGGCTGTCTGGGAATTCCAGAATTTGGTACTGATTTCGCCATGCAGATGCTTGTGGATACCAAGCCGAAATATTTTTCTGATCTGGTCCGTATTGCCGGACTTTCCCACGGTACGGATGTATGGCTGGGAAATGCGCAGACACTGATCGAAGAGGGAAAAGCTACTATTTCCACGGCAATCTGTACCCGAGATGATATTATGATCTACCTGATCGGTCGAGGGTGTGGAAAGTGGTCTTGCCTTTACTAGTTATGGAGAGCGTCCGTAAAGGAAAAGGTCTCCGAGATGAGTGGATCACCACTATGAAAGAACACGGCGTTCCGGACTGGTACATCTGGTCCTGCAAAAAAATCAAATACATGTTCCCGAAAGCCCATGCGGCAGCTTACGTTATGATGGCATACAGAATCGCCTGGTTCAAGGTATTCCAGCCGCTGGCTTATTACGGTGCATATTTCAGTATCCGTGCCACAGCTTTTTCCTATGAACTGATGTGTATGGGAAAAGAAAAGCTGGAGTTTTATATGGCAGAGATACGCAAGAAAGGGGACGCTGCATCCAAAAAAGAGCAGGATACCCTGAAAGATATGCGTATTGTCCAGGAAATGTATGCAAGAGGTTATGATTTTATGCCCATTGATATTTACCGGGCGAAGGCACATCGTTTCCAGATCATAGAAGGAAAACTGATGCCGTCCATTGATTCTATAGAAGGTCTTGGAGATAAGGCGGCAGATGCTGTAGTGGATGCTGCTGTACAGGGAAGATTTCTTTCCAAGGATGATTTCCGTGACAGGACCAAGGTCAGCAAGACCGTAATTGATCTGATGGATAAACTTGGATTATTTGGAGATATTCCACAATCCAATCAGATTTCATTGTTTGATTTCTAACGCTGGTTAAATAAGAGTAATATGAATTTAGGAGGTTCCATGAAAAACAGAAGAACTGCGCTACCTACAACGTCTGGCGGAGCTCTACCCCACTATCGGGAAGGCTTCTACAGAGATCATCAACCTTCAGTCCATTCTCAATCTTCCAAAAGGCACCGAGCATTTTCTTTCCGATATCCATGGAGAGTACGAGGCTTTTCCCATGTGCTTCGAAACGGCTCGGGAGCTGTGCGAAAGAAGATAGATGATGTATTTGGACATACCTTAAGCAACAGTGACAAGCGTTCCCTGGCAACTCTCGTGTATTACCCGAAGGAAAAAATTGCCTATGTGAAGAAAAAAGAGTCTGATATGCAGAACTGGTACAAGATCACCCTGTACCGTCTTATTGAAGTGTGCAAGACAACTGCCTCCAAATATACCAGATCCAAGGTTCGTAAGGCATTGCCTTCGGATTATGCATATGTGATCGAAGAGCTGATCACGGAGAAAGCAGAAGTTCTGGATAAAGAGGCTTATTACGATTCCATTGTGGATACCATTATAGATATCGGCAGGGCAGAGAACTTCATTATCGCTCTTGCTGAACTGATCCAGAGACTGGTTGTAGACCACCTTCATGTGCTTGGCGATATATATGACAGAGGTCCCGGTCCTCATTTTATAATGGACAGACTGATGGATTATCATTCTCTGGATATTCAGTGGGGAAACCATGATGTGGTATGGATGGGCGCCGCTGTAGGACAGGCTGCCTGTATGGCCACAGTGATCCGTAACAGTATCCGTTACGGCAATCTGGATATTCTGGAGGATGGTTATGGAATCAATATGATGCCTCTTGCTGCTTTTGCCATGGAGGTTTACGGGGATGATCCCTGCCAGGTATTTGAAGTACATGGCAATCCTTCCAATTCAATGCTCTTGAGAAAGAGCTGAGCAGGAAAATGCACAAAGCCATTTCCATTATCCAGTTTAAGCTGGAAGGGGTACTGGCGAAAGAACATCCGGATTTTCATATGGAGAATCGATGCGTTCTGGAGGGGATTGATCCGGAGAAGGGCACTGTGCAGCTGCCGGATGGAAGCGTGCATAATCTTCTGGACACCCATTTTCCAACCATTGACTGGGAACATCCCTATGAGTTGACAGATAGGGAAAAAGAAGTAGTGGAGCGCCTGAGCTCAGCATTTCGGAACTGCGAGAAGCTTCAGAACCACATGCAGCTGCTTCTGGATAAAGGCGGCCTTTATAAGACCTATAACGGGAACCTTCTTTTCCATGGAAGTATTCCGCTGAACGAGGATGGAACTCTGAAAGAAGTTGAGATTTACGGTGAGACTTGTAAAGGCAAGGCACTTTATGATAAACTGGAAGCCTACGTAAGAAAAGCTTTTTTTACCGTAGATGAGAAGGAGAAGAAAGCAAGCCAGGATATTCTGTGGTATATCTGGGCCGGGCCTAATTCTCCCCTTTATGGAAAAGATAAAATGACTACCTTCGAGCGTTATTTATCGCAGACAAAGAGACACACAAAGAGAAAAAGAATGCCTACTATCACCTCTGGGAAAAAGAAGAGGTAGTAAATCGTATGCTGGAAGAATTCGGGCTGGATCCGGATGAGGGGCAGTATTATCAATGGTCACGTGCCTGTTCATCAGCTGGAGGGAGAGAATCCGGTGAAATGTGATGGTAAGGTGATCGTAATTGACGGTGGTTTTTGTGAGGCATACCGGAATGTGACCGGTATTGCCGGATATACTCTTGTTTACAGTTCCTATGGTCTGAGCCTGACTGCCCATGAGCCTTTTACTTCGGCGGAAGATGCAGTGGAAACAGAGAGGGACATTGTGTCCAACCGTGTGGCTGTCCGCTATAATCCAAGGCGTGCCCTTGTGGGAGATACGGATAACGGTAAGGCACTGAAAGAACGAATTCAGGAGCTGAAACAGCTTTTGGATGCCTACAGAAAAGGCGTTATAAAGGAGAAAAAATAAGGAGACTAAAGAAAAATGGGTGGAATTTTTGGTGTTGCGTCAAAGTCTGATTGTGTAATGGATCTTTTTTTGGAATTGATTATCACTCCATCTGGGTACAAGAAGGGCGGAATGACCGTTTATAGCAGGAGCAGTGGATTTAACCGCGTGATCCATATATTGAGAACTCACGTTCCGTACCAAATTTGACAAAGATGTGGCAGAGATGAAGGCAATCTTGGATAGGCTGTATTTCTGACAATGAACCGCAGCCTCTTCTGGTGCGTTCCCATCTGGGAAATTTTGCAATTACAACAGTAGGCAAGATCAATAATGTAGAAGCTTTGGTAGAGAAATGCTTCAAAGACGGGCATACCCATTTTCTGGAGATGAGCGGTGGCAGTGTGAATCCTACAGAGGTGACTGCAGCGCTGATCAATCAGAAGGACAGTATTGTTGAGGGAATCCGTTATGCCCAGGAGATGATCGAGGGCTCTATGACCCTTCTTCTTATGACAGGGGAGGGCATTTACGCAGCACGCGACCGTTATGGAAGAACTCCTCTTGTAATCGGCAAGAAGGAAGATGCATGCTGTGCTTCTTTTGAAAGTCATGCCTACATTAATCTTGGCTATGAAGACCTGAAAGAGCTGGGACCTGGAGAGATTGATTTTTATTACCCCGGAGGGAGCCCAGGTTCTGCAGAAGCCAGGAGACAAGATGCGAATCTGTTCTTTCCTCTGGGTATATTATGGATATCCAACCTCCACTTATGAGGGGGTAAATGTAGAGGAAATGCGTTACAAATGCGGCGATATTCTGGCAGGAAGAGATGCCGGAGAAGTGAATCCGGATCTGGTTGCAGGAGTACCGGATTCCGGTATTGCACATGCCATCGGCTATGCTAACCGCTCTGGTGTGCCGTTTGCCCGTCCGTTTATTAAATATACGCCCACATGGCCAAGATCTTTTATGCCGACCCAGCAGAGCCAGCGAAATCTTATCGCCAGAATGAAGCTGATCCCAGTACATAAACTGATCAAAGATAAAAGCCTCCTTATGATTGACGACTCTATCGTAAGAGGTACCCAGCTTCGTGAGACAACAGAATTCCTCTATAACAATGGTGCTAAGGAGGTTCATATCAGACCTGCCTGCCCGCCGCTTTTATATGGATGTAAGTACCTGAATTTCTCACGCTCTAAGTCAGAGATGGATCTGATCACAAGAAGGATCATTGCGAAACGTGAAGGGGACAATGTATCAGACAGGATTTTGCAGGATTATGCAAATCCGGATTCTACAAACTACAAAGAAATGCTGGAAGAAATCCGCAAGGAACTGAATTTTACATCCCTGAAATATCATCGTCTGGATGATCTGAAGAAGTCAATTGATATTGAACCGTGCAAGCTTTGCACCTATTGCTGGAACGGACAGGAATAAACAGGAGGTGACTGCCTGTGAAAAAGCACAACAAAGATGTACTAAAAGCAACGCTGTTTGCCCTGATCGCCATATTTATCATGATTGGAGCAGCGGGGCTTCTGTTTGCCGAACATAAGAAAAAGATTCAGAAGGAGCAGCAGAAGAAGGCTGCCATTGAGGCTCTGGAAAGGGTGCCCACAGTGACACCGACTCCAGCGGCTACAGCTACGCCCACACCGGAGCCTACAGCCACAGTGACACCGACTCCAGTGATTACCAGGGCACCGGCGTTCATGGCTAGTGATTATATGGGAACCTGGTACAGCAAGGATGGACTGGTGACACTGTCTATAGACGACCTTACCCTGAAGTCTGTTACTTTTACTTTTTCTCAGGCTGGTGACAATGCCGGCACTAAGGTTTCGGAAGCTTCGGATACTGCAAAAGTGGCTGGAAATGCAGCAAAGCTTTCCTTTACAGATTCCTGGGGAAACCAGGTGCGTGGAAATATGACCTTTGATCAGGGCAAACTTTATCTGCGCCTTAATACAGCTTCCCATGCAGAGGGTGCCGGGGTGACACCAAAGGTAGATGGGGTCCTTACAAGGGAGAAAGCCGCTTCTGTGACACAGGTACCTTCCGTGACTCCGGCTGATAATACAGATAAAATGGATCTCTCTTCCAGGGATTATATATTCCCGGACAGCAACAGCCGATACCTTACAGATGAGGATTTGTCAGGCTATTCATCTGACCAGCTGGAACTGGCGAAAAATGAGATTTATGCCCGACATGGCAGGAAATTTGTGACACAGAGAATTGCGGATTATTTTAACAGTAAATCCTGGTATAAGGGAACTGTGGAGCCGGAGACCTTTGATGCAGATACTTCTGTGTTTAATGAATATGAAGTCGCAAATATTCAGAAAATTGCAGATACGGAAGGAAAGCTTCGAAGTGAAGGAAAGTAACGGATATATGAAAAATACTTTACGGAATGTTACGAGTGAATGGTAATAACTTTATTTATGGTATACAAAATGAGGGGGAAATCGCATCCCCCTCATTTTGTACCTGTTCAGTACCTTTGCAATTACGGCATTTTTTTATTATCAGTACGGCCAACCAGATAGTCAATGCTGGTTTCATAATAATTTGCAAGGCGGATCAGCATTTCGATTGGAATGTTCCTGGAGCCAGTTTCGTAGTGGGAGTAGGAACGCTGGCTGATGTGAAGGATATCACTGATCTGCTTCTGGGACAGATCAGCGTCTGTCCGAAGGTCTTGAATTCTCTGAAATTTCATAGGTTCACCTCTTTTTCTTCTGTAGAGTCTGCAGGGACCAAATGTAACGAACAACGAAAACCGTCTGTCCCCGAATCCTTTCAGAAAGTATAAATCAGAACGAAATGCACTATTGCAATTCAGAGCAAAATGGGCTATAATGAATTTTATATATCTTTTAATCATATCTTTTTAACTTTTATTCTTTTTTATTCCAGAGATACATTGAAATGGCAGAGCAGATTCGTATATGGGGAAGGACTGTATCTGCAGAAAGGGATAAGATTGTTTGCAAGTGTTTTATCAGCGGCGATTTCCGGAATGGAAGTCTGCCCGGTTCAGGTGGAAGCTGATGTAAGCAGCGGTCTGCCTTGTTTT
>ENA-OQKQ01000498-OQKQ01000498.1-human-gut-metagenome-genome-assembly--contig:-NODE-498-length-12995-cov-3.066444_pt1 | contig 12995 bp, 13 predicted proteins | sample MGYA00242651_ERZ504803 | MGnify/ENA primary metagenome ERZ504803 (study PRJEB26092, sample SAMD00036380) | human gut metagenome | host: Homo sapiens | study: EMG produced TPA metagenomics assembly of...
TTCATTCGGTCTGGCTGCTGCGGTTTCGACAAGCTGGACATGAGCCTGAAAGACCAGCGCAGGCGCTGGTGGATACGTTTATCAATGCGAGTTTATCTGTATGATGATAAGGTTTTGATAACTTTAATATAAAGAAGGAACACAGACCGTCACCTTTGGAGAAGCGACAGAAGTTGCATCCGAGGGAAATGGTTCGGATTTGGATTGCTTTACTGCACCAAGAAAAACCAGTACACATTGTGTGCTGGTTTTTCTTTTTTGTTTGCGCGATGGAAGGGACTCGAACAGGGCGGCGGCGCATAGCGCCGTAAGCAATCAGCCCGGTGGGCTGTTGCTTAGCCCGCGGGTCCCAACGCGTAGGAATGTCTACCGTGGAAGCTGTGGATCGAAAGATTTCATGGCTTTTTTGTTTTGTAAGCCATGGCTGCACGGTTTCTGCACGGTTTTTGCACGGTCGGTGTTTTCCATGTCCGATGATGTAGGGCGCTGTATTGCATTGCAATCAGTGCCCTTTTTGCATCAGGTGAGCAGGGCCAGGCGGAGCTTTGCCTTCATTTCCGGGTCGGCATCCTTGAGCAATTCCAAAAGAGCCGTCATGGAGATGGTGGGTTCGCCTGCGGCGGGTACAGCCTGCGGGCTGGAGGTGTCGGGCTTGGCATAGAAGCCGCTTTCAAACTTCTTGCCCAGCTCCACACGGGAGGATTGCTGGATAAGGCGGGCAAAGACTTCCTTGAGGATGTTCTCCGCTTTTTTTAGCGTGAAAATGTAAAAGACCAACTGTATATTTCAGGTTTCGGAAAGAAGCTTCCCCTCCTCCAGCATCTTTTTCACCTCGCGCAGGTCTTTGCACTCGGCGGTGTACAGACGGCGCATCTCGTCGTCGGCGGGGGCAAGGTCCGGCACCATCACGGTGACAAAGCCGCCCCGCGCACCGGCCCGCACGCCGTTGTAGCTGTCCTCCAGCACCAGCGTTTCAGCCGGGGTGGTGCCCAGCGCCTTGGCCGCGGTGAGGAAGATCTCCGGGTCGGGCTTTGACGAGGTGAACTGCTCGCCGGAGATGAGGGCCTTGAAGTGGCTGGTCAAGTGCCAGTGTTGAGGTGCCGCAGGATGGATGCCATCCGGCTGGAGGAAGCCACACCATGGGAATGTGCTGCGCTTCCAGATAGGCGATGAGTTCATCCAGACCCGGCTTTTTGGGCGGCGGTGCCTGAAAGGCCGTCTCTGCCTGCGCGTGCAGGGCATCCATGATGGCATCGGTGTCGCAGTCCGGGCCGTAGAAGCGGCGCAGCACGGCCCGCATGGAATCGCCTGCCGAGCCGCGCGCGGCAGCGTCCAGCCCTTCCTTATAAGGAAGACCCAGTGTGGCCAGTGCGGGCTTCCACAGGGTGGCCCAGATGCGCTCGGTGTCGAACATCAGCCCGTCCATATCAAAAATACACCTTTTATCATTGTGCAAAAGCTCCTTTCTGAGCCTGTAAGATCCGGCTTATGCCCTCATTGTATCATATTTTGGGCAGTTTGCACATGGAAAAGCAGGCAATTTAGCGCAACTTAACCTGTCCAAAGATGAAAGATTTTTCGTTCCTTGTAAATCACATTCATATTATTATAATAGAAAACAACATTCGGTGTTTGCGGGCGCATTTTCACTCGCTGCGCCCGAGATCAGGAAAGAGGGAAAATAAATCATGTTGGATATCAAGATCACCCGTACCACTGCTCCGAAGGCAAAGCCTGACGAGAGCAATCTGGGTTTTGGCAAGAAGTTCACCGACCATATGTTCGTGATGGATTACACCGAGGGCGAAGGCTGGCACGATGCCCGCATTGTCCCCTACGGCCCCTTTGAACTGGACCCGGCTACTGTCGTGTTCCACTACGCTCAGGAGATCTTTGAGGGCATGAAGGCATACCGCACGGCCGATGATACCGTCCAGCTGTTCCGCCCGGACTGCAACGCAAAGCGTTTCCAGGACTCCGCCGACCGTCTGTGCATCCCCAAGATCCCTGTGGAAGACTACATTCAGGCCGTTGAGACGCTGGTGGATGTGGACCGTGACTGGGTGCCCCATTCCGACGGTGCTTCCCTGTATATCCGTCCCTTCGTGTTTGCAAACGACGTGGGTCTGGGCGTGCACGCTTCCAAGCACTATATTTTCTGCATCATCTGCGCTCCCTCGGGCGCTTACTATGCCGAGGGCATCAACCCCGTCCGCATCTATGTTGAAGACGAGTACATCCGTGCCGCTCCCGGCCTGACCGGCTTCACCAAGTGCGGCGGCAACTACGCTGCTTCCATCAAGGCCGGCGAGCTGGCCGAGGAGCAGGGCTACGCACAGGTGCTGTGGCTGGACGGCGTGGAGAAGAAGTACGTCGAGGAAGTTGGCAGCATGAACATCATGTTCAAGATCGACGGCAAGGTGTACACCGCTGCTACCGTCGGCACCGTTCTGCCCGGCGTTACCCGCCGCAGCTGCATCGAGCTGCTGAAGGACTGGGGCTATGAGGTCGTCGAGGGCAAGATCGCCATTGCCGACATCATGGCTGCTGCCCGCGAAGGCAAGCTGGAAGAGGTGTTCGGCACCGGTACCGCCGCTGTCGTCTCCCCCGTCAAGGAGCTGGTCTGGAAGGGCGAGCACGCCTACATCGGCGACGGCAAGATCGGCCCTGTCACCCAGAAGCTGTACGACACCATGACCGGTATGCAGTGGGGCAAGATCCCCGATACCAAGGGCTGGATCGTGCCTGTTGAGAAAAAGAACTGATCCCGATTCTCCGGAGAGAACCTTTTTATTCAGAATAGCAGCAAACGCCGCCAGGCCTCCGCTCGGCGGCGTTTGCCGTATATTAGGATAACGTCCTCGCCCTCTCCGTCAAACCTCCAAAATTTCCCGGCGCAATTGCTTTCTGTGCCCTGCAGTGCTAAACTGAAAACAGAACAGCGGCCTGCATTGCGGCAGGCGTGCGGGAAAGATTGAGAGGAATGGACCCATGGTCAAAAAATGGAGCGTGAGCTACCCTGCCGTCAACGGCACCGAGCAGCGCAGAGTATATGTTTATCTGCCCACGATGTATGAAGCTGACCCCGACCGCCGGTATCCGGTGCTGTATATGTTCGACGGCCAGAACGTCTTTTTTGACGAGGATGCCACCTTTGGCAAAAGCTGGGGCGTGGCCGATTATCTGGACTACACCGACACCCCGCTGATCGTGGCGGCGGTGGAGTGCAACGCCGGAGCCAACAACGAACGGCTGGTGGAGTATTCGCCCTACCGGTTCGATGACCCGCAGTTCGGCCACTTCGACGGCACGGGTCAGGCCACCATGAGCTGGTATATCCACCGGTTCAAACCCTTCATCGACCGCAACTTCCGCACTCTGCCCGACCGGGAGCACACCTTTATCGGCGGCAGCAGCATGGGCGGCCTGATGAGCCTGTACGCCCTTTTGCAGTACAACGACACTTTCAGCCGTGCGGCGGCGCTGTCGCCGTCCATCTGGGTGTCGCCGGAAAAGCTTTCCGGCCTTGTGGGCCGCGCAAAGCTGGAGCCGGGCACCGTGCTGTACATGGACTACGGTTCCCGCGAGATGGGCAACCACGACGGGATGCGCTGCGGCTTTGCAGAGATGTGCGCAAAGGTCATGACCCGGGGCATCCACCTTACCAGCCGCATCGTGCCCGGCGGCACCCACAGCGAAGCCAGCTGGGAAAAACAGCTGCCCTTTATGTTCCATACTCTGATGTATGAGGTGGAGGAGTAAACCCTAAAAGGAGGAAACACCATGGAAATGCAGTATTTTAAGGACTACAGCCCGGCGCTGGGCCGCGACATGGAGTGCAAAATTTACGGCCACGCAGGCCGCCCGATGCTGTACATCCCCTGTCAGGATGGCCGCTTCTTCGATTTTGAGAACTTCCATATGGCCGACACCCTTGCCCCATGGATCGATGCCGGTAAGATCATGGTGATCTCCATTGATACCATGGACAAGGAAACCTGGTCCGACACGCAGGGCGACCCCTATTGGCGCATTCGCCGCTATGAGCAGTGGCTGCGCTATATCGTGGAGGAGGCTGTGCCCAAGATCCAGTATCTGGCCAAGGAGCGCAACGGCTGGGACGACCTGCCCGGTGTCATTGCCTTTGGCTGCAGTCTGGGCGCTACCCATGCGGTCAACCTGTACCTGCGCCGCCCGGATGTGTTCTGCGGCTGTCTGGCCCTCAGCGGCATCTACACGGCCCACTATGGCTTCGGCAATTATATGGACGAGCTGGTGTACATGAACTCGCCCGTGGACTACATGAAGAACTTCCCGGAGGATCACCCCTACATGCAGCTGTTCCGCAGCCAGAAGGCGGTCATCTGCTGCGGTCAGGGCGACTGGGAGCAGCCGGACACCACATGGTTCCTCAAGCGCATCTTCGAGGCAAAGAACATCCCCATCTGGGTAGACCTGTGGGGCCACGATGTGAACCACGACTGGAACTGGTGGTATAAGCAGACTGCATATTACATGCCGTATATTCTGGGCGAGCAGTAAAACAAACCCTCTCAGGCGCTGACGCGCCAGCTCTCCCGAAGGGCGAGCTTTGATGCATCTGACGGTTTGCAGCAAATAAGCTCCCCCTTTCGAGGAAAGACTTCCCCCGGTCGGGGGAAGATGTCGCGTAAGCGACAAAAAGGGGAATCTGGCAACGCTGTAAGCGTTGACGGAGAGGGTTTTCTATAGAGGAAAGAAGAATCATAAAACCATGCAGAATTTTATTTTTATTTCGCCCAACTTCCCCACCAACTACTGGCAGTTCTGCCGTGAGCTGAAAAACACGGCATGAATGTGCTGGGCATCGGCGACCAGCCCTACGATGAGCTGAAGCCAGAGCTGAAGGACAGCCTGAACGAGTACTACAAGGTGGGCAGTCTGGAAAACTACGACGAGGTCTACCGCGCCGTGGCCTTTTTTGCCTTCAAGTATGGCCGCATCGACTGGCTGGAGTCCAACAATGAATACTGGCTGGAGCGGGACGCAGCCCTGCGCACCGATTTCCACATCACCTCCGGCTTCCAGACCTCCGATATGCCCCGCATCAAGTACAAGAGCAAGATGAAGGAGTATTACCAGAAGGCCGGCATCGCCACCGCACGCTACCACATGGTGGACGATTACGAGGGCTGCCGGAAGTTCATCGACGAGGTGGGCTACCCGGTGGTGGTAAAGCCGGATAACGGCGTGGGCGCATCCGATACCCACAAGCTGTCCAGCGACGAGGACCTGAAAAAGTTCCTCGTGCAGAAGACGGCCCATCACCCGGATGTGGAGTACATCATGGAGGAGTTCGTCCGGGCCGAGGTGAACAGCTACGATGCCATCATCGATGCCAACGGCAACCCCATCTTTGAGGCCGGCAACGTCAGCCCCATGTCCATCATGGATATCGTCAACGACAACGACAACTCCATCTACTACATCATCAAGGACCTGCCCGAGGACACCCGCGCTGCAGGCCGTGCCGCCGTCAAGAGCTTTGGCGTGAAGAGCCGCTTCATCCACTTTGAGTTCTTCCGCATGACCGAGAATCAGGCCGGCATGGGCAAAAAGGGCCAGATCGTGGCACTGGAGGTCAACATGCGCCCCTGCGGCGGCTTTACCCCGGACATGATCAACTTTGCCCGCTCCACCAACGTCTACAAGATCTGGGCGGATATGATCGCCTTTGGCGGCACCGATATGCCGGTGGGCGAGCACTTCTACTGCCCGTTTGCAGGCCGCCGCGACGGCAAGCACTTTGTGTACAGCCACGAGCAGATCATGCAGAAGTACCAGCAGAACATGCGCATGGTGGACCGCATGCCGGACGCGCTGAGCGGCGCCATGGGCAACCAGATGTACGTTGCCACCTTCTCCACCCGCGAGGGCATGGAGCAGTTCTACGCCGACGTGCTGGCCACCACCGATGCCACGAATGCCGCAGCTCAGAAGGAACTGAGCAGCATTCTGGCTCTGGGCGAGCCGGAGACCACCCCGGCGGAAAAGCCCGCCGCTCCTGCCGCTAAAAAGGCACGCACCACAAAGAAAAAGTAAGAATACGCTCAAGAAGCCCCGGAATGGCGTGCCCGTTCCGGGGCTTTTCGTTGTCCCTTTCTGCAAAGTGTGCTATACTGTTGCCAGACATTTTATTGGGAACGAGGTACATCTATGAAAATTCCTGCAAACGGCTTCACCCACGCCGGCAAGTTCCACGCCGACGATGTGTTTGCCACTGCCCTGCTGCAAATTTTGCGCCCGGACATCAAGATCACCCGCGGCTTTGTGGTGCCGGATGATTTTGACGGCATCGTGTACGATGTGGGCTTTGGAATGTTCGACCACCATCAGGAGCCGCGGGAGTGCCGCCCCAATGGCGTGCCCTATGCGGCCTTCGGCCTGCTGTGGCGGGTGCTCGGCCCCGGCCTTGTGGGTGAGCGGCAGGCCCGGCTCATCGACGAGAACTTCATCCAGCCGCTGGACCTCAACGATAACACCGGCGAGCAGAACAGCCTGTGCGATGCCATTGGCTTTTTTAACCCGGTGTGGGACTCCAAAGAGGATCAGGACACCTGCTTTTTCAAGGCGGTGGCCGTGGCAAAGCAGATCTTGGAAAACCAGATCGCCAGCGCCAACGCCGTGAACCGCGCCGACGAAAAGGTGCAGCAGGCTTACAAAAACTCCCGGGACGGCATCGTGGTGCTGCCCTGCTATCTGCCGTGGAAGAACGGCCTGTACAAGACGGACGCGTTGTTCGTGGTCTACCCCAGCCAGCGCGGCGGCTGGAGCGCCCAGTGCGTCACCGACCACAAGACCAAGCGCCCCAAACTCCCCTTCCCCCAGAGCTGGGCCGGCCAGCCGCAGGAGGTCATTGAGCAGAAGAGCGGCATCCCGGGCATCAGCTTCTGCCACGCCAGCCGCTTCCTCATCACCGCCAAGGATAAGGAAACTGCCCTTGCCGCCTGCCGTCAGGTGTTAAAGAACAATGGCCGCATCTGAGCCGTGCGCCCGGCCAAAGCCCGCCTTTGTGTATATGGTGCGGTGTACAGGCGGTACGCTGTACACCGGCTGGACCACCGACCCTGCCGCCCGCCTGCGCGCCCACCAGAGCGGACGCGGCGCAAAGTACACCCGTGCCAGAGGGGCCCGGGGGTTTTGCCTATCTGGAACTGTGCGCGGATAAGCGCGCCGCCCTGCGGCGGGAGTATGCCCTCAAGCAGCTGCCCAAGGCCCAGAAGGAACTGCTGTGCGCCGCATGGACGGCGGCGGGCGGGCCATTTTCCGGCGCATAAAGCGAAAACGAAACCCGGGACTCTTTCAGGGCCAGACGGCTCACAAAAGGGTCCCGGGCTTTTTGTTTTTGCGGTGTGAATTCTTTCCGTGTGCTGTAGTCCGCACATGCCCCGGGCGGGATGCATGTGCCCCGAATATATACTGCGCAAATGCATAAAATATGAATATATTCTTGCAAATAACGCATAAAGATGCAACATGAACGAAAAACGGGTGCCGGAAGCAAAAAAGGTTTGTATGGTTTTGTTATTGACGAAAAAACAGCGCGGCGTATAATAAAAGCATCAACCGAAACGCAACGGAAGAGGATGCGAAGGGAAAGTGCGCATCAGAAAACAAAAGTGTATTTTTATGAAAAAGGAGCGTCACCTATGAAAAAGGAAAACATCAAAAAAGTCGTGCTGGCTTACTCCGGCGGTCTGGATACCTCCATCATCATTCCCTGGCTGAAGGAAAACTACAACAACTGCGAGGTCGTCGCTGTCTCCGGTGACGTGGGACAGGGCACCGAGCTGGACGGTCTGGAAGAAAAGGCCAAGGCTACCGGCGCTTCCAAGCTGTACGTGCTGGACCTGAAGAAGGACTTTGTGGAGAACTACATCTTCCCCACCCTGAAGTTCGGCGCGAAGTACGAAGATTACCTGCTGGGCACCAGCTTTGCACGTCCGTGCATCGCAAAGGCTCTGGCGGATATCGCCATCAAGGAAGGTGCAGATGCCATCTGCCACGGCTGCACCGGCAAGGGCAACGATCAGGTGCGTTTTGAGCTGACCCTCAAGGCCCTGTGCCCCGATATGGCCATTATTGCTCCGTGGCGTGAGTGGGACATCAAGAGCCGTGACGAGGAGATCGATTACGCCGAGGCTCACCACATCCCCCTGAAGATCAACCGCGAGACCAACTATTCCAAGGACAAGAACCTGTGGCACCTGAGCCACGAGGGCCTCGATCTGGAAAGCCCCGCCAACGAGCCGCAGTACAACAAGCCCGGCTTCCTGGAGCTGGGCATCAGCCCCGAGCAGGCTCCCGATAAGCCCACCTATGTGACCATCCACTTTGAAAAGGGCATCCCCACCGCCGTGGACGGCAAGGAGATGGGCGCTGTGGAGCTGGTGGAATACCTGAACAAACTGGGCGGCGAGAACGGCATCGGCCTGCTGGATATCGTGGAGAACCGTCTGGTGGGCATGAAGAGCCGCGGTGTGTACGAGACCCCCGGCGGTGCCATCCTGTACAAGGCTATCAATGTTCTGGAGACCATCACTCTGGATAAGGAGAGCTCTCACTTCAAGGCTCAGCTGGCCCAGAAGTATGCCGATATCGTTTACAACGGCCAGTGGTTCACCCCGCTGCGCGAGGCTCTGGACGCCTTTGCCGACAGTCTGGAAAAGACCGTCACCGGCGATGTGAAGCTCAAGCTCTACAAGGGCAACATGATCAACGCAGGTGTCACCTCTCCGTACACCCTGTACGACGAGCAGACCGCTTCCTTCGGTGAGGACGAGGACTACAATCAGGCTGATGCAACAGGTTTCATCAACCTGTTCGGCCTGTCCATCAAGGAGCACGCAAAGCTGTCCAAGAACTGGCCGGAGGTCAAGTAATCGGCTGTAACATTTTCCCTTTCGTGTGTTTTCACACTTTCACACGGAAGTTCCATCCAACCGGCATCGTTGCCGGCGGCACCGCCGCAGGAGCGTTTTCCCCTGCGGCGGCTTTGCCGTTTTTAGAAGAAATTGACGAACCCTCTCAGTCAAACCCTGACGGGTTTGCCAGCTCTCCCGAAGGGCGAGCTTTATGCGCAGTTCGGCAAAGCCGTTCTTCAAGTGGGGAAGCTCTTGCTTTTCGCAGGCAGAAGAAAAGCTCCCCCCTCGGGGGAGCTGGCACGGCGCAAGCCGTGACTGAGAGGGTTTGGACATAAAGTAAAGGATAAAACTATGGCAGAACAACTCTGGAAGGGCCGTTTTTCCAAGGCCGTGGATTCCCGCGTGAACGACTTCAACTCCTCCATCCGCTTCGATCAGCGCATGATCGCGCAGGATATGCGCGGCAGCGGCGTGCACGCCGCCATGCTGGCAAAGCAGGGCATCATCTCGGAAAAGGACTGTGAGGACATCCTCAACGGTCTGGCTTCCATCGCCGATGATCTGGCAGCCGGCAGGCTGGAGATCGACCCCAATGCCGAGGATGTGCACACCTTTGTGGAGCAGACCCTCACCGCCCGCATCGGCGATGCGGGCAAGCGGCTGCACACCGGCCGCAGCCGCAACGATCAGGTGGCGCTGGATATCCGCCTGACCCTGCGGGACTACAGCCACACCCTGCAGGCCTACATCGTGGAGCTGGTGCGGGTGCTGTGCAAAAAGGCAGCGGAGAACACCACCGCCGTCATGCCGGGCTACACCCATCTGCAGCGTGCCCAGCCCATCACCTTTGGCCACGCCCTGATGGCATACGCCTCCATGCTGCTGCGCGACCTGCAGCGCTTTGAGGATGCCACCGCCCGCATGGACGCACAGTGCCCGCTGGGCAGCGGCGCGCTGGCTGGCACCACCTACCCGCTGGACCGCCAGTTCACCGCCGAAAAGCTGGGCTTTGCGGCTCCCTGCGCCAACAGTCTGGACGGCGTGTCCGACCGCGATTTCTGCATCGAGCTGGCAAACGCCATCTCCATCTGCATGATGCACCTGTCCCGGCTTTCCGAGGAGATCATCCTCTGGTGCAGCTGGGAGTTCAAGTTCATTGAGCTGGACGATGCCTTTACCACCGGCTCTTCCATCATGCCGCAGAAGAAGAACCCGGATGTTACCGAGCTGATCCGCGGAAAGACCGGCCGCGTCTACGGCGACCTGAACACCCTGCTGGTGATGATGAAGGGCATTCCCCTCGCCTACAACAAGGACATGCAGGAAGATAAGGAAGCCATCTTCGACGCAGTGGATACGCTGGAGCTGTGCCTGAAGACGGTCACTCCCATGCTGGATACCATGAAGACCATTCCGGCCAACATGCGCCGCGCCGCCGCCAAGGGCTTTATCAACGCCACCGACTGCGCCGACTACCTCACCAAGAAGGGGATGCCCTTCCGCGATGCCTACAAGCTGACCGGCTGCATGGTGTCCGACTGCATCGCAAAGGACAAGACCCTTGAAGAGCTGACCCTCGACGAGTTCAAGGGCTACAGCGCTCTGTTCGAGAACGATATCTACGATGCCATTGATCTGGTCAAGTGCTGCGAGGGCCGCACCAGCTACGGCGGCCCCAGCGAAGCCAGCGTGAACAACCAGATCGCACTGGCAAACGCACAGCTGGATGCGTGGGAGGAAAAGAACGCATGAGCGTGAAAGTTTTTATTGATGGCTCTTCCGGCACCACCGGCCTGCGCATTGCCGACCGTCTGGCACAACGCCCGGAGATCGAGCTGCTTTCCATTTCCGCAGAGGGCCGCAAGGATGTGAACGAGCGCGCGAAGGTGATCAACTCTGCCGACCTCGCCTTCCTCTGCCTGCCGGATGCCGCTTCCAAAGAGGTCATGCCCCTGCTGCGCCCGGACGTGAAGGTGCTGGACACCTCCACCGCCTTCCGCACCGATGCCGCATGGGACTATGGCTTCCCGGAGCTGGCGGGCCAGAGGAAAAAATCAAAAATTCCTGCCGCGTGGCAGTGCCCGGCTGCTATGCCAGCGGCTTTATCAGCATTGCCCGCCCGCTGGTGGAGCTGGGCCTTGCACCGGCAGATTATCCCTTCAGCTGTGCCGGCATCTCCGGCTACTCCGGCGGCGGCAAAAAGATGATCGCCGAGTACGAGAGCGCTGATCGCCCGGCGCACAGCAAGCTGGATGCACCCAAGAGCTACGGTCTGGGCCTTGCCCATAAGCACCTGCCGGAAATGCAGAAGATCAGCGGCCTTGCCCACACCCCCATGTTCGTGCCCGTGGTGTGTGATTACTACTGCGGCATGCAGGTGCTGGTGCCGCTGGATCTGACGCTGGCGGGCAGCACCGCCGAACAGGTGGCTGCAGGCATTGCCGGGTACTATAAGGACGCTGCCACCGTCAAGGTGCACGCTCTGAACGAAGCCCTGCCGGAGAACGGCCTGTACTCCAATGCCATGGCCGGTACCGACCGCATGGAGCTGTACATGACCGTGAACGCTGCAGGCGACCAGATGATGCTGGTCTCCCTGTTCGATAATCTGGGCAAAGGCTCTTCCGGCGCGGCCGTCCAGTGCATGAACCTGATGCTGGGGCTGGAAGAGACCAAAGGATTGGAATAAAAAAGAAAACCCTCTCAGTCACCTGACGGTGACAGCTCCCCCGAAGGGGGAGCTTTTGGCAAAAAAGATAACGTTTCCCTCTTGCTGAAAAGCTCCCCCTTTGGGGGAGCTGGCAATGCCGCAAGGCATTGACTGAGAGGGTTTTCCTGTGGGAAAGGAAGATCATTATGCAGTATCAAGAAGTTGCGGGCGGCATCTGCGCGCCCAAGGGCTTTGCAGCGGCTGGCGTGCACTGCGGCATCCGCGCAAACCATGCAGAAAAATACGATCTGGCACTCATCAAGGCGGACGTGCGCTGCGCCGCCGCCGGTGTGTACACCACCAACAAGGTCTGCGGCGCACCCATCAAGGTGGACCGCGCCCACCTGAAGGACGGCTACGCACAGGCGATCATCGTGAACAGCGGCAACGCCAACACCTGCGCCGCCAACGGCGTGGCTCTGGCCGAAGAATGCTGTGAGCTGGTGGGCAAGGAGCTGGGCATCGACCCGCAGGACGTTCTGCCCGCTTCCACCGGTGTCATCGGTCAGCCCATGGTCATCGACCCCTTTGCCCGGGGCATCCCTGCCGCCGCCGCAAAGCTGGCTGCGGACGAGCAGGGCAGCACCGATGCCGCCACCGCCATCATGACCACCGACACCCACAAAAAGGAATACGCCATCCAGTTCGAGCTGGGCGGCAAGACCTGCACGGTGGGTGCCATTGGCAAGGGCAGCGGCATGATCGCCCCCAACATGGCCACCATGCTGGCCTTCTACACCACCGATGCCGCCGTCTCGCCCATCCTGCTGGAAAAGGCCCTCAAGACCGTGGTGCCCGGCACCTACAACCAGATGAGCGTGGATCTGGACACCTCCACCAACGATACCTTGATCATCATGGCTTCCGGCCTTGCAGGCAACCCGGAGATCTGCGAGGAGAACGCGGACTACGAAGCCTTTGTTGCCGCGCTCACCGCCATTGCCGAGCACATGTGTGCCGAGCACGCCGGTGACGGCGAGGGTGCCACCCACCTCATCACCTGCGAAGTGACCCACGCCCCCGACCTGAAGACCGCCCGTGCCGTCAGCCGCAGCGTGGTGTGCTCCAACCTGTTCAAGGCCGCAGTGTTCGGCCGCGATGCCAACTGGGGCCGCATCCTGTGCGCCATCGGCTATACCCCCGGCGATTTCTCCATTGATAAGGTCTGCGTGTGGCTTTCCAGCAAGGCCGGTGAGGTGTATGTGTGCGAAAACGCCGCCTACCACCCCTACAGCGAGGACGAAGCCGCCAAGGTGCTGGCTGAGCACGATGTGCTGGTCAAGGTGGACATGGGCACCGGCGATGCATCCGCAAAGGCATGGGGCTGCGATCTGACCTACGATTACGTCAAGATCAACGGCGACTATAGAACTTAATGGAAC
>ENA-OQKQ01000504-OQKQ01000504.1-human-gut-metagenome-genome-assembly--contig:-NODE-504-length-12899-cov-2.522784_pt1 | contig 12899 bp, 13 predicted proteins | sample MGYA00242651_ERZ504803 | MGnify/ENA primary metagenome ERZ504803 (study PRJEB26092, sample SAMD00036380) | human gut metagenome | host: Homo sapiens | study: EMG produced TPA metagenomics assembly of...
CGGAAGGACGGGGGCGACCTTCTCCGCCGCGTCAACCGCGCCGTTGAGGGTGGCAAAGCCGTCCTTGGCCTTATCGACCAGCTCGGTCACCTGGGAAATATGAGTATCGCCAATGCCCTGGATCTTCTCGTTGGCGCTCTTGAACACCTTCGAGCTGCTGGAAAGCGAATCGGCGACCGCCTGCAGCGCGGACACGTTAATCATGCCGTCCTGAAACAGCTTGCCGGGCGTGGCCTGCGAAAGGTTATCGGCCATGGGAACCAGCGCATTGCTCGAGACATCGGACAGGGCGTCGATCATGGTGCGGGCCGCATTGATGTCGCTGCCATACACCGGGATAAACGAAGCCGCCGTCCACAGCGGGCTCGAGGTCTCCGCCTTCATGCTGTCGCAAAGCTCATCAATCTTCTTCGCGTCGTCAGGCAGCGTCGAAAAATCGCCCGACGTGACCTTGTCCTTAAGGCCACCGACAATCTCGACGGCCTCCTTCGCTTCACTCTTTACGGTCTTTGCCGAGTTAAGCAGCATAAAGCTGCTTGCGCCAAGCGCAACGAGAAGCACCGCGACTACAGCGGCAATAATGGCGCCGGTGTGACGCTTTTTGCGTTCGCCCTTGCGATGGCGATGACGGACCAGACCGTCAGAGGTCGAACTCGACGAAGCGTCGCTACCGTAGTTCAAGCCAAAATCGTAATAATCTTCCTTGGAACCCGAGCCCGCAAACTCGGCACCGCTATCATCCAGGCGGGCGAACGTGCCAGTCTCGGAGGCACCGGTGTAAATCGTGCCAAGGTTACCCGTAAGCCCCGCGCCACCGGCAGAGGGAGTATTGTTGGCGGCCTTGCCGGCATTAACGTTGCCGGCGGCATTTGCGGCGTTGGCAGCACCTGCGTTGTTCGCAGGTACCGAAGGAGCCCCGCTCGGCTGCGACGCGGAGGTTGCACCGCCCGCAAAGACATTCCCTCTTGCACGGCCGGTCTTTTTTGCCTTTTGTGACTGCTCGTACAGAGCGGTAAACATCGCCGTCTCGCCCGGGGACACGCGCTTACCGGAACCGCCCTGTCCAGCGCCGCCCGGCGTGCTGGCCTTACCAGCCCCGTTCGGACGCGGCGGAACTGCAGGACGGCCGCTATCGCTGCCCTTAAAGTGATTACCAGCCATAAAGAAATCCTCGCAATTGAGTCGCAATGAAAAAATCCATAACGTTACTAGTTTATGGCATTTTGAGCATCGACAGCTAAACTCCAGACACGGACATCAATTGGCGAAAATGCGGCACAACACCTTTTCCGTCTTGGCGGCAGCGCCAGCTACACCGTGAGGAACATCATCACGATGATCATGGCAAAGCCGATAAGGTCGGTCGGCAAAAACACCGTGCCCAGCATAACGGCGCTGGTGATGGTCGCCGAAACCGGCTCCACAGTTCCGATGAGGCTCGCACGCACCGAGCCGATGTCCTTAACGCCCTGCATATAGAGCATGTAAGCAAAAAACGAGCCGATAACCACGAATACCGCGAGCGCCTCGATACCGGCGGCAGTCGAGCGCCGGCATATGCGCCCAGGGCTGCACGAAGGCACACGAGACCACGCCCGCCGTGAGCATTGCCGAGCCCGTGACGATGGGGCTGCCGTATTCGGGCAGGATCTTGGCGGGAATCACCGCCATACACGTGGCGCTGACCGCACACATAAGACCTGCTGCCAGGCCAAGCGGCGAGATATTCAGGCTGGTGGGGTCGCCGCCGGTGGCGATTAAAAAGGTTCCACCCAGAGCCAGGCCAATGCCGATAACTTCGCGAGTACGCGGCATGCGGCGATCGGTCACGCAGGTGTAGCCCATGATGATAACGAGCTGCAGGCACTGGAGCACCGTCGCGGTTCCGGCGTTCGTCAGGCGCACGGCCGAAAGATAGCAAAACTGGTTGAACAGCAGACCAAAGGCGGTAAAGAGCAGCAGCTGCTTGCGATCGGCGGGTGTGGTCCAGAGCTTAATCAGGCGCTCGCGGTCGCGCGTAACAACCACGGCCATAAAGAGTAGACCGGCGAGAATCTGACGCACGCTCATAAGCCACAAGGTGTCGACGTGGTAGGTATCGAACAGAAAGCTCGCGCTGGTGCCCGAGAAGCCCCAAAACGAACCGCCCACCAGCGTAGCCAAGACGCCCGTGATCATCTTGCGCGTCGAAGCGCTGTTCAGGCGCTCGCGCCAAGCGCGGCGGGTGCTACGGCTGAGCTCATCGGTGCCCTCGGGCACATCAATGATCGATATATCGGTCATCGGCACCGAAGCCCCTGCGCCTTCGACCTGCTCGACACGCTCTTTGCTCATTCCATTCCCTCGAAGCAGCCTGGAAACAATTCGGCTTACCTTACCACGGCGAAGGCACCAGCCGAAGGCTTGTCCGCTTATCGGTAGGACAATTCCGCAGACGTCTTTCCATAGCTCGATACCGCAATGGCCTTGCATTATGCGACAGTCAAATCGCGGCAGCAGGCTCTTTTGAAATGGATATGACAAAGCCCCCGAATTCCACAATGTAAGCGATTTTTAAAAATGTTCTTGCCACCGAGTTCAGGCTCCGTTATATTATCCCTTGCGCGCTTGCGCACCCTTGATCGGGCGTTTAGCTCAGGGGGATTGCACTGACCGGAATGGGTAGCGAACATGGAGAAGAGAATGCCATGGAAGCCGCAAAGATGGCAGCAAAAGATGGAATTGACGTATATTATATCGGAACACTGGAAGCAGATGGCGTTACTACCGTGAAGGTAGCAGATGATGAAGAAGGTCATAAGAAGATGGAAGAAATGCTTGCATCGCATGAAGTAGACGGTGCGGTAACGATGCATTTCCCATTCCCGATTGGTGTATCGACGGTTGGACGTGTTGTGACTCCGGCGAAGGGAAGAGAGATGTTCATTGCCAATACAACCGGAACTTCCAGTTCAGACCGTATAGAAGGAATGATCAAAAATACAATCTATGGAATCATAGCTGCAAAGGCGTGTGGTAAGGAGCATCCGACAGTGGGAATCCTGAATGTGGATGGTGCACGCCAGACGGAGATGGCATTAAAAGAACTTGAGAAATAAGCTTAATTCATAATGTGGTTGGAGTAAGAGCTGCCAACTGTGATATAATCTAGGGGAGACGGGGAAACTGCCTCCCCTTTACAGACGAAAGGAGTAGCAGGTTATGAACATACATACAGGAGAGAGGTTCTACTCACGTTTATCATGTAAATCGAATGTCAAAAGAAGAGATGGATCATATGATCAGTCTCTTGCGTCCATGAACAGCCGGCCTACTGTGTTGCAGTCCTGTCCTTTCAAAATGGATACAAAAGAGATGCTGTATTATGCTGCAAAAGGAAATTTTAAGAAAGCGTTGGCAATTTATGAGAAAATTACACCATTTCCAATGATTACTCTGTGATGGATGTACGGCACCTTGCGAAGATAATTGCAAGCTTTGTGAACTTGGTGATGGTGTCTCCATACGAGAAGTAGAACGTGCGATTGTCCGGTATGGAGAACCGGGAAGACGAAGCAGTGTATTTCGCATGAGAAAGAAGAAAAGGGCAGCAATCTTTGGTTCTGGATTATTTCCACTGTTTCTTGCAGGGGAACTGGAAAAGAAAATGTATCCTACGACAATTTATTGTAAGGAAGAAGATTATGAAAGCTAATATTGACAGCGGCAGCCGGACATCTTTTGGAATCAGACCGCAGCAATGAAGCGAAACGTCTGAAATCTATGGATCTTTCTTTTGAATTTGGATGCAGTTTGAATTTTTCGTTTATCAGAGAAAAAATGGAACTGGCAGATGTGGTCTGCGCATCAGAAGAAGTGGCAAAATGTTAGCTCCGGAAGAAGCAGCAGATGTCGAGATTATGTTAAGGGAACAGGCAAAGATTGTCAGCGGACCTGCGGAATCTGTGATGGATGCGGCTTTTGCCGCAAAGCGGGCAGCTTTGACAGTGGATCTTCTGGTACAGAATTTATCGCCGCACAGCAACAGAGGCAGTGAAGGAGCAGTGACTACCAAGCTTTATACGAACATGGAAGGAATCCATGGATCGAATAAGATTTTCTGTGGTCAGGATGGGTATTCAAAAGAAGAAGCTGTAGAAGAAGCAAAACGATGTATTCAGTGTCATTGTGACGAATGCATGAAAGGCTGTGTGTATTTAAGTGAATATCAAAAACATCCGGGTTTATTAGCCCGTGAGATCTATAATAATACGCAGATTATCATGGGAGATCATCCGATGAACAAACCGATGAATGCCTGTGCCCTCTGTGGACAGTGTACGGTGATCTGTCCGAATGGATTTGATATGAGTCAGGTGTGCAAGTCAGCAAGAGAAAATATGGTATCTACAGATAAGATGCCGCTGGCGCCACATGAATTTGCACTGATGGACATGTTATTTTCAAATTCAGAGGCTTTTTTGAGCAGACTCCAGCCGGGATATGAAACTTGCAGATATGTATTTTTCCCGGGCTGTCAGGCTGGTGCGATAGCGCCGGATGTGGTTATGCAGGCATACGAAGATTTAAGTAATCGGGTAGCTGGAGGCGTTGCTCTGATGCTGGGATGCTGTGGTGCAATCAGCGAATGGGCGGGTCGCTATGAAATGACAGAAAAAGTAAATGAGCAGCTGAAACAGGAACTGGCCAAGCTTGGTGATCCGATCATCATTGCAGGCTGTCCAAGCTGCATGAAGCAGCTAAAAGAAAGTATTGGAGCACATGTTATAGGAATCTGGGAAATTTTGAGAGAAATCGGACTTCCACAGCAGGCGAAAGGACTGGAGATACCGGTTGCCATACATGATGCCTGTGGTGCCAGAGGGGATGCACAGACACAAGATATGATACGACAACTTTTGTCGGATATGGGATGTATCGTTGAAGATACAGAATATTCCAGAGATTTGTCTCCATGTTGTGGATATGGAGGTCTGACGGCATATGCCAATAAAGATATGGCAGCGAAAATGACAGAAAAGTGTCTGGAACGTTCCGATGCACCATATATTACATACTGCATGGCATGCAGAGACCGATTTGCCAGAGAGGGAAGAGAATCCCGACATATACTTGAACTTCTGTATGGGGCAAATGCCAGCAATATGCCTGATATCAGTGAGAAACGCTACAACAGGCTCATATTGAAACAAACACTTTTAAAAAACATCTGGAATGAGGAACCGATCATGGAGAAAAAAGACTATACTGTTGCCTATACAGAGGAGGCAATCCATATGATGGATGAGCGCATGATACTGAAAAGTGATGTGGAACGTGTGTTATCAGATTACAGAGAAAATCAGGAAGCAATCCTGGATGAAGAAACAAAAGAACTAGGTGACAAGAAGCAGACTGGGAAATGTCACATTCTGGGTGCGGTTTGTGGAAACAGAAGACGGATATCTGGTACACAGAGCATACAGTCATAGAATGAATATTATGAAAAGGGTGGGACAGTAATGGCAGTAGAAAGAACATATTATACGATTGATCCGGAAGGAAAGCTGACCTGCATGAAATGTAAGGTTCCTCTTGTAAAAGGAAAAGCAAAATTTATGTATCTGGAAAATGGATTTCCTGTGGAAATGCCTGTCTGTCCAAAGTGTGGGTTTGTGTATGTTCCGGAAGAACTCGCACTTGGAAAAGTGCTCGCGGTGGAGCGTGCACTGGAGGATAAATAGATGAACAGGCATCCGGGAGGGGAAGCGCAGACGCTTCATCTTCTGGAGAACATAGAATGGAAAAAAGAAATGAAAGCACTGGATCTTGGAGCAGGAGAAGGAGACACGGTACGAATCCTGAAATCATTTGGGCTGGAAGCACATGGCGTGGATCTTTTCCCACGGGGCAGTGATGTGGAAATAGGCGATTTTCTGCATTTGCAGTATTCATCAGACAGTATAGATCTTTGCATCAGCCAGTGTGCATTTTTTGTCAGCAGAGATCAGAAAAAGGCAGTCTCTGAATGCTGGCGTGTACTGAAAAAGGGAGGATTTCTTTATTATCAGATCTGGATACCGGAAATCTTTTGGAAATGGCAGAACAGACAGGGTTTACCATTCTCCGACAGGAGGATCAGACGTTACTTTGGCGGGAATATTATCTGGAAGCAATCTGGAATGATTCGTTCTGCTGCGACGAGTATAAGCTCCTGCAGAAAGAGTATAAAGGAAAGAAGCTGCGCTATACCATGTTGGTTGGCAGAAAGGAGTAGCACATGGATCTTTATGAAAGAATCATAGAACTTAGCAGTATGGGTTATCATTGCTCACAAATGGTTATGATTATGACACTGGAAGCCATAGGTGAGGAAAATCCACAGCTTGTAAAGGCTTTGGGAGGTCTTGGCGGTGGCATTGGTTACTGTGGAGATACCTGTGGCTGCCTGACAGGAGGAGCCTGTGCGATAGGTTTGTTCCTTGGCAATCTGGCTCCGCAGGAGAAAGAAGATATACAGATGAAACCGGCTGTGCAGGAATTATATCAGTGGTTCCATAAGAAGACCGAAGAAGAGTTTGGTGCTTTTTATTGTAAGGATATCACTTCTAATCTGGATTGGGGAGTGATTATGGAGCAATGTCCTGCGCTGATTGCAGATACTTATACGAAAGTGATAGAAATACTGACAGAACGGGGAATATTGGAACTATGATTACGCTGGGTAAAACAAAAAGTGTATGCCCGATATGTATGAAAGTACTTACGGCTAAAAAATGTATTGGTGAAGATGGCATTTATCTGGTGAAAGAATGTGATATCCACGGAAAGTTTCAGACACTGATCTGGGAAGGAACGGCAGCAGAGTATCTTTCCTGGGGAAGAGAAAACCTGTCTGCGGAGACTCCTGTAAATCCAAAAATCAAAGAGAAATCCTGCCCGGATAATTGTGGACTCTGTGAGGAGCACGAACGAAAAGGCTGTTGTATGATACTGGAAGTGACAAAGCGCTGCAATATGCACTGCCCGGTCTGCTTTGCTTCGGCAGGAGAATGTCTGGAAAACGGTGATCTTTCAATTGATGAAATAGAAAAGCAATATGATTTTCTGATGGATCATGGGGGACCATTCAATATACAGCTCTCAGGAGGAGAACCAACCATGCGGGAGGATCTTCCGGAGATCATACATATGGGTAGAGAAAAAGGGTTTACATTTTTTCAATTGAATACCAATGGAATCCGTCTTGCGCAGGAAGCAGGATATGCCAGAAAACTAAAAAAAGCAGGACTGAATACAGTATTTCTTCAGTTTGACGGTGTCACAGATGATGTGTATCAGACATTGCGCGGACGCTCTATGATAGAACTGAAAGAAAAGGCTGTGTTAAACTGTTCGGAAGCGGAACTGGGAATTGCCCTGGTACCTGTCATTGCGCCAGGAGTAAATGACATGCAGGTTGGAGATATTCTGAAGTTTGCGATGGATCATATGCCATTTGTAAGAGGAGTACATTTCCAGCCGATCAGCTATTTTGGCAGATGTTCTCAGCAGCGTCCACAAGCTCCGATTACCATACCAAAGATGTTGAAGCTGATCGAGGAACAGACTGACGGGTTTATGAAAAGCGAGGATTTCGCTGGTGGTGGAGCAGAGAATCCATACTGTTCTTTTCATGCAAGTTATCTGAAAAAAGGTGAGAGGGAACTGAAACTTCTGGAAAAGAAATCAGGCAGAGGATGTTGTTGTACTACCAGCGATGATTCCAGGCAGTATGTGGAAAATCAGTGGAGCTATAGCACAAAAAATTTGATGATGGAGAAATGACACAGACAGATGCGCTGGATGAATTCCTAATCCGGGTTCATAATGAAACCTTTGCGGTATCAGGGATGATTTTCAGGATGCATGGAATCTGGATCTTGAACGTCTGAAAAGATGTTATATCTGCGAGGTGGATTCTGATTATGGAATGGTACCGTTTTGTGCATATAATCTGACGAATTCGAAAGGAATATATTTATACAGAAAGTGAAACGATCGAATATAGATGCAATGATCTGTAAGCAGGAAGGCATTACAGAGATTACAAGAGATGAAATACACAGAATACAGCTGAAGAAATTAAATATTGTACTGAAGAGAGAAAAAGACGAGAGGGTTTTTACCGAGATTTTCCGGAAAGACTGGAAAGCCTGACAGATTTGAGAAGCCTTCCTTTTACAACAGAAACAGATCTGGCACGAGATGGAGGCAGGATGCTGCTTTGCTCCCAGGGGGAAGTACAGAAAGTGATATCAGAACAGACAAGCGGAACTACCGGTGCCGGTAAACGTGTATTCTATACAGAGGGAGACTGTGAACACACCATAGAACTTTTTATGGCAGGTCTGGGTGAATTTATTTATCCTGGAAGTATAACGATGGTGGCTATGCCATTTTCAGGTCCTTTTGGATTGGGAGAACTGATCGCGGAGGCAATCAGACGTCTGGGAGCAAAACCTCTTTCAACCGGGACAGGAAGAACTTATGGCGAACTGAACAGGATTCTGGAAGAGGAGCAGCCGGATACGTATGTGGGAATGCCGACGGCATTGCTTTCCATGCTTCGAATGTGCGGAAAAGGCAGTATAAAAAGAGCACTGGTATCCGGAGATGCCTGTCCGAAAACTGTCATGAAAGCAATCGAAGAAATTCTGCAAACACGACTTTGGCCGCACTATGGTTCCAGAGAGATGGGGCTTGGAGGTGCCATTTGCTGCACGGCGCATGAGGGCATGCATATGCGGGAAAACCATTGTATTACAGAGATTATAGATGAGAACGGAAATGTGCTGCCGGACGGTAAATGGGGAGAACTGGTGATTACAACCATTGGAATGGAAGCACAGCCGTTGATTCGATATCGAACCGGTGACTGGTCAAGGATCATTCCAGGAAGATGCCTCTGTGGAAGTGAAATAAAACGCCTGGACTTTGTAAAGCGGATGGATCCATTGGGAAGTATCAGAGAGATGGATGAATTACTGTTTGAGATTCCGGAACTGGTAGATTATTGTGTGAAAATTGTAGATGGAAAAAAGGAAATTACAGCGCTTTTTACATCGGACAATGGAGAAGAACGAATCAGGAGTGTTTTGGAAGAGAAGGATATTCGTTCATGGAACTGCAAAAAAGCAAAGTGGGAAGATGGGGCGCTGTATCCTGGCAAACGAGTTACAAGGCAGTGATTTCGTGGTATCATGGAATCACTGCCTTGCCTGTTATTCAGAATAGTATGGACAATCTTCCTGGATGCATTCGCGATTATCTTCGCAGTATTTACACGTTATAGAAGACAACGGAATGTTTACAGAACAAAACTGACTGTAAAAATGAACAGCTTCTTCAATGGCAATTCTGCTGGTACGTTTGCAGCAGCGAGGTCCACCAACATCTGCCAGTCTGGATAAAATAATGGAAACAAGTTTTTGAGGAAACGGCCATGCATCTTTGTGAAGTGGACTGGATCCAGTCATAACGGACATGAAAATACCGGCTCCGGCAGCAGCTCCACAGACACCCCAGTAACCACAGGTACCGCCCGGAACCTGCTTCGCTCTTTTACAGATCTCAGATAGTGCAGCATCGTAATTCATATGTTCTCCATTATTGCGAAACGCTGTCAGAAGAACGCACGGAACAATTGCATGATGCTCTGGTCCATGCATATGTACAGATGGAAGATCCATAATTTTTTCCAGAAGAAGCAAAGCATCTTTTTCTGTACTGTCTCTGAGCGCTGCGATTACCGGAGCATATGTGCCATAGCTATGACAGGCATCACAGATAAAGTGACCATTTTCACAGACCGCATTGGTTAATTGTTCTTTATGGCAGATGCTGCACGTCTGAATAGAGCTTTCAGCACGATACGTAATAGGAGCACCACAAATCAGACATCCGGAAAAATGTTCCGCTTCACCACAACAACAGGAATTATTCGTATGATCCATTTGATTCACCTCCGGAGAATTTATTTTAATAGTGTTAACGATGTAAAAAGTATAACATAAAATGAAAAAGTAATGATAAAGTATCTTGACAATGATGTTACTTTTGGTATTGGATTTGATCCAATAAAGGGGAGTAACCTGCGCTTAACAAATTGCGTTTGTGATGTTGTCAGTACGGTGGAAGCATCCGGTATCATAAGGAAATGGTGAGACTTTTATTGCATTTTTTATTATGCAATGAAGGTCTTTTTTTATATTTTTTTCAAAGAGGTCTTTCATTGCATAAGAAATTCAGGTAGTAAATACTTAGAAACGATGAGGCGGAAGTGATGAAGGAAATTTATCAGCAGACGGTAGAAGAGGTTCTTGAAAGGGTGAATGGCAAGAAATCTGGGCTTACAAGTGAACAGGTGAAAAGATCCAGAGAAAAGTGTGGGTGGAATGAACTTACAGAAGGAAAGAGAAAGGTATCCTGCAGATTTTCTTTGAAGGAGCTGTCTAATAAACAGTTTTTTGGTGGTGCTGACGGGCCTGCTATTCTGGGCCGGAGGTTCCGCCTTTATGCGAGCACAGCTTTGGCCTGGATGTGAATTCTGGTACCAGGTTTCCCTGTTGGGAATTTTATTGCTGACATATGCGTATTACCGTTTTATTCTCGCCTTTGGCGGCGAAAAGAACGGCATTTCAGGAAGAATATACCTTGCAGTCATGTTGATCTGCTTCTGGCTGAACGCACAATTTGGAGTTTTCCTTGAATCACCGAGCATGGTAGAAAAAACGGAGCTGCAACTTTTGTATATGAGATCAAGCCTGCGATCATCGTATTTTTTATACCAGCGGCAATATTCCTGCTCCATATCTTTACAGTCTTTGTACGGATCTGTAAAAACAATCCAACTATGAAAGTCCAGTACGAACCAGTCATGCTGGGAGTTCTGACATTATTGTTAGGAAATGCATTTCTTGGAATTCCATTCTTCAGTGGATTTCCGATTGATATCTTAAGTGGTGTAGTAAACGTATTTTTACTGTTCTACGCACTGATCCGAAGACGCTTGTTCCGCCTGCAGATGCTGGCATCCCCTTCCCTGTGTTATGGTGTTGGATTCCTGTTTTCCATTCTTGTTTTCTTAAATATTGTTCCATCCCTGCAAAATCTATTTCATATGCGGCCGGATAAGAACACCCGGATTTACACTCTTGTTTTTTCAATCGTCTTTCTGATCATCTATGCACTCTTTACTTATCTGTGGAAGCTTTTGATCCGCTGCGTGTTTGTCAGAGAAGAAAACCATCAGGCTGAGAAGATCAGAGAATTTAATTCAGCAATCTCCAAAACTCTGGATCTTCAGGAAATCCTGGATAAAACGATCCATGTTATGAAAGATTTGATGGATGTTGGAAATATCTATATCTGTATGCAGGACGCACCTGGCGAACCATATCGTGGGGTTGCGAAGTGACCAGCCTTTAAGTGATCTGGCGTTTGCCTTTGAAGAAGAAAATCCAATGGTCCAGTGGACTGAAAGACCACGAAGAACCGATTATTTACCGTGATTTCCGCTACTCTGTAGAGTACAAGTCCATGTGGGAAGAGGAAAAACATCAGCTGGATAAAAACCATACACGTTACTGTGCCGGATTAAAAGATGGTGATAATCTGGCGGGAGTGATTCTGATCACATCATCTTCTTCAAAAAAGAGACTGGCATACGATGAAGTAGAGATAATCTCAAACATCACATCAGTGGCATCTATTGCTATCAAAAATGCAAAGCTGTATGAGAATGCCCGTCTTGAGGCAAGAACCGATGAACTGACTGGATTATTAAATCGAAAATATTTCTATGAAGTTCTCAATGAAGAGTTCGAGAAAAACAAAGACGCTTCGCTGGCACTGGCCATTATCAACGTAGATGATTTTAAATTATACAATCAGTTGTATGGTATAAAAGAAGGCGATATGTGTCTGCAGCGCGTCGCAGACATCATCAACAGCAGTGTGGGAGAAAGCGGATATACTGCTCGCTATGGCGCGAAAGAATTTGCTGTTCTGCTTCCAGGCTACGACCTTTTCTCTGCCAGAAATCTGGTGGAATCCATTGCAAAACAGATATATGTTATGAATAACCGCAGAATCGACATGAAGCTCAAGCCGATCACAGTCAGTGCGGGAATCAGTGCAGCACCGTATGCGGCAAAGAATGTCAAAGAACTGCTGGAAAATGTTGATCTTGCGGTGTACCACGTAAAACACAGCGGGAAGAATGGAATTCAGGTCTTTGATACCATGTTCCGCAACAATAATAAAGATGCTCACGCAAAAACACATGCACATATTTACAAAGAATATGAATCAACCATCTACGCATTGACCGCAGCCATTGACGCAAAAGATCATTACACCTTCAGCCATTCTACAAATGTTGCCTATTATGCAACAGCACTTGCAAAAGCACTTGGAATGAACGAAGATATGATCGAGATTATTCGTCAGGCAGCACTTTTGCATGACGTCGGTAAGATTGGTATTCCGGAAAGTGTATTAAATAAGGCAGGATCATTGACAGATGAAGAATACGAGATGATCAAAGGCCATGTAGAAGCTTCCATCGACATTATCCGACATCTTCCGTCACTGGATTATGTTATCCCGGCGGTCATCGGTCATCATGAGCGCTATGACGGAAAAGGATATCCACGCCGAATTGCAGGCGAAGATATTCCACTGACTGCACGTATCCTGTGTGTGGCAGATTCATTTGATGCCATGACATCCGTACGATGCTATAAGAAAGCTTTCCCTGTAAAAGTAGCACGGGAGAAGCTGATCCAGGATGCTGGCAAACAATTTGATCCGGAGCTTGTTCGTAAGTTTGTAGAATGCCTGGATAACGGAAAGATCACTCTTGTAAAAGAAGAAGA
>ENA-OQKQ01000506-OQKQ01000506.1-human-gut-metagenome-genome-assembly--contig:-NODE-506-length-12884-cov-2.068433_pt1 | contig 12884 bp, 16 predicted proteins | sample MGYA00242651_ERZ504803 | MGnify/ENA primary metagenome ERZ504803 (study PRJEB26092, sample SAMD00036380) | human gut metagenome | host: Homo sapiens | study: EMG produced TPA metagenomics assembly of...
GTTTCTGCTGCGTTTGGCGCACACGTATCGCCTGGAGCTTGGCTGCCTGGTCGTTGGCATTACCGGTTCCATCGGCAAGACGACGACCAAGGACGTGCTCGCCGCCGTGCTCGCCAAGCGCTATCGTGTCTGGGCCACCAAGGGCAATTTCATAACCTGATCGGCATGACCGCTCACGGTGCTTTCCGCTACCGGCCGATACCGAGGTCCTGGTGCTCGAGATGGGCATGAACCATTTCCACCGAGATTGAGCGCCTGTCCCAGTCCGCCAATCCCAACCTTGCCATCGTGAGCAAGATTGGTACCTCTCACATCGGCATTTTGGGCAGCCGCGAGAACATCGCCCGCGCTTAAGGCCGAGATTGTCCAGGGTATGTGCGCCGCCGGCGACTTCTTGCCGCTGCTGGTTTTGGGCGGTAGAGGACGACTTTACGACCGTTCATTCGCGATACGTTCGCCCAGCCTGCTGGTATCGATGTGATGCTGGCCGGCGTCTCGGACGATGATGAGGTCCGTGCCCGCGACATTCGTGTTGATGACGAGGGCCGTCCGGTCTTTACGCTCGATTTTGGCCAGGGTGAGACGACCGATACCATGCTTGCCATCCCCGGCGTGCAGTCCGTCCCAAATGCCGTTAAGGCCGCCGCAGTTGCCTATCGCCTGGGCGTGACGCCCGAGCAGATCGATGCTGCCTTTAGGGGCCTCACGATCACCGGGCACCGCCAGGAGATCAAGCGCGCCAAGAGCGGTGCCCGCGTCATCGACGATTCCTATAACGCCAGCGCCGAATCCATGGCTGCTGGTCTCGATCTGCTGTGCTCGCTTTCGTGCACGGGGTCTCGCATGGCGATCCTGGGCGAGATGGGCGAGATGGGCGATGAGGCTCCTCGCATGCATGAGCTCGTGGGCGCCTATGCCGCCGCCAAGAAGCTCGACATGCTGGCGTGCGTGGGTGGTGAGCTGGCCCAGCTTATGGCCGATGCCGCGCGCACGATGGGCATGGACGAGGACCGCATCCAGGTGTTCTCCGGATTATCAGCAGGTGCTCGACCGCATGGGCGGCGCGCTTGAAAAACATGATGTTGTACTGGTCAAGGGTTCCCGCTTGTTGAGCTCGACCGCTTTGTGGAAGGTGTGTGCTAGCCCATGTTCGGCAATCCCTCGTATCCAACGTATCAGGCTTTTTTGGGGCTTGGCATCGCCGCTGCCATTGCGCTGCTGCTCATGCCGTGGTGGATCAAGCTACTTAAGGTCGAGGGTATCGGCCAGCAGGTTCGTGCCGACGGCCCCAAGCGTCATTTGGTTAAGCAGGGAACGCCCACCATGGGTGGCGTTGTCATTCTCGTCGCGATTTCGCTGACCTGCCTGCTGATGGGCAAGCTCACCACCGAGCTCGTGCTCGTGCTGCTCGCCACGCTGGCGACCGGCGTGCTGGGCCTGATCGACGACCTGACCTCCGTTACGCATGGGCGCTCGCTCGGTCTGACGCCTCATGCCAAGATGATCGGCCTAACCATTATATGTGTCACCTTTACGGTACTTGCCGTCAACTGGTGCGGCGTCGCCCCCGAGATTCGTTTTCCCGGCGGCCTGACGATTGACCTCGGTGTTCTTTCGACCACCATCTGTGGCCTTTCGTTCCCGTGGCTCTACATTGTCTTTTGCTGGCTGATGATCGCCGGTCTTTCTAATGCCGTGAACCTGACCGATGGCCTCGACGGTCTTGCTGGCGGCACCTCCATGATTGCCATGCTCGCCATGGCTGCCATGGCGTTTTTGCACGGAGACGTGAACCTGTCCATCTTCTGCACCGCGTGTGCCGGTGCCTGCTTGGGCTTTCTGTGGTTCAACTGCTATCCGGCGAGCATCTTTATGGGCGATACCGGCTCGCTTGCCCTGGGCGCCGCGTTTGCCTGCACGTCCATCATGACCAACACCGAGGTCGTCTCCCTCATCATCGGCGGCCTGTTTATCGTTGAGACCCTGTCGGTCATGATTCAGGTTGTCTACTTCCACTTTACGCACAAGCGCGTCTTCCTTATGGCGCCCATCCATCATCATTTCGAAAAGAGGGCTGGGCCGAGACCAAGGTCGTCATCCGTTTTTGGATTATCGCTGCGGCCTTTGGTGCCGTTGGCCTTGCTCTGTTCTTCCAGTTGGGATAGTGGTCTTTCATGCCTCTTGCTGATGTCTTTAGCCTGCTCGTTTTGGGTCAGGGCAAATCCGGTCTCGATGTCGCCCGCTGGGCGCTGGCACATCCCGAGCGCGTAAGCGCCGTTACCGTGTATGGCGGCGGCACCTCTGAGCCCAATGACGCCACGCGTGCGCTCGAGGCTGCTGGTGCGTCGTTTGTCTATGGGACCGAACAGGTCGAGGGCGCCTATGACGTATGCGTGACGTGCCCGGGCATCTCGGAGTTCTCGGGCTTCTTTAAGGCCGGGCGCGATCATGCCGCCCAGATTATGGGCGAGCCCGAGTTTGCCTATCGTCTGTCGCCCGATAACTGGATTGCCATCACGGGCACCAACGGCAAGACGACCACCACGTCGCTGACGGATTATCTGCTCAAGGCTGCCGGCGAGGCCAGCGTTGCTGTCGGCAACATCGGCGAGCCGCCGGTCAACGAGATTGACGGCCGAGCCCACAACGAGTGGTTTGTGGCTGAGCTCTCGAGCTATCAGATTGCTACGACAACCGAGCTCCACCCCCGCGTGGCGGTGCTGCTCAACATCACTCCCGACCACTTGGGCTGGCATAAGAGCCATAAGAACTACGCGCTTGCCAAGATCAAACTGTTTGACAATATGGTCGATGACGATCTGGCGGTTGTCGACGTCGAAGACGCCGGCATTCGCGAGTTCGATGAGTACATCTACATGCCGGGCCGTCGCATCTGCAAGGTTGCCTTTGACGAGCCTGAGGGCGAGGATGCCGCCTTTGTGCGCGATGGCAAGATGATCGTGCGTCTGAAGGGTGTCGAGACCCCGCTCATCGCTATATCCGAGCTCAAGATCTCGGGCCATCACAATGTTATCAATGCCCTATGCGCTGCCACGGCTGCCTTGGCGGTCGGTGCCGATGTCGATGGTGTCTGCCGCGGTCTTGCCTCGTTCCAGCCGCTCGAGCACCGTGTGGAGCCGTGTGGCGAGATTGACGGCGTGCGCTACGTCAACGATTCCAAGGCGACCAACACCGATGCGGTCGAGAAGGCACTGACGGCATTTCCCGATGACGACGTGATCTTGCTGCTCGGCGGCCACGATAAGGGCACGCCGCTCACGGACTTCGCGCGCGTCGTTATGGATAACGTGCGCTCGGTCGTCTGCTTTGGCGATGCGCGCGAGCGCTTCACCGCCGCTATGGACGAGGCCGATGTCGATGGCGATGTGGATATCGCCCAGGCGGATGACCTGCGCGACGCCGTGGACGTCGCCCGTTCGCTTTCGAGCCGTGGCGACGTGATCTTACTTTCTCCTGCCTGCTCTTCGTTCGATGAGTTCTCGGGCTATGAGGAGCGCGGCCGCGTGTTTAAGGACTACGTGGCTCAGCTTGCCGCTACAGCGAAATCACAAATGGAATAGGGGTTGCGGTGAGAGAGGAGAGCCCCCGACAAGGTATGAGGAGGCCCGACTCGGACCGTGCTTCCTCACGTCGCACCACACCGCGTTCCAGCCGCGGCGGGCAGTCGTTTAGCGAACGCTATATTGCCGGCGTTCCCGCCCGTATCATGCGCCCCCGTTTGATATTCATGGCCTGCTTGTTTACCTTGGTATGCTTTGGCCTGCTGATGGTGTACTCGGCGTCTTCGGTCGAGGCGCTGCACGAGAATGGCTCGGCGACGTTTTTTTTGGGTCGACAGGCCGCGTTTGCCGTGGTCGGTGTTCTGGCGCTGATTGCCATCGTGCGCGTTTTGCCGGACAGCTGGTTTGGGGAGGATGTGCTCAGGATCTTCCTCATAGGTATGATAGGGCTACTGTTTCTGGTGTTCTTGGTGGGCAGCGGCAGCCGTGGCGCCACGCGCTGGCTCAACATCGCCGGCATTCAGTTCCAGCCTTCCGAGTTTTTAAAGCCATTTGCCATTGCATATTCGGCCATCATGCTCGATCGTTTCTTTTCGCCCGGTGGCAACATCAACGAATTCCTTCGCAAGATGGGCATCTACCTGGGCATTTCGCTCTTTCTGATCTTTATCCAGCCCGATTTCGGTACTGTCCTGATCATCCTGTTGACCCTCATGTGCATGGCGTTGTTTGCGGGTCTCGACCCCAGATTTATCATCGGCGTGATAATCTTCGGCATTCTCGTGATCGTGATTGCGCTTGTCGCAGAGCCGTACCGTATGGGTGCGTATTCAGGTTGCCTTGAACCCTTGGGCCGACGAGTATGGTGACGGCTATCAGGCCACGCTTGCCATCATGGCCTTTGCTTCGGGCGGTCTGTTCGGCCGTGGCATCGGCAACTCAACCATGAAGTACTCGTATCTGCCCGAGGCGCACAATGACTACATCCTGGCTATCATTGGCGAGGAAGTCGGCTTTGTCGGAACCGTGCTGTTCTTCTTGGTGTTTGCGATGCTGATCTACTCGGCGTTTCGCATTGCCGAGCAGGCGACCGATCGTCGGGGCGCGCTCATGGCGTCTGGCTCCGCGGTCATTCTCGCAGTGCAGTTTTTGATTAACGCGCTGGGCATCCTCAACGTGTTTCCCATGACGGGCAAACCGTTGCCGTTTATTAGCTTACGGCGGTTCGTCGATTATTGTGTCGCTTATGCTTTGCCGGGTTGATCCTGCGCGTTTCGTACGAGAGCGCCCGCCGCGATGAGTATGACCGCCGCCGTGAGAGCTTTGCCGTTATGGACGAGAGCACCGCCGGCGTAGCCCATGTGCGCGGTGAACGACCTTCGCGTAGCGGCTTTACCGTTCTGGATGGTTCTGCATCCGAGCCGGCAGCTCGTCCACGCCCGCGAATGGCTCCGCAAGGTCGTCCGCAGCGCCCCAGCCCTCGCAACGCGGGCGGCGGATATAATCGAATCGATTTGAACTCGGACCCGTCGGCGCGTCTGCGTACCGACGACCAGGGACCGCGTGTACGAAGGGACTACCATGACCGATAAAATGACCGTTGCTATTGCAGCCGGCGGCACGGCAGGACACATCAACCCCGCGCTCGCCTTGGCCGAAGAACTGCGTGACCGTGGCCACCACGTTGTGTTCGTGGGCCAGTCGCGCAAGCTCGAGGGTCGTCTGGTCCCCGAGGCTGGGTTTGATTTTGTGCCCATTACGGTCACGGGCTTCGACCGCTCCCGTCCTTGGACGGCGCTGACCTCGCTGTGGCGTGTCAACAAGGCCAAACGTGCGCTCGCCAGTCATTTCTCAAAGGTCGGCAAGCCCGATGCTGCCGTCGGTTTTGGTGCCTATGTCGAGGTTCCGCTGCTGGGGTGGTGCAAGGGCGCAGGCGTTCCGTATCTGCTGCATGAGCAGAACTCTGTTCCGGGCCTGGCCAACAAGATGATGAACTCCCACGCCGCCCGCGTGTGCATCTCGGTGCCGGCAGCGCGTTCGGTCTTTGAGCGCGAAGGTGACCCTGACCACGTGCTCATGACCGGCAACCCCGTACGTCGCTCGGTGATCGAGGGCGATCGCGCTCGCGGCCGCAAGGCACTTGGCGTTCCCGAGGACGCTACGCTGCTGCTCGTCTTTGGCGGTTCACTTGGCGCCCAGCACCTCAACGAGCGCGTGGTTTCGCTCAAAAACGAGCTGCTTTCGCGCAAGAACCTCTATGTGTTGCATTCGACGGGTGCCGACGGCTTTGAGGAGACCGAGCGCGCTTTGGCGCTGACGCCCGAGGAGGCGAAGCGTTACCGCGTCCAGCCTTACATCGACAACATGGGCGATATGTTGGCTGCTGCCGATTTGGTGCTCTCGCGTTCGGGCGCATCGAGCGTGGCCGAGATCGCTGCGCTCGCCGTGCCCTCGGTGCTCGTGCCGTATCCGCATGCGACGGCCGACCACCAAACCACCAATGCCCGGTATCTGGTCGACGCCGGGGCCGGCGTGCTCTGCGCCGATGCCGATATCGACGGTTCTGCCTTTGCCGATGAACTGCTGCACCTGGTCGATGACGCGGCGGCGCGCGACGCCATGCGTCAGGCGGCGCGTGGTCTGGCTCAGGATAGGGCCGCCGCTCTTCTGGCGGATGCGGTAGAGGGTTTGCGTTAGTTAGACGGGATATCGTCGGTCGCCCTCGCGCTGATGCGGTAGGTGCGGTACAGTTAACGGGTTACAGGCAGTGTTTACGCAAGGAGTACACGAGCACATGGCTGATTCCCAGACTGCAACCTCCGCGCCCGAGTTTAAGAGCGCCCACTTTATCGGTATCGGCGGCGCCGGCATGAGCGGCATCGCCCTCGTTCTGCACGAGCGCGGTTATGCCGTTACCGGCTCCGACCTTAAGACGTCACGTTATATCCGCCAGCTTACCCGCGCTGGTGTGAAGGTGCATGTGGGCCATGAGGCCGCCACGATCGACGAGGTCAAGCCCGACGTGGTTGTTGTCTCCACCGCTATTCCGGAGTCCAACCCTGAACTCGTGCGCGCTCGCGAGCTTGGTATTCCCGTGTGGCCCCGTGCCAGATGCTCTCTGCCTTGGGCCACGGCTACACTACCGTCGCTGTTGCCGGCACGCACGGCAGACCACCACGTCTTCGATGTGCGCCACCATGCTCGACCGCATGGGTCTGGATCCGAGCTTCCTGATCGGTGGCATCGTCGAGGGCTATGACACGAACGGCAAGAACGGCTCGGGCGACTACTTTGTCGCCGAGGCCGACGAGTCCGACAGCTCCTTCCTGTTCCTGAACCCCAACGTGGTCATTGTGACCAACGTCGAGGCCGACCACCTCGATCACTACTCGGGTATCGAGGAGATCGAAGCGACTTTCGCCAAATTCATGAGCCTGGTGGGCGAGGACGGCACCGTCATCGTCTGCGGTGAGGACCCGCATCTGGTCGAGCTCGCCAAGTCGACGGGCCGTCACGTGCTTTCCTACGGCTTTGCCGAGAGCAACGACATCGTCTGCATGCACCCGGATGTCAAAGGCATCCAGAGTGACTTTATCGTTCGCTTTGAGGACGGCACTGAGCATGCCGTGGAGATCAAGAGCAATCCCGGGTCGCCACAACATGCTCAACGCCACGGCGGTGCTCACCGTCGCCCATGTCCTGGGCCTTGACATCGACGCCGCCGCCAAGGCGCTCTCGAGCTTTGAGGGCGTCCGCCGTCGCTTTACCCACGTGGGCGATATCGATGGCATCACCGTGGTCGATGATTACGGCCATCACCCCACCGAGATCAAGGCGACGCTTGCTGCCGCTTCGTCGCTGGGCTACAAGCATGTCGACGTCGTGTTCCAGCCGCACCGTTATTCGCGCCTGCAGGCCCTGTGCGACGACTTTGCCGATGCATTTGCCAATGCCGATAAACTGCTGCTGATTGATGTGTTCTCGGCTGGCGAGATGCCCATTCCGGGTGTCACCTCTAAGATGCTCGCCGATACCGTGCGCGCCAAGCATCCTGGCAAGGAGGTCGTGTACTGCTCCAGCCGTCTTGAGCTCAATCAGGAGCTCGAGCAGATGGTGGGCGAGGGCGACCTGCTGCTCACTATGGGTGCCGGTGACGTTACGACCGTCGGTCCCGAGTTCATTGAGTATCTGACTGCCAAGAAAGACGCTTAAGTCTAATGGGTCTGTTTAACGCCGTCATGGCGCTCTCGGGCATGATCGACACGGATGTGATCGAGGACGAGCGCCTTGCGCGTCATACGAGCTATCGTATCGGCGGCAAGGCCGACCTCTTTGTGACGTGCCATAGCTATCATGCCCTCCGCCGCGCCGTGGCGGTGCTCGATCGCGAGCAGGTGCCGTGGGTCATCATCGGCAAGGGCTCCAATCTGCTGGTTGCCGATGGCGGTTATCGCGGTGCCGTCATTTCGCTCGGACGTGAGTTTCAGCGCACGGTTGTTGCCGATGACGGTTGTACGCTGACGGTCGGTGCGGGCGTGATGTTTGCGCGCCTGGTCAACGATGCCCTGTCGCGTAGCCTCTCGGGCCTTGAGTTTGCCGTTGGCATCCCTGGCTCGGTTGGCGGTGCGATATCTATGAATGCAGGCACACGGACCGAGTGGATTGGCTCGCTGGTTGAGGATGTCGTAACGTTTGACCCGGCATCCGGTATCAAGCATTATGCGGGGTCCGAGATCACTTGGGGCTACCGCGAATGTAGCCTTCCCCGCAATGAGATCATCCTCGAGTGCGTGCTCAAGCTTAAACCGGCGCCCAAGGCCGACATTCGCGAGCGCATGGAACGGTACCTGACGAGGCGCAAGCGTACGCAGCCCATGGGTCGCGCATCCTGCGGGTCGGTCTTTCGTAACCCGCCCGATGCGAGTGTGGGCAAGCTTATCGAGGATTGTGGATTAAAGGGTTTTTCGATTGGCGGCGCGGAAGTTTCGCCCGTTCACGCTAATTTTATCGTTAATAACGGAACTGCCTCGGCCGATGACGTTGCCGCGGTTATCAGACATGTGCACGGAAAGGTGAGGGAGGCGTATGGCATCGAGCTCAGACCGGAAGTTAAATTCCTCGGCTTCTAGAGCATCGAAACCCACCTTCCGCCGCGCCGGAGGGCGTTCCGGCGCGCCTGCCAAACCTCAACGCAAGACCGTCGCGCACTCTAAGTCTGTCGGGCATGCTCGACAGACCAGTCGTCCGGTTGTCGGCTCGCAGCTCGGTAATCGTCCGGCCGCAAAAAAGTCCTCGCGTCCCTCGGTGACGTCAAAGCCTGTTATGGGCGCCAAGCCTGCCCGTCCTATGGCAACTCCTAAGCCCTCGACGGGAACTAAGGCGGCGCGTCCGGGTCGCACGCTGGGCGCATCGAAACCGCGCTCGCTGACATCGGTGCCGGCTACCGCCAAGAAGCCTTCGGGTAAAAAAGGCGTCAACCCGTTGTCTTCACTTAGGGCGATGGCAAATAAAACATCAGACGCCGCTTCTGTCGTTACAGGCAAAGGCAAAATCGTGGGCGGCGTTTTGGCCGTCTTGGCCGTGCTCGTCGTCGTTGCTATCGTGGTGATTAACTCTGGATTGTTTACCGCCACTGATATTGAGATTCAAGGCAGCGAGCATGTGACGAAGCACGATGCTATCCAGCTGATCGATTTGCCCGAGGGAACGTCGCTTTTTAACGTCGATCCCGACCAGATTACCGAGGACCTCAAGCAGAATCCGTGGGTCTCGGGCGTGGATGTCCAGCGTCAGTTCCCGCATACGCTCATCATTACGCCGATGGAGCGCAAGGTCATCGCAATTGCCTATATCAGTTCCGATGACCTTGCCTGGGCCATCGGGGATGATGACACCTGGATCGCCCCACTGTCGACGTCGGTCGAAGTGGACGACCAAGGCAACGTCATCACGACAGGGCAGGGCTCAAATACCTTGACCGGAATCGATGCCGCGCTGGCGCTCGCTAAGCACTATGGCGCGGTGTTGTTGACTGATGTCTCGGCGGATGTCGCTCCGGTTTCCGGCCAGGCAGTGAGCTCCAAGGCCGTTAAGGCTGGCTTGGATTATGTGCGTGGTTTTTCGAGCGAGTTCTTGGGACAAGTCAAGGATATTTCCACGCCTTCGGTCGAAGCCATCTCGGCAAACCTCAATAACGGCATTGAGGTGTCGCTGGGCGATTCGAACGATATCGTCAAGAAGGAGCGCGTAGTCACCAAGCTGCTTTCGCAGGTAGAGGGCGTAACGTATATCAATGTGCGCTCTCCGGGTAACTATACATTTAGGAACGCTCCGACCTCGTAGCGCTGGTTGATGCTTTGTTGAGGGGCCATACCACGCCGTTTATCTGGTTTGTTTGGTTTTCACGGTCAATTATTTGACTGATACGTTCATAATGTGCAAACATAATCGGTTTACCTTTGCATTTACTTTCAACCTGAAGGTTAATGTGCGCAGGGGTCGACCCATGCTATGGCTATAACCTTTGTTCGGAGGACCGACATGCACGAGACAGAGATCAACAACTACCTTGCCGTCAGTTAAGGTGGTCGGCGTCGGCGGCGGCGGTACCAACGCGGTCAATCGAATGATCGAAGAGGGCATCCGCGGCGTCGAGTTTGTTGCCATCAACACCGATGCTCAGGCACTCGCGATCTCTGATGCCGATATCAAGGTGCACATCGGCACCGACCTTACCCGCGGCCTGGGCGCCGGCGCCAACCCCGAGGTTGGCCGCAAGGCTGCCGATGAGTCCCGCGACGACATTGCCGAGGCGCTCGCTGGCGCCGATATGGTGTTCATCACCTGCGGCGAGGGCGGTGGCACCGGTACCGGCGCTGCTCCCATCGTTGCCGATATCGCGATGAACGAGGTCGGTGCGCTGACCGTCGCCGTCGTGACCAAGCCCTTCACCTTCGAGGGCCGCAAGCGCAAGAAGAGCGCCGAGGAGGGCATTAAGACCCTCTCCGATTGCGTCGACACCATGATCGTCATCCCTAACGATAAGCTGCTCGACATCGCCGAGAAGAAGACCACCATGCTCGAGGCCTTCGCGATTGCCGATGGCGTCCTTTCCCAGGGCACCCAGGGCATCACCGACCTCATCACCGTCCCCGGTATCATCAACCTGGACTTCGCCGATGTTAAGACCATCATGAAGCAGGCCGGTACCGCCATGATGGGTATCGGTACCTCTTCTGGGGACACCCGTGCCGTCGACGCTGCCCAGCAGGCCATCTCCAGCCCGCTGCTCGAGAGCTCCATCGATGGCGCCACGCGCGTGCTGCTCTCCATCGCCGGTTCCAAGGACCTGGGCATCCAGGAGATCAGCGACGCCGCCGACGTTGTCGCCAACGCCGTCGACCCCGAGGCCAACATCATCTTCGGTACCGTTGTCGACGAGTCCCTGGGCGATCAGGTGCGTATCACCGTCATCGCTACGGGCTTCTCCGACTCCAACGTCAACCGTCAGGACGAGCTCTTTGCTGCTCAGCAGTCTCAGAGCAAGGCCGCTGCCTCCGCTGAGCCGCAGCGCACCGCTCCTGCCACGAGCCCGGCTCAGGCCGCTCCGACCCGCAACGTCGGTGGCACCGAGCTTCCTAACTTCGGCAACGATCAGTTCGAGCTTCCCGACTTCCTGAAGCGCGGTAGCTTCTAAGTCGTTCTTTGCATTGTTGTGCACAGGGGCGTGTCCGTATGGACGCGCCCTTTTTATTTCGACTTTGTAAACTAGAACCTCCAATCTCTTTACGTTCCCTTTACGATTGCCTCCAGCGCAGCAGGTATCCTTTTAGAGAAGTTTGACAGCCGTATAAACGCGGGCTGTAGCGGCGATGCCGCGGTACTTGTGTTATTAGGAGGCTTTAGTATGGCAGCACGTGCGGACAAAGTTTCGCGTGTCGACCATGATGGAGTTACGTTGGTGGAGGGCGCGACATCCGATGTTCGCTTTGCCTTCACCGAGCGTGCCGGTGGCGTTTCCGAAGATGCGTACTCCTCACTCAACTTGGGCTCGCATGTTGGCGATGACCCCTTTGCTGTTCAAGAAAATCGTCGTCGTGCGCTCGAGGCTATGGGTGCCGCCGAGTGTGAGCACAACCTGCTCGTTCCCAATCAGGTCCATGGTGATCATATCGTTGCGGTGACCTCGAACGGCGCCGATGACCTTGAGGACGTTCGCGAGCAGATTGCCGAGGGCTGTGATGCCATCGTCTGCACGGCGCATAACGTGCCCGTGCTGCTCTGCTTTGCCGACTGCGTTCCCGTGGTGCTGGTGGCCCCCGGCGGATTTGCCGTGGTGCACTCCGGTTGAAGGGCACGATTGCACGTATTTCCGCCAAGGCGTGCCAGGCGCTTTTGCGATGCTGCCGGTTGCGATGCGAGCGACGTTTCCGCCTATATCGGCCCCCATATCTTGGGTGACGAATATGAGGTATCCCAGGAACTCATGGATCGCTTTGCCGCCGAGTTCTCTTGCATCGATGCGAATACCTCTCGCATGCTCGATCTTTCCGCTGCCATTCGCGAGGCGCTGGTAGATGTCGGTGTCGACGCGGATAATATCGTGGATACCCAGCTTTCGACCGTGCGTCAGAACGACCGCTTTTATTCCTACCGTAACGAGGACGGCACCTGTGGGCGCCATGCTGCGATCGGCGTGATGCTATGAGAAAGATCGTATCGGTCCTGAGCGCCGCTGTGCTTACGCTTACGCTGTGCGCCTGTTCTTCGGGATCTTCTGGCTCTTCCATTACCGTGGCCGGCTCCACGACCTGCCTTCCTATCGCCGAGATTGCGGCCGAGGGCTTTAAGGAGGAGACCGGCATCGACGTGCTCGTTTCCGGTTTGGGTTCTTCCGCTGGGATCGAGGCCGTCAGCGCCGGCACGGCGATATCGCCAGCTCCTCCCGTGGACTCAATGCCGACGAACAGGATCTGGGCCTGACCTCCCATCGTCATTGCCCACGACGGTATTGCGGTCATCGTGAACGACGACAACCCCGTCGATAACCTCTCGACCGAGCAGCTCCGCGATATCTACGCCGGCAAGATTACCAATTGGAAAGAGGTCGGTGGCGAGGACCTGAGGATTCAGGTCATCAACCGAGACGAGGCGTCCGGTACGCGCGAGGCCTTCCGTACCATCGTGATGGATGGCACGCCGTTCGATCGCCGCTCGGCTGTTCTTTCGGGTACGGGTCCAGGTGCGCGACGTGGTATCTCGTTCGCGTGGGGCCATCGGCTACATTTCGCTGGGCTTCGTCGATAGCCTCAACGCCAAGACCTCGGTCAAGGCCGTCTCGGTCAATCATGTTGAGGCGTCCGA
>ENA-OQKQ01000509-OQKQ01000509.1-human-gut-metagenome-genome-assembly--contig:-NODE-509-length-12834-cov-2.476116_pt1 | contig 12834 bp, 12 predicted proteins | sample MGYA00242651_ERZ504803 | MGnify/ENA primary metagenome ERZ504803 (study PRJEB26092, sample SAMD00036380) | human gut metagenome | host: Homo sapiens | study: EMG produced TPA metagenomics assembly of...
TCAGGTAGTAAGATGCAGACAGATTCTGTTTGATATAATAAAAAACTGCACAAAATCAGGATGTAAAAAATTGTAAGAAAGGTAGAAAAGACTAAAAAACGCATTGCACTTCATGCTAAAACGGACGTATAATTTACGCAAACGGTTGCGTAGATTATATGAATATGCATCCGTGAGAGGATAATAGATAAGATGCTCTGAGATGCAGGGCTCAACATAAGGAGAGAAAAGATATGGATAAAAGAGCAGCCGGCATTCTGATGCCGATCACAAGCCTGCCGTCAGAGTACGGCATCGGATGGTTTTTCAAAGAGTGCCTATGAGTTTTGTGGACTGGCTGAAGGAAGCGGGACAGAGCTACTGGCAGATTCTTCCGCTGGGACCTACCAGTTACGGAGATTCTCCGTACCAGTCCTTCTCCACTTTTGCGGGAAATCCGTATTTTATCAGCCTGAAGGCACTGGTGGAGGAAGGCGTCCTTACAAAGGAGGACTGTGATAAGGTCAGCTGGGGAAGAAGAGCAGACAGCGTAGACTATGAAAAAATCTACAAAGGCCGTTACAAGCTTCTCCGCAAAGCTTACGAAAACAGCAACATCAGCGAGAATCCGGATTATCAGAAATTTGTTGCAGAAAACAGCTGGTGGCTTTCCGACTATGCACTTTTTATGGCAGTAAAGGATCAGTTCGGCGGTGTTGAGTGGACAAAATGGGCAGAGGATATCCGCCTTCGCTGGGCAAATGCCATGGACTACTATCGCAGAGAATTATATTTTGATATTGAATTCCAGCAGTATATGCAGTTCAAATTCTATGAGCAGTGGATGAAACTGAAAAAATATGCCAACGAAAAAGGCATTCAGATCATCGGAGATATCCCGATCTATGTAGCTATGGACAGTGCAGATACCTGGGCTCATCCGGAACTTTTCCAGCTGGATGAGGAGAATGTGCCGGTGGCTGTAGCCGGATGCCCGCCGGACGGTTTTTCCGCAACAGGACAGCTTTGGGGAAATCCACTGTACCGCTGGGATTACCACAGAAATACAGGATATCAGTGGTGGATCTCCAGACTGAGCTACGTATTCCGCCTTTATGATGTGGTAAGGATCGACCATTTCCGTGGCTTTGACGAGTATTTTTCCATTCCATATGGTGCAGAAAATGCCATTGGCGGTCACTGGGAAAAAGGTCCCGGGATCGATCTGTTCCGCAAAGTGGAGCAGGCCCTTGGCTGGAAGCAGGTCATTGCGGAGGATCTTGGCTATGTGACAGATTCCGTGCGTCAGCTTGTCCATGACAGTGGATTCCCGGGAATGAAGGTCCTGGAGTTTGCGTTTGATTCCAGAGATTCCGGCTGTGCCAACGATTATCTTCCACACAACTATCCGGAGAACAGTGTGGCATACACAGGAACCCATGATAATGAGACCATCGCCGGATGGTGGAAGAGCATTATGGCAAAAGAGCGTAAGCTTGCCAGGGATTATCTCTGTGATAACTATACACCGGATAAAGAGCTGAATAAATGCTTTATCAGCCTGGTTATGAGAAGCAGTGCAAAGCTCTGTGTGATCCCTATGCAGGATTATATGGGCCTGGATAACAGCTGCAGAATGAACCAGCCTTCCACAGTAGGAAAGAACTGGAAGTGGAGGATCCGCAAAAGGGAGCTGACTGTGAAGCTTCAGAAAGAGATCCAAGGTCTTGCACTTCGCTACGGACGTATGAACTGGTCTGATTAAAAGAGAGATCCAAGAGACATATTCCATTTAAACGGGACGTGAAAGAAAGTAGAAAGATTTTAGATAGAATCGTGATTTTTTATGTGATATAATGCTGTTTCGTGGAGGCAGCTGTCAGTAAAAGGTAAGGCTGACAGCTGCCTTATTGTATTTTCAGATCTGCGGTAAATGATAAAGTGATACATTTATATATGCAGAAGATCAGAAGAGAGTGTCTGATCTGTAGCAGTGGATAATCCTGAATAACGGAAGATTTTTTACAATAAGGGGAGAATTATGACAGGAAAAACACACGCGGCAGTCGGACTCGGAACAGTGCTGGCAGTTACACAGCCCTCTACGGTTTCCGGTCTGGTACTTGCGGCAGGAACAGGAATGCTTGGAGCATTGATCAGCGACATTGATGTAGGAACCTCCAAATCCCATAAGGATGCGGACCGGATCACACTGATCGCGGTACTGCTTGTGGCAGCAGAGATCGCATTGAATTATTTTTATGATTTTTCTATCTGGGAAAAGATCCGCAATAACCAGTCTATGGCGCCGGTTGCCATGGGAGTTATTATTTTTATTGCAGTCTGCGCCTTTGGAAAAAATCAGCCGCACCGGTCATTTATGCATTCGATCATGGCTATGGCCATTTTAAGTGCAGCCATATCCATGGTGTCCATGAAGCTGGTCCTTTATTTTGTGGTTGGATTCGCATCACATCTGGTGCTGGACTGCTTTAACCGGAAACGGGTACGGATCCTGTATCCGCTGCCGGGAGGCATTGCGCTGGATTTCTGTAAGGCAGGAGGCTTTGTGGATTCCCTGCTTTTTAAGCTTGGATCTGTAGCTGTGATCTTTGAGATCGTATATCTGGCTGTGCAGATGGGAGAGAACTGGAAGTTTTTTCGAATGTAGAGGATGTTTTATTTACCGATTACGGATAATTTTATATGGGCAGATATTGCAGGAATTAAGCCAAAAAAGGAGCAGATTTTCCAAATACGGAAGATCTGCTCCTTTTAACCGAATCAAGTAAGTCCCCTGCTTCAATTACGAATATCTGCCTGACTCAAATGCGGATCAGGAATATCCGCCTGACGGTTTATAAGTGTGATCATTTATTCTTTCTGATCCTGCAGGCGCATGCTGTGTAAAGTACGTCTGTGGAAGAGTTCAGTGCTGTCTCACAGGAATCCTGGATCACGCCTACGATGAAACCGACACCAACTACCTGCATGGCAACATCATTGGGGATTCCGAAAAGGCTGCAGGCCATCGGGATCAGAAGAAGAGAACCGCCGGCAACTCCGGAAGCACCAGCCGCACTTGCAGCAGCCAGGATGCAGAGGATCAGAGCGGTCGGGAAGTCTACGCTGATACCGAGTGTATGTGCAGCTGCCAGAGCCATGATGGAAATGGTGATCGCTGCACCACCCATGTTGATGGTCGCACCAAGAGGGATGGAGATGGAGTAGGTATCCTCATCAAGTCCGAGATCCTTGCACAGCTCCATGTTTACCGGAATGTTGGCGGCAGAGCTTCTTGTAAAGAAGGCTGTGATACCACTGTCCTTCAGGCAGCGCAGAACCAGCGGATACGGATTCTGGCGTGTGCAGATGAAGGTAATGATCGGGTTGATCACCAGTGCAACAAAGAGCATGGTTCCCACCAGTATACAGATCAGACGGCCATAGCTTAACAGTACGCCAAGCCCCTGCTCGGAGATGGTTGTGAAGATCAGGCCCATGATACCAAATGGAGCAAGGCTGATGATCCATCTTACGGCTGTGGAGGTTGCATCGGAAATGTTTTCGATGACAGTCTTGGTAGTTTCACTTGCGGCCTTCAGTGCGATACCGAAGATGATGGCCCATGCAAGGATACCGATATAGTTGGCGTTGACAAGTGCGTCAACCGGGTTGGAAACAATGTTCATCAGAAGGTTTTTGAGGACCTCTGCAACACCGCTTGGCGGAGTGACGTCGGAAGTATTTGTACTTTCGGAAAAAGTCAGCATGATCGGGAACAGGCGGCTGGAGATCACAGCTGCCAGTGCTGAGAGTATATTTCCCAGAAGATAAAGTACAACAACGAATTTCATGTTTGTTTTCTGGCCTTTTCCCATGTGGCACAGAGAGCTCATTACCAGGAAGAACACCAGAAGCGGAGCAATTCCACGAAGAGCACCGACGAACAGATCACCGAGAATGGAGATCACAGATGCCTGAGGGATCGCAAGTCCGAGAATGATACCAACGATCAGACCACAGATGATACGCTTGATCAGGTTGATGCTGTTCCATTTTTGAATCAGGTTTTTCATAACTAGTTTCCTCTTTCCTATTGTGTGAGTGTGCTAAAAAAAATGCTGAGCCGCAAAGCAACGATCCAGTGTAAAGGGCGGATCGTTCTAAGCCGGTATTACTGCATCGCGTAAAAGCACAACAGGATAATTATATACAATTATGTCCGCCTTGTAAAGACAAATGTACATAAAACGCGAGAAAGATATAAAAAGCGCCAGATCAATGCTTCGTCTGGCGCTATATATTTGAAGTATCAGGTCCGAATTTTCCGGAAGCTTACAGCAAAGAACAGAACCTCCGCAAAGCCTGTAATTCCCCATGAGAAAATATACAGGAGATAAAGTGAGGAAATGGTCTGGAAGTGTGCAAACACCGTATAGAACCAGATGACACGGAATACACAGGATCCCAGAATAATGATGATGGTCGGTGGGATACTTTTTCCGATGCCACGGGAAGCGGCGATGCTGCAATCCATAAAACAGCTGAAGGCATAGCTGAAGCCCATGATCCGGATCCTTTCCATGCCGGCATCAATGACGGCCGGTTCTGTGGCAAAGAGTGACAAAAACTGCGGACCGAAAACAAGAAGCAGTCCACCAAGGATCGCGCTTGCGATGAAGGCATATGTAAGGCTGATCCCATAAGTCTTCAGCATACGTTTTTTATTTCCGGCACCCCAGTTCTGGCCGATGAAGCTTGCGCATGCAGTATAGAAGGCGAACATGACGTTGTAGATCAGAGAGTCTGCATTTGCAGCGGCAGCATTTCCGGAAACCGTGACTGCATCGAAGGAGTTGACGCCGGCCTGTACGAACAGATTTGCAATGGCAAAAATTCCGTTCTGCAGACCTGTGGGAATACCAAGAAGCAGTACTGCTTTACAGGCCTTTGGGTGAAGATGGAGCTTACGCAGGGATACCCTGCATTCGTCTTTTCTCCGGAGGAGGTGGATCATTACCAGAGCAGCGGATATATACAGGGCGATCGCGCTGGCAGTTGCCACACCTGCGGCGGCCATATGACAGACGATAACGAAAAACAGGTTCAGAAGAACGTTGATCACTCCGGCAATGGAAAGATAGATCAGCGGTCGCTTCGTATCGCCGCGGGCACTTAATACGCCGTTACCGAAATTGTATACAGCCATGGCCGGCATACCCAGAGCATAAATCTTCATATATAAAACAGCCTGGTCCATCAGCTCCGGTTTCGTATTCATCATGGACAGCATCTGTCCGGAAAACAGAAGACAGACGACACAGACCAGAAGTCCTGCGATGGCACAGAGAAGAAGAGATGTATGGATCGTTTCTTCGGTACCTTTTCTGTTTTCGGCACCAAGCTCGTGTGCTACACGAACATTGACTCCGGCGCCCATGCCGATCAGGATTCCGGTAAATAAAGTGACCAGCAGAGTTGTGGAACCCACAGCTCCAAGTGCCATGTAATCTGCAAATCGTCCCACAACCGCAACATCACTTAAATTAAAAAGAACCTCCAACACCTGGGATCCCATCAGGGGAAGGCTAAAGAGGAGGATATTTTTCCAGAGAGAGCCGGAGGTCATCTCAATGGAAGACGTTTTCTTTTTTTCATTTTCACACATAGTTTACCTCATAAAAATTATAAAAAATTCCTTCATCCAAGGTATACAATACTATGTTGGAATAGGTTTGTAAAGAGGGGAAAATAGCTCTTTTACCAGGCGCAGAGGTTTGTTTTATTTATGATTCTACATTGATTTCAGTACGAACAATGATATAATAAATGAGAGCAATAAGAAAGTGTTTTCAGAAATATTGGAAATATAAAATACAGCAGACCAAGGAGGAACTCAATACAATGAAAATCGGAAATGATATTTATTATGTAGGAGTAAACGATCATCAGGTAGACTTATTCGAGGGACAGTATGTAGTGCCAAACGGAATGTCCTACAACTCTTATGTGATCAAGGATGAGAAGATTGCAGTTATGGATACTGTAGATGCCGGCTTCACAGAAGAGTGGCTGGGAAAAGTAGCAGAAGTTCTGGATGGCGCGAAACCGGATTATCTTGTAGTTCAGCATATGGAGCCGGATCATGCAGCAAACATTGAGAATTTCATGAAAGCATACCCGGATACAACTGTTGTTGCCAACACAAAAACTTTCACCATGATGGAGAATTTCTTCCGTGGAATGGATCTGGAAGGAAAGAAACATATTGTAGCAAATGGTGACACTCTGACACTTGGAAAACACGTCCTTACCTTCGTATTTGCACCGATGGTTCACTGGCCGGAGGTTATGGTTACATATGACAGCACAGACAAGGTCCTGTTTTCTGCTGATGGCTTCGGCAAATTCGGAGCCCTTGATGTAGAAGAGGACTGGGACTGCGAAGCACGTCGCTACTATATCGGAATCGTCGGAAAATACGGTCCGCAGGTACAGAAGCTTCTCAAGGCAGCAGCAACTCTTGATATCCAGACCATCTGCCCGCTTCACGGACCGATCCTTACCGAAAATCTTGGACATTATCTGGAGAAATATGATATCTGGTCTTCTTATAAAGTAGAGAGTGAAGGAGTAATGATCGCCTACACATCTGTATACGGACATACAAAGAAAGCAGCAGAGCTTCTTGCACAGAAGCTGGAGGAAAAGGGCTGCCCGAAGGTTGTTGTCTGCGATCTTGCAAGAGAAGACATGGCAGAGGCAGTGGAGGATGCTTTCCGCTACGGCAAGCTGGTACTGGCCAGCATTACATACAACGGAGAAGCATTCCCGTTATGCGTACATTCATCGAGAACCTGACAGAGCGTAATTACCAGAACCGCACCATCGGCCTCATTGAGAACGGAAGCTGGGCACCGACTGCAGCTAAAGTCATGAAAGGAATGTTCGAGAAGAGTAAAAATATCACATGGCTTGAGAACAATGTAAAGATCATGTCCTCCCTCAGCGATGAGAATGTGGCAGAGATCGATGCAATGGCAGAGGAGCTCTGCAAGTAATTTCTGAATGTCAGAACAGCTTATAAAAAATAAAGATATAACATAATAAAAAGACGTGGATCTGTAAGGCCACGTCTTTTTTATTTACCAAGTAACAGTTACATCCTCTTACACCACATAAATCCATAAGCCGGAAGCTCCACGTCCTTAAGCTCCAGTGTCTGGTCAGTGATCAGATCACGGAAGGTTCCTTCCTCCTGCATCCAGGCAGTTTTTTCGCTGTCACTGAAATTGAAGATTCCGATGAAACGTTCGTTTCCTTTCTGGCGGAGGATGCAGAGGATGCTGTCATCATGAACATCGTATGTATACACGTCACAGTCCTTATCAAAAACAGATTCCTGGCTGCGGATCTGCTCCATGCGGCTAAGAGTCTGGAAGATCTGTCCCTCAACGGAGGATTTGGAGTTTCTTTTTTCGGCAAGCTCCCACTGGAAAGCACCACGGTGGATATAGCGGGAATCTGCAGCCTTATCCGGATCCTCTTTATAGGAATAATCATTGAGACGTCCGATTTCATCGGAGCTGTAAAGCATCGGGATTCCGGACTGGGTAAGCATATATGCGTGAAGCATCAGATCCTCGCGGATACCCCTTTTCAGCTTCTCGTCATCTTTTTCAAAAAGAGCAGCCTCGATCCCGCACATGGAAGCAGTAGTTCCGCAGAAGCGGGCATCCTGAGTTACCGGGTCATCATTATAGAGCTCTCCGCGACTGTCGCTTCCCGGATACTTTCCTGTAAAGAAATCATTCAGGTAACGCTTATGGGATGGCTCATCCATGTCCCATTCTTTCAGGGTGGCGAAATCAAGTCCCCAGCCGATATCGTCATGGCAGCGGAGATAATTCAGGAAGGTGTACTGCTTCGGAAGGCTGTTTACAATATCCATCTGTTTTTTCAGAAGGCGGATATCACGAGTGGCAATGCTGTTCCAGGTTGTAGCCATGGTTGTTACATTGTAAAGCATATGGCATTCCGGCTTCTCTACGGTTCCGAAATAGGGAACAACCTTCTCCGGCTCCATAACGACCTCACCCAGAAGTACAACACTTGGGCAGACGATCTCGGCGATCATACGCATCATACGAACGATCGTATGCACCTGCTTCAGGTTACGGCAGGGAGTTCCCAGTTCCTTCCAGATATACGGAACCGCATCGATACGGATCACGTCCATTCCCTGGTTTGCAAGGAAGAGGAAGTTGTACATCATCTCATTGAAAAACACGGGGATTGCCGTAGTTCAGATCCCACTGGTACGGATAAAAGGTAGTCATGACATAGTGACCGATATCCGGAAGCCAGGTAAAGTTCCCCGGAGCAGTGGTTGGGAATACCTGTGGTACGGTCTTTTCGTACTCGTCCGGGATCTCACGGTTGTTGTAGAAGAAGTAACGGCTCATATATTCGCCGTCACCCTGGCGTGCTTTTTTGGCCCACTCATGATCCTCGGAAGTGTGGTTCATAACAAAATCCATACACAGGTTCATTCCGTTTTTGTGGCATTTATCTGCAAGGGCAGCCAGATCCTTCATGGAACCAAGGTCCGGGCGGACTTTGCGGAAGTCGGCTACTGCGTAACCACCGTCGGAACGGCCCTTACGGGGTATCAAGGAACGGCATCAGATGAAGACAGTTCACGTTGCATTCCTTAAGATATGGAAGCTTGGCAGAAACTCCCTTAGATGTTGCCGGCAAAATTGTCAAATATAGAGCATCATGCCAAGCATATCCTTCTGGCGGAACCAGTCCGGATTTTTTTCTCTTTCCAGGTCGCGGTTTTTGAGCGCGCGGCGGCGTGCTGTAAAATACTGGTACATCTGGTCGCAGAGCTCTGCAAACATATCGTCATTGTGATAAAGCTCTGTGTACAGCCAGCGAAGCTCGTCGTGATGATGGTTTAAACGTTCCTGAAAAATTTCCTGATCTTTTTTCATGATTTCCTCCCTGAATAGATATTTATAGATGTCGGGAAACCTGTCAAATATTTCCCGGCGGTAATGGTTATCTGACATTTTTCCACAGAATTATAGCATGAAGTTTCCAGTACATGAATATACGGGTTGTTATGGAATATGGAAAAATGTTGTAAGTATTTTCAGTCTCCTGTTGTCTGCCGTCGTATCAGAACCGGAGTGATCTTTTTGTGGATCGGTTTTTGAAGCGGTTGCCGGTTTTCTTTTCTTCATTTCGTTCATCTGTTCCACAAGCAGTTCCATGGTAGTCTGTGCGATCACATCAATCTGCTGTCCAATAGTAGTGATCGGGATGATGGACTCCGCAGCAATGGGTGAATTATCGAATCCGATGATCTGATATTCATCCGGCAGACAGTTATATTTCTGGAAGATCAGATTGAGAAATATATTTGCGTAAGTATCATTGGATAAAAATATGCCTTTTTTCTGACCGGAATATTTACTGTCAATATCCTGAAAGATCACACGCATCTGTTCAAAAAGCTCCTGATAGGAATCACCGGAAACATTAAGGTTCAGTTCATAAGGAACATGATATTCCCGGCATGTTTCCTCAAAGGCACGGATACGGTCATAAGCCGGAATATTCTCAGGTACATGGACATTGATATGGATCAGTACATCACACTGATTGCGTATCAGCAGAGAAGTAGCCTGCATGCCGCCCATGTAATTGTCTGTTGTAACGCTGCATATATGTTCTGCTTCACGTTCAATGGCGATCACAGGAATATTATAGGAAGCCAGTTTTTCAGAGGAAAGAGTATGGCTGAGAACAATAAGTCCTTCAATCTTATAAGCCATCAACTCGTCCAGATACTGCATTTCTTTCTCCGGGCCGCCATCACTGACAAAAACCAGAAATTTGTAATGATAATCGGAGTAACTTCGAAGAAGCTGTGTCAGCATTTCGGAATAATAATGAAGATAAAGGTTCGGGACAATGATCCCTACAAATTCGCTTTTTCCATTGGCAAGAACCCTGGCAAGCTTGTTTTTTCTGTAGCCGAGCTCATCAAGGGCTTTTGCGATCTTTTCCTGATTTTCCAGGGTCAGAGAATCCGGATGATTGAAATATCTGGAGATCGTGGTCTTGGAAAAACCAGTGTATTCTGCAATATCGGCAAATGTTACCTGTTTTTTAGCCATAAAAAAATATTCTCCTTTTAACAGCAGAAAGTTATGATACGGAATGCAGATGTGATCATATAAGAGAAAGCTGCAGACCGTACAGGATGATTGGATTGATATAATAAGTATAACAATACAGACGTTAAATAGCAATAAAAAAATAACCAGTTAAGTTACCGGTAACTTTTCTTGAATAAATTAACAAAAAAGGTTGACAGAAGCTATGTCATATAGTAGTATCAAATTATAAAGTAACCGGTTACTTTACCGGTTACTAAACAAGAACGAAAGAACAAAAAAGGGAGGAAAAGAGAATGAAAAAAGGTTCTGCGAAAGCTGTTCCGGCAGGAAAAAGAACTGCTGCAGAAAAGCTTCAGTATGTGAAAAAGAACTGGCAGCTGTATGTGTTTTTTCTGCTGCCTGCACTTCTTCTGACGATCATCTTCAAATACGTGCCCATGGGTGGCGTACTGATCGCTTTTGAGGACTACAATGTCATTGATGGTATATTTGGAAGCAAATGGGTAGGACTGGAATACTTCCGGAGATTTCTGGCATCACCGGATTTTATGAATTATCTTGTGAACACTTTGAAACTGAGTATTTACGGACTGCTGTGGGGATTTCCGATTCCGATCATCCTGGTCACTTCTTCTGAATCAGATCCGGAGAGCCGGGATCAGGAAAAAAATTCAGCTTCTGAGTCTTATGCGCCGAATTTTATTTACCGTTATCGTACTCTGCGGTATGGTTCGTATGTTTCTTTCACCGGTAGGTCCGCTGAATAAACTGATCGGTTCCGATGCCAACTGGATGACTATGCCGGCAGCATTTCGTACCATTTACATAGCCAGCGGAATCTGGCAGACAGCCGGATGGGCATCCATTATGTATACTGCAGCACTTGCCAATGCAAGTAAGGATCTGGAAGAGGCAGCAGTGGTGGATGGAGCAAATATCCTGCAGCAGATCTGGTATGTACAGCTTCCGGCTATTAAAAACATCATTGTGATCCAGTTTATCCTTCAGGCCGGAAATATTATGAGCATTGGTTTTGAAAAAGCATATGCACTGCAGACAGATATGAAGGAGGCTTCCCGGTATCTGGATTATGTGCAGCTGATGACGTATGATCTGCAGGGCGGTTTCCAGAAGGTGACGGGACATCATGCGGCGCTGTATCACAGTGAGGGAAATTTGTTTGATGCATGTGTGGAGAAGGCAGTGAACGGTTTTGCAAATGCAGGCGTTCCAATGGAAAAGCTGATCCTTGGCGTACCGTTTTATTCCAGAAAATGGGATGGAGTAAAAGGCGCCGGATGCCGCAACGGGCTTGGAATGGAAGCAGAGACGGTCGGAGGATATGGCGGTGACTACGGCGAGCTCAAAGAGAGCTGGATCGGAAAGAGGGGATTTATCCGGTATTGGGATGAGCAGGCGAAGGTTCCGTATCTGTTTGACGGGGAGACATTTATCAGCTATGAGGACTGCGAGTCACTGGGTGTGAAAATTGCGTACCTGAAAGAAAAGGGCATGGGAGGCATTATGTTCTGGGAGTATAAATGCGATCCCAGCGGAGAATTACTTTCATTTATAAGAAAACATGTAGCGTAGTGGCCCACTAGCCGGTATGTGTAAAAGGCTTCTTACTCCGGTGTTCCTGAAGAATCGCAAGGAATCCTTTTTTACATGGCGTCTGCCGCCGGTGGGCGGATGTACGTTGTGGAGACAGATAGGAAAAAGAGAAAGGGATAGATAGAATCATGATCTCAGAAAATTTGAAAAAATATGCAACGGAAAAATTTGAGGGACGGAGAGAGCTTCTGGCTCCGGTGATGCCTGTTATCGAAGAAAAATTGAAACAGTGCAGTGAAGAAGAGGCTGTGCTGATGAAGTTTCTGTATGGTACGATGCCGGTAAGGGATGCGGGAGAATATGGATTTGACCTTTTTCTTTCGTACGTGAAGCATGCGCTGATGCTGCGGGAGAAGGTGGCATGGTGTAAGGAGCTGCCGGAGGATGTGTTTGTAAATTATGTGCTGTATGACCGGATCAATTCCGAGAATATTACGGACTGCAGACCGTTTTTTTACGAGCAGATTATGGGGCGTGTGGCCGGAATGAGTCTTTGGGAGGCAATTCTGGAGATTAATTACTGGTGTGCGGAGCATGCAACGTATGAGGCAACGGACAGCAGAACAGCATCTCCGATGACAATGTATCGGAGTGGAAAGGGACGCTGCGGGGAGGAGTCAACATTTGCAGTTACGGCGTATCGGAGTGTCGGTATTGCGGCACGGCAGGTTTATACACCGAGATGGGCACACTGTGATGACAATCATGCGTGGGTTGAGGTGTTTGTGGACGGCGAGTGGCATTTCCTTGGCGCCTGTGAGCCGGAAGAAGTGCTGGATACCGGCTGGTTCTCCGGTCCGGCGAATCGGGCAATTCTGATTCATACGCGGAACTTCTCGGATTATGTAAAGGAGAGTAACGAGGAGTATCTTGGAAAAGAAGGGGCGCTGTACTACTTTAACCATACAGATTTTTATGGCAGAACGAAGCTGGTGAAGATTCTTGTGAAGGATGAGAATGGAAAACCGGCTGCAGGAGCGCATATTGCGGTTGAAATCCTGAATATGGCAGAGTTTTTCCCGGCTGCAGTGATGATTGCGGATGC
>ENA-OQKQ01000510-OQKQ01000510.1-human-gut-metagenome-genome-assembly--contig:-NODE-510-length-12820-cov-3.223273_pt1 | contig 12820 bp, 10 predicted proteins | sample MGYA00242651_ERZ504803 | MGnify/ENA primary metagenome ERZ504803 (study PRJEB26092, sample SAMD00036380) | human gut metagenome | host: Homo sapiens | study: EMG produced TPA metagenomics assembly of...
CCATTTTCAATGCCAGCCAACTCATATCCATTTGCAGCCGGTCTGTAACCGCAGAGAGTTTTCAGTCGCATCGGTCGCTGTCACATTGCCAGCGGTTCCAGCCTATTCCGGTTAAGGTACCATACATCTGGCCTATCAGCGTACCTTTGTTGGCATATGCCTTTGATGTGGTTTTCAGATTCTCTGTGCGGGTTGTGAGACCGCTCATGGCAATCTCGTCATACGATTCTTTTCTTCTCACCGCATGAAGAGAAAGCCAGGAGGGCCGCGAACATCAATATAATATATTTGATTCTCATAATTTGTTATTCGTTATATGCCTTCTTCATGGCTTCTACCACGGTAGGCAAGGTCCACTGTGGCACACTTCTGTCTGTTCCGTCGAAGATGCTCATCCAGTAGAAGGTGGCTACGCCGTATGCCTTTGCCTGCTTCACGATGTCGGCAGCCTGGTCGGCAGCAGCCTGAATCTCGCTGGCAGAACTGGTTTTGCTGACACTCTTGCTTCCGTGTGTACCGTATTCGCCGATGATGCAAGGTATGCCCTTGCTGATGAACTTATTTTCCAGGCGGGTGAACATATTCTTGATATCATTGCTGCAGGAAGCATCCCACTTGCCTTTCTGGGCAAACCAATCCCATGGATCATAGGTGTGAACTTCTACGGCGATATGTCCATCCACCTTGTCGGTAGGGATGACGAGGTTGTTCAATACGTCGTCACCATTAGCTGCAGCATAGGTATTGATGATGAGGTTGCGGGTCTCGTTGTTGCCACCGGTAGCACGTACTGCATTCACGAAACTCTGGGCATATCTGTTCAAACCCTTATAGCTGCTTGCGCTCTTTGGTGCATTCCAGGTGTTGTCGGCATCAAGCATCTCGTTGTAACCTTCGAACACCAGATGATGGTCGTAGTTCTTGAAACGGGTGGCAATCTGGGTCCAGAGATATTCAAACTTCTCCTTGTTCTCCTTATAGTTGGCTTCATCAGCCTTGATCCAGTGCTTCACATCCTTATCGTCTGCACCTGTATCATGGTGAACATTCAGGATGCAGTACATACCGTTATCAATCACGTAATCAACGATTTCCTGTATTCTGTTCATCCAGGCTTCATCCACGGTTCCGTCTTCCTTCATGTGTTGGAACCAGGTAACTGGAATGCGGACAGATTAAAACCGTTCTTCTTCAGAAAATCTACCATCGGTTTGGTGGTAGGAACCTGTCCCCATGCTTTCTCGAAATCAGTAACAGAATTGCTGTTCATGTTCATCCACATGGCAACTACATCTGTGCAGTTGCCGAAGTTGGTACCGATGCCCATGTTCTTCACAGCATCTACTGCGCTTTCCTCTACATAGTTTGCGTTCAGGTTCACCTGGTCACGGGTAATCACGTTCTTGCTGCTCAATGCTGCCTTCCACCAGTCGTTGGATGGCATGTTGCTTCCATACCAAGGCATGAAGAAGCTCCATTTCGCGCCAGCGTTCCAAGCTTCGTCAATACCTGCTGTAGCTGTATTGTTGTTGGCATCAGTTCCGCACTCAGCCAGAGCGATGAGTTTACCAGGATAGCGTGCCTGAATCTCCTTGAACTCCTGAGACTGCTTGGTTGCATTATAACCGTAGAGGTCGCGACCGATGATATCTACATACTTGTCGCCAGGATACCAGTCGGCATCATTGTTATAGGTATTTGCATCGCCATTGTAGTTCTGTGTAGTCCAAGCCCAAATCAAGTTGTGGATTCCCTTGTTCTGGAAGTAATCAAACATGGTCTGCCAAAGCTTCTTGTAAGTTTCAGCACCATTATATCCCCACCAGAACCAGGACTTACCCCAGCTGGCACCTGATTTCAGACAGGCATTACCGGCAGCTTCGTGGAATGGTCGCCAAATGGCAACAACGCCTGCATCCTGCAACTTCTGCAGAACTTCCACCACCTTGTCCATTTCCTGATAGAACCATTTGTTCTCCCAAGAGCCAGCAGTAAATACGTTGGCTGCTTTGAAGGATGTTTCGGATGGGGTGCAGGTCACACCGCTTCCATCTGTTCCCAGAGTGGTGCTTTCTGTCTTAGGCACGTTGAAGTGCCACATCAGCGATACCAGTCCGCCCTGGTCTGCCCAGTTGGTGACAGGAGTGATGTCGTTGTAGTTGATCCATCCGTTGGAACCCTGCTTAGGTACATAGATATGAATGAAATCATAGCAGTTCATAGCAGGATATTTGCCAGTTGCCTTATAGATTCTATCAGCTTCCTTGGTGTTCCAGTTAACGTCGGCGATAACCGAAGAGAGGGTCTTGCTGCCATAGTTCAGCTGCAGATATTTGTAGAGACGCTTGGTCTTGTCTGTAGCAGAAGGGTCAGCGAGAGTAACATCGCCTACTTCGCTTTCGTGATAGATAGAGAAGGAGATGTTGTTGATCTTGTTGATGTCGTAGGTTTCGAAAGCACCGCATTCTTCCATTCCTGTCATCACGAATCCTACCTTTCCGTCTGCTGTATGAGTGATTTTGGAAACAGGAGTCTTTCCGTCTGCTGTCAGATCCCAGGCTTGCGATGTTCCGTTTCTCATGTTGATGGTCAACTTGTCCCCCTTAGTCTGTGCCAAGGCAGTGAATGAAATCATTACTGCCAGGAGTGAGAGTAATATTTTTTTCATTGTCTTGCTACTTTGATGGATTTGTTATTGATTTTGATAATATATACGCCGTGGGTCAGTTCATCCAGTGAGATGATGGTCTTGTCGCCGGCGAGGATAGGAGAGAGGCTTACTGCCTTTCCGTCGAGAGCGAAGGCGCTCACCTTGTTGTGGGTTCCATCCACGATGATGCGGTCACCTTCGAAGGCAAACTTACTGTTGGTTTCAATTTGCTGGATGCCCGTGGTGGTACCGTAGGTGAAGGTAGAAACCTTCCACAGATCATAACTGGCGGTAGTGGCAGTGGAAGTCACGGTCATCTTGTCATTTCCGAAGGTTACTTCCGGTAGAGTGCTCAGTGCAAACTCTATCCTGCTTCCATCGTTGAATGAAACAAACAGCGACTTGCCATCGGCAGCTTTGGCTGAGATGCAGCTGAGAGCTACCAGTAAGGATAATGCTATTTTCTTCATATCGGATTAATGTTTTGGTTAAAATCAAAAATGTGGCGCAGTTAATATAACTACGCCACAAATTTACAAATTATATTTCACATAAATGCGTTTTTTATGTTAAATATTTCTATCTTATGGAAGGATGGCAATCTTGGTTACATTCTTCAGGTCGCCCTGGAGGATGAATGCAGTATCACCCCAACCGTCAGAGATGCTGTTCACGGCTTCCATCATGGCTGCATCGAATACTTTTACAATGCAATCCTTATTACCATCCCAGTCTGATACAGTATCAATAGCGCCCCAGTTGGCGTTGTTGATCTGAACCTGACCGGTAGCTCCTGCTTCTTTATAGAAGAGCATCTTGGAACCTACCTTGACACCCAACTTGATGAGGTCTGCCTTCATGATACGGAAACGACCGGTGTCATCCCAAGTGAAGTTGTATGGATACTTGATGGCGCTGTTGTCAATGTTGGTTGTGATAGTAGCGATATCCTTTTCTGCAGGAACTACCTTGAACTCAGGACCTTCAATCTTGTTGCCGTCTGGGTCTTCCATCACGATCTTGTAGGTACCAACTTCTGCATTGGCAGGAACCTGGCATACAATCTCTGTATTGGTACGAGAGGTATAGCGATTTACCTTGTAAGAACCGATATAGAGGTTCTGGATGTTCTGGAAGTTCTTGCCAGTGATGGTAATTTTTGAACCTGCGATAGCCTCACCTGGTGTAACAGATGCAATAGCTGGATCTGTTGCTGCCTTAATGCTCAATTGACCATCGATGTTGACAGTAGTACCATTCTTCAGGTTGAGCTTGAAGCCTGAACCGGCGCAGGCTGTAGGAACTGTTACTGCGATGGCATTGGCTGTACCCTTGAAGTCTGTTACGGTCTGCTCTACATCGCCAGGGAAGGTGACGCTCTTCACGAGGTCGAGATCTGTACCCTTGATGATGGTCTTCTCGCCAGCTGTGATGGCTGCAGGAGCGCAAGCGGTAACGGTTGGCTTAACCAATGTATAGGCTACTGTTACAGTCTTGCCATTATCAAGACTCAAAGTGATGTCGCCTTCCTGTGCATCCTCTGGTACTGTAGAAGTAACCTTTGTTGTCTCAACCTTGTTAAGTTTAGATTCCTTGGCGTTAGGGAATGCTATACCTGTAATCAGATCCATATCCTTACCGCTGATAGTTATCTCTTCACCATTCTTGATAGGGGAAGGAGTTGCAACGAGCTGACTAGGAACTACGGTTGTAATCTCACCGAAAGGAATTCTTATACCGCTTTTTGTTACAGCTGTAATTTCACCGTCTGCTACCTTTGAAGAGATAACGAAGGTAATCTCAGAAGCTGTTTGTGACTTGAAGTCAGCTGCTTCTACGGTTGCACCATTCAACTCAATACTTGCAATCTGGTCAAGTGAAGTACCTCTGAGGACCTCTGTTTCACCAGCCTTGATGAGAGACTTACCGATAGCATTGTTTGCATCGATTTCAGGAGCATTGATACTTAAAGCACCTTCAGAATACATATAGTTGTTTCCATCGCTAATCTGGAATCTGCCTTCTCCTGCTTCTGCTGGGATAACCAACTGAATCTGATAGCGTGTCTGAGATTTAAAACTCTCGGCATCCATAGTGTAGCCATTAGCAAAAATGACAGATGTAATGTTGTTGAGGTAATCGCCTTCGAGGGTGAGGACGTCTCCAACGCTACCAATCAGATTTTCCTGTTTTCACCTACGTAGAAACCTGTGAATTTCAAATTCTCAATGTATGTGATTGGGGTAAGTGTCTTGATTTCACCATTTTTGGCGGTCTTCAATGTAACAATACCTGGTTCACATTTTTCTGCAGGAACTTCAATATTGATTTCTGAGTTTTTTCCTGATGTAACAACATTAATGCTGGTAATAGCTTCTGCACCAGGAAGATCTATTTCTGTAATCTGGTCAAGATTGGCTCCCTTGAAAGTAAGGACACCCCACGGAGTACAGGGTTTGGACCGTATGATAATACAGATATTTCATTGCCATACTGGTCGGTGTTCAAGTCATCACGGTCGCATGATGTGAACGCAAATGTACTGCATATCAATAGCAGAACCAACCAGAGGAAAGATTTATTATGTCTTTTCATAATGATTGACGTTTATTGTTTTTGTTGTTTGCAGTGCTGGCAGTTGGATGACTGCCAGCATCAGCAAATTTTATTCATTGATAGGGCAAAACACGAAATGTTATCAAACGCAAAATTGTTGGTGAGCATTCTACAGTAGCCTCTTTGTATGGTCCTGTATAGAGGAACATGGTCATACCTGTGAGATTCTCAAACTTCAAACCACCCAATTTGTTTCCATATCTGTCGTATGCAAATTCTGATAATGGAATAGAAACAGTCTGCCAGTTTCCTGAAGTGCTGAATGTGTTGTTGGTTGCTCCATACCATGGAGTCCAAAGTGCACGTGGAAACTTGTCATCTGCAAGATAGTTGTTGTTGCCTGTTGAGTATGTTACCTGGTCGTTACCGGTAAAATATACCTGTAATGACAAGCCTGTCCAATCATTAGGAATGTTAACCTCAAACTTCACTTGCATGTTGTCAACATCATCCCATTTCATCAGCGAGTTCAACTCAGGATAACCTGCAGCCGGCTCTGGCCAGTAGTTGAATGAGTATTCATCTTCAGCCCATGAATCGAAATTAACGGTCTTGCCTCCTAAGTAGTAGTAATTTCCGTCAAGAGGCTGAACTCCTTCAACATCATTCCTCATACGGTTACCATTTTGAATTCCATCACGCCAGCCATGACCTGTTGCTATTGCGTCATCTCCGTCATTATCCCAGTCGAAGAGTATGCAGCGGTCGTCACGGAAATAGAACTTAGACTTACCTTTTCCATACATGCTTTCTACTGTGACAAATCCTTTCTGTGCACCTTCTGGTACCACAAAAGTAACGGCACTCTTGGAAATGCTCTTGAAATCTGTAACATCTACGTTGCCTGGGAATGTGATTTTAAGATGAGCATTCTCGTAATCCAGCAGGTAGTCACCTTTCAGGGTTACGGTTTCGCCATCTTTTGCAAACTCATTGCTCAATGATGTTACCACCGGTTCTGGTACGAGCGTCTTGAAGTCATATTCAGTACACTCACCATCCTTGTTGTACATGTAGATCTTATTGGTAGGATTGTCAGTAAGAGTCTTTGGTACATCTACAATCAAGGTATGGTCTGTAATCATACTTGTATTCAAAATGGCTTGCTGGTCGTTGAAGAGCATTTTTGTTATACTTCTCAAGTTGTTACCGACCAGGCAGATACTTGTACCCATGTATGCTCCAGTTAACATGGAATCTTTCTTGGTTACATCGCACAGGCGAACGTAATCAATAGAAGGAGTTCCACCAGCTATTTCATATTTGTCAGGCTCATCCACACAACTTGTGATACTGAGACCTGTAAAAGCTGTAGCTCCAAGAAGCATGATACTTAATATTTTATTATTTAGCTTCATAATTGTTCTATTTTTGAGGTTTCTTATATTAATAAGTAAACTGAGAAATGTCAACATGCTGTGGTGCCTCCAGCAAATGAGGGTTCATGGTTGCATCTTCTGTAGGGAATGGGATGGTAAAACTGCTCATCTGAACGTTCTGATGCTTACCAGGATCATCATTGTATCTTACATCGCTGTTCAAGTTCCAAGGACCATCATAGCTACCCTTGTTGTACCATGTCTCATAGAGCGCATTCAGACCATAATACTCATTTCTCTTCTGTGCGTTCAACTCAGCAATTGTTGCATCAGGATCGAAGTAGTATCTGCGTACGTAATCATACCAGCGATCGCCCTCAAGTGCTAACTCCAATCTGCGCTCCTTCCATACATCTTCGAAACTGATAGATGTTGGGCGTTCGTATGTAGATACCGCACGGTTGCGAACTTTGTAGAATGCATCAATGGCAGATGCATCTGTTGTTGAGCCTGCATTACCAATCTTGGCTTCTGCATAGATGAGATAAACATCTGCAAGACGTAACAGCTGAGTATAGTTACCATAAGCCATCACATCAAAGTCGCAGCCTATATGCAAGTTATGGTCGGCTTTATCACCAACAAGATGCTTGACACATTGTGCTCCTGTTGGACTCTGGAGTTCTCCGTTACCTTGGTGCTTCTCGTATCCTTTATATACGTGCTTCAGGAAATCGAAACCGCCACAGTCTGTGTAGAAATAGTCGTATTTATCACCAGCCATCATCATGGTAGCCTTACGGCGGATGTCGGTGTTGTTTCTAGTCTGGCTTGTTGGATTGTCTCCGAAAGCTTCTATCAGGTCTACTGATGGACCAGCCCATCCTCCCCAGTTGTTACCTGTTTCATCGAACCCGAAATAGCGAGGTCACTTTGAAGTGAGTTTTGAGATGTCCAAGGGTCACGTGTGGCACGCCAGTGCCATGCGATGAGTGATTCTGGACCTTTGTATGCACCATAGAACATTGCTGGGAAATTAGCTGCAGATTTCAAGACTTTCTTTCCACTGTTGTCAATCACGTTCCTTTTGCTATATTTTTTGCTGCGTTTGTCAAAGATCTTCCTGATTGCGCTGGTGATTGGTGGTCTTGATATATGCCACACTTTCCCTGTTCGTAAGTTGTAGTTGCTGGATCGAAACCAGACTTTTGTCAGGTAAACCTTGGCAAGCAAGCCTTCTGCGCTGTATTTATCAATACGTCCAAGACCTGTAGGATCTTTTTCCGGTAACAGTTCAATGGCTTTTTTCAAGGTCATGATGATGTAATCGTATACATCCTCTATGTTGGCCTTATACTGGTCATTGTATGTACCGGCACCGATAATGTCTGTGTTATTATGGATGATTGGCACTGCACCGAATGTACGTACAAGATAGAAGTATGCCATAGCTTTCCATGTCAGGCATTCTCCCATACATGCACTCTTAACGCTTGCGCTTGCGTTGGCACCTTTCAGTTTATCATAAATGGTGTTGGCGTAGGCATTGACTGTCCAAAGTGAATAAGACATATCTTTCAGGTTGGCATTGTTGGCAGATACGTTACAGTTCCAGTATTGAGTATCTTCACTTCCCCACCAATAATAGTTTCCTGACATTACTTCACCAACTTTGAAGAAACCTCTTTGGAAATCATACCATGGCATACTGTACAGAGAATTGGCGCCTTGATAGCACTCTGCATCACCATTATAGAACGTGTCTGCATTGTAGTTGGAATTGTCTGGCTGATCCAGAAAGTCCCCGCAAGAAGACAAGCTGAGACCCAAGACGAATGCGCAAACGGCCGTTTTATATATATTGTATTTTTTCATAATTGTTTATTCTTTTGTTATTTAATTAGTAAAGCAAGGTTGATACCGAAAGAATATACCGTTGGTGAAGGATAACGTCCGTTATCTACACCGAAGCTGTATCCCTGTGAATCGGATGTACTTGCACCTACTTCTGGATCATAACCGTCGTAACCGGTAATAGTGAAGAGGTTCTGTATATTTGCATATACTCTCAAACTCTCAATATGAAGGTATCTTGCATACTTTTTAGGCAATGTATAACCTAAAGTGATATTCTTCATTCTCAAGTATGATCCATCTTCAACATATCTGTCACTGATAACGCTAGAGTTTCCGGCTGGGTCACCGATAGCAAGACGTGGAATGTTGGTTCCTGCGTTTACTACATAGATGTTGTCTACGTCATCATACCAGTTGTATACGGTATTGGCATTGTTGCCTTTATAACCATTACTGTAGTCCTTGTTCGGATCAATTGGAGCCAGTACGGCATGATTCTTGACACTTGCACTCTGGTTTACCCAGGCATTGTTCATCTTGCTCATGCTGATATTCAGGTAGTTCATAACTTTGTTTCCTACAGAACCGCTGACGAACAATGTCAGGTCGAAGTCCTTATAACGGAATGTGTTGGTCCAACCAAATGTATATTTAGGCTGTGGATTACCGATGTAAGTCTTGTCGTAATCGTCGATAACTCCATCAGGCTTTCCGTCAGGACCTGAAATATCCTTAAACTTGATATCGCCTGGCCATACGGTTGTTCCCTTATTCAGGGCTCCTTCCTTGTAGCTCTTAGGCTTAGGAGAGTTTTTGATATCTTCAAAATCCTTGTATACGCCATCAGTCTGATATCCCCAGAATTGATAGAGAGGTTTGCCGATGTTACTTACACAGACAACGTCGTTCCACTGGCCATAGCCAATGATGTTGGCATTGGTTGTGCCGCTGAGACCTACCAGTTTGTTCTTGTTCCAAGAAATGTTGAACTCTGTATCCCAAGAGAAGTTCTTGTTAGCAATAGGATGAGCGTTTACTGCCAACTCGAAACCGGTGTTCTTGATCTTACCGTAGTTACCCCAAGGTGCATTAAGACGTGAAGAACCATTGCCTTGAGTACCCATATATGAAGGCAACTGTAAAGGCATCAGCATATCGTTGGAAACCTTGTTGTACCAGTCGAGAGTGAAACCAATCTTATCATTGAAGAGTCCAAGATCGAGACCGATATTGGTCTGTTCCTGAGTTTCCCACTTGATAGAAGTGTTTGGAATGTTGGTAGGACGGTATGCTACGCTTGTTTGACCAACAAGGAACTTGGTTACGGTAGTACCCCATTTGTAAGCACCGATATTGGCATTACCAGTCTGACCCCAGCCAATACGAATCTTACCATTGCTCAACCATTTACCTGCGATGCTCTTGATAAACTTCTCGTTAGAGAAACGCCAGCTTGCTGCGAATGAGTGGAATGAAGCCCAACGGTTTTCAGGACCGAAGTTAGAACTTCCGTCACGACGGAATGTATATGTTGCTAAATAACGGTCATCGTAGTTGTATGTCTCACGTGTAAAGAATGATGACATTGTTGTAACACCGAAACCAGACTTGATACTAGGAGTGCTGGAACCCAAAGATGGCAAATGGATTGTATTGTTTGGCAAATTAGCGTTTGCCTGATAGGTATAATCCCAGTCACTGCGCCAAGCTTCCTGACCCAGCATGGCTGTGAAAGAATGCTTTTTGATACTTCCATTATAAGTAATGTAGTTCTTAAACTGCCAATACTTGCTTGTATTCTTCTGCCAGCTTGCAAAGTTTGTGTCCTGGTTCCAGTTGCCTAAGTGCATAGTAGGTGTAAAGACCTCTGCATCACTCCATGACAAGTCGTAACCCAACTCTGTATGCCAGGTGAGGTTCTTTATAGGAGTAATGTCTGCAAAAATGTTACCGGTCAGCTTGTTGCGCTTCATGGTGATATCCTTGCTCAATGCCTGTGCAATAGGGTTTGGTGAAGACCAGCCGTCACGTACTACAGATGTGTAGTTTCCGTCTACATCGTAGATGGCAATATCTGGTGGTGTAGTCAATGCGTATGTAATAACACCTTCTGTACCATCAGCATGGAGCAGGCGCTCCTTGGCTCTTGTGTATGTAGTATTCATACCTATCTTGAACCATTTCTTCAGTTGAGCGTCCAGATTGGCACGTACGTTCAAACGCTTGAAGTTAGAACCGATGATAGTACCATCCTGATCCATCATACCGCCACTAACATAGTACTTAACCTTCTCTGTACCACCTTGTGCAGCAACCTGATGCTGGTGCTGGAAAGCTGTGCGGAATACAGCGTCCTGCCAGTTGGTTCCTCGACCCAAGATAGATGGGTCTGAGAAATCAGGACGTGCCTGATCCTGTGAAATCCATCCGTTGTTTACAAAATCATTATAATATTCTGAGAATTCACGAAGATTCAGAATGTCAATACGCTTTCCCTGGTATTGCCATGCTGCCATGCCGTCGTATGTAAATTTTGCTTCTCCAATCTTACCCCGTTTGGTTGTGATAAGTACAACACCATTTGCACCCTGGGCACCATAGATGGCTGTAGCAGAAGCATCTTTCAGAATTTCCATACTGACGATATCGGCAGGGTTGATAGTTGACATTGGTGATACGGTAGAAACAGAACCGTTTCCTAAGGCATCTCCCAAACCTAATGAACCGCCGCTTGAACCGCCGCCCTGGAAGATGACACCATCAATGACATAAAGTGGTTCTGCACCGGCATTGATTGTTGACTGTCCGCGAACTCGGATTGAGGTAGAAGAACCTGGAGCACCTGAAGTCGCTACAGATGTAACACCGGCAACGCGACCTTGGAAACTCTGGTCTAAGTTTGTGATAATAGAACCTTTGATTTGGTCTTCTCCCATGGAAACAGAAGCTCCTGAGATGTCGCTCTTCTTCATGGTACCATAACCTACAACTACCACCTCGTCAAGACTGTTGTCGTCTTCTACCAAAGTGATGTCGTACTTGCTCTGGCCTCCTACTTTGAAAGTTTTGGTAATATAGCCTACGTAAGTTACCTCTACAGTCTGTCCGGCACCTACATTCAGTGTGTAGTTACCATCAAAGTCTGTCACTGCGGCATTTCTTGTGCCTTTCACTTTTACTGTTGCACCGATGATAGGACCCGTTGCATCGGATACGTTACCAGTAATCTTCTTGGTCTGTTGCACAGCCTGGTTCGTTGTGATCTGGGCTGCGAAAGTTTGCTGAGGGGAGATGCCGAGAAGACTCAGGGCAGCTACACTAGCAAGCAACTTTTCTCTACTTTTAAAGTTCATTACAATTTTTTGTTAGTTGGTTAAAACAGTTTGGCTCTTTCACTTATATGATCGATACGGGAAAGAATCCAAATCGGATTATTGCTCTCTGATTATTCCTTCGTCATCTTTTTCTGATGAGAAGAAAAGGCTAGAGGCTAGCTCTAGGTTGCATTTACTTTTTCCATTGTTGTGATTATATTTATTTGTTTTTATATTGTTTATTCTAAACCTTTAGGCTATTTTGTAAATCTGCTGCAAAGATAGCTATTTTTTGCAAAATAGCTTGTACATATTTTGCTGATTACTAATACTTTTCTGCTTTAGTGAAAATAAAATGTAATTTTCGTCATATTTATTAAAGATTAAGTGTTAGCGTTACAATTTATTTACTTGATGGTTGATTTATATTGATTATTCTATTATTTGTCTATTATATATAAGGTACGCGTACATTATTTATTATATGAATTGTCATAACCTTTTGTGCTTTGTTAATTGGTCTTTGGTTGTTTTCGGTCAATTCTTGAGTTGAAAAGAGTGTGTATTTTGTTGTTTTCTTTGCTTTTTCTGACTTGATGTGCATCAATTCTTATTTCTTTTTTCAGATATTTCCGAATATTTTTCTGCCTTTGCAACAAAGTATGTTTATTCAGCAAAATAATACACGGATATATCGGAAATTATGCCTAACTTTGCAACCGTAAAACAGAATGTTTAACTAACAAGATTATCAACGACAATATGAATCATCGTATAGCAAATGTTTTTAGGTTAATAATTATAGGTGTTCTGATGAGTGTGCTGGGGACTTCAAGCCTCAGCGCACAAATCAGAGGAAACAACATCGTTGTGACGGTAACTCCTGACCATCAGGACTGGAATTATCGGGTAGGCGAGAAGGCTAACTTCACGGTGAATGTGAGAAAGAGCGGTACGCTACTCAATCAGGTGAAGGTAGATTATGAAGCTGGTCCGGCGATGTTTCCGGAGGTGAAGAAAAGTACCACTCTCAAGGACGGAACCATGAAATGGTGCGGCAGTCT
>ENA-OQKQ01000511-OQKQ01000511.1-human-gut-metagenome-genome-assembly--contig:-NODE-511-length-12766-cov-4.211884_pt1 | contig 12766 bp, 11 predicted proteins | sample MGYA00242651_ERZ504803 | MGnify/ENA primary metagenome ERZ504803 (study PRJEB26092, sample SAMD00036380) | human gut metagenome | host: Homo sapiens | study: EMG produced TPA metagenomics assembly of...
AGCAATCCTAGCTTCGGCAGCGTTCAACTCCAGAGTGACATTTGAAGATGTTTACACCGAAGGCATTACCAAAATCACGGCGACTGATATCGAGTATGCAAAAGAGATGGGATGCACGATCAAGCTGCTTGGCGTGGCAAAAGATACCCCGGAAGGAATCGAAGCCCGCGTTCATCCGATGCTGATCGACAGCAATCATCCGCTCGCGACTGTCAATGACTCCTACAATGCCGTATTCCTGACAGGCGATGCCGTACAGGATACGATGTTTTACGGACGAGGTGCCGGAGAGCTTCCGACTGCGAGTGCCGTTGTGGGCGATATTTTCGATGTTGTGCGCAATATTTTATGGAACTGCTGCGGCAGAATCGGCTGCACATGCTACCGGGAATGCCCGATCAAGCGTGTCGGCGAAATTAAGTCGAAATATTTTGTACGCATGCAGATTGAAAATCGGTATGGAACGCTGGCATCGGTAGCTTCTGTCTTTGGAAACAACAAGGTTTCGATTGCACAGATGCTTCAGAAACGTGTCAATGGAAAATACGCCGAGATCGTCGTCATTACGGACGAGGTCAAAGAGCGCCATTTTGAGGATGCCATGCAGATTTTAGGCGGAATGTCGATGATCCAGGAGATTTCTTCGACAATCCGGGTATACTAACAAAAATGTAACAATTCAGAGCCATGCGAAATGGAAGAAAAATCGCGAATCCTGCTTGCATGAAGGAGCGCTTTTTCTGGAGTTTCATATGGCGAAAAGCAACATCGAGATGCAGCGTAAGCGGAATCGAGACGGGGCTCTGGATTGTTACCCAAAATTTAAGTAAAGAAGGGAATTCACAATGAGTAAAAAACAACCGTATTAATGATTCTTGACGGATATGGACTGAATGACAAATGCGAGCATAACGCTGTCTGCGAAGCGAAAACTCCGATTATGGACCAGCTGATGAGCCAGTGCCCGTACGTAAAAGGACAGGCCAGCGGACTTGCTGTAGGTCTTCCAGACGGACAGATGGGTAACTCTGAGGTAGGCCATCTGAACATGGGCGCAGGCCGCGTTGTATATCAGGAGCTGACCAGAATCACGAAAGCAATCCAGGACGGTGATTTCTTCGAGAATGAAGAGCTGGTAAAGGCTGTTGAAAATGCAAAAGCAAATAATTCCGCACTGCACCTGTTCGGACTTCTTTCTGACGGCGGTGTTCACAGCCACATCACCCACGTATTCGGACTTCTGGAGCTGGCAAAACGTAAGGGTCTCGAGAAAGTTTATGTACACTGCTTCCTGGATGGCCGTGACACTCCTCCGGCATCCGGAAAATCCTATGTTGAGCAGCTGCAGGCAAAAATGGATGAGATCGGTGTCGGCGAAATCGGCGTGATCTCCGGCCGTTACTATGCAATGGACCGTGATAACCGCTGGGATCGTGTCGAGCTGGCTTACAAAGCTCTGACAAAAGGGGAAGGCGTAGAAGGAACCGATGCGGCAGAGGCTGTTCAGGCTTCTTATGATGCTGAAAAAACCGATGAGTTCGTTCTGCCGACCGTTCTGAAAAAAGACGGAAAACCGGTTGCAACGATTCAGGATAAAGATTCTGTGATTTTCTTCAACTTCCGTCCGGACCGTGCAAGAGAGATCACAAGAGCTTTCTGTGATGACGATTTTAAGGGCTTTGAGAGAGCAAAGAGACTGGATACCACATTCGTATGCTTCACAGAGTATGATGATACCATCCAGAATAAGCTGGTAGCATTCCACAAGGTTCTTCTTCACAATACCTTTGGTGAGTACCTTGCAGCTCACGATATGACACAGGCACGTATCGCCGAGACAGAGAAATATGCACATGTTACATTCTTCTTCAACGGTGGTGTTGAGGAACCAAACAAAGGAGAGGACAGAATCCTTGTAAAATCCCCGAAGGTTCCGACCTACGATATGCAGCCGGAGATGAGTGCACCGGAGGTTTGTGAAAAGCTTGTAGAGGCGATCAAATCTGACAAATATGATGTGATCATCATCAACTTTGCGAACCCGGATATGGTTGGCCATACAGGTGTTGAGGCAGCTGCAATCAAGGCTGTTGAGACTGTTGATGCGTGTGTTGGTAAGGCTGTAGAGGCAATCAAAGAGGTTGACGGACAGCTCTTTATCTGCGCTGACCATGGTAACGCAGAGCAGCTTGTAAATTATGAAACAGGTGAGCCGTGGACAGCTCATACAACTAACCCGGTACCGTTTATCCTTGTAAACGCAGATCCGAAATACACACTTCGTGAGAACGGATGTCTTGCAGATATCGTTCCGACTCTGATCCAGCTTATGGGTATGGAGCAGCCGAAGGAAATGACAGGAGAGTCTCTTCTTGTTGAGAAATAAATAAGCTTCACGGAATCCCGGCAGATTTTTACGGATCTGCCGGGATTTTTTCATCCGATTGTTTCTGTTTCCACACATGAAAAAAAATTTCAAAATCATCTTGTAAAATCATTCCATTTCAACTATAATCCCTCTGATACATAAAAACAGGTAACTTTTGAGCAACTGTAAAGTTACAGAAAGAATAATAAAAAGAATAACAAAAAGCAGCACAAAGTTTATGAACGATCAAATTAAATGGGGGGAAAAAAGATTTCATGAAAACAGACATGACACAGGGAAAACCGGTAAAAGTGCTCCTGGGATTTACGATCCCGGTATTTATCGGTAATGTATTTCAGCAGTTCTACAATATGGTAGATGCGGTGGTTGTAGGAAAATTTGTAGGAACAAAGGCACTGGCGGCAGTTGGCTCAACAGGAACTATCATCTTTTTGATCATAGGCTTTCTTCTGGGACTTACTGCCGGTTTTACCGTACTGACTGCACAGAAGTACGGTGCGGGAAAAATGGATGAGATGCGTCAGACCGTGGGAAATGCACTGATCCTGACAACGCTGATCTCGGCAGTGATGACAGCAGTCAGCATGACAGGTATGCATGCACTTCTGAAATTTATGCATACGCCGGATGATATTTTCAAGGATGCATATGCTTACGTTATGATCATCTGCGGAGGGATTTTTGCCCAGGCATTATATAATATCCTGGCCAGTATCCTCCGTGCACTGGGAAACAGTAAGGTACCACTGTATTTTCTGATCTTATCTGCAATGCTGAATATTGTGCTTGACCTTGTATTTATCATCGTGTTTAAGCTGGGAGCGCCTGGAGCAGCCTGGGCTACCATTATTTCCCAGGGAGTTTCAGGAGTCTTATGTCTGGTATATATCTGGAAGTTTGTGCCGGAGCTCCGTATGAAAAAAGAAGACTGGTATTTCAGACGTAACCTCGCAGCCAAGCAGATCGGTGTGGGAATCCCAATGGGACTGCAGTATTCCATTACGGCGATCGGAACCATGATGGTACAGTCAGCCTTAAATATGCTTGGCTCTTATGCGGTGGCGGCGTTTACAGCAGGAAGTAAGATCGAGCAGATCTTCACCCAGGCATATGTGGCACAGGGAACTGCCAGCGCTACCTACAATGCACAGAATATCGGAGCCGGAAAGCTTGAGAGAGTGCGGGAAGGCTTCCGGGCTTCGCATTTTATAGGAATTGTATATTCTGTTGTTGTTGGTAGTTTTCTGTTCTTTGCGGGAAAATATTTTGCATATCTGTTTATCTCAGATAACATTGAAGAAGTGCTTCCTATGGTAGCAATCTATGTAAAATGTGTGGCACTGTTTTTTATTCCTCTGTATTTTGTCAATGTACTGCGAAACGGGATCCAGGGAATGGGATATGGTCTTCTTCCTATGATGGCCGGTGTGGCTGAGCTTGCAGGAAGAGGGATCACCGCTACCGTTGCAGCCGGAAAAAGCAGCTATATCGGTACCTGTCTTGCAAGTCCGGTGGCCTGGATCTTTGCGTCAGTGCTCCTTTGGGTAATGTATTTCTATGTTATGAAAGATATGGCGCGGAAGCTGTACGGTACAAATAAGTTATAAAAAAACCGTGAAATGAGATGCAATTTCCGGAAAGTATGATATAATGAAAAAGCTGGTGAGTAAGACCAGAAAGTATCAATGGAAAGATGCCTTTTTTGAAGGCACATGAACATAGAGGTGAATAAATATGAGCAACGATGAAAAGAGGGATATCGAGGACAGGATCAATGATGCCATGGCAAAGATCGTCAGTGATACTGCAGGAGAGCCTCAGCCTGAAAATAAAATAACAGATCAGCTGCTCACAAGTCGGCACGACCTTCGAAATCAGCAAGGCCAAGGAAGATCACCTACGTACCTATCGATGAATCTGAATTTGAACCTATTGTTATACCCGAAAGAAAAGCATAAGGCACTGAAGGTGACCGGAATGATCGCGCCATGGTTTGGTAGTGGCAGGCTGTGCATATGCAGGAGTATCTTATATTATCCAGTCATTCTTTGAGGGTCACACGATTAACGGGATCGACAGCTCCAACAGGACTAGCATATGAGGTTGAGCAGGAGATCGCAAAAAAAATGGAAGGCTATTCCATCCAGGTAAAGGCCAGAGATCAGGAACCGCAGACGATAGAAGGAACGGATATCAGTTTATCGTTATATATCCAGTGGTGAAGTTCTGAAGCTTTTGAAATTCCATTTTACCAGGCGGTAGAAAATTATCTGGAAAACGGAGAAAATACGGTAATATGTGAGAAACTCAAACATTGCTATGGAAAAATGAATGATTTCCGCGAAATTGTTCCGTATACACCAATCCATGAACTTCTACGGAGTATTCTGACACAAACCGGGTATGGTCAGTTTATTTCAGCAATGCCGGGAGGCGCGCAGCGTGCGGCAAATGTAGAAATGCTGATTACAAAAGCGCAGGCATTTCAGTCTTCTAGCTATAAAGGACTCTTTCATTTTGTGCGTTATATTGAGCAGCTTCAGAAATTTGAAGTGGATTATGGTGAGGCAAGTCTGGAAGATGAGCAGTCAGACACAGTCCGTGTCATGACAATCCATAAAAGTAAAGGACTGGAGTTTCCAATCGTGTTTGTAGCAGGAACTGGTAAAAAATTCAATGTGACGGATCTTGCCGGACAGGTGATCATTCATGCCAGACTGGGAGTCGGTATGGACGTGGTAGATTTAGATAGAAGAACGAAAATTCCAAGTCTGGTAAAAAAAGTGATTCAAAAAGAAGCGAAAGCTGGTAATTTTTGAATTTACAGCAGCATCTTGATTTTTTATCTTGACAAAATGCAGCCCAAAGGTACAATCGTGCTTGAATGTGGGCAGGCCATGCTGAAAAATGGTTATAAGGTAAAAGTTCTGAACACCATCAACTTCAAAAAGTCCATGCACTACAACCCGTTCAGCTACGTCCACAGCGAAAAAGACATTCTGAAATTGGTCACTACCCTTATGACCAACACCAAGGGCGAAGGCAGCGGCGGAGACCCATTCTGGGAAAAATCGGAACGTCTTTTGCTGACTGCGCTTATCGCCTATCTGCATTATGAAGCCCCGGTAGAGGAACAGAACTTTGCTACCCTGCTGGAAATGCTCAACACCATGCAGGTGATGGAGGACGATGAAGAATACCAGAACCCGGTTGATCTGCTCTTTGAGGATTTGGCAAAGACAAAACCGAACAGTTTTGCTGGGCGGCAGTACAAACTTTACAAGCTGGCTGCCGGCAAGACCGCAAAATCCATCCTCATTTCCTGCGGTGCTAGACTTGCGCCATTTGACATCCAAGAACTGCGTGACCTCACCATGTACGATGAGCTGCAACTGGACACGCTGGGCGATAAGAAAACGGCGCTGTTCCTCATCATGTCGGACACGGATTCCACCTTTAACTTCCTCATCAGCATGGTCTACACCCAGCTTTTCAACCTTTTGTGCGACAAAGCGGATGATGTGTACGGCGGCAAACTGCCCATCCATGTGCGGTGCCTGATCGACGAGTGCGCCAACATCGGGCAGATTCCCAATCTGGAAAAGCTGGTGGCGACCATCCGTAGCCGTGAGATCTCCGCCTGCCTTGTTTTGCAGGCGAGAAGTCAGTTGAAAGCCATCTACAAGGACAATGCGGACACCATCGTGGGCAACATGGACAGCCAGATATTTCTGGGCGGCAGCGAGCCTACCACTCTGAAAGACCTGTCCGAAATGCTGGGCAAAGAAACAATTGATTCGTTTAACACTTCGGACACCCGTGGCAACAGCCCCAGCTACGGCACTACCTTCCAAAAGATGGGGCACGAATTATTGAGCCGGGACGAGCTGGCGGTGCTGGACGGCGGCAAGTGTATTTTGCAGCTGCGTGGTGTGCGCCCCTTCCTTTCGGACAAATACGACCTGACCCAGCATCCCAACTACAAGCTGACCTCGGACTACGACCCCAAAAACACCTTCGATATTGAAAAATATCTGAACCGCAAAGAAAAGATCCACCCCGGTGATGAGTTCATCGTGGTGGACGCTGATTCGCTCCCGTCTGCCTGACCCGGTAGGCGGTTTTATTTTCGACCAGAGAGGTACACCGGAAAATCCACTCTGCCGCAGTTCACGGCACCAAAAATATGGTTTCGGGTGTGTACGGACGGTCTACAACTTTCATTTATAAAGGAGAAACGATTATGGAATTCTTCAACTCTGCTATCGAAGTTCTTCAGACTCTGGTTGTCGCTCTGGGTGCCGGTCTCGGCGTGTGGGGTGCCATCAACCTGCTGGAAGGTTATGGTAACGACAACCCCGGCTCCAAGTCTCAGGGCATGAAGCAGCTCATGGCTGGCGGCGGTGTCGCTCTGGTGGGCATCACCCTGATTCCTCTGCTGTCTGGTCTGTTCGGCTAAGAGCCGCAGGCGGGGTTTCCCGCCTGTACATACGCAATCGCTCCATCTCTGCTGTGGATAACAGCCCTTTATCATAAGGAGCGCATTGCGGTACGAATCTCCACCCATCCATGAAAGGCGGTGCTATTATGCAGTTTTTGACCCACATTATTTTTCTCCTGAACCTTCTCAAGACTCTTATCAACCACTTCAGCTAAGGACGGTGACTGCTGAATGGAAACCGTTCTCAAAGCCATTGCCGACTGGATCAAAGGCATCCTGACGGCAGGCATCATGTCAAATCTCAGCGGGCTGTTCGATGATGTGAACACGCAGGTCGGCAACATCGCCCAGCAGGTGGGCACCAAGCCATCCAGTTTTGAACCACGGGTGTTTGCCATGATCGAAGCCCTCTCCCGGAATGTGGTGCTGCCCATTGCAGGCATCATCCTGACCTTCATCGCCTGTTATGAGTTAATCGAAATGATTACTCAGCACAACAATATGGCGCAGTTTGAGCCTGCCCTTATCATGCGCTGGATTTTTAAGACCGCTGTTTCGGTATGGCTCATCTCCAACACCTTCGATATTGTGATGGCGGTGTTCGACGTTACCCAGAAGGTGGTGTCCGATTCCAGCAGCATCATTGCCGGAAACACCCGTGTCAACGACATTGGTTTGTCCATGCTGCAATCCAGCCTGATGCAGATGGATGTTGGCCCCCTGTTCGGGCTGTTTTTGCAATCCTTCTTCATCGGCATTACCATGCGCATCCTGTCCATCGTGATTTTCGTCATCGTCTACGGAAGAATGATTGAAATTTACTGCATGGTGAGCCTTGCCCCCATTCCCATGGCAACCTTCGGCAACCACGAGCAGAGCCACATGGGGCAGAACTATCTGAAATGCCTGTTTGCGCTGGGTTTTCAGGGCTTTCTCATCCTCATCTGCGTGGCGATTTACGCCGTGCTGATACAGTCGGTAGCGATTTCCGGGGATGCCATCAACTCCATTTGGAGCATTGTGGGGTACACCGTTCTGCTCTGTTTCAGCCTGTTCAAGACCAGCTCCGTGACAAAATCCGTCCTCGGAGCGCATTAAAAAGGAGGTGCTTTATTGGCTGCGTATATTTCCGTGCCCCGTGATTTGACCAAGGTCAAATCCAAAGTGGCGTTCAACCTGACCAAACGGCAGCTCGTCTGCTTTGGCACAGCGGCTCTCATTGGAGTGCCGCTGTTTTTTGTTCTCCGGGATTCCGGCGGCAACACCGCCGCCACCCTCGGCATGATGGCCGTTATGCTGCCTGCATTTTTTCTGGGTATGTACGAGAAAAATGGTCAGCCGCTGGAAAAACTGCTGTCGCACTATGTTCAGGCGCGATTCTTGCGCCCGAAGATTCGACCTTATAAGACCAACAACTACTACGCGATTTTGATGAGAGGAGGGTCAGCCAATGCCGTTTTGGAAAAAGACCGATAAGGGCGGCAAGAAAAAGCCGCCGAAGTCTGCTGTTCCCCGGACAGCACAGCAGTCCATCCCCATGCAGCGGATGTTTGAGGATGGCACCTGCCGGGTAAAACCCAACTACTACACCCGCACTATCCAGTATCAGGACATCAATTATCAGCTCGCCCAGCAGGAGGACAAGACCGCCATTTTCGAGGAATGGTGCAGTTTCCTGAACTTCTTCGATTCCAGCATCAAGTTTGAACTGTCCTTTGTGAACATGGCAACGGACAGCACAGAGTTTGAGAAGAGCATCCGCATCCCGTACCAAAAAGATGGCTTTGACGATGTTCGCGCCGAGTATTCTCAAATGCTGCGTCAGCAGCTTGCCAAGGGCAATAATGGTCTGACTAAGACCAAGTTCATCACCTTTGGTGTGGAGGGCGAAAGCATGGCGCAGGTCAAGCCCCGGCTCGACCACATCCAAAACGATTTGCTCAACAACTTTCACCGACTGGGGGTGCAGGCAAAGCCCCTGAACGGTGTCCAGCGGCTGAAACTCATGCACGATATGTTCAACATGGACGGTGCCAGCAAGTTTCACTTCGACTGGAAAGACCTCGTAAAAAGTGGGCTTTCGGTGAAGGATGCTATTGCGCCTACCGCCTTTGCCTTCAAGAACAGCCGCACCTTCCAGATGGGCGGCATTTTTTGCGCCGCCAGCTTTCTGAGCATCACGGCATCCGACATCAGCGACCAGCTTTTGAAGGATTTTCTGGACATGGATTCGTCCCAGATCGTCACCATGCACATTCAGAGTGTCGATCAGAACCGTGCTATCAAGACGGTCAAGCGCACCATCACCGAACTGGATCGCAGCAAGATCGAGGAGCAGAAAAAAGCCATCCGTGCCGGGTATGATATTGACATCATCCCGTCCGATTTGGCAACTTACGGGCGGGATGCGAAAGCCCTGCTCAAAGAACTTCAGAGCCAGAATGAGAGAATGTTTTTGGTGACGTTCCTTGTTCTGAACACCGGGCGCACAGAACAGGAGCTGGAAAACAATGTTTTTCAGGCATCCAGCATTGCACAGAAGCACAACTGCAACCTGTGCCGCCTTGACTTTCAGCAGGAGCAGGGGCTGATGAGCAGCCTGCCGCTGGCTGACTGTCAGATCGAAATTCAGCGAGGGCTGACTACCAGCAGCACCGCCATCTTCATTCCGTTCACCACGCAGGAACTGTACCAGTCTGGCAAGGAGTCCCTGTATTATGGGCTGAATGCACTGTCCAACAATTTGATTATGGTGGACAGAAAGAAGCAGAAAAATCCCAACGGTCTGATTCTCGGCACTCCCGGCTCTGGCAAGTCCTTCAGTGCAAAGCGTGAGATCACCAACGCATTTCTGGTGACAGACGATGATATTATCATCTGCGACCCGGAAGCAGAGGTGCGACACGAAGTCGCGTAATGTATTGCGTGTAAACGCTACTCTATCCATTTGGAGTAACCCTACTGTGACCTGCACTGGTCAAAAGCCGGCGTTGGGAAGCTCACAGGACAATATGGGAAATCTGCCAGCCTAAAGCGGATGTACTGTTAGGGTAAAGAATGCTATGCCGAACGTAATGTGAATCATCGTAAGGATCGTTACAGGGAATAGGTGAAATAAGGCTGATACACCTACACCAAAAGGTGTTGGAGGTGGCCGAGGGGCCTTTCTGTACCCCGAAGCAAATGGACACAAATCCTCCCGGTTCAAAGATGGCGGCTAAGGCATTCGAGAATTATGCATTACGTGGAACGTGGAAAACCCTATGCACTCCTTTAATAAAGGTATCGACCTCGCAAGAGGGAGAAACGGTGCAGAGGGTATGAGATGGAATAAAAAGCGAACGGTTCACTGCAACGGTGAGCATAGGGGTTCAAAATTTGCCCTGACCTGAAAGGGTGCTGACTTATTCCGGGTATTTCATGGCAAGATTGGAGGTATCCCTGTGAACGATAAGTATTCAACGACGGAAGGTAAAACTTCTGAGAAGCTGTCGGACGAAGCTATGTTGAGTGCCCAATGGAAAAGCATTGATTGGCATAAGGCAGAGCGGGAAGTCAACAGGCTACAAATCAGGATTGTCAAGGCAACTCAGCAAAAAGACTACAACGCAGTAAAACGACTTCAGTATCTTCTGACACATTCCTTTTACGCCAAAGCACTGGCTGTCAAGCGTGTCGTAACCAACGACGGGCGCAGAACTCCCGGTGTGGATGGTGTTCTCTGGAACACTCCGGCGAAGAAAATGGCAGCGGCTCTATCGCTGACAGATAAAAGGTATCGTGCACGTCCTCTCCGTAGAGTGTATATCGAAAAGAAGGACAAGAAGAAAAAACGTCCGTTGGGGATTCCCACGATGTATGACCGCGCAATGCAGGCTCTCTATGCTTTGGCACTGGAGCCGGTGGCGGAAACAACAGCAGATGGGAAATCCTTTGGTTTCCGAAAAGGAAGATGCGCACAGGATGCCTGCGAATATCTGTTCAATGCACTGTCGCGCAAGCACATTTCTCCGAAGTGGGTTTTGGAGGGTGACATCAAAGGTTGTTTCGACCATATCAGCCATGATTGGCTTCTGGCGAACATCCCCATGGACAAGAACATTTTGAAGCAGTTCTTAAAGGCGGGATTTATCTATCAGCGCGAACTCTTTCCTACCGAGGAAGGAACTCCGCAAGGTGGTATTATCTCCCCCATTCTGGCGAACATGACGCTGGATGGTATCGAGAAGAAGCTGGTCGAACGCTTTCACACAAACGCGCTCGGCAAGGTCGATTCAAGATTTAAGAATGCCCACAAAGTAAACTTCGTCCGCTATGCAGACGATTTTGTGGTCACAGCGGCAACACCTGAACTGGCTCTTGAAGCAAAGGAGCTGATTCGAGAGTTTCTCGCTGAACGCGGATTGGAACTTTCTGATGAAAAGACCGTTGTCACCAACATAGACGATGGTTTCGACTTCCTCGGCTGGAACTTCAGAAAGTATAACGAAAAGCTGATTATCAAGCCTTCCCAAAAGGCGGTCAAGGCTATCGTTTCCAATATCTCTGACACGATTCTCCGCAGAGGAAAAGCGTGGCAGCAAGATGTTCTGATTATGAAGTTGAATGAACAAACTCGAGGTTGGACTAATTACCACCAGTCCGTATGCGCAAGTGATGCGTTCGCGCATCTGGACTATGTCCTGTACGAACTGCTGTGGCGATGGGCTAAAAGACGGCACCCAAAGAAGAACAAGTGGTGGATTTCCACGAGATACTGGCATCGTGTCGGTAATCGGAACTGGGTGTTCTCTACGGAAAACAAGGAGCTGATACGGGTGGACAGCACAGCCATTGTGCGACATACCAAGATAAAAGCTACTGCAAATCCGTTCCTCGATGAGGCGTATTTCCAAAAAAGGAAATTCGATAAAGGAATGCACCGGCTGACTGGAAAATTCAAGATGATTTGGAAAAACCAGAACGGACTGTGCTACCACTGCGGAATGCCGATGGATGTAACGGAAGAAAGAGAAATCTTCTACCTTGCACCAAAGGCAAAGGCTGGCATGGAAGATGTTCGCAATATGCGCTACGTTCATTGCACCTGTCAGCGTATTTATGCTGAGAACCGCTTGAAGAAGTGATGAAATGCTTGAGCCGTATGACGGGAAACTGTCACGTACGGTTCTTAGGCGGGAAGGCGGTGGTAACACCGCTGACCCAGCCGATTACGCTCCGCTGGTGGAGCGTCTGCATGGGCAGGTTATCCACATCGGTCCCGCCAGCACGCAGTATATCAACCCCATGGACATCAACAGCAATTACAGCGAGGAGGACAATCCGCTGGCTCTGAAAGCGGACTTTATTCTTTCGCTGTGTGAACTGGTGGTAGGCGGAAAAGAGGGCTTGCAACCTGTGGAAAAGACGGTCATTGACCGCTGTGTTCATGTGATCTACCGCAAGTATTTTGAGAATCCCACCCCGGAAAATATGCCCCTGCTGGAAGATCTGTACAACGCTCTGCTGACGCAGGACGAACCGGAAGCCCGCCATGTAGCGGCGGCATTGGAGATTTACGTCAAAGGTTCTTTGAACATCTTCAATCACCACACCAACGTGGACATCCACAACCGCATCGTCTGCTTCGACATCAAGCAGCTGGGCAAGCAGCTGAAAAAGCTGGGAATGCTCATCGTGCAGGATGCCGTTTGGGGACGTGTGACCGCCAACCGCAGTGCCGGAAAATCCACCCGGTACTATGCAGACGAGTTCCACCTTTTGCTGAAAGAGGAGCAGACTGCCGCTTATTCCGTGGAGATTTGGAAGCGTTTCCGCAAGTGGGGCGGCATCCCGACAGCCCTAACGCAGAACGTCAAAGATCTGCTGGCAAGCCCTGAAGTATCGAACATTTTTGAGAACTCAGACTTTGTGTATATGCTCAATCAGGCGAACGG
>ENA-OQKQ01000512-OQKQ01000512.1-human-gut-metagenome-genome-assembly--contig:-NODE-512-length-12748-cov-3.273354_pt1 | contig 12748 bp, 15 predicted proteins | sample MGYA00242651_ERZ504803 | MGnify/ENA primary metagenome ERZ504803 (study PRJEB26092, sample SAMD00036380) | human gut metagenome | host: Homo sapiens | study: EMG produced TPA metagenomics assembly of...
ATGAAGTTCATGCTGAACGGTGCATCACGCTGGGCACGCTGGACGGCGCAAACGTGGAGATCGCAGACGCTGCCGGCAAGGAGAACGAGCTGATCTTCGGTATGCTGACCCCCGAGGTGAACAACCTCAAGCAGGTGGGCTACCATCCCAACGCCTTCATCATGGGCGATGACGTTGCCAACAACGCTCTGAACTTCCTGGAGCGCGGCTGGAACGGCGAGAACTTCCACGAAGTGACCGAGAACCTGCGCAGCAGCGACCCGTATATGGTCATGGCCGACTTCAAGGATTACCGCCGCGCACAGGCCGACCTGCAGAAGCTGTATGCCGACCGCGAGAAGTGGGCACACATGAGCCTGAAGAACATTGCCAACAGCGGCATCTTCAGCGCCGACCGCTCTGTGCTGGATTACGCACACGACATCTGGTACGCTTCCCCGGTGCCCATGGGCAAGTAATTTTCCCTTAAAAAATCCATTTGCCCCGGCGGCGTTTGGCCCGCCGGGGCTTTTTTGAGAAAGGACGACCCTGCTTTGTCTTGTCTGTTCAATAGCTACGACCCCTATTTCAAGCAGCCATTTGGTGCGCTGCGGGCCGGTCAGACCGTGCGCCTGACCCTGTGCATCCCGGAAGAGCTGGGCTATGTCGATCCTCATCTGGTGCTCCAGAAAGAGGGAAAATACGACGTGCCGGTGCACTACCGCATGAAGTTCGACGGCCAGACCCCCCAGCAGAACCACTTTTCCGTGGAGCTGCCGCTGAACGACCCGGGCCTGTACTTCTACTACTTCGACCTCTACACCGACTTCCGCCGCATCTACCGCGGGCCGGACAACTGCGGCGTTGTCAGCTGGCAGGAAGGCGAAAAGTGGCAGATCACCGTCTACGATGCCGGTTTCCAGACCCCGGAGTGCATCAAGGGCAAGGTGTTCTATCAGATCTTCCCGGACCGGTTCTGCGAGGGCATTGAGAACAAGCCCATGCCTTTCCCGGACCGGCTGTATCAGGCCGACAAACACGCCGAACCCTTCTGGCAGCCCAACGAGACCGGCGGCCACCTGAACGAGGACTATTTCGGCGGCGACTTGGAAGGCATCCGCATCAAGCTGCCCTATCTGCGGGAGATGGGGGTGGACTACCTTTACCTCAACCCCATCTTTGAGGCCCACTCCAACCACCGCTACAACACCGCCGACTATCTCAACGTAGACCCGCTGCTGGGCACCAACGAGGAGTTCGAGGTGCTCTGCCGCGAGGCCGCTAAGTACGGCATTGGCATCGTGCTGGACGGTGTGTTCAGCCACACCGGTTCCGACAGCCGCTATTTCAACCGCGAAGGCCGCTATGGTGACGGCGGCGCTTACCGCGACCCCAACTCCCCCTACCGCAGCTGGTACGATTTTGACCCCAAGTATAAGGGCGGCTACCGCAGCTGGTGGGGCTTCGAGACCCTGCCCGAGGTGAACGAAGAGAACCCCTCCTATGTGGAGTTCATCACCGGCGAGGGCGGTGTCATTGACACATGGCTGCGGCGCGGTGCCGCAGGCTTCCGTCTGGATGTGGCCGACGAGCTGCCGGACGACTTTATTGAAAAGATCCGCGCCGCTGTCAAGCGGGTCAGCCCGGAGAAGTTCCTGCTGGGCGAGGTGTGGGAGGATGCCACCACCAAATACGGCTTTGGCCAGCGCCGCACCTATCTGCTGGGCAAGGGGCTGGACAGCGTGATGAATTACCCCTTCAAGAACGCTGTGCTGGACTTTGTAAAGGGTAAGCCCGCCGAGCAGGCCATGGGCGAAATTCTGTCCATCTGTGAGCACTACCCCGCCCCTGCCATGGACACTGCGCTGAACTTTCTCTCCACCCACGACACCGAACGCGCCCTCACCGTAATCGCGGACGAGCCCGCCAACGGCCGTGGCCGCGAGTGGCAGAGCGGCCGCTGTGTGACCGGCGAGGCCTACGAGGAAGGGATGCTGCGCCTGCGCATGGCCTATGCCATCATCTACACGCTGCCCGGCGTGCCCTGCCTGTACTACGGCGACGAGATCGGGATGCAGGGCTACCGCGACCCCTTCAACCGTGCCTTCTTCTGCTGGGACAGCCACGAAAAGCGCCTGAAGCCGGTGCTGGCACAGCTGGCGCAGCTGCGCCACACCTGCGAGGCCTTCCGCACCGGTGAGCTGCGGGTGCTCCGGGCGCAGGACGGCATCCTGCACTACCAGCGCGTAGGCGAAGCGGAAACCGCCGAGATCATCGTGAACCGCTCGGAGCACATCATCGTGGAGCCGCTGGCTTCCGGCAAGCACACGGAGGTGAACCCCATGGGCTTTACCATCGTGGTGGAGGAGAACGGGCATAACCCGAACCACAGCTATTACGATATCAAGTAAAAACGATTTGAATGCCCGCCGCGTTCGCTCTGGGCACATTCAGAGGAAATTTTATCTTTTATTTTCGCAACAACGGGCAGCCTGCGGGCCGCCCGTTGTTGCATTTTCACACAAAGGGCCGTATCTGCAAACTACATCTTGCACTGCTTTTCATTTATTTTGTTCTTTATTTCGTTTTCTGCGCAACGTTCCAGTAAAAAACGCTTGACCTTCCACCCGGGTGATACTCTATAATAGGGCCATAAGGAGGGAGAACCATGAATCCTGTTCCATTTCTCTGGCTGGCTGCCGTGGTGGGCTTTTTACTGTTGGAGGCTTCCACCTTCAGCATGACCTCTGTCTGGTTCGCCGTCGGCGCAGCTGCCGCCCTGCTCACCTGCCTGTTCACGGATTCGTTCCGGGCGCAGGCCCTGGTGTTCATCGTGGTAAGCATTCTGTGCCTGCTGGCGTTCCGGCCGCTGGCTGCAAAGCTGCGCCAGAAAATCACCCCCACCAATGGCGACCGAAACCTTGGCCGGGAGGCCACCGTGCTGACCACCGTCACCGCCGACCTGCCGGGCCGTGTGCGACTGGACGGCGTGGACTGGAATGCCCGCTGCGCCACTCCCGGCGACATTCTCACCCCCGGGCAGCGCTGCCGTGTGACCGAACTGCACAGCACCCTGCTCATCGTGGAGCCCGTATTGACCGAAAGCCGCAGAGCGTGATCTGCGTTCTGCGCTGAAACGTTGCACCCATCTGAAAAAGGAGAACCACTATGGTCATGTTTTTTCTGATCCTCGCGCTGGTCTTTGTCGTCCTGCTGGTGATCATCACCAATATCGTCATCGTGCCCCAGTCCAAGGTGTATGTCGTTGAGCGGCTGGGCAGCTACTCCGACACATGGTCGGCAGGCCTGCACATTAAGATTCCCTTCATCGAGCGCATCGCCAAAAAGGTGAGCCTGAAGGAGCAGGTGGCAGACTTTCCCCCTCAGCCGGTCATCACCCGCGATAACGTTACCATGCAGATCGACACTGTGGTGTTCTTTCAGGTGATGGATGCCAAGCTCTACACCTACGGTGTCAACCAGCCCATTGCGGCAATCGAAAGCCTGTCTGCCACCACCCTGCGCAACATCATCGGCGAAATGGAGCTGGACCACACCCTGACCAGCCGCGATGTCATCAACGGCAAGATCACCGCCATCCTGGACGAAGCCACCGACAAGTGGGGCATCAAGGTGAACCGCGTGGAAGTGAAGAACATCATCCCGCCGCGTGAAATTCAGGAAGCCATGGAGAAACAGATGAAGGCTGAGCGCGAGAAGCGCGCCGTCATCCTGAAAGCCGACGGTGAAAAGCAGGCCGCCATTACCGCCGCTGAGGGCGAAAAGGAAGCCGCCATCCTGCGCGCGGATGCTGTGAAGCAGCAGCGCATTCTGGAAGCCGAGGGCGAAGCACAGGCCATTCTGGCCGTGCAGAAGGCCAACGCCGACGCCATCCGCCTGTTGAACGAGGCCATGCCCAGCGATAAGGTTCTGGCCATCCGCAGTCTGGAAGCTCTGGCCAAGGTGGCCAACGGCAAGGCAACCAAGATCATCATTCCTTCGGAGCTTCAGAATCTGGGCGGCGTGGTGCCCAGCATCAAAGAGCTGATGACCGACCCGAAGGACGCAGAATAAAATTTAAAATTCCGGTTCACCGTCTGTGCTATATGCAGGCGGTGAACCTTGTTTTGCACGATAAAGGAGTTCTTCTATGATCTACGATACCCTGAACAACCTGCCCAACTATCTGGGCGTGAGCGACAACCTCGACACCGTCATTGAGTATATCATGGCGCGGGACATCACCACCCTGCCCGCCGGACGCACCCGCATCGACGGTGAAAAGGCTGTGGTCACTGTGAGCACCGTCACACCGCTGACTTCCGATAAAGCGCTGTTCCAGCGTCACGACAACCACATCACGCTGGAGACCGATCTGGACGGCAGCGAGCTGTTTGAGGTGAGCCTTGCAGAGCTGACCCCCACAAAGCCCACCGACGAAGCCACCGACACCACCGTGGGTACCGCAGGCACCAGCATTGCCGGAATGCTGTGCGAGGGGCGGTTTGCCCTGTATCTGGCCGGAGAACCCTATAAATCCGGCCTGAAGGCGCAGGGCTGCGGCAAACTGAAGAAAGCCGTGTTCAGCATCGAGCTGGACCCGGACGAAGAGGACGAGACCGAGGAATAAGCCGAGAGAGGGCATTTATATGGGATTTTTTGCTGTACTGGCTGCAAGCCTGTTTGCCGTGTTCCTCTTTACCGTGTTCGGCGGCTATTCGCTGCTGCTCTGGTGTCAGCAGTCCCTGCTGATGGTGGTTCCGCCTGCGGTGGTGCTGGCTGTTCTGGTGTGGACGTTCCTGAAAATGGACGACAAGATCACCGCTCTGCAAAAGCGGGTGGAGGAGCTGGAAGCCGCACAGAAAACCGCCGAAAAGTCCAAGAAATAAATACGCGCCGCCCTTACCGGAGAAGCTTCTCCTGCAGGGGCGGCGCACTTTTTACACCTTACTTTTTATCCTGTGGGTCATCCAGCCCTTTAAACATCACCATGCCCAGAATTGCAAAGCTGGCGCCCAGCACAAAACCCACTGTCCCCATCGACACGCTGAACAAAACGCCCATAGCAACACCGAACAGGATACCCGCGATCTGACTTTTCTTCATTTTACTGCTCTGCCTTTCCGTACCAGGCAACGGACAGCCGCCAAGAGAGGGAGTACAGCCCCAGAACGATCAGTACAATGCCCAGCAGAGCCAGTGGCGGAACGCCCTGCGGCAGAAGGTTCCGGGCCAGGCCGTCCTCATTGGCGGACACGCCAAACACCATCAGAGCCGCAACCAGGCCGACCATAAAATAAAACGCATATTTTGCCTTTTCGTAGCCAAAACGGTAATTCAACGGCAGCAGAACGGCACTGTTCAGCAGCGTTGTCATGCCTACCTGCACCAGCGTGGAAACCACAAGCGCATGGTCCACAGCTGTCCAGTGCAGGCTTGCCACGCCAAGGGCTGCGGCGGCGAAGAGTTCCGCCAGCACCAGCCCGCACAGACCAACGATGTATTTGCTGCCCACCAACTGCTCTTTTGTGACCGGAAGCGCGGCACTGTATTCGCTGAATTTGCTGGCCTGATCATAGGCCAGCAGGGTCATGGGCATCATGCCCATCAGAAAGCCCGCATATACAATAAAGAAATTGGCCCCATTCATGATGGTAACCACGCCTGCGCCCATCATGACCACGGCGGCCACAATGACACCTTTGGCATAGTGCCATATCTGATAAGCATCCTTTAGCAGCAAGCCTTTCATTCTGCACACTCCCCTTTCACCATCAGTACAAACAATTCCTCAATGCTTACCGGGGCAAGCTCTGCTCCGGCGGGCATTGCATCCCGGCGCACAAGTGCCTCGACTCCGTAGGGGGTGACCCGCTTGCCGTACACCTGCGTATCCAATGCCGCCAGCTGCGCCGCCGTGCCATGCCACAAGGCATATTCCTCCCGCAGGGCGTCCTTTTCCTCACAGAGCAGCAGCCTGCCCTTGTGCAGGAAGGCGATGGTATCGCACAGCTTTTCCAAGTCGCTGACGATGTGGGAGGAGATGAGGATGGAGCGTTCTTCGTCCCGGGCAAAATCCAGCAGGATATCCACCACTTCATCCCGCACCACCGGGTCCAGCCCATTGGTGGCTTCATCCAGCAGCAGCAGCTTTGCGTGGTGGGAAAGCGCCACCGCAATGCACAGCTTCCTCTGCATTCCAGCGGAGTAATCCTTATACTTTTTGTCCGGCGGCAGGTCAAATTTCCGGCAAAACGCCGTGTAGTCACCAGCGTCCCAGTTGCGGTAGATGCCCGCCATCACCTTGCCCACCTCCACAGCGTTCAGGCACAGGGGAATGCCATCGCTGCCCAGAACCACACCGATTTCTTCCTTGGTGTGTACAAGGTCGGTGCGGCTGTCCCTGCCCAAAATGGTCACGGTACCGCCGTCCTTCTGCAGCATGTCCAGAATCAATTTGATGGTGGTGCTTTTGCCTGCGCCGTTTTCACCGATCAGGCCGCAGATGGTGCCGCCGGGCAGTGTCAGATCCAGCGGTCCGAGGGTAAAGTCCTTATAGTGCTTAGTAAGTCCCCGCAGTTCCAGTGCGTTCATGTTCAGCCCTCCCACAGCAGTTCCAGCATCTCCCGCAGCTCTTCCCTGCTCAGCCCGCAGGATGCGGACAGCTTCACAGCTTCGGTAAGGTGCGCTTCAAATTTTTTTCAGGTTTTCTTCCCGCAGCAGCTCGGTGTTTTTAGGGGCTACAAAAAAGCCCTTTGCCGGTACTGCGTAAAGGAAGCCCTCTTTTTCCAGTTCATCGTAGGCGCGCTTGGTGGTAATGACGCTGATGCGCAGATCCCGTGCCAGCCCCCGGATGGAGGGCATGGCCTCGTCCGGCTGCAAAGCCCCGCTGATGATCTGCTGCTTGATCTGGTTGTAGATCTGGTCATAGATAGGCGCGCCGCTTTTGTTGTTGATAAACAGTTCCATCGGCTGCTCCTTTGGCTCTTGTGTTTTATCTGTATATGCACAGTATATACAGTAGACACGGATTTGTCAAGAGAATGCGCAAAAAAAATACACCCGCCGTCCAAAACGGACAGCAGGTGCATTTTTTAGGTTTTACAGTGCCTTGATGGCGGTCTTGATGCGCTCGGCGGCCATCTTGGTCTTTTCGGCGTCACCGAAAGCGGTCAGGCGGAAGTAGCCCTCGCCGCACTCGCCGAAGCCCACGCCCGGGGTACCGACCACGCCGCAGTTTTCCAGCAGCCAGTCGAAGAACTCCCAGCTCTTCATGTTACCGGGGCAGCGCAGCCAGATGTAGGGGCTGTTCTTGCCGCCGCAGTACCACACGCCGCACTCGTCCAGAGCGTCCGCGATGACCTTGGCATTCTTGCGGTAGTAGTCCAAATTCTGCTGGATCTCGGCCATGCCGCTCTCGGTGAACACCGCAGCTGCAGCGCGCTGCACCACATAAGGCACACCGTTGAACTTGGTGGTCTGGCGGCGCAGCCACAGCTTATTGATGTTCATTCCCTCGCGCTCCAGCTCCTTGGGCACCACAGTGTAGCCGCAGCGGGTGCCGGTGAAGCCTGCGATCTTGGAGAAGGAGCAAATTTCAATGGCACACTCCCGTGCACCCTCGATCTCGAAGATGCTGCGGGCGAGGTTCTCGTCGGAGATGAAGCACTCGTATGCAGCATCGTACAGGATGATGGCATCGTTCTTACGGGCGTAGTCCACCCATGCCTTGAGCTGGTCGCGGGTGTAGGCGGCACCGGTGGGGTTATTGGGGCTGCAGATATAGATGATGTCAGCCTTCACATTCTCATCCGGCATTCCCAGGAAGCCGTTCTCCTGACTGGTGCGGCTGTAGATGATCTTGCGGCCATCGGTCACGTTATCGTCCACGTAGGTGGGATAAACGGGGTCCGGCACCAGCACGGTGTTGTCCACATCGAACAGGCCCAGTACGTTGGCCAGATCGCTCTTTGCACCATCAGAGATGAAAATTTCATCCTCTGCCAGCTGGGTGCCGCGGCCTGCGTAGTAGCCCTGAATGGCCTGCTTGAGGAAGGGGTAGCCCTGCTCCGGGCCATAGCCGTGGAAGCCTTCCTTGGTGCCCATCTCATCGGCTGCATCGTGCATGGCCTTGACCACACACTTTGCCAGCGGCTGGGTCACATCGCCAATGCCCAGACGAATGATCTCCTTCTCCGGGTGTGCCTCCTGATAAGCGGCCACCTTGTGGGCAATGTCCACAAACAGGTAGCTTGCCTTCAGCTCGTTGTAATGCTTGTTCATCTTCATAGTACTTTCCCTCGCTTCTGTTTTGGTATGACCCTCTCAGTCATCTCGCGTCTGCTCGATGCCAGCTCCCCCGAGTGGGGGAGCTTTTTTGTTGTGAAGAAAAACTTTTCCTCTTGATGTGGAAAAGCTCGCCCTTCGGGAGAGCTGTCGCCGTCAGGCGACTGAGAGGGTTTTCGTTTTCCTTACACTTCTGTCGTGCCTTCGCACACGGTCTCGGCGGCGCCGGTCATCAGCAGCTGTCTGCCGGGCAATACCCGGATGGTCAGCACACCGCCGCGCAGCTGCACATGGATGTCCTCGCCTGCCGGGCAGATACCAAGCTCGGTCAGGGCCGCCACGGTGGCGCAGGTGCCGGTGCCGCAGGCCCATGTCTCGCCGCTGCCGCGCTCCCACACCCGCATCTTCAGGTGGGTGGCATCCACCACCTGCACGAACTCGGTGTTGATGCGCTCCGGGAAGTTTGCGTGGTGCTCAAAGGCCGGGCCGATCTCTTCCAGCTTCAGGCTGTCCACATCCTCCACCACAGTCACACAGTGGGGGTTGCCCACACTGATGCAGGTCACATGCCACGTTTTGCCGTCCACGGTCAGTTCTTTGTCCACAAGCGGTTCTTCGCCCATGTTCACAGCAGGCAGGCTGGCAGGCATGGCACTGTAAGCGCCCATCTCCACCTGCCACAGGCCCGCACCCTTGTGGGTGACGGTCTTCAGGCCGCTGAGGGTATCAATGGCAAGCGTTTCCTTTGCAATGCCGTGGGTGTACAGCCATTCAGCCACACAGCGGATGCCGTTGCCGCACATCCTGCCCTCACTGCCATCGGCGTTGAAGATGCGCATCATGCCGTCCGCACCCGCCGTCTGCGCAGCGCAGATGCAGATGATGCCGTCTGCACCAATGGAAAAATGCCGCCGGGACAATTTTTCGGAAAGGGCTGCAATGTTCTCCGGCACACCGCTTTTGCGGCAGTCCAGATAGATATAATCGTTCGCGCAGCCCTGCATTTTGGTAAATGAAAGCTTCATGCTCAAAACTCCTTCATGGGACTTGTGGTCAGTCCCTATAAACTCGCTACTTTATAATGATAAGAAACCGGGGCGCTCCTGTCAAGCGAAAATGCACCTTTCCGGCAATTTTTCGCAAAGGAATCTGTCAGAATGGAAAACAGGGCTTGACAATACGCATGGCATGGGATATAAAAAAAGAGAGAGTTTTGTACAGTCCGGGGCCGCGCAGCATCTGCGGGTGCATCCGTCACGGCAGCCGCACGCACGGCACCGGTGTACAGGACAGGCAAAACAACTGCAAAAAGGAGACCACAGGAATGGATACTTTTGAAAAAATCCGTGCATTGCTGGCGGAGCAGCTGGATGTTGACCCGGCAAAGATCACGATGGACAGTGACATCATGAGCGATTTTGAGGCCGACAGTCTGGATATCGTGGATATGGTGATGACGCTGGAGGATGAGTTTGGCATTGAGGTGCCGGACGATGCCATCGAGTCCCTGCGCACCGTGGGCGATGTGGTAAACTTTGTGGACAGCCACGCGCAGAACTGATTCAGTCAAAAAGCCCTGCCTTCTGGTGCGGCACCCGGCCGCACTGCATGGACGGGGCTTTTAATATGGTTCGTGCGGAACGCAAGCCGTTTGGCGCACGGCCTTAGGAGGAAAAAGCAAAAATGGCAAAAGATTCAAAGAAGCTCGTACAGGCGATCACCAGCCAGGAAGAGAACTTCGCACAGTGGTACACCGATATCTGCGTGAAGGCAGAGCTGGTGGAGTACTCCAGCGTGAAGGGTTTCATCATCCTGCGCCCCTACGGTCAGGCCATCTGGGAGCTGATCCAGAAGGACATGGATGCCCGCTTCAAGGCCACCGGCCATGAGAACGTGGCAATGCCCGTGCTGATCCCGGAAAGCCTGCTGCAGAAGGAGGGCGAACTGGTCAATGGCTTCGCGCCGGAGGTGGCGTGGGTCACGATGGGCGGTTCCGACAAGCTGGAAGAGCGTCTGGCCGTGCGTCCCACCAGCGAGACCATGTTCTGCGACCACTGGTCCCGCGTGCTGCACAGCTACCGTGAGCTTCCCATGAAGTACAACCAGTGGTGCAGCGTTGTCCGCTGGGAAAAGACCACCCGTCCCTTCCTGCGCAGCCGCGAGTTCTGGTGGCAGGAAGGCCACACCATCCACGAGACTGCCGCCGAGGCTGAGGCTGAGACCCAGCAGCAGCTGAACTGCTACGCAGATGTCTGCGAGCAGGATCTGGCCATCCCCGTGGTGAAGGGCCGCAAGACCGACAAGGAAAAGTTTGCCGGTGCCGAGGCTACCTATACCATCGAGGCCATGATGAAGGACGGCAAGGCCCTGCAGAGCGGCACCAGCCACTACTTTGGCGATAAGTTCAGCAAGGCTTATGACGTGACCTTTACCGGCCGCGACAACCAGCTGCATCATCCGTTCCAGACCAGCTGGGGCGTTTCCACCCGTCTGGTGGGCGCTATCATCATGACCCACGGCGACGACGACGGCCTGATCCTGCCCCCGGCAGTGGCCCCCATTCAGGTGGTCGTAGTGCCCATCGCAGCCCACAAGCCCGGTGTTTCCGAGAAGGCTGCCGAGCTGGCCGAGAAGATCAGCAAGTACGCCCGCGTGAAGCTGGATGACAGCGACAATGCCCCGGGCTGGAAGTTCTCCCAGTGGGAGATGAAGGGTGTGCCCCTGCGTCTGGAGATCGGCCCCAAGGATCTGGAAAAGAACCAGTGCGTGCTGGTGCGCCGCGATACCCGCGAAAAAGTCTTCGTCTCTCTGGACGAGCTGGAGACTGCGATCCCCGCACAGCTGGAGGCCCTGCGCAAGGACCTGTACGAGCGTGCTCTTGCCAACCGCGAGAAGCGCACCTGGGCTGCCACCACCATGGACGAGGTGAAGGAGCTGGCCAAGGCAAACACCGGCTACATCAAGACCATGTGGTGCGGCGACCTTGCCTGCGAGATGAAGATGAAGGAAGAAGCCGGCCTGTCCAGCCGCTGCATGCCGTTTGAGCAGGAACACCTGAGCGATGTATGCCCCTGCTGCGGCAAGCCCGCCAAGACCATGGTCTACTGGGGCGTTGCTTACTAAGTATTTGCCTTTCTGACCCGATACAAAACCCCCGGAGCAAAAAACGCTCCGGGGGTTTTACTTGTCATGTGTCGAATTATATGCTATTATAGAGTTGCTGCTCTAGCAGCAAGGCACTGCACATAACGGCAGGCGGTTCGGCCCCACTTCCGAAAGGAGGTGAAGCTCATGCCAATTACTTTGACATTCCATATCTTCGGATTGGTATTTACTATCAAGGTAAAAAGCGAGAACCGCACCCTGGCCGGTGACGGTTCTAGTTTTTAAGACTGTTCATCAAAAAGGCTGACCGCTTGTCGCAGTGCCTTTTCTGTTTACAGTATACTCATTTCCAAAGGTTCTGTCAAGTGCACGCAGCTTCGTTTCTGCGTGCTTTTTTATCGTTCAAACGTGGTGCTCAGGGTGGTCTCCCAGCTTTCACCCGGGGCAAGGCAGGCGGCGGCTGCACGCTGGCTCCACTGCTGCGGGTCAGTCTCGGCGGCGGGCAGACTGTGCCACGGCTCAATGCACACAAACCGCACCGGCTTTGCAGGGGCCGACCAGATGAGCGCGTAGGGGTAGCCTTCCACATTGCAGGTGATCTTGCGGCCGGTGCCCTTCTCATAGATGCCAATGGTCTTGGTGCGCAGGCCCGCCATGCAGAAGCTGTCGTTTGCGAACAGATCATCCGTCAGCTGGATGGCCTGCTGGTTCTTCCACTGATAATAGCACTTGCCAGACAGCAGGCCGTTCGGACGGGCATCCAGAATGACCGGGCTTTCCGGCTGGTCGAACCGGAACTCGTAATCCGTGGTGGTGTGCTGTGCATCAAAGGGGATGTTGAACGCCGGGTGATAGCCGATGCCAAAGCGCAGCTCTTCGGTGCCGGGGTTGCGCACCGTCAGCGTATGGTGCACGGTCTTGCCGTCCAGACGGAAGGTGCTGGTGAGCACAAAATCAAAGGGGAAGCGTTCGGCTTTGATGGCATCATCCGAGCGCAGCTCCAACTGGATGGTATCGCCCTCGGCCTTGAGCAGGGTGTGCTCCATGTCGCGGGCAAAGCCGTGCTGACCGCCCTTGACGTTTTGCCGTCCACCTCAAGGTACCGCCGGGCAGCTTGCCCGTCCACGGGAACAGAATGGGAGCGTGTCGCTTCCACACAGCCGGGTCGGCCTGCCAAAGCAGCTCTTCGCCTGCGGCGTTCTTCAGGCTGACAGCCTCTGCACCGTGGGTGTCCACGGTCAGGGTCAGAAATTCGTCGTGAATGGTTGCCTGCATTTTCAGTATCTCCTTTGCCTTCTATTTTCCGGGGTCTTCTGCTTCCAGTATACTCCCCCGTGTGCCAAAATAAGTCCCGCCAGTTTCAGCAGGGCTGTGCCAG
>ENA-OQKQ01000516-OQKQ01000516.1-human-gut-metagenome-genome-assembly--contig:-NODE-516-length-12669-cov-4.447855_pt1 | contig 12669 bp, 13 predicted proteins | sample MGYA00242651_ERZ504803 | MGnify/ENA primary metagenome ERZ504803 (study PRJEB26092, sample SAMD00036380) | human gut metagenome | host: Homo sapiens | study: EMG produced TPA metagenomics assembly of...
CAAGCGATGACGGGACTTGAAGGCGACCGTTAAGAAAACAGTCCAGTGGACTGTTTTTAGGGAGAGCGTTGATGACACTTTGACGATGAACAAGCCGCATTGGCGAGGACGGAAGTTTGATATATAGCAATCACCGTCACTCGCAAGTTACCGTTATATCAATTTGTATTAGTGAATATGACGGGGAGAGAGTAACCGTAAAACAAAAAGCAGATAAAAGAAATCTACTGTTTTTAGGGAGAGCGTTGATGAAAGTATGACGATGAACAAGCCGCATTGGCGAGGACGGAAGTATGACATATAGCAATTTTTCTGTTTGAACGGGTAAAACCGCTGAAACACTTGTCGGACACAAACACGGCTCAATGTTTTGGCAACCCGAAAAAATAAAAATACGGAACAGAAATCTGTTCCGTAAAAATTATTTAAAGAATATCCAACCTTCAACCTTGTCGCCGTCAACCATAAAAGCTTTTTCTGCAATTTCCGCAAGTGGCGAATCACTGTAACTGTCCGAATAAAAATTGTCAATTTTTCCGTCAGGAAAAGCCTCATAAAATCGTTTTACCTTTTCCTTGCCGTGACAGTTTACACCCGAATATTTTCCGCTGTGCATATCTACCTTTGATGCCATTAGGTTTTTTATTTTGAGCCTTTTGCAAACGGGTTTCAGCAAAAATTCGGGTGATGCCGAAATAATCACATCATCATCTTTCTTTTGTTCAAGGTAAAAAGGTTTTATATTTCCTATGTATTCCTTCCAGAAATCATTTACATCCTTTTCAGTATCGCAATAGGTAAGAAATCTGTACATTTTTTCTTTAAAATCAGTTTTTGTACCTTTTTTGAATACATAGAATTTTAAAAATGCTCCCAAAAGCGATGGGGCAAGAGTGAGTATTTTTTTATGCCTTTTTAAGGCAGAATAAATAGAAGTCGGCTGTTGAGTCCCCGTAGTAAATCGTTTTGTCAAAATCGTAAACATTCATAATATGCAAATTCCTTTTTAGTTTGCTAAATAATTTTTGATATTTCAATTCTTAACAGAAGAGAATATCTGCACTATGATTATAATATGAGAGAAAATTTTTGCTAACATTTCCCGTTAATAAGCTCATTTTGGCTGATTATCCAAAGAATATACCGTTATTCTGTTGCTTTTAACTCTGTTTTGTTGTACAATATACTATGTATTATTGTATAAAGGAGAAAATCCGTGTTTGGTTATTTGCAGATTCAAAAGAGCGAACTGCTTGTTCGTGAATCCGAGGCTTATAAGGCTGTGTATTGCGGTCTTTGCAGGCAAATGGGTAAGGATTACTCCGTGTTTACAAGATTTACGCTAAGCTATGACTGCACATTTTATGCAATGCTTTTAATGTCGCTTAACCGTTCATGCAAAGGCTTTAAAGACGGCAGATGCACCTGTAATCCTCTTAAAAAATGCAAGTTTGCAACAGATTCCGGTGACGCATACAGAAAGGCTGCCGCATTTTCAATGATATCGGTTTATTATAAAATCATTGATGATATTCAGGACAGCGGATTTTTTAAAAAGCTGTTGTGCAGAATCATAAAGCCTTTCTTTTCTCATCAGAGAAAAAAGGCGGCAGATAAGTATCCCGATATGGACGAAGCAGTTTCTGATATGATGAAGATGCAGTATGATGCAGAACATTCGGAAAAGCCGTCTGTAGATATGTCGGCTCATCCAACGGCATTAATGCTCGCTACTGTATTGTCGGCTGAGGCTCATGATGAAATTCAAAAAAGAGTTCTCTATGAATTCGGCTATCATATCGGCAGGTGGATTTATCTTGTCGATGCCGCAGATGATATAGAAAAAGATATCAAATCAAACGGATTTAATCCGTTTGTAAACAAGAAAACAGGTGAGGTAAAATCATCGGATTTTATAAAAGCGGTGCTGAATCAGTCACTTGCAAGGGCATATGATGCCTACAATCTTTTGAACTTTACCGATTTTAAGGGAATTTTAGATAATATGATGCTTTTGGGATTTCCTGCATCACAAAACAGAGTAACAAGCAAACTTGATACGGAGGTCAATAATGAATAATCCTTATGAGGTTCTCGGTGTGTCTGAAACAGCTACCGATGAAGAAGTAAAAGCAGCGTACAGAAACCTTGCTAAAAAATATCATCCCGATAACTACACCGACAGCCCTCTTGCGGATGTTGCGGAGCAGAAAATGAAGGAGATTAATGAGGCATACGATATGATTAATCAGATGCGTCAGAAGGGTAAGGGCACAGGCTCAACTGGCAGTTCGTCATATAACGCAAATTCTTCAAGCTCACAGTTCTACAATGTAAGAATTTACATTCAGAGAGGACTTCTTGATCAGGCCGATCAGATTCTTGAAAACACAGCACAGTCGATGAGAACCGCCGAATGGCATTATCTCAAGGGCATGATTGCATACCGCAGAGGTTGGTCTGAACAGGCTTTTTCATATTTCACAACTGCGTGCAATATGGACCCCAACAACACGGAATACCGAGCCGCTCTTAACAATATGCAGAGCCAGAGAGCATACAACTACGGCGGTTATACTCAAACAAATCCTAACGCAACAGGTTCATCCTTCTGCGATATTTGTGCAGGAATGATGTGTGCAAACTGCTTGTGTGATTGTTGCAGAATGGGATGTTAATATGAAGAAAAACGGTATCAAAAAGGGGACAATGCGTATTGCGGTTTGCGGAATTATTGCGGCGCTCTCACTCGTTTTTATGATGATGACATCTCTCGTTCCGATCGGAACATACGCTTTGCCCTGTCTTGCAGGAATTCTCATTTCCTGCATAGTTGTTGAATACGGTTATGGATGGGCAATCGGTGTGTTTTGTGTAACTGCCGTGCTTTCAACGCTCCTTGCCGGCGATAAAGAGGCTGTTATATATTTCATTGCACTTTTCGGCTATTATCCCATTTTAAAGGGCGCTTTTGAATTTAAAATCAAAAACAGGGCAGTTCAATACATACTTAAGTTTGCGGTATTTAATGTTGCCGCCATCGGTTCGTTCTTTGTTGCAACATGGCTGTTGTCAATTCCGACAGATGAATTTACCGTTTTCGGTTTTTATGTTCCGTGGGCATTTTTGATTGCCGGAAATATTTTCTTTTTGCTCTATGATTATGCAATTACCGTATTTGTTATGCAGTATGTTCGCAGATTAAGAGGTAAAATATTCGGTAATTTTCACAAGTAATTACAATTTAAAGAAGTTTTGAGAAGGTGGACCTAAATGAAAAAGCAAAAATTGTTTGTCCGCATAGTCTGCATAGTCCTTGTGGTTCTTATGGCAGTATCGGTAGGTGCTGTTGCAATAACTGCATTTTCGGCTAATGCGGCTCAATCAACCGAGGAGGTTTCCGCAAGCGTATCAGCAGGCGCATCAGGCTATATAAATGCGTCGTATGTAAATCTGAGAAGCGGTGCAGGCACGAATTATTCGGTTATAACCTGTATGGCAAAGAACACAAAATTTACTTTTGTTGACGGAAAGCTCTATAACTCAAAGTGGTACAAAATCAAGCTTAAATCAAATTCAAAGACAGGCTATGTTACAAAGGAATATGTTGCCGTAAGTTCTTCGGCAACGGCATCAAGCGTAACAGGCTATGTTTCCGATGATTATGTAAATCTCAGAAGCGGAGCAGGCACAAATTATTCTGTTGTTGATTGCCTGAGAAAGAATACTAAGCTTACTTTTGTAAGCACTTCACTCTACAACTCCGCCTGGTATAAGGTTAAGGTTACTTCAACTGCTAAAACAGGTTACATAAAGAAAGACTATGTAAAAATGAACAGTTCAACCCAACCTACAACGAAGGCAACCAAGCCTGCAACTCAGCCGACTGCGTCAGCGTCAACCGTAAGCGGTTATATAACAGACGATTATGTAAATCTCAGAAGCGGTGCCGGTACAAGCTATTCTGTTGTTGAGTGTATGCGATTGAATACAAAGGTTACTTTTGTAAGCACAAAGCTTTATAACAATGATTGGTATAATATTAAGCTTACATCAAATTCAAAAACAGGCTATGTAAAGAAAGACTATGTTAAGATGAACGGTCAGACACAGCCTACAACGACTCAGCCTACAATCGCAAAACCGTCAACAGGTTCATCTGTTAAACTTTCCGTATCAAGCAAATCAATTTTCACAGGCAACAGATTTGCAATCACAGCAACAGCGTCGGGAAAGGTTTCTTGGTCAAGCTCAAATACAGGCATTGCAACCGTTGACTCTCGTGGTATTGTAACAGCCAAGAAAGCAGGCTCTGCAACAATTACTGCGAAAAGCGGTTCGCATTCTGCAACCTGCAAAATTACCGTAAAATCCGGTTCATCTGTAAATATATCCAACAGTAATGTGAATCTTCCGTGGCAGAAGTCAATGCTTTTGAAATCAAGCACAAGCGGTGTCACATGGTCAAGTTCAAATACGAAAATCGCAACAGTTAAGAACGGTGTTGTTGACACGGTAGGCAAGGGCTATGTAACAATCACAGCCTCAACATCATACGGTGCGGCAACCTGTCTCATTCATGTTATGCCGAGGGAAAGTGTGCGCTTCTGCTATGCGTCACCAAACTCCGCTCCGCTTAATTCAAATGTAAGCTTTAAGGCTATTACCGACACAGGCAGGGTAGGCGTGTATTTTGTAGTTACAAACGGTTCAACCTCTTATAAGGTCACCGCAAAAAATAAGGTTAAAGACGGTAACTCCTATATCTGGACAGGTACACAAAAGCTTTCAAAATCAGGCAAATGGTCTGTTAAGGCGTATTCTAAATTTAAAACCGAATCAAAGTATTACACCACGGCAGGCGGCGGTGAGGGCGAGGTGTTTGTAACCTCAACAACCAATAAAACCACCACAGCTTGTGCCGAGCGCAGAGCGAGTGATGAGGTAATCAAGCTTATTGCAAACTATGAGGGATTTCTCTCAAAAGTCACAGCAGACAGCATTACAACCGATCCTACACTCGGTTACGGTAAGGTTGTAATTTCAGGCGAACAGTTCTACAACAACATAACTTCAAATCAGGCATATGCTTATCTTTGCCAGACCGTGAACAAGGGCGGATATACCACCACAACAAATTCCTACCTTGTAAACAACGGCATAAAGTTCAATCAGCAACAGTTTGACGCACTTGTGTGCTTTGCATACAATGTAGGCAGCGGTGTGTTCTACAATGATTCCGAACTTCAGTCTGTTCTCTTGAACACAGGTTCAAGCGGTACTATCAAAGCAGGCGCTTCGGGTACGGTTACAGGTTCAGATGTAAACCTCAGAAGAGGTGCAGGAACTAACTACTCCGTTGTTACCCGTATGAACTACGGAACAAAACTTAAATTTGTTGACGGCAAGCGTTATAACACAAACTGGTATAAAGTTAAGCTTTCAAACGGCACAACAGGATATATCCACAAGGATTATGTTTCTGCTTCGGGCGGTTCAAGAGATTTGAATAATGTCAATAAGCAGAACCTTATTAATGCACTTTTGCAGTATCACCATGCGGCAGGTTCTTGCTATTGGGGACTTTTGTACAGAAGAGTTGACGAGGCGGAAACCTTCCTCTACGGCGATTATGACCGTGACGGTCAGCACAATTATCACAACTTCCATTTCTCATGTTACTCAAACCCGAGTTTCGGTATCTGATATTAATTTTTGCAAAGAAGGTCTTAAAATGAAAAAAATAGGTTTCATAGGCGCAGGCAATATGGCAACAGCCATTATAAAAGGACTTATGGCACAAAACGACGGCAAGGCTGATTTTATCAATGTTTTTGATGTAAGCGAAGAAAAGTGCGCCGCTATGAAAAATATGGGTGCAAATGTAATGACATCTGCCGATGAAATTGCAAAGAACAGCTCAATTGTTGTTCTTGCAGTCAAGCCGCAGAATTATCCCGAAGTTCTTGAGTCCCTCAAAAACAGCATTACAACAGCCAAAACCGTAGTATCAATTGCCGCAGGCATATCTATTGCATATGTAAGAAAAGGTCTTGAGTGTGACTGCCCTGTTGTAAGGGTTATGCCTAATACGCCTCTCTTGCTCAAAAAGGGTGCAACAGCCCTTTGTCCGTCTGCGAATATCAGCGATGATGACAAAACAATCGTTTACAATATGTTTGCAGGCAGCGGTGCTTGCGAATATATTGACGAAAGCCATATGAATGAAATAATTGCGGTAAACGGCAGCAGTCCTGCTTATATTTATCTTTTTGCAAAGGCTATGGCTGATTACGCAAAGAATTGCGGAATCGACTATGACAAGGCCATGAACCTTGTCTGTGCAACTCTTGAGGGCTCGGCAGCAATGCTCCGTGACAGCGGTGAGCCTGTTGAAACACTCATTGACAGGGTTTGCTCAAAGGGAGGCACAACAATTGCCGCTATGGATAAGCTTAAAGAACACGGCTTCTATGAGGCTGTTCTTGACGGCATGGACGCTTGTACAAAGAGGGCAGAGGAGCTTGGCAAATAATTTTGCCTTAACATAAAATGAATACATTCCTCATATATTTTAACGGACAACCAATGAGAGGAATGTATTTTATGAAAAGCATTGTATTTTCTTTTAAAAAGCGTTATCTTTTTCGCAGATCAAAGGGAATTTCACCGTCTGATGTCAGATTTTTTATAAGGAGATATTCCGTGGTGCTTATCTTTGTTTCGGCTTTTCTTACCGGACTTGTTTTCGGTTCAATTTATGCATCCAAAGCCGATAAGCAAATGCTTGATTCCCTTGATTTTCTGTTTACTACAAATCTTGATGCAAGGCTCGGTCAGAATGCCGTCAGCACATTTTGTGCCTGCTTTGCATCTGATTTTATATTTCTTATGGTTGTATTCCTCTTGGGACTTGCACCGTGGGGAATACCGTTTTTGCCGTTTGTTTCAGCATTTAAAGGCTTTGGAACAGGACTTACTGCGGCATATCTTATTATTACATATTCACTTAAAGGAGCAGGTTTTTATCTGCTTGTTGTGTTGCCGGGAACATTTTTGTTCTGTCTGGCACTCGTAAAGCTGTCGGCATATGCTTTTGAAATTTCAAAACAGATGTTTTTCAGCTTAATCGGTCATTCTCATCAAACAAATTCTTTGAAAAATGAGGTGATTGATTTTTGTTCCCGATCTGTTTCGGCGCTCATAATGACCTTTTGTTCAACCTTGCTGGACACGGCTTTGTGGTGCTTGTTTTCGGGAGCGTTCAATTTTTAATTTTGGAGGGCGCTATGGCATCGGAAAAGAACGCTGTAGCATTGACAGGATTTTTCTCGTCATTGTTTCACAATTTACCACGACTTTTGCTAACGAATGTGCTTTTTGCATTGCCGTTTGCCGTAATATTCGGAATTTTCTTTTTGATTAATACCCTTACGGGTATTAATTCAATGTTTATATATTTTCTTACGATAATTCCGCTTTTTCCGTTTATGCCGGCGTAACTCAGGTTACTTCCCATATGGTAAGGGGAGAGGAAAATGTTGATGTTTTCTCAAATTTCATCGGCGGAATAAAGGAAAATCTGCTCAGATTTCTCATACACGGCGTTGTGATGTATGCCGCTGTTTTTATCAGCTACTACTCAATTGTTCTTTATCTCGGACTCGGTTCAAAGAACGGAATGTTTTATGTTCCGCTTGTTATTTGTATTTTAATTGCAATATTCTTTCTGTTTATGTTCTTCTATGTTCCGCCTATGACGGTTACTTTTGATATCAAGATGAAGGATATTTACAAAAACAGCGCACTTATGACATTCGGTGAGCTTAAACACAATCTGTTTGCAGTTTTCGGAATTCTTATTTTATTTCTCGTTTGTGCAACAGTGCTTATGTGCAGTTTTACTCCGGTACTGCTTATCATTTTCACAATTGTTCTTGCATTGTTCATTGTTCCGTCAATTCTATCTTTTATAATCAATTCGGCAGTTTATAAGAATATGTATTCAATGATTGTTGACAAGGATTCAAAGAGCAAAACAATTGATAAGAAAATGGAGAACAGACGCAAAGGTCAGTTCCGTGATGATGAAGAGCCTGTTGCGGAAGATTATTCGGATCTTGAAATTGATGAATCGGCTGACGGTGATGAATTTATTTTCTATAACGGAAAAATGATGAAAAGAAGTTATCTTTTAAAGCTTAAAAAAGAGGCTGAAGAAAGGAAGAACGCAAAATGAGCGGTAAACACGCAGTTAAAAGTTCAAAAAAATCATTGATAATAATTATTTGTGTTGTTGTACTTGTTGCAGTAATTGCAGGTGCGGTTATCCTGTTTATGAATCTTTCGGGTAAAAATAATAATTCGGCAACAACAGTACCGACTGTGGCTGCTTCAACAACCGCCGATAATACAAACTCAACACAGAATGTTTCCGACTCTGTATCCGAAACCACACAGCCTGCAACCAAATCTGGTGAAGCTTCACAAGAGCCGACAGAACAGGGATACACAGCCGAAACATCTTCAAATGACAGTGAAATTGTTGTTCCGACAATCAGCGGAGAGGAGCAAAAGCCAAAATTCAGTGCAACTCTTATTCCGTACTATGCAAAAGATGAAAATTCTTCTGAAGAATATTCTTTGAGAGATCTTTTCGGTTCTGCTTATTCAGGCGGCGGATTTACTTTTAATGAGGACGGAACATTCATTGACGGAATCACAAGTGCCTCGGCAAATTCGGGTGCGTACATTGTTGAGGGCGACTCCGTCGTAATAACATATTCCAACGATAAAAATGTTATTGCTGCCGTAACCGAATGGAACGGTGATGTTCCTGCTGAAATTACCGTAAACTACGGCGGAATTATTGTATCCTTTAAGTAAAATATCGGTGATTAAATGAGTAAAAAATCTGTTAAAAAGCCTGACTATGCAAAATTTGAGGCTAACAGGGCTGTAAAAAAGAAGAATAAGAAAAAGAAAACAACAGCAATTATTTCATCGGTTATTGCCGCCTGCATATTTATCATTGCGGCAATAGTTGCCGTTAATGTGCTTTCACCGTCAGCAACCGCCGAGCTTACCTCATCTGCATGGGTTCCCGAAGGTGCAAAGAATGCGAGCGGTGATGAGGTTGAAATGAGTGAGGTTTACAACACAAATTACAGCGCTTATCAGGGTTCTATGTCATTTTCCGATGACGGCACCTTTACTTTATGGCTTTCGCCGGGAAGTCCTGATGACGGAACTCACAGCGGAAAATATACCGTGTCAGCTTCGGACAAAGTCAATTTGTCATTTGATGACGGAACAAATACTTCCGCCATACTCACACAAAAGAACGGTAAAATTTCGGCTGTTGTGCTTAAATATAACGACTATGAAATCACATTTGTAAAACAGTGAATACTTAAAACAAAAGATATACGGTAAAATTTTCTGCCGTATATCTTTTTTATTTTTCTATATTCCGTCAAACAGACTTAGCTGTTCGGTTTTGCTTTCAAACTTATGCAAATACGAAAACACATTTTCAACTCCGAACATAATTCCGTGATTTCTGCAAACTTCTGAAATCCTGTTCATCAAAACATTATTGTTATTGCTCGTAAGCTGATATGAATTTCCGTATGTATAAATGTATCGTTCCTTCATATTCGGAAAGTGTCTGTAAAGCCGGCTGTAAAAATATTCTCTGTCACCGTCACGCAGAGTAAGACCTATGCCAAAGCATATTATTCCATGAACCTTTGCGTCAATGCAATACTTTAAAAGTCCGTCGATATTTTCTTTTGTATCATTTATAAACGGTAAAAACGGAGAAAGCCACACAACACTCGGAATACCGTTTTCGTGAAATGTCTTGAGTGTTTCAAATCTTTCTTTAGTGGCGGAAACATTCGGTTCAATTATTCTGCAAAGGCTTTCGTCTGTCGTTGTAAGCGTCATCTGTAACACAGCCTTGCTTTTATCGTTTATTTTCGTAAACAGGTCAATATCTCTCATAACAGATGCCGACTTTGTATGTACAGTTACACCGAATCCGTAGCGGTTGATTATTTCAAGACATCTTCGTGTCAGTTTCAGTTCTTTTTCAAGGGGAATGTACGGATCGCTCATCGCACCCGTACCAATCATACATTTTCTGCGTTTCCTTTTTAAAGCGTTTTCAAGCAATTCCGGGGCATTTTCTTTCACCTCAATATCTTCAAATCGGTGATTCATCTGATAGCATTTACTGCGTGCGTCACAATAAATGCATCCGTGTTGGCATCCTCTGTAAATATTCATGCCGTTTGCGGCAGATAAAATTCCTTTTGCTTTGACCTTATGCATATAATCCTCCGCTTATTGTTTGGCATCGACAAACCACCTGTTTTCTTCCAAAAACAGATATCGTTCTTTGCCGAGAATATGGCAGGTGTAGCGTATTCCCGCACCGCCTGCTTTGAGAGATGCCGCATACCGCACATCGGAAATCTTGTCAATGCGGTATCTCCTTCCGTCATCCCACACAATATATTCGGGGATAAGATCTCCGTCACAATCAAATGTGGCAGTAACTTTAACATACTTTTTCATAGCTTGTTACCTCCCTTAAAATCAGAGAAATATCTTTAATTTTTCGCCTAAGATGCATCGTTATCATAAATATCCGACAGGATGAATTGTGTGATCCTCCTTTGGGTTAAAATCCGAAAGCTCCTTGTCATCGAGCAAAACGGCAGGGCGAACAGCATAATTGCCGAATCGCTTTTTTAATCTGTCAAGTGTTTTGTCAAGCTGTTCGTTCTGAATAAGTCGCTTTTCATCACGCAAAAGGCTCATCTGGTGCGGCTGATCATCGTGAATAAAATCCGTAACGCTCACCCCGATACTTCTCAGCGGCTTTTCCATTTTATAGCTTTTTTTGAAAAGCTCAATAGCCGTATTTGTTATATCCTTTGTAAGATTTGTGTGGATTTCCGTTGTGTGCTGTCGGTTGAATGACATCAGCTCGTTGTCACGAATCGTAATGCAAACCGTTTTTGCCATAAATCCCTGTTCACGCATTCTTCTGCAAACGCTGTCACACAAAACGAATATAACCTGTTTTACATCGTTAAAGGTTACCATATCTTTCGGCGTTGTGGTTGAGTTACCGATTGACTTTACCTCGCTGTTTTCGTTCATATGGGCAACAGGGGAAGAGTCATATCCGTTTGCAAAGCCGTAAATTAGGTCGCCCCATTTTCCGAGATATGACCGCAACAGTGTAACATCAGCGGTTGCGATATCTCCAATCGTATAAATGCCGATAGATTCAAGCTTTCTGCCCGTTGCTCTGCCAACATACAAAAGGTCTTTTGCAGGACAGTTCCACACAATATCTCTGTAATTTTCCCGTGTGATTTCCGTTATAGCGTCAGGCTTTTTATAGTCACTTCCGAATTTGGCAAAAATTTTATTAAAGCTGACTCCGATGCTTACGGTTATTCCGAGTTCCTGTTTTATACGGCGATTAATTTCGAGTGCAATCTCTTTGCCGCTCATATTCTTATTGTCGGTAACATCAAGCCATGCCTCGTCAAGTCCGAACGGCTCGATTTTGTCGGTGTATTCGCTGTAAATTCTCCTCGCCATTTTTGAAAATCGCTTGTACAAATCAAAGTGGGGAGGAACGGTTATGAGGTCGGGACATTTCTGCTTTGCCTGCCAGATTGCCTCGCCTGTTTTTATATTATACTTCTTCGCAATCTCATTTTTAGCAAGAATAATTCCGTGCCGATTTTCCGCATCACCGCTCACGGCAACAGGTTTGTTCCTGATTTCGGGATGATGCAAACACTCAACGCTCGCATAAAATCCGTTGCAGTCGCTGTGAAGAATAACCCTGTCCTTTTTATATTTGCTTTTGTCAACGGCACAATTAATATTCACAACGCATCACCTCGAACATTTGTTTTTATTTAATTATAGAACACTTGTTCTATAAAGTCAAGCGTAATTTTGTCGCTTGTGGCAAAAGAATTGGTGTACAATTTTGTTTGATTAAATAAATTTTTTAATGTCCAAAAATTTATTCTTGTAATTATTGACAAATATTGTTGAAAGTGATATTATGAAAATGAAATTAGATATCGCTGTCTTAAATGATACAATAAAATTATAACCGATTTATTGTATGGTAGTGAGTTTATTTTTTGCTTTTTTGAAAGGAGAATTGTTATGAGTATTAAAAAAATAAGTGCTTTATTACTTGCTGTATTATTAATTGCAAGCACCGCCGTTTTTTCTGTTTCAGCGGTGTCACAAAGTTATTCGTATATTTATAATTATGCGTTAAAAGTAAAGATGGATATTTCATCTACCGGTAAAAAGCCGTATGCATATTACTATTATGACCATAGTTATAAGTTGGCGGAAGAAATTTTATCTTTATCGGAAGTAAACGGAGAGTATAGAATTACAAATAAATATGATGAATTAAGGATTTTATGAGAATCGTGGATAAGCCCAAGTGGTGCCGGCTATACTTGCTATTATGCTGTTAATGAGAAAAACGATAATAACTGGTACTCTAGACGAAATTTTGGAATACATTTTGTTGAAAAAAGAGAAAAGCTTTTTAATGCCCTTTAGTGTTAATAATCCGAATTTTGAACTTAAAGAGTATGGTCGAGGGAA
>ENA-OQKQ01000518-OQKQ01000518.1-human-gut-metagenome-genome-assembly--contig:-NODE-518-length-12595-cov-2.805662_pt1 | contig 12595 bp, 9 predicted proteins | sample MGYA00242651_ERZ504803 | MGnify/ENA primary metagenome ERZ504803 (study PRJEB26092, sample SAMD00036380) | human gut metagenome | host: Homo sapiens | study: EMG produced TPA metagenomics assembly of...
ATCGGGAAAGGTTCGGATTTTTCATTTGCCGCATTTCTTACAGCGTCATTTTCATTTCCAGTCTCAGCAGCGCGGCTTTTTTATCGATGCCGCCTGCATATCCGGTCAGGCTGCCGTTTGTTCCGACAACGCGGTGGCAGGGAATGATGATAGAGATCACATTGTGACCGACAGCCCCGCCACAGCCTGCGCAGACATCCGGGAAAGGCCGCGCTCTGCGGCCAGCTGCCTTGCCAGTGCACCATAGGTCGTGGTCTGGCCGCAGGGGATGCGGCGCAGCAGCGCCCACACCTCCTGCTGAAAGGCAGAACCAGCGGGATGGAGCGGCGGGGTAAAGTCCGGCTCCTGCCCGCCGAAATAAAGATCCAGCCAGCGTCTGGCCTCGGAGAGCACGGCGGTCTCCTGCTCCTGATGCACCGCATCCAGGGTGCGGGCAAAGTACTTCTGCCCCTCGAACCAGAGGCCGGTCAGGCCGGTGTCATCAGCGGCCAGCAGGATGCCGCCCAGAGGAGACTCATAGTGCTGTGTAAAGATCACCGTTTACCGGATCTCAATACCCAGCTTGAACTTCAGGTTGCCCAGCACCTTCTTGACGGTGCGCTCGACCTGCTCAGCGGAGATCTCCGCGCTGGGGTCAGACAGGGTCAGGGAGAAGGCCATGCTCTTCTTGCCCTCGCCCAGGTTTGCGCCGCGGTAGATATCGAACAGCTTGACCTCGGTGATGAGGGAGCTTGCCTTCTTGATGGTGTCCTCGATCTCTCCGCAGGTGACCTTTTCCTCGCAGACAAGGGCCAGGTCACGCTTGACGGCGGCGTAGGGGCTCAGCGGCTTATAGCGCAGCTCACCGTCCACGCAGGACATCAGAGCCTCGTAGTCCAGCTCACCCAGATAGATGTTCTGGCTGTCCTTCTGGTCCTTTGCGATCTCCAGCTCGCCGTTGATCTCATTGGAGAGCTTACCGAACACGCCCAGACGCTTGCCGTTGCAGTAGACAGCGGCGCTGATGCCGGGGTGGAGCCACGGGGTGGTCTCGCGCTCATAGGTGAAGGTCAGGTCAAAGCCTGCGGCCAGCGCCTCCATTGCACCCTTGACGGTGAAGAAGTCCTCCTCGGGGCCAAAGGCACCGATGCAGAGGGTCTGACGCTCATGGGGATGCTCGCTGATGGGCAGCTCCTTGGCCAGATAGACGGGAGCCATCTCGAACAGGCGGCCCTCGGCATTGCCCTTCTTGAGGTTGTCCACGATGACATTCAGCATGGACGGGGTCAGCAGGGTGCGCATGATGGACAGGTTCTCGCTGATGGGGTTCAGGATGCGGATGGCCTTGCGGGCTTCATCATCCGCCGGGATGTGCAGCATATCCAGCTCCGCGTTGGAGTAGAAGGCCAGCGTGGAGGCCTCATAGAAGCCCTGTGCAGCCAGCAGGCGCTTGGTCTTGAGCTGCTGCTTCTGCGCGTAGTTCAGGCCGCCATTGGTGACAGAGGCGGTGTTCAGGAAGGTGGGGTTGATGTGGTCATAGCCGTACTCACGGATGACCTCCTCCGCCAGATCGGGGAAGCTCTCCACATCCTCACGGTAGAGAGGAGCAGACACATCCCAGCTGCCATCGGCCTGCGCATCCACAGTGAACTCCAGGCGCTGCAGGATATCGATCATGGTCTGCTCGGGCACAGTGATGCCCAGCACGCCACAGATCTTGGCAGGGGTAGTCACGATGTGCTTGCGCTCCAGCGGGCGGCCATCGGTCAGGTCATACTCGAGGGTGGTGATATCGCCGCAGTCCAGCTCCTGGATCAGGTGCAGGGCACGGGCCAGGCCAAGCTCGGGAGAGTTGCGGTCCACACCCTTTTCATAGCGGGCAGAAGAATCACTGTTCTGGCCCAGGGCACGGCTGGTCTTGCGGACGCAGTCACGGGCGAAGGTGGCGCACTCGAACAGCAGGCTGGTGGTGTTCTCATCCATGCCGGAGTTGGCACCGCCCATGATGCCGGCCAGAGCCACAGGCTTCTCGGCATCACAGATGACCAGATTGTTGGGGTTCAGGGTGAACTCCTTCTCATCCAGCGTGACGATCTTTTCGCCCGCATGGGCGCGGCGCACATCGATGGTGCGGCCGGCGACCTTGTTCAGGTCAAAGGCGTGCATGGGCTGACCCATTTCCAGCAGGGTGTGGTTGGTGATATCCACCACATTGCTGATGGAGCGCAGGCCGCACAGAGCCAGATGGCGCTTCATCCAGCGGGGAGACTCGCCCATGCGGATGTTGCGCACATAGTGTGCCATGTAGCGGGGGCACAGGTCCGGAGCCTCCACCTTGACGGTGATGGGCGCATCCGGCTCGCAGACGGTCTTGTAGTCCATGGCGGGCATGTGCAGGGGCTTGCCCAGAACGGCAGCCACCTCGCGGGCGATGCCCAGAACGGACTGGCAGTCCGGGCGGTTTGCGGTGATGGAGATATCAAAGATATAGTCGTCCAGACCCACCACGGGAGCAATGTCGGTGCCGGGGACAGAGTCCTCGGGCAGGATGAGCAGGCCGTAGACCTCAGAGCCCGGGAACAGGTCGTCGTTCAGGCCCAGCTCTTCGCCGGAGCACAGCATACCGTTGGACTCCACGCCCTGCATCTTGCGGGCCTTGATCTTGATGCCGCCGGGCAGGGTGGAGCCATCCAGAGCAGCGGGCACGCAGTCGCCCAGCTTCATGTTGGCGGCACCGGTGCTGATGCGGATGTCGTGGCCGTAGTCGCCGCAGTCCACCACACACTTGGTCAGGTGGGTGCCCTCCTGCTTTTCCATCTCCACGATCTTGCCGACGACCACCTTGCTGATGCCGGCATCCAGCGGGATCAGCTCTTCGACCTCAAAGCCGCAGGAGAAGAGCTTTTCCTCCAGTTCCTGCGCAGTAACGTCGATATCTACAAATTCTTTTAACCAGCTGAAAGGTACTTTCATTGTCTCTTCTCTCCCCTCTTATTCGTGGAACTGCTTGAGGAACTGCAGGTTGTTCTCGAACATCAGGCCGATGTTGTTGATGCCATACTTCAGCATGGCGATACGCTCGATGCCGATGCCGAAGGCGAAGCCGGAATACTCGTCCGGGTCGATATTGCAGTTCTCCAGCACCTTGCGGTTGACAACGCCGCCGCCCAGCACCTCGATCCAGCCGGTGTGCTTGCACAGCGGGCATCCCTTACCGTGGCACTCGAAGCAGCTCACGTCCACCTCCACGCTGGGCTCGGTGAACGGGAAGTAGGAGGGACGCAGGCGGGTGCGGGTGTCAGCGCCGAACAGCTTCTGCACGAAGGTATTCAGTGCGCCCTGCAGGTCGCCCAGCGTGATGCCCTTATCCACCACCAGACCTTCCATCTGGTGGAACATGGGGCTGTGGGTGGCGTCCGAGTCGGAGCGGAACACACGGCCGGGCATCAGGATCTTGATGGGCGGCTTCTGAACGTCCATGGTGCGGATCTGGCCGCCGGAAGTCTGGGTACGCAGCAGGAACTCCTCCGACAGGTAGAAGGTGTCCTGCATGTCGCGTGCCGGGTGATCCTTGGGCACGTTCAGGCGGGTAAAGTTGTGGTCATCGTCCTCGATCTCCGGGAAGGTCCCCACCGAAAAACCCATGCCGGAGAACACGTCGATGATCTGGTTGGTGATCAGGGTCAGCGGGTGCAGACCGCCCACAGAGCGGGTCTTGGCGGGCAGGGTGATATCCACCGTCTCCGCAGCATTGCGGGCAGCAAGCTCTGCCTGCTTCACCTGTTCTGCAGCAGCGTCATAGTCTGCCTGCACCTTTGCCTTGAGTTCGTTGATGATCTTGCCCATGGCAGGACGCTCTTCCGGCGCAACGGTGCGCAGATTCTTCATCAAGGCAGGGATCTTGCCGTTTTTGCTGAGGTACTCCTGCCAGAAGGAGGCCAGCGTTTCCTTGCCGGACACCTGACCAAGGCTTTCAGCGGCCTGTTTTGCCAGCTCGTCGATCATTGCTTGCATGGATGTTCTCTCCTTTATTCTTCGTGTTGATGAGCGGAGTGCAACAAAAAAGCTCCGTCCCCTGCCCGATTTCTCAGGCAAAAGGGACGAAGCTGTTGATTCTTAGCTCCGCGGTACCACCCGGTTTCCACCCGTGCACAGATGCCGGGCGGCTCTCAGAACGCCGTAACGGGGCGTGGCCGTTCTGTACTACTGCTGTTTCGCACAGACCGCTCAGGAGCGAACTTCAGCACAGATACACCCGGAAGCCCTCTCAGCCGGTGAAGCTTCTCTCTTTGCCGTGTACGCCATGCCTACTCTCTCCGTCGCTGCGTTTGGGAGTATTCAGGTTTTATAACCAAGAGCTATGTTACCACATTTCGGGACAGTTTGCAAGGGCTGTGCAGCCACTTTCCGCAAAAATCGCGTTCGGTGGAGGTTTTTTCACAAAGCCGCAGCCATTATGAATCGTTTATGTCATCCATTATGAGCTGAAACAATTCTCCCAGGTCGATCAGTGGCGCAAACTCTTTATCAACTTTGTAATCATCTGAAATTTTTACCACGACCACACCGTCGATCTGCTGGATATATCCTTCCTGCGGATAGACTGGCATCTGTTCCAGCTCTGTTCTGCTGTACAGTTCCCCATACTGTTCCACCGAGCAATGCTTGAGTTTTGCCGGAGTAATATCCCTGAAAACCGCTTTCCAAGACGCTCTGGCCGAGTAATCGTTCAGCCAGAAGCGGCCCATCTGCGCATACGGATTTGCATAGAGGTAATACTCCCTCTTCATAAAACTGGAGTTCGAGCTGGGTCTGCCCACAAACAGTACCGGCAGCTGCTCGTTATCGTCAAAATATCCGCTGCTCATCAGGTCGTCCGCAATGTGATCCGACATGCTCTTGAGTGTTTTTCTTCCCTCATACATAGCTTCCTGATCGATCACGGCAGAGCAGACATTGCCATAGACGACCAAAACCGCAAGTACTACAGCCCCTGTCCGGGCAGCACGTACATACTTTTTTACCATAGGCTGATTTGTGCGCGTCCCTTCAAGCAGCAGCAGACATACCGGCACGAACAGATTCAATCCTTCGCCCATCTGCAAAAGCCAGACCGCCTCGCTTGTGATCAGCATGATGGCATTGCACATGATGGGCAAAACGATCAGCGCTGCCACTCCCAGAAGGATATATTCCCAATTTTTCCGGTGAAGCATTTTTCTGAAGCGGTTCAGCAGTCCGATGCTCAGCGCCAGAAATACCAAAACAAAAAAGCCCACCGGCTGCAGAATGTTATGCCGATAGTAATTCTGAAAAAAGTAAGCTCCAAACAGTTGGTAGGTCTCTGCAATGGCATTGGGCAGATTTTTCAGTATAGAAAGTACCGAAACATCCGCTCCTCCATTATAACTTGCCATCTGCCATCCACATGCCCATACGATCAGCTTTGTGAGCAGGAAATACAAAACCATTCCTGCAGCTGCGCTGCAAAGACTTCTTCCAATGTGGGCATGGACCTTTTCTCTGTCCACATTGCGGAACAGAAGCAGCAGAAGATATGTCAGCAGGAGCAGACAAAAGTTATCAAGGCTCGTCTGATAGCACGCAAGGCTCATGACCAGAAGCAGTGCTCCCTGTACGACCGCTTTTCTAAAATCTGCGGCACGAACCACACGCTCTGCCGCCAGAACAGAAAACAAAAATGAGCAGCCAAACACCGGCGACTGAAACCGATATGACAGCTGTATTCCAGTGACCGTGCTGGCCAGAACAGCCATACCCGCCAGATAGGTCACGACAGAATCCTTCTCTGTAAAAAACTTCCGAAGCAGGGTAACAGCCAGCGCCGACATGGAAAGCGTCAGCAATGAATTGAAAGGTTCCGTCTGGATGCCAAACCGCAGCACATCGATCACCGGCCAGAGCCATCGGCCCGTGACTACCTGCCAATAGCCGCCGAAGAACCATGTATTGTTCCACAATCCGTCAAATGTATTGGTCAGCCGCTGGCTGATCAGCAGGAAAAACACTACCGCCGAAAACAGCAGCATCACCAGAAAATATCTTAGATCCGATATATCCAGCCCAAGGTCGTCCGGTTTCTGTACATCGATTTTTTCTTTCATCGTTATTTTCTCCATCTGTCCTGTTTTATGTTCTCAGGCTCATTTGTTATTCATCGATCAGATAATCCTCTGAAATTTTGATCACATATACGCCGTCCATTTCCTGCATGGAGCCTTTCTCAGGGAATGTCGGCATTCGTTTGATTTCTTCTGTCCGGATCAGTTCGTCATATACCTCATCACTGCACAGCTCCAGCTGCATCGGTGTGAGGTCACGAAACACCGCATTCCATGAGTAGCGCATTGTGGCGGCATTTTCTTTTTCGAAAAGGCCCACCTGTGCGTAGTCGTTCGCATCCCAATAGATGATGTGTGTCCGGAACAGTGGGCTTGCACTGGGGCGGCCTACCAGCATCACTGGCAGTTTTTCCGGCAAATCATAATAGCCCTCTGCCACCAGCTCACCGGCCACAAGGTCCGCGATTTGTTTTGTTGCCTTGCGTCCCTCATACATCGCCTGCTGATCGACCGCCGACATGAATACGCTCCCGTAAACGACAGCAGCCGCCGTAAGCAGGATCAGTGCTTTTTCTGCTTTATTCCAGCATTTGCGGAACGCATCACAGGCTGTTTTTCCCTCCCGGCTGCTGTCCAATAGCCAGAAACAGACCGGCAGGAACAAGGCCAGACCTCCGGACATGGGAATATAAAACAACGCCTGCGAGGTTGCCACCATAAATACCGTGCACATCATGGGCAGCACCAGCAGCGCTGCTGTGCCATAGAAAGTGTTTTCCCAATCTTTCCGGCGTATGAGCCGAACCAGTCTGCACGCAAGCGCGGCACCCACCACACAAAAAATCAAAGCAAATACAACTGCAGTTTCCTGCAGCATATTGTGTTTTACAAGGGTACCAAAGAAATACCGATAAAAAAGCTCATAGCACTTTTCAACGCTGGAAGGAAGATTTTTCAGAATTCCAGACACTGAAATATCTGCACCACCCTGGTAATCGGCCATCGCCGTTCCCGTCGCCCACAGTGTAATCTTTAAGATCAGCAGATACAGCACTGCGCCGGATGCAGCACTTGCCAGGCTTTTGCAAATATATTCCCGAATCTTTTGTTTTTCTCCATTCTGGAAAAGTAGTAGGAGAAAATAGGCCAGCAGCACCAGACAGAAACAGGCAAGGTTCGTCTGGTACAGGCCAAGGCTCAGTGCCAAAAGCACCGCTGCCGGCACAATGCTGCTTACGGCTGATTTTCCCCGGATCACGTGCTCTGTAGCCAGCATTGCAAAGAAAAACGAAAATCCGTACTCCGGTGCAATGAAGTGAAACGAAAGATAGCACCCGACCACAACATTGGAAACATAGCATAAACCTGCGAGCCAGTCAATGCAGGATGTTCTCATCCATGCCGGTTTGAAGAGCATATGAAGCCTGGTGACTCCAAGAGAAACCAGCACCAAGCACACCACCGCATTGATGGGTTCTAGCTGCAGACTGAAACGCAGAAAACTGGTCACCAGCCAGAACCATCGTCCGTTGGAAAGCTCCCATGCTCCCGCCATGTACTCAGCCGTTGTCCACAGACCATCCACTGTGTTCGTCAGCTTCAAGCTGATCAGCGGAAAATAGACCATCACCGCAAAACCCAGCATCACACAGAAATATTTCTTATCCAACTCCCGCAGCCAGTGTCTGATATCTGCTTTTATTTTTACAAACATGATATTCCTCTCCATCCATAAACTTCTGCTTTTCAGTATATCAAACTCTTCCACATGGTTCAATAAAAAAATCCCCTGCCGGGCAGTCGGCAGAGGATCTTGCGTATTTTTCCAGAGTGCTTTATTTTGCCACGATTTCTGCAGCCAGAGCATCCATCTGGGCTTCTGCAGCAGCATTGGCAGCACTGCGGATGGTGACCACAGTATCACACACGGCGATGTTCTTCATGCTTTCCAGCTCGGCGCGCATGAGCTTTGCGGCCATGGGTGCCCATGTGCCATTCTCCATCAGACCCACCGTGCGGTTCTGGAAGCTCTTGGTCTTGAGGTGGGTCAGCAGATTTTCCATCGGCGGGAAGAGGAAGCCGTCGTAGGTGGCGCAGGCCAGCACGATCTTTCCGCAGCGGAAGGCTTCGGTGACGGCATAGGACACATCCGTGCGGGTCAGGTCCATCTCCACGACCTTTGCGCCCTTTGCTCGCAGCTTTTCTGCCATGAGGTGGGCTGCTGCACGGGTGTGGCCGTGGATGGAAGCACTTGCCACAAGGATCTTTTCCGGCTCCTCGGGCTTGTAGCTGGACCAGATGTCGTAGTAGTTCAGATACTTGCCCAGATCTCCGGTCAGCACCGGGCCGTGCAGCGGGCAAATGGTCTGGATGTCCAGAGCCGCAGCCTTTTTCAGCAGCGCCTGCACCTGCGGGCCGTATTTCCCCACGATGTTCAGGTAGTAGCGGCGGGCTTCGCTGGCCCAGTCGGCCTTTTCGTCAAACTTTGCCACAGCGCCAAAGCGACCGAAGCCATCCGCGGAGAACAGCACCTTTTCGGTGGATTCATAGCTGACCATGACCTCCGGCCAGTGCACCATGGGGGCAAACACAAAGGTCAGGGTATGTGCACCGAGAGAAAGGCTCTCGCCGTCCTTCACCACCACACGGCGCTCCTTTGCCACAGCATCAGCACCAAAGAACTGATCCATATACAGGAAAGTCTTGGCGTTGCCCACCACCTGCATCTCCGGATAGAGTGCCGCCAGCTTTGCAATGTTGGCACCGTGGTCCGGCTCCATGTGGGAGACCACCAGATAATCCGGCTTACGGCCTGCCAGAGCTTCGGTCAGGTTTTCCAGCCACGGCTCGGTAGCGCGGGCATCCACCGTGTCCAGAACGGCGGTCTTTTCGTCCAGAATGACATAGGAATTATAGCTCACGCCGGTGGGCACCGGATACTGGCTCTCGAACAGGTCGATGGTGGTATCATCCACGCCAACGCCCAAAATGGCTTCACTGATCTTGTTTACGCTCATAATGCTCGGTCTCCTTATTTATATTTTTATGCAGTGCCGCGTTTCTGCGGCGATTGTTTCTGAGAACAGTTCCTATCATACCACATCGTCAGAAAAATCGCAAGGGATAACGTGGGAATATTCTGCACATCAGAGCTCTTCCCCATTCTCCGGCAGACGTGCCGCCACCGGTCTGCCCGGCTCGTTGTCCAGCTCCAGCAGCGCGGCGGCAGTGCCCTCGTCCATGGTCTGCACCGCGCGCAGCTTGCGGCTGATGGCACGGCTGCGCACGCCAATGAGATTATCCAGCTCTTCGTCGGTCTGACGCAGGCGCTGCTGCATCTTGGAAAGCCCCTGCCCGAACTTGTCAAATTCGGTCTTCACCGCACCCAGCAGCTGCCATACCTCACCGGAGCGCTTCTGGATGGCAAGGGTCTTGAAACCCATCTGCAGGCTGTTGAGCAGCGCTGCCATGGTGCTGGGGCCTGCAATGTTCACCTGATAGTCCCGCTGCAGCACTTCCAGCAGGCCCGCGTTCACCACCTCGGCATACAAACCCTCGAAGGGCAGGAACAGGATGCCGAAGGCCGTGGTATAGGGCGGCTCCACATATTTTTCCCGGATGTCCTTGGCCTCGGCCCGCAGCACCAGTTCCAGTGCGTGGCGGGCGTTCTCCACGGCCTGTGCGTCGCCGGATGCCTGCGCATCCTGTAAATGGGCATAGGTGTCGCCGGGGAACTTGGAGTCGATGGGCAGCCACACCGTGCCGCCGTCCGCGCCGGGCATCCGGATGGCGTACTCCACCCGCTGGGTGCTGCCCGGAATGGTGGCCACGTTGGTGTCGTACTGTTCCGGGGCAAGGATCTCTTCCAGAATGGCTCCCAGCTGGATCTCACCCAGGATGCCGCGGGTCTTCACACCGGAAAGCACCTGTTTCAGCCCGCCCACATCAGCGGCAAGGTTCTGCATTTCGCCAAGACCCTTGTACACCTGTTCCAGCTGGTCGTTCACCGCCTTGAAGCTTTCGGTCACCCGCTTCTGCAACGCATCCTGCAGCTGTTCGTCCACCGTATGGCGGATCTCGTCCAGCTTCTGGGCGTTCTGGGCCTGCAGGGCAGTCATGCCCTCGGCAAGGGTGCGGCGCATCTCTTCCAGCTTGCGGGCGTTGGAGGCTTCCAGCCCCTGCAGGCGCTGCTCCATGGTCTGCTGCTGGGTGCCCTGCCCTGCGGCAAGGGCGGTGCTCATACTCTGCACCGAGGCCTGCAGCGTTTCACTGATGTGGCCCATAGCGGCAAGGTTCTGCTGCGCCATCTCTGCCAGCTTCGCGTCCATCTGGCGGTTCTGCGCTTCCAGCTGCTGACGCAGCCATTCCTTCCGTTCTGCATCGTCCCGGTTTGCGGCAGGCTTTGCCGAGCGGTACAGCAGCAGGGCCATCATCAGGCAGATGGCCACCAGAAGCACCGTGTAAAGAAACGCTAAAAATTCCATAATGTCTCCTATTGCAAAATCCGGGCTGTGCAGCTGCAAAGCCCGGATCTGCGTACCTTATATTATTTTGTCTGTTCTTCCCAGAAGGCAGCGGCTTCGTCCAGCCAGCCATCCGCAGCCGTGCCGCGGCCAAGGCCGATGCCATGGGCTGCGTGGTCATATACCACCTCTTTGTAAGGTACACCATGCGCGGCCAGTGCCTTGCTGAGGGCCGGCCCCTGCAGCGGCCAGCACAGCAGGTTCAAGGTCAGGTCATCCCTGCCATACCAGAAGTACACCGGCGGATAGTCCTCTGTGATCAGGTCGGCAAGGCTGTATTCATAGTAGAACCGGCCGCACACAAAGGGGTCGATGCCCACACGGTAGATCGGTGTGATCTCGGAAAACTGCACGATGGGATACGCCAGGATCACTGCGCCGGGCTTGGGCAGGCCATAGTTTTTATAGCCCAGAGCGTCCGATGCAAACAGGCCCGCCAGATGTCCGCCGGAAGAATAGCCGATCAGGGCGTAGCTTTCCGTCTGCACACCGAACTGCTGTGCGTGGCCGGTGATGTACTTCACCGCCCGTGCAATGTCCTCCATGGGGCCGTTGTTGTCGTTATCCGGGTAGGCGCGGTAGCGCATCACGAACACCGCATAGCCTTTCTGGTGCAGCTGGTAAGCTGTGGAGATGCACTCCTTTAACTCTGCCGTGCGGTTGAAGATGTTGCCGGAGAGCACCAGCGCATACTTTGCATCCGGCGTGCTGGCCGGGTAGTAATAGAACTCCGCATTGTTGCGGGAGCTGTCCTCGGCGATCTCCTGCTCCGAGTAGAGCTTATAGGTGATCTGCACGCCCGCATTGTAATTGCGGATGAGCAGGTTCAGACCATCGGCACAATCCTGTGCCACATGGCTGCTCACATATTTTTCCAGCGTCTGGTCATTGCACCAGTCCTCGGTGCCGGGCAGGTTCTGCTCCTTGGAATAGGTCCAAACGCCTGCGCCAAGGATGCCGGGGTTCGAGCGGATCTCGCCCATGGTGGTCTGCGGCGTGATATCCGGCTCGCCATACTCTGCTGCAAATGCGGGCAGCGCCATCATCAGCAGCAGACAGATACAGGCTGCTGCGGTGCATATCCTGTGTTTCAACTCAACATCTCCTTTTCAGCCGACCTGTTCCTCCCAGAAGGCAACTGCTTCATTCAGCCAGCCCTCCGCATCGGTGCCCTTGCCTGCGGCCACTGCATGGGGAGCATCATCATACACATGGTAGATATGCGTCACATGGTTGCGGGCCAGTGCCTTTTCCAGCACAGGCCCCTGCGCCGACCAGCACATGGTCATAAGGGTCATGTCGTTTTTGCCGTACCAGTGATAGGTAGGCGGATAATCCGGTGTGATGTAATCAGACAATGTCATTTTATAATACCGCTGCTTGCACACGCCGGGGTCCAGCAGGATATTATAGACCGGTTTGAACTCCAGGAAGGTGTTTACCGGGTAGCCCAGCAGCATGGCACCGGGCTTTGGCAGGCCGTAATTTTTGTAGCCCACCGCGTCGGTGCCGAACAGTCCGGCGATCTGCCCGCCTGAGGAATAACTTACAATGGCATAATCCTCCGCCTGCACGCCAAACTGTCCTGCATGTTCCGTGATGTATTGCACCGCGCGGACCACATCCTGCAGCGGCGCATTGTTGGAAGCCTTCATGCCGATGCGGTAGCGCAGCACGAACACCGGATAGCCCATTTCGTGCAGGTTCCATGCAGTGGAAATGCCCTCGCGGATCTCCGCACTGACCACGATCGCATTACCGCCGATCACCAGCGCATATTTCTGGTTCGCCTGCGCCCCTTCTGCCGGCAGATAATACAGTTCCACACCGTCCCGGCTGGTATCCTGCGCGATCTCCTCGCCGTATAAACGCGGGAAGGTCACCCGCTGCCCAGCGTTATACGGTGCGGATCAGATAGTTCAGTCCATCCGCCGCATCCTGTGCCGTCCAGTGATTCGGAAAGGCGGCTCAGCGGCTGCGCGTCCCAGTACATCCGGTCCAGCACACGGT
>ENA-OQKQ01000519-OQKQ01000519.1-human-gut-metagenome-genome-assembly--contig:-NODE-519-length-12579-cov-4.344603_pt1 | contig 12579 bp, 11 predicted proteins | sample MGYA00242651_ERZ504803 | MGnify/ENA primary metagenome ERZ504803 (study PRJEB26092, sample SAMD00036380) | human gut metagenome | host: Homo sapiens | study: EMG produced TPA metagenomics assembly of...
TCTTTAAGGAGAATACAGTGATGTGTTCTTGAATACGGGTGGTACCACGGATTTTATTCGTCCCTTTGTTTAGGGGGGCGATTTTTTTGTGCTATTTAACAGGAGGTTATTATATGAAACCATCATTTGAAAAGTACATTCCCTTTAAGCAGATTAATCTGCCGGACAGACAGTGGCCAAACAATACTATAACAAAAGCACCGATCTGGTGCAGTGTTGACCTTCGCGACGGTAATCAGGCACTTGTCGATCCTATGAACCTTGAAGAAAAGCTCGAATTTTTTCCACGCACTTTGCGATATGGGCTTTAAGGAAATCGAAATCGGTTTTCCGAGTGCGTCAGAAACAGAATATGAAATCTGCCGTGAGCTTATTGAAAACAACCACATTCCCGATGATGTAACAATTCAGGTTCTTGTTCAGGCAAGAGAGCATCTTATCAGAAAAACTTTTGAGGCTGTTAAGGGTGCTAAGAATGTTATCGTTCATTTCTATAACTCAACTTCAACTCTCCAAAGAAAAGTTGTTTTCAAAACAGATATGGACGGCGTAATCAAAATTGCCGTTGACGGTGCAAAGCTTATTAAACAGCTTACTGATGAATATGACGGAGATACAAACTTCAGATTTGAATATTCTCCTGAAAGCTTCAGCGGTACTGAGCCTGAAAACGCTGTTGAAATCTGCGACAGGGTTATCGAGGCACTCGGTTCGACTGCTGAAAACAAGTTGATTGTCAATCTTCCGAATACTGTTGAGATGTGTACACCGAACACATATGCAGATCAGATTGAATACTTTGCAAGAAATCTTAAACATCGTGACGCCGCTATCATCAGTATTCACCCACACAATGACCGTGGATGCGGTGTTGCCGCAGGCGAACTTGCATTGCTTGCAGGTGCAGAAAGAGTTGAGGGTACACTCTTCGGCAACGGTGAGCGTACAGGTAATATGGATATCGTTACAATGGGACTTAATATGTTCACACAGGGCGTTGATCCTAAGCTTGACTTTTCAAATCTTCCAAAGCTCCGTGAAATCTACGAGCGTTGCACAAATATGAAGATTGATCCCCGTCAGCCATATATCGGCGAGCTTGTATTTACAGCATTCTCGGGCTCACATCAGGACGCTATCAACAAGGGTATGAAGTATATGAAAGAAAGCGGAACTGATTACTGGGAAATTCCGTATCTTCCGATTGACCCTGCCGATGTCGGCAGAGAGTACGAGCCGATTATCAGAATCAACTCACAGTCCGGTAAGGGCGGTGCGGCTTTTGTTATGAACAATAACTTCGGTTATGACCTTCCGAAGAGAATGCATCCCGAATTTTCAAAGCTTGTTCAGGCAAAATGTGAGGAACTTGGCAGAGAGCTTATTCCGAAAGAGTTGTTTGAGGTGTTCGAGAAGAATTATCTTGAGCATAAGCAGAAATATGTTCTCTCAAGCAGAAAGATTTATGAAGAGAGCGAAAACGGCAATGATTATGTTCACTTCAAGGGCAAGATGAAGATTAACGGCAACGAAGAGGTTTCTCTCAGCGGTGTCGGCAACGGTCCTATTGATGCATTCTTCAATGCAATCAAAAAGGTCGGTCTTGACAAGTACGAGTTCATCTCATACAGTCAGCACGCAATTTCTCAGGGTTCCGACTCAAAGGCTGTTTCATATATCGAACTCAAAAAGCCTGACGGAAAGAATATCTTCGGCATTGGCATTGACTCAAATGTCAATGTTGCATCGGTACTCGGTGTTCTCAACGCAATCAACAGAGCCGAGGCTTAATCAATTTAACAATTCAATTTTCAGGGCTGTGCGAATGTGCAGTCCTGTTTTTTATGCTCTAAATCACTCCGTTTAGAAAAATGTTACAAATCACCTTTAAAAATCAAGAATTTTGTTACAAATGATTGAATATTTTTAAGAATAATGTTACACTACAATTAAGAGGTGATTTTATGCTTCAAAGAAAAGCCTATGAACATTTAGTAAAATGGAAAAATACAACCGATAAAAAAGCTTTGCTCATTACAGGAGCAAGGCAAATTGGCAAAACATATATTATAAGAAAATTTGCAGAAGAAAATTATTCAAACTTTATCGAGATAAATTTCATCACAAATCCCGATGCCGCAAAGATATTCAACGGAGATTTGAATGCTGAAACGATACTGATTAACCTCACAGCATACACACAAAAGCCCTTGGTAAAGGGAGATACTTTGATTTTCTTTGACGAGATACAGGAATGTCCGTCTGCGAGAACGGCAATTAAATTTCTTGTAGATGACGGGCAGTTTGATTACATTGAATCGGGTTCACTGCTTGGAGTAAGATATAAAGAAGTAAAGTCCTATCCCGTCGGTTACGAAGAAAACTACCGTATGTATCCGCTTGATTTTGAAGAATTTGCAACTGCAAACGGTATTCAGCCACAAACGATAGAATATTTAAAGAAATGTTACGACAATAAAGAAACGGTTACGGAAGCAGTTCATCAATCAATGTTGAAACTTTTTCAATACTATATTATTGTCGGCGGAATGCCTGCGGTTGTACAGAAATTTGTTGATACAAAAGACATCGGCGAGGTCTTGAAAATTCAAAAAGATATTCTCGACTTGTACAGACAGGATATTTCAAAATATTCCGACAACAACAAAGAGAAGATAAAGAGCATTTTTGATTTAATTCCCGCTCAGCTTAATGACAGGAACAGAAGATTTACACTTTCCGATATTAAAAATTCTGCACGAATGTTGAGATACGAAACAAGTTTCAACTGGCTTGCAGACGCAGGAGTTGCTCTCCCCTGTTACAACATAACCGAACCCGTACTGCCGCTTGAACTCAACCTACAGAACAATCTTTTTAAACTGTTCTTGTGTGATACGGGACTGCTTTGTGCCGCATCAATGGGAAACATTCAGTTTGACATACTGTCGGGAGATTTGTCCGTTAATATGGGAAGTATTCTTGAAAATGTATTTGCTCAGGAGCTTGTTTCAAACGGTTTTCTTTTAAGATATTTCAATAAGAAGAATATCGGTGAAATTGATTTTATCGTTCAAAAAGGGAAGTCAGCCGTACCGATTGAAATTAAGTCGGGCAATGACTACACAAAACACAAGGCATTGGATAACTTGATTGCAAAGCAGAGTTGGAACATAAACAGCGGTATTGTGTTCTGCAAGGGCAATTTGGAAATTGAAAACGGCGTAACATATTATCCATGGTATATGTCAATGTTTTTCAAACAGGAAACACTTCCCGAACATCTGAAAGTTAATGTTGATATTGTAAACGTCTGATAATCGACAATTGCAGGGCTGTGCGAATGTGCAGTCCTGTTTTTTATGCTCTGAATCGTCCATAATAAGCCTGTGAGCGAAAAATAGGGGCATACAGCTAACATAGCTATATGCCCCTGAAAATCGGTTTTAAAGCTTATTTCATGCTGTTTTCGTAAGACTCGATCATCTTTTTAACCATCTGACCGCCTACAGAACCTGCTTCTCTTGCAGAAATGTCGCCGTTATATCCCTGTTTGAGGTTTACGCCTACTTCGTTGGCACATTCCATCTTAAAGCGTTCCATGGCTTCCTTTGCCTGAGGTACATTAATCTGATTGTTATTGCTTGACATAATTTGTTTTCTCCTTTTCAAAACTTTTAAATCTCGTTAAATTTATTAATAAAGCGGCGTTTCGGCATCCCGTTTTCATCGCCGCAATAGTATTGTTTGCGGTGAAATTCGTTTTATTATTTGTAATTTTTTCAAGTTTTGAAATTCACAAAAAACATCATAATTGAGTAGGAGGCTACCCATTAGTTGAGTAGCCGACCTCTCACACCACCGTGCGTACCGTTCGGTACACGGCGGTTCAATCATATTGAGTGCATAGACTTGTACGCTTCGGATATGTCATAATATCCCCTGCGTGCGAGTCTTTCGTTTTCGGTGTATTCTGTTTTCATCATACCAACCTCCTTTGGCTGTTTACTAATGACTTATGATTGTTCAGCCCTTCCCAAGTTTTTTTCCCTTGGTACTATGGCTTCGGCTGACTTCTTGCAGTTAGTTGTTACTACAGAAAGATTATTCCGCCTGCAAGACCTCCTCGGGTAAGCATTACCACCTTCGCCTCGTATATCTGCTACATTTACACCTTGAAATTTCGGGCGGTATTGGACTTCATTTTGATTGGAAAACTCGTCCGTTTCAAGTATGCCTTATATGTAGTTTCTGTTGAGCAGTTTCAATAGCTCCTTGACCTCATCATCAAGCTTCGCACATTTTTCTTGAGGGAATAAGTTTCCGTAATATAAATCTTCAAGTGTATTCATTGTCGCACCGCCTTTCAGCAAGCAACAATATCACAACTGTTTTCATAAGTCCGGCAAAAATCATAATAAATCATTTAGCAGATTCATACATTTCACTTTCTGCTGCATATTAGCACTTCCGTAAACATTCAGCGTAAAGGATACATTTTTATGTCCTAAAATTTCAGAAAGAGATTTGATATCAAACTCCGGAATTTCTATCGCCCTGACCGCAAAGGTATGACGTATTTCATGAAATTTTACCTGTTGCAGACCTTTTCGTTTCAAGAATCGAGAAAAGAATTGTCTGTAGGTTCTCGGCTCGGTAGGTTTAACCTTTCCTGTTAAAAAATAGTGATTTGGATTTTCGGTATAAAATTTTTTGATAATATTCATTAATAATGACGGAATAGGGATCACCCTTGCTGATGTTTTGGTCTTTGGTGGACCTATATTCAGATATGTAGTGCCTTTCTTTTTATCATATATTCTTTGTACTGTTTTATTAACAATTATTGTTTTGTCAAGCAAAGAAATATCTTTCATCTGGATACCGCATAATTCACCTATTCGCAACCCGGTGAACAAGGCAATTAAGATACCGGCTGTTTTACGATTCATATCCATATAAATGCATTGAATCAGTGCGAGTTCCTGTTCCTTTGACAAAGATATGACTTTCTTAACACTTGTATCTTTCGGATACTCAATCAAATCCCAATTAAGCAAAGGAATAATTCGCTCTTTATAAGCATAATTGAGAGATAACCGTAAAACAAGTATTACATCTCGTATAGATTTTACAGTCAAGCCCCCGGTATCATCAAGACGACCGTTATTGTACAAGTAAGAAATAAATTCTTGTATGTCGGTCTCAGCGAAACTGCCAATCTTCTTTCTTCCAAAGTATGGAATCAAATGGTTCTCTGAAATAAGAACAAAGTTTGCATGTGTTGACGGTGTAATCATTGGCTTCTTTTCTATTAACCAAGTATTTACAAGCGTCTTGAATTGTGTATTTTCAGTCATTTAGACCACCTCCGATAATTATTATACATGAGGTGGTTTATTTCCAATCTTATCTTCAAGTAACGGTCTTGAGAAGCGTCCAAAACTCCGGTTTCCGGGCTTCGATGAGCCGTGGAAAGAAACTACTTTATCTGCGCTTTTCTCTAAAAGCACACAGAAAAATGCTGATGGGCATATTACGAATGTAATTTGCAATTCCGCAAAGCTCGGTCTTATTCCGCAACGCGAGTATTTTGATAAGGATATTGCAAACAGCGATAGCACAAGCGGCTATTATATCATCCGACAAAATGACTTCGTATATAATCCTCGCAAATCGTCCGATGCTCCATACGGTCCGATTAGCAGCTACAAGTATGCAGAGGATGGCATCGTTTCTCCGCTGTATCTTTGTTTTCATGCGAAAGACGAAATCAATCCGCTGTACTATGAGTGGTATTTTCGGTCATCGGCTTGGCATAGATACATTTATATGTCTGGTGATAGTGGTGCGAGACATGACAGAGTAAGCATCAAAGACGATACTTTCTTTGCTATGCCCATCAACCTTCCATCAGAGCAGGAACAGAGCAAAATTGCGTCCTTTCTCCAAAGTCTGGATGAAAGAATTGCTGCACAAGAGAAACTTGTGGCATCCCTCAAGAAGTATAAAAGAGGAGTAATTAAAACAATTTTTGATACCTTAACACCTGTCTCCAAAAGTTCGATTGGCAAAATGTCTACTATGTTTTCAGGAGGAACACCTCGTTCAGATATTGTTGAGTATTATAATGGCTCAATACCATTTATTCGTTCGGGAGAAATCCATAATGATTTTACGGAGTTACACTTATCCCAAATCGGATTAGATAATTCATCGGCAAAAATGGTAAGGCAAGGAGATCTTTTGTATGCCTTATATGGTGCAACAAGCGGTGAAGTAGATATTTCAAAAATTGTATGGAGCTATCAATCAAGCTATTTTGTGTATAAGAACAAAATGAAATATCATCAGAATACTTAGCATTATGGCTTGAAATTAACAAAAACAATATTTTATCTAAAATGCTTCAAGGTGGGCAGGGCAATTTATCAGGAGAGCTTGTTAAATCTTTAGTTGTGCCTATTTATTCAAAAACAGAAGAACAGGTTATTGTTAGAATTGGAAATTCTATTAATAAACTAATTGATGCAAATACCAATATGCTCTATATGCTCAACAAAGCAAAAGAATCTTTATTACAGCAAATGTTCATATAAACATCTGCTGTAGTAGAGCATTCTTCAAGGACAGTAATGTATCATATTTATGCTGATGAAGGGTGATAAGGTTGTCGAGGTTACGAAAATACCTACCAACTTTAGTTTGTTCTTCTATAGTAGGGACTGGAACGCAAACCTCCATAACCTTATTTTTGGAAATATTATATCTTGATATTCCTTGAGCCAAAAAAGTCATTTCTTTTCTAAATGAATCTGCTCGTAAAACATATGCCAGATAATTTAAATCAAATTTTTCAGTAGGTCTGTATCCAAAGCAAAAGCTATTTAGGTAGATATTATCGGCATCTTCAGGCATTACACTTGACATTCCAACTTCATCAGGGGTTTCAGATGAAGTTGTAAAAAAAACATCGCCTGCCTTAACGGATTTTTGTTTTTTATCTATTTCTATAGATTCTGTCATTGTCAAATCCGCAATAGGATTAGAAAAAACATTCATATATGTTATAAATTTAGCTTCCCCATGTCCAAAATCGTCCTTCGTTTTTCCAGATAATCCATTGAAAGTTGAACCCATATCTCCCAGCTTACGCTGTTCCCAAGGTTTAGTAAAACCAGCAAAGCGGTATTGAGGTGTGATTTCTCCTTTTTTAGGAAATAAAGCTGATAATGAACCTCTTTTATACTTCTTGAGTGCTTCAACCAAACTGGCGTTGCACAGATATTTTTTTATCAATCAACGAAAGTAAATTTGTTATTTTAGTTTGCTGTAAAATATCAGGATAGTGAATAACTGTACCAACAATGTTTGATTTACTTATCGAAAGAACTTTTACACCTTGCATTAAAGGAAATAGTTGATAGTGATATGCTGGTGAATTCATATAATATCCTAAAAACTTTGGAGCAAAATTCTTCTTAGGACGGCATGGAATTGTGTGCAGCCCTGAAACTACTTTTTCGGTGTCGATATCGAAAATTTCGGTAACTTTTCCAACGGTTTCATCTTCAGCGGTATCAGCAATAACAATATCGCCATTTTTTAAAAATACATTATTATTCACAGTATCAGTATTTTTGATAAACGGTATATCATCCGATCTAATGCTTAATACACTTCCGAATTTAATAAGCACATCGCCATAGTGAATATTTCGGATTGCTCCATTATTGCTTAGGTTGGCACGAGTTATAGTATTATTGGGCAAAAAATCGAATAGATTAGAAAATGAAATTTCTTCCCACTCCTCCGTAAACTCCGGAAAACGCAGTTTCGGGAACTTTTCAATACCGTTACTTGAGGATAATTTTGCCATAATTATTTGCCCTCCTCGCCAAACGGAAAATCAAGTCCCAGTTCGTCAAAATATGGTTTTAATTGTGCGTCAATACCTTTGATTTCAGCCTGTAGTTTGCGAATTTCCGCTGCAACTTCATTCAAATCAATTTCCGGTTCCGGCTCGAATGTATCAACATAACGGGGAATGTTCATATTGTAGCCGTTTTCTTCAATTTCTTCCATTAATGCAACATGACAGAACTTATCAATATCCTTACGCTCCTTATAAGCATTTACTATTTTTTCGATATGCTTATCTTCAAGCGTATTTTGGTTCTTTCCCGGTGTAAATTCTTTTGAAGCATCAATAAAAAGAATATTCCCTGAATTTCCGTTTCTCTTGGATTTTAATACCAAAAGACAAACCGGAATTGATGTGCCGTGGAAAAGGTTTGCAGGTAAACCAATTACTGCATCCAGTTTATTCAAGTCTTTTACAATATACTTTCGTATTACCTCTTCAGCTCCGCCTCTGAATAATACGCCGTGCGGTAGGAGCACTGCAATACGACCGTCATCGGGATCCATATGGTAAATCATATGCTCTAAAAATGCAAAATCCGCATGGCTTTTAGGCGCAAGCTTCCCTGCGCCGGAATAACGAGGATCTTCCTCAAAAGACTTGTCCGCCGACCATTTAAGCGAATATGGCGGATTGCAAACCTGAACCGTCATCTTCACATCGCCATAGCAGTCATTTTTCAAAGTATCTCCCTTATAGATATCAAACCGCTGATATTCTATGTCGTGCATCAGCATATTCATACGAGCAAGGTTGTATGTACTGGCATTATTTTCCTGTCCGTAGAAATGTCCTACTTTGCCGCTGCTCAGGTGCTTCTTAACTTCCAACAGCATAGAAGCTGAACCACAGGTACAATCTCCTACCGTTTTTGCTTCATCCAGTCCGATTGTCGCAAGAATTGCACAGAGTTTGCTCGGACCCGTGGGTGTAAAAAATTCTCCGCCTTTTTTTCCGGCATCTGAAGCAAATAAACCAATCAAAATCATATACGCTGTGCCAAGAACATCAAACTGCGATTCATTTAACATAAAATCAATGTCAGCAATACGTGACATAACCTTTGAAATAAGTTCTGTACGCTCGGATACAGCATCTCCCAAATCCGGGTCTTGCAGTTTCATATCATTAAAAAGCCCTGTAAAATCCGGTTCAGATTCTTGACCCATGGTAGAACCGGTCAATTCGCTGATTGCTTTTTCAAAATCTTCAACCGAAAAAGAACGCTTGTTAATCTTGTCTATCAGATTCCTGTAAAGGTACTGTGGTTTCATAATATAACCAAGACTATTCACTGACCATTTCTCTACTGTTGATCGAAATTTCTCATCCGCATAAGCTTCCTCATATGTGATTCCATCGTTCTTAAGTAAATCATTCATATATGACTCTGTTCGCTCTGACAAATATCTATAGAAAATAATACCCAAAATATAATTTTTAAACTTACTGGAATCCATATTTCCGCGAAGATCATTAGCAATTGCCCATAATTTATTTGAAAGCTCATTTGCCTGACTCTGATATGTATTTTTCTCCGTCATAATTATTCTCCCTCTGCCTTGTATTTTCTATAGGTTTCAACAATAAATTCCTTTAAATCTTCAATTAATAAAGTCAATTTGAGTAGTCCAAGATTCAAACAACTCACCTTATTACGAATTTCCTCATCCGTAATATAACCATTGAAGCTGTATTCAGAAAAAAGATCAAACACGATTCCCTCATCCAGATTATTTGTATAAGCAAATTCTTCTATCTCTGAATTCAATGAATCTCTCTCGTATTGCTCGTATTCTTTCTGAATATCGGCATCAGGAGACAAATCGAAAAATCTCGTTTGAATGAACGCTATCATCAAATCTTTTTTGAAACGCATAGATTCATTATCGGATCTTTCAATTTCCCTTAAAATCAAATCTACATCTCGCCGTTTTTCCCCGGGAGTACTATCCTTATGCACATTTTTTAAAAGGTTCAATATATAGACAACATTAATTCTGTCAGTTCTGACAAGTTCGATATCAAAATCAACATCTACAGGAACAGGTATTTTTCCATTTGGGGGTCTGTGTTTGGTCTGGTCATAAAAGTACAGATACCAGCTTTTGAATTCTTCGTATTCATCTTCATCCAACGCAACCGCAAGATCGTTCCAATCAAATTTTGAAAACGTCTTTAATGTAGCCAGTGTCTGCGACAAACGTCGGAATGCCAAAATAAACATTCGAATTGTGTCTTCACTTTTCAGATTTCCGGCTTCTTCCGGTGTTCTCGCAACTTTGCGCAATATTGGCACCTGATTCAGCCACTGATTCACATAGTATTCATAATTCTGAAGCAGGTATTCATTCGGATCACCATCACCCGAGAACAGACGGAGAGCATCATCCTGTGCTTTCTTGATATTTCTGTATGTTACAATCTGACCGAACTGTTTTGTTACCTTATCAACACGGTTTGTACGGCTGTAAGCCTGAACCAAAGTATGCCATACCAAATTTTTATCCAGATACAATGTATTACAAGGTTTTGCATCAAAACCTGTAAGGAACATATTTACAACAAGAAGAATATCAATCTGCGGCAAATCCTTCTGTTTCATACGTTTTGAAATATCTTTACGATATGCATCGAATGTATCAGTTGTAAATGCTGTAGCTGTATGAAACATTTTGTTATAGTCCGACATAATGCGATCTAGCAGTTCACGTGAATGCTCATCTCCCCCTTCATCCATATCTTCATTTGCACCATAACTGAATATTGCAGCAATACGAAGTCGTTGATTTTCAGGACGTTCTTCGTTAATCTTTTTAAAATAATCATAGTATTTTCCCAGAGTCGGTATTTTATCGACTGCAAATAGTGCCGTATAAATATCCTTGCCCTGCGGATGAACATGCTGCTCATGGTGCTCCATAATATGCCGAGCTATTTTTTCAATTCTCTCTTCATCATGGTAAAGCTCATTTATGTCAATATTATGCTGACGGCAATACTCAGGATTATCAATATATTCCGGATTAATACCCTTATGCGAAATCTTATTTGCCCATATGGTTCTTTGATATTCAACAGAAAAACGAAGAACATTTCCGTCAGCTATAGCGTCTTTTATCATATACTTATGTAAACAAGCATCCATCTTCCCTGCATTGAAAATATCCGCTGTTGTACGACCGTCAGCACCTTTATTTGCCTCAAAAATAGGTGTGCCGGTGAATCCGATATAATTTGCATTGGTAAAATGTTTTTTTGATATCGGCGTGCATCTTTCCAAACTGACTTCTATGACATTCGTCTATTATGAAAACGACCTTTTGTGTCCGGTAAGAATCCATAAGTGCTGAATATTTAGAATTACGCACAGCAATAGCAAGCTTCTGAATTGTGGTAACAATCAGCTTTCTATCTTTTTCTTTGAGTTGTTTAATAAGGACCGATGTTTTATCTGTTCTGTCAACACAATCTTTTTCAAAGCTGTTATATTCGTCAATGGTCTGGTCATCCAAATCCTTTCTATCAATCAGAAAGATTACTTTTTCTACCCTGTTTTCATTCCGAAGTAACTGGGCAAGTTTAAAGCTTGTCAGCGTCTTACCCGAACCTGTACAGGCAAATACATATCCGTCTCGGTTTGCTTCCAACACCCTTTTCATTGCCGCTTTTACAGCATATATCTGATATGGCCGCATAACCATAAGAACCGGCTCGGTTATTTTTACAACCATATATTTCAAGAGCATATCAATAACGGCAACCTTTCTAAAAAAGTCACCTGTAAAATCAAAGAGCTTATTGATTCGTTCGTTATATTCATCTGTCCAGAAGAAAACCAAGCTTTTCAGGATTGGATTATATTCTCCGCCTGCCATTTCGTTTTCATTTGAAAAATATTTTGTCTGAACACTGTTAGAAACCACGAAAAGCTGTAAATACCTAAAAATACCCTTGAATGAAAACTTACGATATCGGTTTATTTGGTTAATGGCTTCATTTATTTCAACACCCGGTCGTTTCAGCTCTATCTGAATTAGCGGCAATCCATTAATGATGACTGTCACATCATAGCGATTTTTATATACCACATCATCCTTATGAGCCGGATCCATTGTCACTTGATGTGTAACTTGAAAAATATTTCGTGTAGAATCATCGCTCAAAAAATCAATGTACACTGTTTCGTTATTATCCAGTAAAAGAACATACTGATCTCGCAGAATCTTTGCCGATTCATATACAGTATGATTATCTATATATGTAAGTAATCTGGAAAACTCAGAATCGGTCAGATACGCTTCTCCCTTTTTCTCAATCAGTTTCTCTTTATTAAACAGTGCTATCTGTTCACGAAAGTTTTCAAGAACTTCATCATAGTTTTTCAATTCAATGTATTCATATCCTATTTCACAAAGGCGTTCAATAAACAATTTCTCAACTTCATATTCCGTTTTCACCTTTGGCATTATTATTTCCTCCTTAAGTGAATTTTTCATTACCATAACTTGATGTCAGCATCCTATATGTTATTAATTGAGGATACATTTTGTCGCAGTCAGATTTCTGCTAGATAAATTTTATAATTTCATTGAGTCGATTTGATATCTCAGAAAATTCTGTATTTAAATCAAGAGTTTTTACACTAAAATTAT
>ENA-OQKQ01000520-OQKQ01000520.1-human-gut-metagenome-genome-assembly--contig:-NODE-520-length-12569-cov-1.865858_pt1 | contig 12569 bp, 17 predicted proteins | sample MGYA00242651_ERZ504803 | MGnify/ENA primary metagenome ERZ504803 (study PRJEB26092, sample SAMD00036380) | human gut metagenome | host: Homo sapiens | study: EMG produced TPA metagenomics assembly of...
CTTGCGTGTCTGGGTGTCGACAGAACGTTACTGGCCAACGAAATGGCGCCTGAATCAGAAGATAAAAGAAGAATTTGATGCTAACGGAATTGTGATTCCATATAACCAGATGGAGGTTTATGTACATCAACAGAAATAGTTGACGATAAATAATATTAATAAAAGAGGTTTACATTTAAGGATATAATTTTTTAAAATAGTAAACCTCTTTTTTATATTAAGTTGACAATTGGAAAGGCCTGTGTTAAATTGTTAAATAGATAACAGATAGAACTGTCATCACGAGGAGGAGAAAAAATGAGTACAATAGCAGCAACCAGAAGTAAAACTTATGATATTGTGTACATTGCCGTATTTGCAGTTATTATGGCAATCTGTTCCTGGATATCCATTCCGGCAGCTGTTCCGTTTACACTGCAGACGTTTGGCGTTTTTGTAGCGGTAGGTGTCCTTGGTGGAAAAAGAGGAACACTTTCCATATTGGTATTTATTCTGCTTGGAGCAATTGGAGTACCGGTATTTGCAGGATTTTCTGGAGGTATTGGTGTTCTTGCTGGAACAACTGGCGGATATATTATTGGTTTTCTGTTTTCTGCCCTTGTTATGTGGGCAATGGAAAAACTTCCGGGTAAGAAATCCGTAATGCAGATTGTGTCCATGATCGTAGGACTGATCGTATGCTATGCTTTTGGTACTGCATGGTTTATGATCGTTTACAGCAGAGCGAATGGTGCCGTTGGTCTTGCAACTGTTCTGGGATGGTGTGTCATTCCATTTATCATTCCGGATATTATTAAAATTGTTCTGGCTTATGGTCTTTCCAGAAAGCTCCGCAAATTTGTAGCATGATCTGTTTAAGACCGCATCATGGAATGTGTCTTGCGTATTTTGAAGGAAAAGGCTACAGTGACGGATTCACAGTAAATATGCAGAAGATGCTGGAGTTTTTTGAAAAAGGCGCAGATATTGAGCTTACCGTATCCGGAGATGAAATCTGTAAAGAGTGTCCGAATCTGAAAGAGGGAAGTTGCGTGAGTGCCGGTCTGGTGGAAGCCTATGACCGTAAAGTGCTTGAAGCATGCGGACTCAGTGAAAAAGCACAGATGAGATTTCAGGAATTTGTGGAAAATGTGCAGAAAAATGTGATCGAGTCAGGAAAACGGGTGGAAATCTGTGGGAATTGTCAGTGGAATGAGATTTGTGCGAATAAACAGAGCAGATGGAAACGAAACAAATAAAAAATAATAAAATGAAAAATAACAAATGAAAAACACCGCAGACAGATGGAAGCAGTATCTGTTTGCGGTGTTTTTTGGAATATTATTTTGAAGTACGTTCAGCAAAGATTAGTACGATCAGTGCACCAATGAATGCAGAGACTGTTGAGAAGAACAGCATTGCGTGTACTCCGGCAAGGTCGATGAGTGTTCCGCCAAGAAAAGAACCAAGTACGCTTCCAAGGGTATATGCCATTGTGAAATAGGCCTGCCCCTTGATTGCGTCTTCCGGTTCCATTAGGGCATTTACATAATAAACAGAAGCTGCAGTCATAAGTCCCCATCCGAGCATCTGAAAAATCTGTACGCCGTAAAATACCGGAATACCCGGAGCAAGCAGCGTGCCAAGTGCTTTTATCGTGAAAAAGATCCCGGCAGTTTTTAGCAGAAGGTCACAGCGAAATTTGCGGATGATATAGCCAAAAAGGAAAAGCGTTGGCAATTCGCATATGGCGGCGATTGCTGAGGCTGTTCCCATTTCTGCACTTCCGCCCCCTTTTGCCAGGGCAATCTGAAAATTAAAGTTATTCAGCAGAACATGGCTGAGATAGATAAAGATACATCCGAGCAGTACCAGGGAAAAACGTTTGTATTTCCTGAAAAAAAGTATTGGATTACTGTCTGAGCTGCTTTTGGGAGCATTCGTGGCAGTGCTGTCTGATTTTGCTTTGGAAAATGGAAAAAGAATAAGGATACCAAGAGACAGCAGGGTAAGGACAATTACAGTGATCGGGATGGAAACAGGTCCGGCTTTTACCGTAATGATCCCCAGAATGTAACAGATACAGGCATAAGCGACAGATCCCATTCCACGTGCAAGACCAAAATTGAGAGAATGTCCCTGATTGATGCTTTCCATTCCAAGGGAATTAATAAAAGGAGTCATCAGTTGCAGCAGGGCAATACTGGAACCATAAAGAAGTCCGGTAAGTATGAGAGAATGGGATAAAAATAATCCGATCACAAGGATCAGCTGAAGAAGGTACAGCATCTGGATCAGTTTTTTCAGGGAGGGGCTTTGTGGCTGGTCAGCGTAACCTGCAAGGACAGGCTGCAGTACTGCAGACAGAAGTCCTGCTATAGCTGCAAGGATTCCAATCTGAGTATTGGTAAATCCACCGGAAAGAAGAAAAAAACCGGAAAAACTCATGATTGCTGCAAAATACATCCAGTACAGTCCCTGGATGACTGCATAGGAAGGGGTAAGATTTTTGGATTTTGATGGTGACATGATTCTGAACTCCTTTGTTAAAGTACTTCTATTATACATTTAAAAACGTGAATGATAAAGTACAAAATACTTGCAGATTCCTGTTTTTTATCTTAAGATAAAGGACAAAAGAAATGTATGTAAACTAACAGGAGGAAAATAAGATCATGAAGAAAAAAATAGATGTTTTTGAACATATGGGAGAAATTTTGAACGGAGTAAAAAATGGAGTGCTGATTACTGGAAAAGCAGATGGCAGAGTGAACTCTATGACAATTTCCTGGGGAATGGTTGGCGTAGAATGGGGAAAACCAGTTTTTATTACATTTGTCAGAGAAAGTCGTTTTACAAGAAGTCTTCTTGAGAAGAATGGCGAATTTACGGTTAATATTCCACTGGATGACAGTGCAAAAAAAATTCTTGGATACTGTGGGGCAAAATCAGGAAGAGATGTAGATAAAGCGAAAGAAATTGGTCTGACTTACGAAGAACCGGAAACAATTTCTGTCCCGGGAGTAAAAGAACTTCCACTGACACTGGAATGCAAAGTAGTCTATAAACAGACACAGGATACAGAGGCCATGACAGAGGAAAACAGAGAGAAGTTTTATCCACAGAATGTAGAAAGTTCATTTTCAGGTGCAAACAGAGATACACACATTGCATATTACGGAGAAATCGTAGATGCATATGTGATTGAGTAATGCGATAAGAAATGTGCAGCTCCCCGGTGAAGGGAGCTGTTTTTATGGGCAGATATGCGCACCATTCCATATTTATGTCATAAAATATAGAGACATATTATTTGTGACAGAAAGGATTTGCTCATGGAAAATTATCAGATGAACCGTCCATGTGGCCGCCCATATAATGCAACTTGTGGAATGGCAAAAGAGATGATGTCCGGGCAGCAGTGTTCCTGCCGGAATAATTCCAGAAATCAGCCATCCCGCCCTTCGCCATGTCCGTGTCACCTTCCGGATGCCAAAACCAGAGATGCGGAAATGTATACACACATCGATCAGATGGAAGCAGCCATGGCGTATGTTCCCTGCCAGAAATTTACTACGACATATGATCTTGGATATGCGTTGAAGGTCGGAACTGTTTTTCCGCAGCTCTGTAAACCATTTTGTGGAAAGAGAGGTGGGCAGAGATGATGTATCGCAATCAGTGTACTGCAAAAGAAAAATTAATGAACCGTATCAACGAAGTCAGTTTTGCAGTAAATGATGTTCTGCTTTATCTGGATACACATCCATGCTGTGAAGAGGCAATCTCCTTTTATCAGGAGTGTGAACAGGAACGCCAGAAACTGCTGAAAGAATATGCGCAGTGTTATGGCCCACTGACAGTAGATGCTGCACTGGAATCTGGTGGGGATACATGGAAATGGGTGCAGCAGCCATTCCCATGGGAAACGGAAGGAGGGTGCAGATAGTTTATGTGGAATTATGAAAAAAGACTGCAGTATCCGGTAAATATTAAGACTCCAAATGCAAAGATCGCCCAGTTCATCATGAGTCAGTATGGTGGCCCGGATGGCGAGATCGGAGCATCTATGCGTTATCTTTCTCAGCGTTTTTACTATGCCAAATCGCATGGCCATGGCAGTGCTGAATGATATTGGCACTGAGGAACTGGCACACCTGGAAATGGTTTCCACGATCGTTCATCAGCTGACAAAAGATCTTTCTATGGAAGAAATTGAAAAAAGTGGTTTTGGGCCATATTATATTGATCACACAGTAGGTATATGGCCACAGGCAGCCGGTGGAGTTCCTTTCAATGCATGTGAATTCCAGAGTAAAGGTGATCCGATCACAGATTTATTTGAAGACCTTGCTGCGGAACAGAAAGCCCGGGCAACGTACGATAATATTCTTCGAGTTGTCCGTGACATTCCTGAAATTGCAGATCCGATTCGTTTTCTACGTGCGAGAGAAGTCGTACACTTCCAGCGTTTCGGGGAAGCACTTCGTTCCGTACAGGAACAGCTGGATGCGAAAAACTTCTATGCATTCAATCCAAGCTTTGACTGTCCATGTGAGGCAGCTTGTAAAAATTCATAGCAACAAAGAATATCAAGAAGACCTGGAGGCAAATGCTTCCAGGTCTTTTTGATATTTTACAATTCCATTTCCATGGTCAATCGCGTGTGCTGTTCCGCTTACAGCAGCAGGTGCACCGGGATACAGCGTCTTATTTGCAGTGTTTTTGTATCTGCTTCCGTTGTGCGATTTAGTGTTAAAAAAAATACTGCCCTATTGTAAATTGACCAAAATAGTGGTATTCTGTAAGAAATTGAATAATAAAAATAACAGGTGCTGATGTTAGATAATCAAATAGCCTTCAAGTTAAAGGAAACAGGTGTAAGTCCTGTACGATCTCGTCACTGTATACAGGGAATGCAGAATCATGTGTGTATGCACAGTCACTGGGAAACTGGGAAGACGATTCGGGTGTATTGATCTGTAAGTCAGGAAACCTGCCTGCTATTGGTACGGGGATTTTAAATTCCGGATCACGAGTAATTGGTTGTACCATAATCCAGAAACTCTAGCCCGGTGCAGGAGTTTTTTTATTGGGAAATATAGTATTTCTCCGAAAAATATTTTTTGACCAGGCTTGCTGCCGTACTTTGTTATTCATTTTAATTTTCATGAGAAAACAGGTACAGGAGGAAAAAAACATGAAAAACAAAACTGTAAAAGCACTGGCAATTGCAATGACTGTAGCAACAGTCACAATGATGGGATCTGCAAGCATCTACGCTTCTGATGACACTGCTGAGACAGCAACAGAAGAAACAGCAGATGATGCAGAAACCGCTGATACAGAAGAAGCTTCCGATGATGATCAGAAAGCAGCAGATGAAGTAGCAGCACTGATCGACAAGATCTATGTTCAGGAAAGAACTGATACAACAGATGAAGACTGCAAAGCTGCCAAAGAAGCATGGGATAAACTGACAGACGCTCAGAAGGAACTGGTTGAAGGCGAAGAAGCTGATCCGGATTACTTCGGACGTGACACTGGTGATGCATCCAAAGATGATCCTCGTAACCAGGATGAAATCGGTGAGAACGAACTTCTTGTTGTAAGCTTTGGTACTTCCTTCAACGACAGCCGTGCTGAGGATATCAAAGGAATCGAAGACAAACTGCAGGAAGCATATCCGGATTGGTCTGTAAGACGTGCATTTACAGCACAGATCATCATCAACCATGTAGAGGCAAGAGATGATGAAGTGATTGACAATATGCAGCAGGCACTTGACCGTGCAGTTGATAATGGCGTTAAAAATCTTGTTGTTCAGCCTACACATCTGATGCATGGCGCTGAATATGATGAAATGACAGAAGCAATTGATGGATACAAAGATAAATTTGAATCTGTTGCGATCGCAGAGCCAATGCTTGGTGAAGTTGGTGAAGATGCTACAGTAATCAACGATGACAAAAAAGCGGTTGCGCAGGCTATCACAGATGAAGCTTGCAAAGAAGCTGGATATGACAGCATGGAAGCAGCTGCAGAAGACGGAACAGCATTTGTATTCATGGGACATGGTACTTCCCATACAGCAAATGTAACATATGATCAGATGCAGTCACAGATGGATGATCTTGGACTTACAAACGCTTTCATTGGAACTGTAGAAGGTAAGCCAGAAGATACAGAATGCCAGGCTGTTATTGCAAAAGTTAAAGACGCAGGATTCAAGAAAGTTGTTCTTCGTCCGCTGATGGTTGTTGCTGGTGACCATGCAAACAACGATATGGCTGGTGATGATGACGATTCCTGGAAATCTCAGTTCAATGCATCTGGTGCATTTGACAGCGTTGACTGCCAGATCGCAGTTGGGATATATCATCAATATGCTTCCAGGTACATTATATGCAGGAGCTGTTGCCCTAAGTCAGATATTTGATATTCAGGGAATGTTTCACATTACATATGGTCAGGGAATCTGGATTATGGTTTGGCTGGTAGGTATCATCGGATGTTGTTATGCAGTTTGCGGAGGATTAAAAGCTGTAGTAGTTTCTGATACTATCAACGGAGTTATATTACTAATTGGTGGATTTTTCCGTAGTAATCTGTAGCGTTGCTTGCTCTTGGAAAGGGACATTTCGTTGATGGAGTGCAAAAATTTTCTTAAATATGATTCCGGAGAAACTAAATTCTATTGGTGGACCAAATGATGATGTGCCGTTTTGGAACAATGTTTACAGGTATGTTGATTGCTAAACATTTTTTACTGGGAAACAGATCAGTCTTGTGATTCAGAGAGAACTTGGTGCTAAAAATTAAAAAGAAGGACAGAAAGGACTCATGTTAGCAGGGTTGATGAAAGTATTTACACCGGTTATCATTATCCTGCCAGGTGTTATGGGATATCAGCTGCTTGGCGACAATATTAGCAATGCAGAAACAGTATATCCAACTCTTGTAAGAACTGTTCTGCCAGTACCTCTTGCCGGTGTTTTTGCTGCAGCAATGTTTGGTGCGGTACTAAGTACTTTCAATAGTGTTTTGAATAGTTCAGCGACATTATTTGCAGTAAATATAGTATAAACCAAAATGGGGAAAAAACAAATCAAGAAAAAGATCTGGTGAAAGTAGGTCGTATTTTCAGTGTGGTAATGGGTATATTTTCCATGGTTGTAGCACCGCTCTTTATGTATGCACCACAGGGGTTATATAACTTTTTCCAGTCAATTAACTTGCTATACAATATTCCTGTATTAATTGTAATTGCTGTCGGTTATCTGACAAAGAAAATGCCTGCAATTGCAGGAAAAATCGGTGTTTGCGTATATATGATCGGTTATGTTTATCTGCTATTATATAAAACCAATGCATTATTTATATTATACAACCTTTTTATTTATAATTAGTTGTCTTGTCATGTTTTTTATTGCGAAGAAATATCCTTGCGAGGAGTATGAATTTGAAAATAACCATGTTGTAAATGTAGATCCGTGGAAAAATCGCTATAGATTTGGTGATTTTGTTACGTGGACAATGATTGCGGTTTATATTGCATTTTCTCCTATAGGCTTTGTAAGATCTCAGGGGCCTAATGTGTATACGTTTGTTGCGATGGCGCTGGCAGCCATATTAATAGGAGTTATAGTGAAAATATTGGAAAAACGCTCTGATAATAAAAAATAAGATAATCAGGTCATATGCTGATTATCAATAATCAACAAATTTTATTTTAAAGATATTATAAATAATATGAGAAGGAGATACTATTATGGAAATCAAAAAATCAAGAGTAGCTATGATGACAGAGGTACAGAAATTCGAGATTCAGGAATACGATATTCCTGAAGTGGGTGATAACGAAATGTTGATCCGTGTAGAAGGATGTGGTGTATGTGGTACAGATGTGCACGAGTACAAATCAGATCCGATGAACTGTCTTCCGATAGTATTGGGGCATGAAGGTACAGGTGAAATTGTAAAGATGGGCAAGAATGTTACTGTTGATTTTACAGGGAAACCTGTAAAGGTGGGCGATAAGATTGTGACGAGTGTAATACCATGTGGGGAATGTGAATCATGCAAGACTATGCCGGATCGAGCCGGACTCTGCGATAATATTGGGTGTTACGGACTTATGGCAGATGATGAGAAGCATTTAAATGGATGGTTTGCTGATTATCTTTTACTTCGTGAAGGTTCTACTTTCTTCAAGGTTAATGAATTTGATGTTAATACACGTATTATGATCGAACCACTTTCTGTTGGAGTTCAGGCGGTAGAAAGAGCGAAGAGTACGGGGCTTATCTCTTTTAATACTACTTGCGTTGTTAATGGTGCGGGTCCGATCGGTATTGCAGTACTTACAGTATTAAAAACGATGGGAATCACAAATGCTATTCTGGTAGATGGAAATGAAAAACGTCTGGATCTTGGAAAAAAGATTGGCGCTGTAGCAACATTAAACTTTATGGATTATCCTTCGAGTGAAGCTTTGGTTGAGAAAGTGAAAGAACTTACCGGAGGTGTTGGGGCAGGATTTGTGTTCCAGACAACAGGTAACGCAAAAGGATTCCAGAACGCAATGAAATTTACAAAGCGAGGAGGAGGATTCTGTGAAGTAGGATTCTTTGTAGAACTAGGAGAAGTTTCAATTGATCCACATAAAGATATCTGCTTCAAAGAAATTACCATGGTTGGCTCTTATGCATATGCACCGCAGAATTATCCGCGTACCATTGAGATGATTCGCAGAGCAATTGAAATAGGAATTCCTGTTTCGGAAATGGTAACAGACTGGTATCCATTAGAGAAAATAGATGATGCATTTAAGAAAAATATGAGTATGGAAGGTCTGAAGATTGCTGTAGGAAGTAAGTTAAATATCGGTTATTAACCCAAAAGAAAGGTGAAAATTTCAAAATAAAACAATAACGAAGAGAGCACTATTTTGTGTAAACCTCCAGGCTGATATAAGATTATGTACCGGCTTGGAGGTTTGTCTTATGTTAAGCGGTCATAAAACTGGTTTCCAGGGAGTGAAATATTGAAAATGCAAAAAGTTAGGTGTAAAGCAGGAAGCTGGTTTGTGTTTTTTCAAAATTTTCTTGAAGTATGCGGCATCTTTGACTTATAATACAAATTATACATTCGCGGAAAAGATAATTATGGTAAAAAGATGGATATTCTGTTTATAGTGGAGGAAGTTTGAGTTAGCAATTAAAGGTTTTCGAAAATTTGAGGGAAATAACGATAATATCCTTTTCCATATTTTCGGGATTTTTTATGCATTTCGGTATATAACTCATATGCTTTTTTCTTTGCTTCTTCTTGATCTGCAATGAGTAAACGATATTCATTTTCGGAAAGCAGTGTATAATCGCTGAAAAGTTTTAAATGAATTGTGAAATACTCTCTTGCATCAGCAGGCAGTGTAAAGTGTAATGCTTTGAAACTCTTTGAAGAATTCATCTTTACAGACACATTAAATACCTCGGAATGAATGGTGTTTCCGAAACAGTCTTTCACTTCGCAGACATAATGTAAGTCAGGGAATTCCTTGTAGTAATCGTTGATTATATATAAGTTTCCGGAAAAATTCTCATTGGGAAGCCATCTTCGTTTGGAAAACTCCAAAGAAGGAAGGAGTGGCTGATAGGACCGTTTGACATAGTCAAAAGATTTTTTACTTGGTACCATAGTAATCAATAATATCCCATTTGATAATTGGCCAATTTGTTATAAAATGACACAAAGCAACGCCACTTACGTGTGGTTTCTGGCGACGGAAATGTTCCAAGGCAAACTGTGCCACAGTACCCTGAGAAATCTGTGTTGCTTCAACAAATTCCTCCAGAGATCCCATTCTGGTATCGCCAACACTTCATATTAATTTTAAGAACATCAATATCCGCCGCGTGATATCCCCAGCTCAATCCCATAGGCCATAATTCGTTTTGAGGAATGAATTTTTCTGAGACTTTCCACACTTGGAGCGGAAGCAGCTGTAAGTTCGGGAATAATACAATAATCCAAATTCGGATAATAATCTTCCATAAAAATTGCGCCGGCAGCATAGTAATGAGAATTAGCATGAGCGGATTCTTTTGTAGCGTAACCCATGCGTATACCTTCTTTTTGAACTCAGAGGAGAAGCATCAGCATAAGGGACGTTAGTTAATTGATTTGTGATTTTTCCAATCATCTGCATCAATGCTTTGTTTCCACTTTCCACATGTGCTTCAGTAAAAAATACTTCTTCGCCCCCCATCCACATGATATTAGAAGGGTGATTTCTTCTGGAAATCACAGAACCCTGAATTTTCCTGCGTTACTTTGTCAAGATAGCTTTGATCTGTCCGGAATTCCTGTGTAGCGAACGAAAAATTAGTCCAGACTGTGATACCAAGTTCATCACAGATATCGTAAAATTCTTTGGTTTCTGCAGGATGCCAGCCAAAAATACGTAGATTGTTGATATTCGCTTCTTTGGCGTTTTCCAGAAACATTCTGTATTTTTGAGAGGAATTCCGTCCATAGAAGAAAGACGGCTGTCCACCCCAACAGGCAGAACGCAAAAACATTGTTTTACCATTAATAGTAAATGTCCAGGGAATCTGAGATTCTTCCGATGTGAAACCTGGATTCATCTGCATTGTTACGGTACGAATACCAGTTTTATCGTGGATGGAATCCAGAATGGTTTCATTTACAGTCAGCTGAATCGTGAGATTGTAAAGGAATGGTTCACCCAAATCGTAAGGCCACCATAATTTAGGGTCTTCTATATCAAAGGAGCAGGAGATCGTAGAATCACCGGAAGACAAACAAACAGATTGTTTACAGGTGTGTGTAAGATCCTGATCTGCCAATTGAATTTGAAGTTCGCCGTTTAATTCTTCTTGCTGCAGATTTCGGATATTAATATCAAAATGAGCCGTGGCCAGATTGTTATGGATGTCATATTCACATCGATAATTTTCAATAACAGATTTTTGTGTTCCTATCAGTTTTACTGATTGCCAGATTCCAAACGGGATCAGTCCGGTCAGATAATCACCGGCGAAATTATGTTTCATACCAGCGAAATTCTGCTGATTTTTTGGCGGTGGATCTAATTTTACTGTCAACAGATTCACAGGAACATGTGGATGACTGTAAATAAGATGATCTGTTACAGTAAATGAAAAGGATGAATACATTCCTTCATGCGTTCCTAAATAGGTCCCATTTAACCACACCTCACAGGAATAATCAACACCTTCGAAAACAAGCTGGATATCTTTACCAATCATGTCTTCTTCTACGTTGAAGGCACGATTGTACCACCATTCATATTCCTGTACCCATTTTGCTTTGTGCATGTTTCTTCCGAAATAAGGATCTTCAAGTTCTCCTGCCAAGTACAGATCCGTATAGACGTCTCCTGGAACAGAAGCAGCATTCCAACTGAAATTGTTGCCGGACAATTCGCTTTTTAATAAGTGAATTCCTTCAGCTACTCCCTGTCCAATACGCATTTTTTCCATTTTCCAGTTTCTGCCGCTTAAATCCTGAACGCATCTGCCGGATGTGGTAGAAAGATGCTTCTGCAGTGGCTGCCCTGCTTCTAAAGCGAAGTAATCTTTGTTTGTTTTCATTCAAAAACCTCTTTTCTTTTATCTTATGATATTATATAATACACATATAGAAGAAAAAATAATATATCAAATCGGAGAGGTTTAAACTGTTTTTTTTGCATGATTCGGAGGTTTGAATGGATATACAATTAGAAAGTGTGTTTTCCATGTTTTACCAGACCAGATGAATGTATCAGTGGTTTTCATACAGCAGTCATGAGATGATTTAGTTTTGTAACGGATGACGGGAGAGTAAGAATTAATAAAACTGATTACAAATATGAAAAGAATTCAAGTTCTGCTTATGAAAAATACAGATATAAAAGATTATGTGGACAGAAAGTTATACGGAATATATATGTATAAGATTCAAAAGTAAAAAGAAATTCAAATGTTACAATCCGGAATCTACCCTTTGGGTAATAATATCGCGCATCGATTATTTTTAGCGTATCGTGGAAGAATATACTAATAAAAAATTAAGATATTATGATCTGTGTAATGTGATAATTGTGGAAATTTTGATACAACTGGAAAGAGAAAGCAGGGTGGAAAATAAAGATAAGGATATTTACCAGCTGATTAATGAAATAGATTCGAGTCTGATATTTCGGAAAAATGTATTTGATATATCAAAAGAAATGAATTACAATTATGACTATCTACGGCAGAAATTTAAAAAGATCACAGGGGTATCTATTAAAAAATACATTATTCAACAGAGGATTCGAAATGCATGTGCCTTATTGGAAGAAAAGAATTATTCCTGTACAGAAATTGCACAGATGTGTGGATTTGCTTCATCTTCACAGTTCAGCAGAATATTTAAAGAAGAAATGGGATACTCTCCAAAGTTCTATCACGGTGAATAAACGGGAAGAACAATGATGAAAAATGAGAAGCGGAGGTAATGTTATGCCAAGAATAGGAAGGGATTCTGTAGCGACAGCAACGGAAATTTTACTGAACAAA
>ENA-OQKQ01000521-OQKQ01000521.1-human-gut-metagenome-genome-assembly--contig:-NODE-521-length-12522-cov-2.725292_pt1 | contig 12522 bp, 10 predicted proteins | sample MGYA00242651_ERZ504803 | MGnify/ENA primary metagenome ERZ504803 (study PRJEB26092, sample SAMD00036380) | human gut metagenome | host: Homo sapiens | study: EMG produced TPA metagenomics assembly of...
GAATCATTCGGTGACAGGTTCAAAAATGCTTTAAAAGAAGCGTTTAACTTCGTCAAGAACATCTACAACAGAGAAGCACGAAACATTCTGCTTGCCTGTTTAGTTCCGATTCTGATTATCGCTTTGGTGCTTGCTTTCATTCTCATGTTTTTTTCAAGTATCTTGGGCGGTTCGGGATTTGTTCTCGGCACATACGCTTCTCAGGACTACGACCTGTCGGAAGCGGAAAAGTATTACACGAAACTTGCCTACGACCTCAATGAGAAAATTCTCAAGGTTAGCAATTCCGACACTTGGCAAAGCGGTCTGATAGATTTCGGTGCGGTCAAGAAAAACATCAAGGACAAGCCTGACAACTGGTATTGGGGAAATTCAAGCGTGTACAATTGGGATCCGGTATATGATTTTGATGTCTACAAGCTGTGGTCTTTCCTTTGTGCCTACTACTACGATTTTGATGCCGATGACAACGGCGACATCAGGTATTGGGAGTTCGACGGTGATACAGAGGACTTACTTGAAGAAATATTCAGCGATGAGTACGAATTTGTCTATTGGTATGATAATCAATCCCGTTGGGATTATCGGCTGCGGTGTCATTGGTGCGGCAGCCGCCTATGAGCTGTCCCATTACCCGCTGCAGACCGCCATTTTCGAGGCTGAAAATGACGTGGCAGACTGCACCACCAAGGCCAACAGTGCCATTCTGCACGCTGGCTACGACCCCGAACCGGGCACCCGGATGGCGCGGCTCAACGTGGAGGGGTCCGCACTGGCCAAGGAGATCTGCGCCCGGCTGGATGTGCCGTACCTGCAGTGCGGCAGTCTGGTGCTGGCCCTCAGCCCGGAAGAGCTGCCCCACCTGCAGAAACTGTATGAGAACGGCATCGCCAACGGCGTGCCGGGCATCCGGCTGCTTTCCGCAGAGGAAACGCTTGCCATGGAACCGAATCTGGCCCCCACTGTCGTTGGCGCGCTGTATGCGCCCAGCGCCGCCATCGTCAGCCCGTGGGAGTTTGCGCTGGCAATGGCAGAAGTGGCTGTGCGCAACGGCGTGGAGCTGCACCGCAGCTGCCCTGTGACCCGCATCGAAAAGACCGCCGGCGGCTGGGCACTGACCACCCCCTCCGGAATTGTGGAAACGCGCTATATCATCAATGCGGCAGGCATCTCGGCGCAGGCCGTGCACGATATGGCCGCACCCCACAAATTTACCATCCAGCCCACCCGGGGCGAATACTACCTGCTGGATAAATCCGAGGGCAGCCGTGTGCACCACGTCATCTTCCAGTGCCCCAACGAAAACGGCAAGGGCGTTCTGGTGGCCCCCACCGTCCACGGCAACCTGATCGTCGGCCCGAACGCCGACCCCGTGGAAGGGGACGATACCGCCTGCACCGCCGCCGGGCTGGCCTTCGTCAGCGCCGCAGCGCGCCGCAGCGTGCCGAACATCCGCTTCAGCGAGTCCATCCGCAATTTTGCGGGTGTCCGTGCCAATGTGGACACGGGCGACTTCGTTATCGGCGAAGCAGAGGGCGCGCCCGGTTTCATTGATCTGGCGGGCATGAAATCGCCCGGCCTTTCCAGTGCACCGGCCGTTGCCAGAGAAGCCGTCAAAATTCTGGAAGCTCACGGCGATCTGCCCGCCCCCAAGGCGGATTACAGAGATGGCCGCACCCGGGTGCGCTTCAAGGAGCTTCCGCCCGAAGAAAAAGCCCGGCTCATTGCAAAGGAACCCGCCTATGGCCGCGTGATCTGCCGCTGCGAGACGATCACCGAGGGCGAAATTCTGGACGCTCTGCACGAAGAGATCCCCGCCACCACCATTGACGGTGTCAAGCGCCGCTGCGGTGCTGGTATGGGCCGCTGTCAGGGCGGCTTTTGCGGGCCGCGCGTGCTGGAACTGATCAGCAAAACGCTTGGCATCAGTCCGCTGGACGTGCTGCAGGATAAGGCCGGCACCAACGTCTTACTGTGCGAAACCAAGCAGGAGGGAGAGCACCATGATTGATCTGGTCATCGTCGGCGGCGGCCCTGCAGGCCTTGCCGCAGCTTACAGCGCATGGCAGCATGGTCTGCGCGATATCCTTATCTTAGAGCGCGACAACGAGCTGGGCGGCATCCTGAACCAGTGCATCCACAACGGCTTCGGCCTGCACCGCTTTGGCGAGCAGCTCACCGGCCCGGAATACGCAGGCCGCTGCATTGAACTGCTGCGCTCCACCGGTGTCCGGGTGGAGCTGGGCACGATGGTGCTGGACGTCACCCCGGCAAAAAGATCCACTGCGTCAGCCGGGAAAAGGGCTATCAGATTTTGGAAGCCAGAAGCATCATCCTCTGCATGGGCTGCCGGGAGCGCACCCGCGGTGCCATTGGCATTCCGGGCAGCCGCCCTGCCGGCATCTACACCGCCGGTGCGGCCCAGCGCTATGTCAACATGGAGGGCTATCTGGTAGGCAAGCGGGTGCTCATCCTCGGCAGCGGCGACATCGGCCTGATCATGGCCCGCCGCATGACGCTGGAAGGTGCCAAAGTACTGGCCTGTGTGGAGGTCATGCCGTATTCCGGCGGCCTGACCCGCAACATCGTGCAGTGCCTGCAGGACTTCGACATTCCCCTGTATCTGTCCCATACCATCGTGGATATTCAGGGCAAGGCCCGCGTGGAAAAGGCCACCGTTGCCAAGGTGGACGAAAACCGCCGCCCCATCCCGGGCACCGAGATGGAATTTGATGTGGACACCATCCTGCTCAGCGTCGGCCTGATCCCGGAAAATGAGCTGACCCGGCAGGCGGGCATCCCCATGGACCCTCACACCAAGGGCGCTGTGGTCTACGAGAATATGGAGACCGGCATCCCCGGCGTGTTCGCCTGCGGCAACGTGGTGCACGTGCATGATCTGGTGGACTTCGTTTCGGGCGAAAGCGACCTTGCCGGTGCTTCTGCGGCGGCCTATGTTTTGAAGGGCGAAGCCGCCGATACGGTTGTGCTTGACCTTGTCCCGGGCAATGGCGTGGGCTACACCGTGCCGCAGCGGGTGCGCCCCGCTGATGTGGACAGGAGCGTGAACATCTCCTTCCGTGTGCGGCAGAACTACGGCCCCAGCCAGATCACCGTGACCTGCGGCGGCAGGCAGCTGGCCCGGTTCAAGCGCCAGCGCATGGCTCCCGGCGAGATGGAGCACATCGCACTGCCCAAAGTCCTGCTGGAAAAAGCAGACGGCCCGCTGACCGTTGCGGTAGAGGAGGTTATTGCAGAATGAGCAGCATCAAAGAAGTCATTTGCATCTGCTGTCCCTGCGGCTGCCACTTGCAGGTAGACCCGGAAAATGATTATAATGTAACTGGAAACGCCTGCCCCAACGGTGCCGCCTACGGCAGGAAAGAGCTGACCCACCCCACCCGCATCCTCACCAGCACCGTGCGGGCGGAGGGCGGGCTGTACCCGCGCTGCCCGGTAAAGACTGCGCAGGCCGTGCCTAAAGAGAAGATGACCGAGGTCATGGCTGCGCTGGACCGCGTCACCCTGCACGCCCCCGTCCGCACCGGACAGGTGGTGCTGGCAGATGTGTGCGGCACCGGCGTGGATGTCGTGGCAACGCGAAATCTGTGATACACACTCCTGAAACGATACGGAGGTAGCAAAAGCATGAGTACAAAATATGTTCTGGCGTTGGATCAGGGAACCACCAGCAGCCGTGCCATCCTGTTCGACAATGAGCAGAATATCATTGCGGTGCAGCAGCGCGAGTTTGAGCAGATCTATCCGCAGCAGGGCTGGGTGGAGCACAACCCCATGGAGATCTGGTCCACCCAGTATGGAGTCATGAACGAGGTGGTGGCCCAGAGCGGTGTCGATGCCCACGACATTGCCGCCATTGGCATCACCAACCAGCGGGAGACCACCATCCTGTGGGAAAAGGCCACCGGCCGCCCCATCTATAACGCCATCGTCTGGCAGTGCCGCCGCACGGCTCCGCTGGTGGATGAACTGCTGCAGCAGCCCGGCATGGCAGACTACATCCGGGAGAATACCGGCCTGATGCCTGATGCCTATTTCTCCGCAACGAAGATCAAGTGGATCCTGGACAATGTGCCCGGTGCGCGGGAGCGGGCCGAGGCAGGGGAGATCCTGTTCGGCACTGTGGACACATGGCTGGTCTGGAAGCTGACCGGCGGCAGAGTGCATGTCACCGACCGCACCAACGCCAGCCGCACCATGCTGTATAACATCCGCACGCTGGACTGGGACGACACCCTGCTCAAAGCGCTGGATATCCCGCGCTGCATCCTGCCCCGCGTGACGGATTCCAGCGAGGTCTACGGCACCACCGATCTGTGCGGTGTGCAGATCCCGGTGGCCGGCATTGCCGGTGACCAGCAGGCTGCGCTGTTCGGACAGAGCTGCTTTGGCAAGGGCGAGGCCAAGAACACCTACGGCACCGGCTGCTTTTTGCTGATGAACACCGGCGACACCATCTGCCGCAGCCGGAACGGCCTGATCTCTACCATTGCCATCAGCCTGAACGGTAAGGTGGAGTATGCGCTGGAGGGCAGCGTCTTTGTGGGCGGTGCCGTCATCCAGTGGGTGCGCGACGGCCTGCGCATGATCCAGGAGAGCCGCGATGCGGAATACTATGCCCAGAAGGTGCCGGATAACGGCGGCATTTACATCGTGCCGGCCTTTACTGGTCTGGGTGCACCGTACTGGGATATGTATGCCCGCGGTGCCATTGTGGGCATCACTCGCGGCACCACCCAGAACCACATCATCCGCGCGGCAGAGGAGTCCATTGCCTACCAGAGCGCGGACCTCGTGGCTGCTATGGAAAAGGACACCGGCGTGCCCATCACCTCGCTGAAGGTGGATGGCGGCGCCTCCCGTGACCAGTTCCTGATGCAGTTCCAGGCTGACATCCTGAACAAGACCGTGCTGCGCCCGGCCATCCGGGAAACGACTGCTCTGGGCGCTGCCTATCTGGCGGGCCTTGCCACCGGCGTATGGAAGGACCGGGACGAGATCCGCAGCCTGTGGCATTGCAATATGACCTTTGCCCCGCAGATAGACGAGGCTGAGCGCACCCGTCTGCTGGCCGGCTGGCACAAGGCTGTGGGCCGAAGCTGCGACTGGGCAGAGCATTGATAGTTTTCGCCCGACTTTATAGCTCGCGCACAAAATATTTTTTAATGTTTATTTTCTATTGACATTTTGTTACAAAACGCTATACTAGAAGCATCCCAAGAGAAGTGAGATGGGGATGCACTGTATCGTCCAGATGCAGTGTGTCCCCATTTTTATTACGGAAAAATCAGATTCAAAAAGGAGGTCCCCCATATGAACGAGAAAAAAACTTTCAAGGCCGCTGATCAGTCTCATCGTCAGCATCGCGCTCATCATCGTAGGCATTGCCGGTTCTTTCATTTACAGACGAACTCCGGCAAAACGACCATCCGGAACGTTACCATTGAATCCGAATCCGGTCATACCCTTGCGATGGATGTTTATATTCCGGAAAACGCCACCGCTGAAACGCCTGCGCCCGCTATTTTTGTACAGCATGGCGGAAACAACAACAAAGAAGAAATGCAGCACTACTGCATTGAGCTCGCCCGCCGCGGCTATGTTGCGATCGGCGTGGATATGTACGGCATGGGCGAAAGCGAACCTCTGCCGGACTCCGAATGGCTCACCCAGGGCCGCGGCCTTTATGATGCGGTACGCTACGGCGTGACTCTGCCCTACGTTGATACCGACCGAGTTTCGCTGCTGGGCTACTCCCGCGGTGGCAAGGCAGCTGGTGAAGCACTGCAGTGCGATAACGACAGTCTGAATGTTGTCAAGGCCATTTTCCTGATCCACAGCGATCCCATCGTGCGTAACAGCGAGGGCTACACCGATGTTTACGGTGCCCGAGATGTCGCAGTTCTCGCAGACAAGAACGACGAGTTCTTCTTCTCGGAAAAAGCTAATGATAACGGTACCTATTCCAACGACGCCAACAAGTATGCAGCCAACCTTTCCAGCCCGGCAGAATATGTGATCAACAACAGTGCACAGTCCTTCCTGTATTTCGGTATCGACCCCGCAACCACCAGTGAACAGCGCGTGGCAGAGACCGTTTATGAGCAGGATTACGGCGGAAAGACCGGAAGCCGCCAGATCTTTGTTTCTAACGAGACGCATATGGCTGGTTGGTGGTCCCCGCTGGTCATGAACCGTGTGTTGACCTTCTTTAACCGTGTTATGCCCACTAGCACTGCTCTGAGCGCCAGCAGCTACACCTATACCATCTGGAACATCTTCAAGATCATCGCCCTGTCCGGTCTGCTGCTGTTTGCCGGGTCTCTGATGGTCTGGCTGGTCAACTCCGTCAAGACATTCCAGTGTGCCGACAATGGCGAGCAGGACCTTCGCCCAGTTGGCGATAAGAACGCAGTTGCATGGTTCTGGGGCATCCAGATCATCAGCGCCGTCCTGTCCATCCTCATTATTCGATTCCTGAACAAGCAGGGACTGGCATCTTACCGCGATGCACTTTTCCACTCGGCCAACCCTGCGTACCACGGCCTGATCTCTCTGCTGTGCGGCGCACTGACTCTTGTTCTGTGCACGGTGTGGTACATGGCCTACGGCAAAAAACACGGTTTCTCCTTCCGGAATACCGGCATCGCTATTTCCGGGCATGCACTCCTCAAATCCATCGGCGCGGCCCTGCTTGCAGTCTTTGCCCTGATCCTGATGGTTTTTGCCGTCGACTATTTTGTGGATGTGAACTTCCTGATCGTTTACTGGGGCTTTATGAAGTTTGGAGCCAACCGCATCCCGGGTATGCTCCTTGTTGTACCCATGTATCTCGTGTACTACATTGTCATGTCCATCAGCGTCAACAGTTTTAACTTTAGCACGGCGCTCGGCAAAAACAAGCTGCTTTCTAACCTTCTGATCAGCTTTATCGCATCGGTTCCCACTCTGTTCATCCTCTGCTACGTTTACGGCATCTTCAAGGCTACCGGCTCGAACCCGATGTTCGGCGGTCTGGCTTCTGCCGCAACTGCAGTGTATGCGCTGCCCGGCTTCATCTTTGTTGCGATCCTGATTTGTCGTCTCCTGTACCAGCACACGGGCAATCCCTACCTTGGCGGCATCTTCTGCGGTATTCTTGCAGCTGTCAGCGAGTGGGGCATCTGCGAGATTCGCGTGCACACCCCCGGAACACAGTACGCTGGCACTGCTCTGGTCTACGCACTGATCGCGATCGGCTTTGTAGTTACCATAGCATGCGCTGTACTGCTGAAGAAAAATAATGCAGCCGTGCAGGCACATAAATAATGCCTCTTTAATCCTCTTTACAAACCCCTCAATTTTTTATAAACTTGGTTTGCGCATGGTGCGGCCCTTTTAGAGTTTTCTGAAAGGGCCGTATCTTCTGATTGCTCCCTATCTCTGTAAATCTGGCTCGAAAGGAGTCTTACCCAATGCATCCTCTTGCTGAAACCCTGCTGGACGAACCGGTGATCGCCGCCGTGAAAACGGACGAAGCCCTGACTGCTGCGCTGGCTTCGCCCTGCAGCGCCGTTTTTCTGCTGGCGAGCACCCTGCTCACCGTAGACGGGCTGGTGCACCGCATACATGATGCCGGAAAACTGGCCGTGGTTCACATCGACCTTGTGGACGGCCTTTCGTCGCGGGAGATCGCGGTGGACTCCCTCAACGCCCTGTGCCACCCGGACGGCATCATCTCCACCCGCCCGACCCTGATCCGCCGGGCGCGCCACCGCGGCCTGCTGACCGTCCAGCGGGCATTCATCCTGGATTCCCTCTCGCTGACCAGCCTGTCCGGTCAGCTGGAGCAGGGCAAGCCGGATTTTGTCGAGATCCTTCCCGGCATCATGCCCCGGGTCATCGCCGAGATCAGCGCCCGCACACAGGTGCCTGTCATTGCAGGCGGCCTGCTGCGGGACAAAGCCGACGTCATGGCCGCCATGCGCGCAGGTGCCGCCGCAGTTTCCACCTCTGCGCCCTCCCTGTGGGATATCTGAGCCAGAACAAGATCCCAGCTGAAGTACGAAAAGCATAATCGTATCCTGGTGTTTTATTGGATATGCCCGCCCACCGATGGAGCCGGATCTCCACGGTGAGCGGGCATTTTTTCGTTTTCATTCGATTCGAGGGAATCTATTCAGCCTGCGGATTAACTCGATAATTTAAAGCAATCCTACAAGTCGCACTCCCCTTAAAGTCTTTCTGCTTCCTGCATCTTAGCATCATACTGGATGGCAGAGATCGGCACGAAGCCCTCGATCATATCCAGTTTGCTGTTGACAAGGTCATCATACACATCTTTGGTGGGCAACATAATGGAAGGCTCCTGTTGTTCATTTGCAATTACGCTTTCCACCAGTGCTTGTTGTTTTTCAGTTTCTGCGCCATATCGGGCAGGAAGTGATAATTTTCAATCATGCGCAGAATGATGTTTGCCATAAAATTTCCGCGGATGCTGCTCAACTCGATATAAATCGCTCCGGCATCCTCCACGGAAATTTGTGCGATGCTCATCAGGTAATCAGCCAGAGTCGTTTGCGTATCGTTCAAAATTCCCTGACTTGCCATACTGCGTTGCAGGATATTCATTTTTCGATAGTCCTGAATTATACCGGTTTTTATCAGTACATTCCACTACTTTATGCAGTCACATGGGTGGCATTCTCTTTCACCGAATTGATCGTATCCATCAGTTCACTCCCTGTTTTGCCATCAAACAGGCGGGTAAACAGGATGGGTTGGTCAAAGGGTGGTTTCATCAGCACCGCTTTGCTTTCCACATAACCGTTCTGCTCGATGTAATGAATGACCTTCTGCACGAACGCGATCTGCTTTGCATTCAGCGATTCGTCGTTGATGAACTTGGAAAATGCCTGCATGGCAGCATCGTGGTCCAGCTTTGCCACTTTACGCACCAGCAGACCAAAGGGTGTATCCCGAAACTCCCGTGCATAGTCCTCTTTGCTGCCCAGCTCACAGGTGAAGATATGTTCCAGCTCGGTATAGTCGCCCCGGGAAAGCGGAATGTTCTGGGTCAGCTTGTGGATGGCCAGCGTATCGCTGCGGTGCTCCATGATGTAGCGGTTCACACGTTCCCGGTACTCGCCGAAATCGTAGCCGGAATCCAGCGTTTTGCCCTCGGTCTGTTCCAGTACCGGGTCGGCAAGGGCCGTGTAGACAGGTTTTTGCCCTTCTACACCGTCCACCAGAAACTTGATGAGCTCCCGCAGTTCCTGCCGCATTTCCTCAAAGCGGAGCAGATCATGCGAGGTCAAAAATTCGTCTGTCTGCACCTCCCGGATGAGCGGCAGCTTTGCCTGCACCTGCGGGATGGTAGCTTTCCCTTCCAGCATTGCCGCTGTATTGCGCAGCTGTTTCTGGGCGCGGCCCAGCCCCGGCAGACCTTCCAGTTCACAGAGCAGCAAGCCATACACAAAGTTATCGAACCGCTTGGCAGCTTCATCTTTGTCGTCCAGCGAGATGAGCGGTGCCACCTCTTTCATCAGAGTACCCTTGTCCGTTTCGGTCAGGCTGACGAAGGCTTCCGGCTTTTGATAGTGTTCCACGGCCTGTCGGTGCAGCCGCACGGATACCAGCTCCGGATTCAGCGCTCCCACTTCGGCACGGCAGGTCTCCGTTAAGATCTTGCGCCAGTTCTGGTAGTTTTCGTCCCCATAGGCTCCATCCTGCAGCGCGGCGGCGATCCGCACCTGCTTGCAGAAAATGCTCTCGGACAGGCTTTTGGTGTCCGCGCTCTCGTAGCCGTTGGGTTTCTGACGGAAAAATTCAAAGTTGCCGCAGTAGTCGAAGATCAGAAACCGCCGTTTGCCCGTATACTCGCCGTCGATGGCATCCACGCAGGCAAGGGATGGGCAGAGCCGCGCACCACGGCCGATCATCTGCCAGAACTTCGTTTTGCTGCGTACTTTTTTGTAAGAACACCAGATTCGCGCACTCCGGTACATCGATGCCCGTATCCATCATATCCACCGAGACCGCAATAAACGGCGGCTTGTCCGGCTGCTTGAAGTCGTCAATGATGGACTGTGCATAGGCGTCGTCGCAGACCACCCGCTGGATGAATCCCGGGTACTGGGTCTCCAGCTGCGGGTAGAGCTTGCCAAAACGTTCCCGGATAAACTCCGCATGGCGCTTGTTCTGGGCAAAGATGATGGTTTTGCCGATGCGGTCGTCGCCTGCCGTCTGGATGCCGCGTTCCATCAGGTCTTGCAGCACCGTGTCCACGGTGTTGGCGTTGAAGATGAACTTGTTCAGCTTTTCGGATGGGATGAAGGTGGGCAGGGTGTCGTCCTCGGCAAAATCGTCCTCGTAGCGGGCCTTATCCTCCGGTGAAAGCTGGTCGTAGTGGATGCCCTCTTCTGTGAATTTCGTCTTGACCTCGTAGTTGTAGTAAGGCACCAGCACATGGTCGGTGTAGACCGCCGTGTCGTAATCGTAGGCGTAGGTGGGGATGCCGTGTTCCATCTCGAAAAAGTCGTAGGTGTTGCGGTCCACATCGGTTTTCGGGGTGGCGGTCAAGCCCACCAGAACCGCATCGAAATAATCAAAAATGGCGCGGTATTTCTTGAAAATGCTGCGGTGGCTCTCGTCCACGATGATAAGGTCAAAATGCGCAGGGGAAAACAGCGGCACGCCGTCCTTGGTCTTGGCGTTGTCGATGGCGTTGAGCATGGTGGGATAGGTGGAAAACACGATGCGCGCGGCCTTATCGTCCTTGGAGGAGCAGAGGTTGCACAGCGACTGGTCGGGCAGATACTTTTTGAAGTCGTCCTTTGCCTGCTTGACCAGCGCGGTGCGGTCCGCCAGAAAGAGCACGTTGGTCACATGACCGCCCCGGCTCAGCACATCGGTCAGGCTGGATGCGGTGCGGGTCTTGCCTGTGCCCGTTGCCATGACCAGCAGATTGCGCCGGAAGCCCTGCGTAATATGGGCGCAGACTGCCCGGATGGCGTTTTTCTGATAGTAGCGGTCGGTGATTTTATCGTCAATTTCGATGGTGTCCAGCGGTTTTTTCTCGGTGCGGCGGTTCATCAGCTTCTGCAAGTCGTCCTTGCAGAACACCCCGCTCACAGCACGCTGCGGGCCGCTCTGCTCATCCCAGAAATAGGTGGTGTAGCCGTTGGTGGTAAACAGCATCGGACGGCGGCCAAACTTCTGCTCCAGACAGTCTGCATAAAGCTGAGCCTGCTTGCGCCCGATGTTGGGGTCTTTGGTGCTGCGCTTGGCTTCAATGACCGCCAGCGGCAAGCCGTCCTTGCCCATCAGCACATAGTCCGCATAGCCCTTCTGCCCCAGCACGCCGTTCATGTTGTCCACTTCGTACTCGGTGCGCACATCGGCGTCCGGCCCGGTGAATTTCCAGCCCATGGCCTTGAGGTCGATGTCGATGATCTTCCGCCGCGTTTCGGCCTCGGTCAGGTCGGCGGCGGTGAAGCTGCGGCTCTGCTGGTTCTGCTGTTTGCTGGCCGTGTATGCCGCCGAAAGACTCTCCACCTGCTTGCGCAAGGCTTCCAACTCGGCATCTTTCTGGGTCAGCAGGCTTTCCTGCTCCCGGATCTTCTTTTCGTCCAGTGCTACCTTTTCGCCGGGGATGGCTGTTTCATCAAAGGAGCGCTCCACATAGTCCGTGCCGTAGCAGTAATCCACCCACTGGATGAAGTCGAACAGCCCCCGCAGGCTGAACACTGCATCCGCCGCCGACACACTATGCCCCGTATGTACCGCCAGATTGCCCGCCTTCACGATGCTGGGCAGCACGCTCCACACATTGCGGTCCACTGCGAACCGGAAACTCGGCTCATGCAGCAGGGATTGCAGGTTGTCCTTGTAGGGCATCGTGATGGTTTTGTCTGCCGCATACACCCACTTCACCGCCAGCTCCAACGCCTTCCGGCACCCCACCGCGCACATTGCCGGGGAGGTGGAGAACACTTTCTCGGCCTCGATGGCAGAATTGGCAAAGAGGGAGTATTCGGGGCGGGTGGAGAGATAGGAGAAGTTGGACATGGGGAGGGCTCCTTTCGAATTTTTTACATTTTTAAAAATCAGTTCTCTTAATTACTTTTTGTATAGATTACATATTCACATGTAAGTTCATCGTGATTTGCTCCTCTGGTATCATCGGAAATAGCTATTATTTGAGTAGCCGCATAGTTTCCAAAAATATTTTTCCAAATAATGATATCTCCAATGTTCGGGGTTCTGCATCTAGATGAGAAATCATATTCTCCTGTTAATTTTTCCTTTGATAAAGTACATGGAGCTTTTATTCTTGCTATTGAATCAATATTCGATGGGTCACTATATGCGTGAATACTTCGATTACTTGCCTTGCTCCATTCTGTTGTAAACAAATATTCATCTTTCCCTATTGTGAACTTTCCATCGTTATTTGAATAATCAAATGTAAATGATCCTTGCTCGGCTTCACAAGCATAAACTTTCGTTGTCGAACTCAAT